>Ga0209367_1000129_pt1 | contig 54484 bp, 33 predicted proteins | sample WorMetLIZISLAND2_FD_187412 | JGI IMG/M metagenome (GOLD analysis project Ga0209367, IMG submission 187412) | Marine gutless worms symbiont microbial communities from Max Planck institute for Marine Microbiology, Germany - Olavius geniculatus... ...
ACAGCACATTGACAGTTAGGCGATGTGATGGTGAATGATATCACCTTTTTATGATTTTTGCTGTTTTCGATGTGTCACTCATTGCATGTCGCCATTAACAAGTGTATAAACTGATGTTTTCTACATTTATTTGTGAGTCAAGCCCTCAGCCGAAACATCCAATAGGCTTGTCATTACAGATTGCAGAAACCGCCAGTCTTATGCTGGGCGAATACGAATGAGCGATTCCACTTTTTGCTAAATTACTATGGTTCTTGTTTTATGTGGTCGTCTTGATAGGCCACATTGTGGATTTTGCCTGTATGTCTGTCTGTACTTCTGTCTGTATACCCTGTACAGGCTCAAAAAACAAAAACGCATAGAAAATCAACAAGGTCCACAGTAATTTGGCGAAAGGTGAAATTGCTTTGTCAAGTCCACCTAAATCCTCATTTGTATTCGCCAGGTGGTAGTAGCAATTTGGAATTGCATGTTTTAGCTGGGAGTTCATCCCCCAATTTTTTCCCCTTTTCTGTTTATCAGGGACCCCATCTAACAGAGTGAGTTGCGTACCTGCCAAATGGCATCCAACTCCATTGAGCAGTTTGAACATGGTTCACGAATGTGACAGATGACCGACACTCAGACCAAGATTATGCTGATATGCAGAATTGCACTGCAAGAGCAATTGCAAATGCAAATGGATTAAAATTTACAGTAACCCCATTGTGCTTTTTCTTAGTTCAGAATTTTTGGTTGCACAGTGCAGTAGGCCAGTACATATAGTTGGTCGGACTGCCGCATATCGTGTCGGCACTGCATTGACATATTCGCTGAATTTTAAAAAAAAACTAAGCCTTTTCTATGTTTTGTCATGAAAGACTAGTATTTATGTGTAGAAAAAACGTTGTAATATTGGTTCTATCTAAAATGCAGTATATTTGTAATTCTTATGGTGATTGGCAGATGGCGCTGGTGGTCGAAATCCAAGCACATTATCTTCACCTTCAGTACATGATTGTTATCATTTGGTGAGCAGCAGAGTCACTAGTACTTGCTCCACTTATGACTTCTTAACTAGCCATTTTATAAATTTACTCCATATTAGGCAGGATCTCTTAAAAGTGATTTTTTGTGAATTCTTGCAGCAGAATTGTTAGAAAGGAAAACCCTCGTAAAAGAGCAAAATTTTTGCTGCAGTTTACCATCTCTTCCTGCTTTAGCGTCATTCGTTTTGTATTTACTTGCTAAATAATTAACGTGTTTAGTTGCTAAGTGGGCCTATGTATATGCTGTTCGTTGAGTAATTTGAACAATATCCAGCCTGCATAAAATTTAGGTAATCCTGAGGAATACCGGGGACTGTCTCTGAGAAGGTAAGCCAGTTAAACAAGAACAGAAATAGTATTAGTAGCAGTAACGTGGTTACAGTGACATCATCCATTATAATAGTTTTCGGCTATGTTTGAATTGTGAAAAGTTAGCTGTGGGTTGAACTTTTCGACGGTCGGAGCCTGACCAAAATTGTGATGTAAACTGTATGTATATAGTGTATAGCTGACCCCCCAGAACATAATTTAACATTGTGTTAGGGGGTTGGGAAAACAGTTGGGGGTTCAACCCCCCAACCCCTTGGCAATTAAAACACTGGTTTTTGGATATATTTCGTTCATGTGTAATTCTGTTTAATCTATACTAAATTTTATTTATGTTTAACAAGAAAAGCCCAGCTAACGCGAAGAGGAACGCGCAACAGCTTTGCCTGTTTGAAAGCCCAGTCACCAGAGGACGCCAGACGACCGGCGGCTAATTATCTATAGTGTCTTACTTGTACTCACCAGAGGGCGTGACCTGTCTCGCTCTGCCAACGCCGTATCGGCTGGAAATCGCAAATTTTTCCTACCCCCCTTTCATTTGGCGCACTCGTTTGGGTTGACTCCTTTTGAATTTATGGAAAAGCTTTATGGTTCCTGAAACTAGAGTCTTCTAGGCAGCCAACGGTGAAGATTTAGTGATCCTAGCTTGGACCGTTTTTGACTGATCCACCCGTGTGACGGACAGACAGACTGACGGACGGACGGACAGAATTGCGATGGCTAAGATGCGCTACAGCAGTAGCTGCTGTTGTGCGTATAAATATAAATCGTGAGTATCGTTGTTTTCTGAAGGTACAAGCGCATGATGCCAATACACATCACAATGACAATGGAAAGAAAATGGTTTCTGAAATCTATTTAACTCGACTTCTGGCGACAAAGGTTGGTTTCAAATTTAAGGTGTTGTTTGGTTTACCGAGTGCAAAATAATCTGTTGCTGTTTAAGATTAAAACAAAAAATGATTCAATTGACATTTACAAAGACAAATGAGACATTTATCAGGTGGTGCAAAACTATCTTGCACGTGCTTGTGCATATAGATCTATTTGCTAAAAGTACAAAAAGTATGGAATATGTAGAGTACAGGAAATTTTATATTTCACCAACATTGTCTTAATGGTATTTTATATTTTGGTTAAAGTTGCACGATGTCTAAAAGATGAGATCATATTATGGAAAGACTGTCCTTACAACACTCACACTATCGTCTGAGGTGTGATGGATGATCTTCTTTCGGAATCAGTAGACAGTGCTGATAGAAAAAAACAACAACTGAATAAATCAGTAATCAACTGTAATGAACTTTGTGAAAATTTGCTTTTTATTTCAGTCAGAAAGTAGCTAACTTGATGGTAAATAACCAGTGACGTTATGGAGTACTTTGTGATCAAGGCCGATGCCACTTGTCCAAGGACTTACAAAAATGCGAGAAAAATGACAGGGACTTGGGATTAAGGCCAAGGCCAAGGACAAGCACTTAAGAAAGTCAGTCCTCGGTATACTACTAGCCAAGGACATTCTCTGCACTATATAAATTCACGTTTTACTTATCTGCTCACTTACCGACTTACCGACTCAAGGCCGACGACAAGGACAAGGACTTTGGCATCGAGGCCAAGGACACAGCTTTTTGTCCTCGAGGCGACTGGAGGATGAGGAAAAGTCCTCGGGGACACGTCACTGAAATGACGCACTTTGTCTGTATGCAGGGCACATTGCAAGTTTACGTCGACGACCTGTTTGAGACGCTATTCGGCGTCACCAGCAGATCAAACGTTCTGCCGTACGCCATCAAGTACATGTTCGACTTCCTTGATGACCAGGCCCTGCTACATGGCATTGTCGATCGCGAAGTCGTACACACCTGGAAGTCCAACAGGTCTGCTATTGCTGATGAAATGATTCTGTTCTGTTTTCCTCAGGTAGTGCAGGAGCAGACGTTGTGAGTTGAGAAATTGAATGGCTGGTTATTCGACGGCAAGTTGTCAGAGGAATATTCGTTCCAAACATCATTAATATCTGACTATTTTTCTTCAAGTTACGACTGAAATTGTCGGGTATGTTTTTTGGGACACAGTGTACAGGCGTCTACAAAACAACATAAATGAACGGAACTTAAGTCCTGAGTTCAGTTCAGTTGCATCTAAGTTGTTCACTGCCATTTTTTTGAAATCCCCTTTTGCTTCACTTCCCTTTGCCCTTTTCCTAATGAACTAAGATCCTGCTAGTCATTCAGGAAACCTTACTGACTACTTGTACTTGAAAGTTATGTATAGATTAGTGCTCGAATAGCACACTGTATTTTGTGTTTGGTATTACTGTGTAGTTTTTGGTATTACTATGTATTTTTTTCCATTTTTTTCATTTTATTAGCTTTATTCTTTTGTGTTTTTATGTACTATGTGTACAATTTTGATATTAAATAAATAAATAAATAGACAGTTTGATGCTTTCTGGCGAATTTTGGCGACGAAGCTTCAGCTCCACAATACAGCAAACTGTGCTGAGGGCATGTATTTAAATCTTTTAAGAGCTAGGCGTTTTTTGCATGTGATATTTGTAATTCTGTAGTTTTGTCTTTATGGCATTGCTGAGCTTCAATCAGCAGCGTGGGATAAATTCTGTGATAGATTAATTGATTGATTAATTGATCGACTGATTCTTTGTTGTTTTTTGTTGCTGCTGCAGTTTGCCGCTGCGTTTCTGGGTGAACGTGATCAAGAACCCGGACTTTGTGTTTGACATCGACAAGTCGAGTATAGTGGACTCGTGCTTGTCAGTGATAGCTCAGACATTTATGGACAGCTGCTCGATGACCGAACAGAAACTCGGCAAAGACTCGCCCTCGTGCAAATTACTCTACGCCAAGGACATTCCAAAGTACAAGAGCTGGGTTGAACGGTACGGTGGATTTAAAAAAAAATTTTAAATTGTAGTAAAATATTGCTTATTTGACAGTAAATAAGTCAGCAGCATTTGTAGTGTGGTATAATGTCAAAACGGATCTGAATAGTAGGCAGAGATTTTTGGTTTTTTATTTGTTCTTCTCGGGCCTTCACAACCAGAAATCATCTACGTATTTTCATGAAAAAAATGTAATGATATACAGTCTTTTTTGTGTTAAGCTTTTTGGTTTGAAATTAGTTTAAATCAGGTTTTAAATATACTGGCTTTGTTTGCAAGAAACTAAAACTAAAAACTAACAAAAAATTGAGACAAATTCTACAAAGGTCTCCCTTAAAGGTTTTTCACAGCTTTATGTCGACAATCAGCCCTGTTGGTTTGAGAAAATTTTTTTTTTTAAACTTGATCAAGAGTTAAATTTCCTGACATTTACACTATTATATTATGTTTGTGTGCATGTAATAGTTACTATGAAGACATTCAGAAGATGCCGGCAATCAGTGAACAAGACATGACTGCCATCTTGAAAGAAGAGTCTCAGGTTTGATATTATGTTATTTTTATATACTGTATTAAAACTTAGTCACTTGCTTTTCTAATCAGAACCTGCTTCAATGCTGTTAATTGGCAGGTTGATGGGGAGGCTGTCAAGCTTGTTAAGACGTTGGAGTAAGATTAATGTTTCTTAGCACATAAACACTGATAATTTGCAAGCAAGTTGTTATACAATCTTATAATTCTGCTAAATAATTCACATTTCAGTTTATTTGGTGCTTAATTAAGTCATTACAGCATTTACTGGAGACAACAACTTAGCGTTGTGCAACAGCTTGGAGCATCTATGTTTCACACAGTGGTGCGTTGACATAAATTAGGTGAGGCGGAAAATGAGTGTGCCGTACTTAATTTGATTGTATTGGCCATGTTCTTGCCAAAAATTATCAAAGTTGGTGGAAATTTGAGAATTAAATTGACAAAACAATTTTGACTGTTTTTGGGGACTTATTGTATTTACTGATATTCGTTTGGTCCTGTTCTATACAATTCAGAGCAGCTGACTAGAATCTATTGTTTGTTGTTAAATGCAGATGCACAACGACAACTTTGCTGTGAAAACTGCTTTGCTCGAGCTGTACAATGTCACTGTTAAATACCACAGTGAAGTAAGTTAGCTTGCCTGCAATGTCCACTTTAAGCGGAAATAAATTAATTGAAAATAAATTATGTAGTCATTTTTTCTGTACGTTGTTACCTTTGTTATTTTTTTGTGTTTGCCTGCGTTATTGCACAGACTTGAACTTAACTGGCTTTCTATGTATATTGTTTACCGTCATCGATGAATTGAAGATAATCATTAATAAGTATAGGAACTCGAGTGTAGTTGCAAATCTAATATTGTGTACTGAATATTTTCATCTATTTTGTTTTGCAATTATTTGGCGAAGATACCGACGATGAAAAGTTGGGCGCGAGTCACAACATATAGAAACTGGTGGATAAACAAAATTGGAATCAATGAGCACGAACAGGTCAGAGGCGTAGACAGGATCTGGCTGTAGGGGAGGCACTTGAGTAGTGGGACGTGGGGAGGGATCCCCATCCCCTCCTCACCGGGGAAAGGGTCTGGCAGTAGAAATTTTCCGATGTTTATGTGAAAATGAAGCGTTTTGATGCATTTCTGTCACTATTTCGAGTAACTGAGTAGGCTCAAAGGGGGGGCGCACGTGCCCCCAGTGCCTAGACCTGCAAGTCCTAGCAGTTCTCTCAAACGCAGCTATCGATGATTTTGGGCAAATAAGGCAATTTGTAACATATTTCAGTAACCGTATATAAAAAATAACAGTAGCCTATACCTATTAGGGTAAACGGATTATCGGTATCGAGTTTCAACGTTTCGCACAACCCTAATTCATGTAGTTGACGTTGAGGCCTACGTGTGAATCAGAGTCATTCATTCATTCAAGTGTGAATGAAGTAATTCCTATGTTGTTGTCTCCCTTGCACTAGATTGCTGAAATTTTGGATACCTAGGTCTAAGACACAGAGCTAATTATTAGTGTAAAAGTTTTTTTTTTCATAAGGCCTAACATGCAGTTACCGTAGCCACATTAGGCCTACGTTCGTTACAGACGGACCGACGGACGGACGACAACGCTGCCAAAAACGTCGTATAGTATAGCTGTATCGCGTCAAAAAACAGTCACATAACACACAGTTTTTAGGCCTAATTGTCTGTACGAACTTTTTTCAAGAAATGACAATAACAAAAGACGTCCACCGAAGGAAAACAACCCTACAGTATACGTACAGCGTTAACACAAGTTCATAACAACTTCTGAACGTCTCAAGTCGTTTGAAGTCGACTCAAGTCGAGTCGACGTGCCTCTGTCAAGTCAAGTCGAGTCGGATGTGCTCAAGTCGACTACCGTCGACTTGGGGTCATTTTAGCCTCGAGTTGGGTCAAGTTTCTGTACCTCATCGACTTGCAGGTCTCCAGTGCCCCCTATTGCTACGTCAGTGGATCGGATGAGTATAGTTGTCTGTCTGTCTGTGTGAGCAGTTGATGCGAGCTCTGGAGGAAGACGAGTTTGCGACTGAGCATCAGCTGGTCTACCGACTCGACCAAGTCGTCATGGCGATGAACTCCGCAGCAGCAACTCATGATGTCTACAACACAATATACACTTAGTCCTTCAGTCCTGTCGCACACTCACTGTGACTGTAGCAACGGTGTTTAGGGCTTTCTTAGATGGGCGTGGTCAGCGGCGTCGTTGGTTGAAGAAGTTGAGGAAGGGGCAGGAGGTTTGTTTTTCCAACAGACAGCAGCACGTTTCTGACACAGGAGACTATGGGTGCTGGAAGTTTCAATTATTATCTGCTAAATTCCCCAAAGTTGAATATTTCCAGTTGCAGACCCAAATTTTGTATTTCGGAAAAATTTTCCAACAGTTGAAAAATTTCTGAGAGGCTAAAATTTATGGGGCGATTGCCCCCTGCAGCTGTGCCACTGGCGTAGTTACCCTCATAATGAGCATGGGTGTATTTAGCTTCTGCAAACAATTTAAGGAAACTTGAAAATGAATAATAAGACGAAGGCAGCAGGCAGTGGCAAGTCCTGGCATAAATATACCTGTTATATGTGCATTCAGGACCCCATTTACATACTAGTGATGATTCGATATATAGAAAATATCGATATATCATTTTCGATATCGATATATCGTATCATATCATCAAAAAATACAGAATTTTTCGATATATCGCGATATCTTTTATATATCACGATATTTTTGATGTATTGCGATATTTTTTCACCAGAAGTTTATATTTTTATTACTGCATTACCAAAATAACGAGAATAAAAGGAGAAGATTACAAACTGACCGAAGCAAACTAACTATAGTGTTGTGATTTAACGACACTTGCGACAGTCTATAGTTAATTTTGAAGTTCACTGACACATTTTACGCGCGAGAGCTAACTAGCTAGCTATAGTGCGTATTAGCTATGGTAATTCTGCCCGTCTGTCTGTCACGACCCGATACCGTTTCAAGACCAGTTGAGTTGAGATAGAGACCTTGGGTTTTCACCATGATAGCCTAGTGTCTCTAGTATTTCGTGACAAAATTTCATGCCACTGGGTAAAAGGGGTCCCCACGAACGAGGGGGCAAAATAGGGGCACCCCTGCTAAAAAGACGTTATTCTACCGCTATTGGCTCGTCTAACGTGAAAATGGTTGCAGATAGGCACAGACATGCTGCTTATCATAACAAGCACTGGCAACGAACTTCTTAAAAATGCCAACATCGATGACCTTGAATGACCTTAAGCCCCGAAAATAAGGGGGTTTAGTGAATTTTTCAAGATTTTGGGTTGCGACACGCATTTCAAGAGTGAATTGCGCTGAAATGGCTCGAGATAGACAAAGACAACCTGCACATGAAATTCTCAGCATTGAATGTAGAATCTAAGTCCGGACCCTCTAGATTCAAAGAGGCCTGCGCATGCGGGTGTCAAAGAGAGGCACCCTTCTAAAAAGTGGTTATTTATCCGCTGTTGTCTTGTCTAGCGTGAAAATGGTTGCAGATAGGCACAGACATGCTGCTTATCATAACAAGCACTGGCAACGAGCTTCTTAGGAATGTCAACATCGATGACCTTGAATGACCTTGAACCCTAAAATATTAGGTTTTAGTGATTTTTGGCAATTTTTGGCTGCAAAAGAGTGACGCGACGAAATGGATGGAGATAGACCAAGATTACCTGTGAACAAGAACTGCCATGGGCTCTCGCGCATCTCATGAGCGTTAGGTCAGATTTCTTGTAGTATCTACGTAAAGCAAACTGCCTTGCTGAACGTTCACGTCTTGTTCTTGTGCTTGTATAAGATTTGCATACTTATAATTTTAAAAATATCAACATTGATATCGCGATATTTTCACAATATTTCATCGATATCGTATCGAAATTGAAATCCTGATATCGAATCATCACTATACATACACCTCTGACAATTAGTTTATATCGTGTAACAATCTGGCCTACGTGATCGCCAGCAGGAAACCGATCAGCACGATTTGGAGAAGTGGCTCTCCTAGGAGATATTTTTCACAATTTGTGCTATACTGTTTACAGCGCTGTTATGTGCTAGTCTGTGTTATAGCACTGTCATCCAGTAGCCGACATTGTCATGCAGTTCTGCAACCAGTATTAATTCGTTGTCAGGTTTTTTGATTTTATTTCAAGTCGACCATAAACTGTATTATCCTATTATTATTGTAATACTAACTTACTAAGCTGTATTATCCAGTCTCGGTGTGGCCACTCTTCACTGGTTTAAATTTGCAGATAAGTCAAACATTGCTTCTATTTCTTTGTGGATTTACAGAAATCCGATGCAAACGTCAGTTGCGATACAAGTCCCCGATCAAGTCGGACCAACACCGTGAAACATGTTTTTGAATATCAGTTATTCAAAAAATAACTGCGTAACGGACCTGTTTTAGTCGCTGTATAGTTTGACGATGTGCTTTCAATTATATGGTTTTATTAATGAACAACGACAGCGATCCATCGTTATAATTACTTATGTGATGCTAATTACTGATGTTCATTGTATGTGTATTGGGTATGTGTTTGTTGAATATTGATATTATTTGTTTTTAGTAATTTTTTTGCAACACATAGGTGGTTTTAACCATACCACGAGGAGCTGTCGCTGGACATTACAGCATCTGCACTGTAAAGACTGATATTAATTGATATGTTGACAATAAGGCATTCCGTGTGCAATCACATCTTATGCAAACTGTGTGATGTTTGTTGATTTGTTTCCATTAATTCCGGCATTAATGTGACTGTTGAGGATTTGTTGATTTTAAGGAAGTACTGTTTTTACCTGACAATATGTATGTAGTTAGCAAGTTTCAATAATAAAGAAATTCTTTGGAATATTGCTGGCAGTTTGCTGTAAACCGAGTTTCCACGTTACGTTTTTACGTGCGACAGCATGTAATGCTTCACGCGTCTTAGCCATGGCCTGGGCGTCTGTCCGTCACACCCTTGAGCCCTATGAAAATGACGCAAGCTAGGATCACAAAATCTTCACCATGGGCGGCCCCAAGGTCCGTAGTTTTTCGTGACAAAATTTTGCACCCCTGGGTGAGGCTTCCTCTCAAACGAAGGCGTCAAAGAGGGGTACCCCCTTAAAAGACGTTATTTTGCCGCTATTGGCTCTTATAGTGTGAATACGGTTGCAGCTAGGTATAGACGAGCTTTTAAGATTTGTCAACATCAATGACCTTAAATGACCCTGAACCCCCAAAATAGGGGATTTTAGATTTTTAGTGACGCAGATTTCAAAAGTGAACTGCGTGAAATGGATGGAGATCGACCAAGACATCATGCGAACAGGAACTGCTAGGCTGTCGCACGTCTCACGAGCTTTGCTCAAATTACTTGTCACTACTAGTCAGCAGCGCTTCTAGGACTTAGATACATTTTACAGCAGAATTCCCAGTTAAATAGTATTTTCCTCCCATAAGACACATTCAACAAGCTTGATAATTGTTGCTGGAGCCTGGGCAGGCCCAATCAAGTGACTGGTGATTCCCGAGTCCAAAAGGAACGCTAGTAATAAAATTACCCATCTGAAAGCGACTTAACCAAACACAAACAAGTAATATGGGTACTTGATTCACTGTTTTACATATAAACAGCTCAACAACTAATAATTATGACTTGCGCTTTTACACAGCATTAATCCATCCAGATGCCTCAAGCTAAACAACAGTTCAAGGCCCGTGTTAACTATCAGACACCTCATTCCTGTGGGAAAGACAAAATTTTGACCCTCTACGAAATCAAAACCAACAGAAAAAAAGACAAAAACAAAATTTGACAATTATGTGCACAAAATACGCCTAATTTAAGCAAATTTAGTGTCAGTTGACTCAGTGGAGGCTTCTGGTTGAATACGCAAGGAACACTGGTGATAAAATTGTCCATCAGTAAACCCTCCAGTAAACCTGGTCATGGCCATATTGATGCAAAGTGGCTGAAATCGTGTGCTTCTAATAAGTAATCCCGATGTACCCCAACTCGACGCTTAAACAGCACAGCAAGCCAAGGAGGACAAACACTTTCGGACAAAAGGGGCACACACCAAAACTATTGGGGTTCATCGGGATTCGACATGAAGTTGGCACACCGAACCAAATTTTTGTGTGACAATCATCCCTGGATTCTCAAGAACCAATAATGCCTCACTGCCGCCCCTGGGGAATGGATTAATGATGCGAACTCCACATACCATATTAAAATACTAAAACCCAAAAAACTGACAAAAACTCTGACAGCATCGTCAATATGCAGTCGAATAATGGTAGACACGTGGTAACAAAACAAAAGAAACGGGTAATTTTTACAGTCACGGAAGACAAATATGGTCAAGCTTCGGCCAATAGAAAGAGAGAAAATGGCAAAATATCGAACAAATTTCATGGCAAAATCAAACATCAATCTCAGTTTAGCCACTGAACAGTCCAGAGCCTAAACTCCACTACTCTGATTTATTGTGGTACTGTGAGACAACAAGTTGTTCAACTGGCTGTCAGCCTACAACATCTTCATATTTCAAGATTCAAGATAGAGGTTTGCCACATGATTTTGCTTTTCCTGTTGTACAACTTGTGGATTTACTGTAAGAGAACAAAATATGAAAAAAAGAAAGGGGCAGAAATAAAAAAATTAAACGGAAAAAAACGGAAATTTTTAATCCCAAACTTTCAGGTCAAGCAGCCAATGTGTAGACAATGGGGACAGGCCCCCAATCTCAAGTTTTTGTTAAAAATGGGTATTAAGGACTCGGAAAAAATACGGCAATTAAAATTACTTCCACCAGATCACATAATTCAAGGCTATAATTGCAAAAAAATTGTGCAACAAAGCGAGAGAGGCTTACACTGAATGCATCTAAAATGCAGCGATTATCTAAAAATAGATGAGCAAACTAACGCGGCAATCCGATAACAATTAACATATACAAAACGGAAAAGCACTGGCAATAACTAGTGTAAACTAGAAAAATATATCAGCCAAGTGCCGACATGCAGTGCGGTTGTCTGCCTGGAACTACGCAACCCTGACCTTTTGGCCTCGGAGCTAAAAAAATGGTGCATCGTTACTCCAACCTTGGTGAATGTTTGCACCAAACTTTTTTTAAAAATTTTTCTACACTTTTTTTTATTTTCAAGAGGAGTTCATACAGCAAGAACAGACAGACAGACTGACGGAAAAGATCCATAATGTGGTCCATTAGGATGAGCGCACAATAAGGCAGAAATAGTCTTCATGAGCACCAATGCTTAGAAGGGCCGAGCCAAATACTTCAAGCACAAACTACCATTTTCGATTGTCTTCAATTCTCCTTACCCCATACATCATCAAATTCAGTTTTCCACAGTTGTATGATAACTACCTGTATTAATTTCAGTTCAATAATTAAACAATTATTCAGAAAACTGCAAATAATTGACATCAGACCAGATAAGACAACAGACAGAAGAGAAACTGCCAGTCATTTACCGACTGCACTTAATTTATTATTATTATTATTATGGGATTAGGGCTAAGCCCCTAAATTTAGCCCACACCCAAATTTTAGGTAACTCACACACATAGTTCAAAGCACCCTGCTATATTTCCCAAGGTTCTAAAAGTTAATAATACAACGTGCATAGGGTTTCGACCCACTAAGAATAAGAGAAAAAATGGAAGGAAACAAAGCTTATTTTTTAATTCCCCAATTTCTGGACCAAGTGCCATCTATGTGAGTCATTAGCACCCATGTAGACAATGACTAGAGATATATCTCCCCACAATTAGTGCACAAGTTTTATGTGCACCAAACTGCAAATTCCTAAAACACGATAAATGCCGAAGAAAAACATGCAATGCATGGTAAAATACACCATAAACATGCTAAATGCTAAATAATTATGATGACATCATATACAGATAATACCTATGTAAATATTTCAATAAGCAGAAAGTGGTATAAAAATACTCCACAATAACGTGAACAGAACTTACTTATATATAAGGCAGTGCAGTACATTTCCGACACCGAATGTAATATAATCAAATACTTAACTTGATATCATCAGTCGAAAAGATTTTATTAAGATTGTTCTTCACCGCAATGACTGAGGCCGAACGCTTTCAAAAAGTTCCGAAAATCATTCACCAACTGCTTCACATGTGCTTCGATTTTTTTGTGGTACCCTGTACATTCTGCTCCGATATTTTTGTGAAAAAAATAACCCGTCATATGACTAACCAAAATATGCCGATTCCAAAAGAGCAAAAATATGCCGAGAAATATGAAGATATCGTGCAAATCTAAAGCAACAGTGCACCACAGAAGTCCAGCAACTTTCAAACTGCTGCAGTACTGCAACTAAAATACGATTTATAGACGCGTTGGTTTCCCCACAAAGCCAAACCCAACATTACACAAAACTCAGAATGATAGAAAAATCACACAATAAGTAACGGATCTCAAATGGGAGACTGAAGTACTGAAAAATATGAACGCACAACAGGCCTGTAGGGTGTACATGCATAAATCTATCACAAAATACCTAATTCTATGCAGTAATTGCTGTACATAATTATGTGAAAAAAATATAAAAGAAGAATGCAGAAAGTAAATCTCCGACAAAGATGGAAAGGTGTTTCCATTTCAATTTGAGAATAAAAATCAGTTTTACTGGTCACAGTAGTTCACAAATGCAGACTCAAAAATTCACTGAAATTTAACAAATATGACACAATTTACAATTTTAACAGGGGCTTAAAATCTGAGTCTAAACATGAAACTAGGAAGTTTTTTTGCAAGAAACCAAAGTGGAACTTAATTTCAGTTTTCCATGAGTTTAGATGACACACTACCAAACAATGTGACTAAGGGTCGGTTTCTGGATCTTAACTGATCGGTCAAGTTAGTGTTTCGCGTTTCCCGTTGGACTAACCAACAATTAAGATGGCCAAAAATTTAACTGGCAAAAATCGGCCAGTTAGCTAACCGTTGATCGTAGTTATCATATTTAACGCAACTATTGTACCATTTTGCATTTTGACGAATATGATATTACAGAACTATTTTACTGTATAGCAATGTCTTCAAAACGCTTGGAGACGTTTGCTGCTACAAATTTTACTACAAAATCCATTTATGAATGGACAAAATGGCCATCCACAATCGGTCGGCAGGCTGACGTGTGCTTGCACTCATTAATATTCATGACGCCCGCCTGCGCTAGGCAGAAGTGATTAGCGCTGTGCGCATCGTTGCTAAGCAACTATAGTTTACCATTCAGTTAGCTAACAGCCAGTCGAGGTTTTGTTCAAAAACGCACACAAACTTAACAAGCGAGCTACAATTAACGGACGGTTTAATAACTGATTGGTTAACTGAAAGATCCAAAAACCGGCCCTAACTGAATTATACATGACTGCAGAATATGCAGTGTGGAACTATACAAGGCACAATAACAATATCTGTAACCTGGCAGTTTCTTTGCACTAATGTTTCGGCTACTGTTATTAGAAGGCATACTTTAACGACTAAACACAAATGGTGTCATGACGGGTGAGTTGCCCCCCCCCCCAAATTTAGCCTGCCAGAAAACTTTCTTTCAAATAATACAAAAGTTGATGTTAAAAACCAACCCCATTTGATTTTAGAGGCAAATTATTTTGAGCACAGAAATCTCTTCTGCTGCAAATTCACAGCTCATCGAAAATTCACATCTGCTGGAAAATTGTAAATCCCCGCTCCCAACTTTTTCGAGAAACCCACCATGTCACACCTTCTTTAACTAGTTACAAGTGTGTGATTACACCAAAATAGTAAAATTTCTGACTATTAAAACCTCATCACTTTTGTCGTCTACCTCAACGTCGCCGGCCATCAGAAACCACCAAAATTCTCTTTGCTGCATGCTCAGATACCACGCTAACAAACTGCTCAACGCGCACAAATGAACGCTCGTGGACGCATCACCTCAAACACAATGCCTCCACAGTGGCAGAGGCATAAAAAGTGAAGACACCAATGATATGATTGTAAACGCACAACAAAATGACAAAAAGGGTGCAGCACCAATTACGAAAGATATGAACAAGACCTACAGACTAAACTCTGGTTGAACTACAGCTGCCATTTTGAGTCCAGTTGCTTGAGCTGACATTATCGCAGCAATTCAGTCAAATGATTTCAAGTCTATCACTGGTCACAGTAATGCACCTAAAGACATTTTAATATTTGAAAAATGCTGGAATTAAAAATCTAAATAACAGCACCTTAATTCAACCAAATAAACTAAAAATGACAACCAAAAAACAGGCTCACACGACCAGCTTTGTTTAAACACCGGGTGGGCTGAAAAACTGGACTACACATAATTGTTGTTATCGTGAACTTCAGCATAATTTCAGGGGGTGCTAAAGATTTGCGCAAATTGTGCAAAAATATTGTAGCACACTCACATGCGAGTTTGATACCTGTTCCAGGCAAAATTCCTAAACTTTTGACATATCACACACCTTTCTATTGCTAACGGTCGCTATGTTATCAGCACCCAAAAACAGTGCCATTTTCGACCCACCCTGACTGGGCATAATCAGTGACATGACGTAGTTTATTCCATGGACGAGTGGTAGTTCAGATTAGTCGAGATGACTGTAGATAAGTGACAAGGACTTGGTAGACGTAGCTGTACTGAGTGACCGTCTGTACCAGATACATTCGCTGATCACGTAGCGACCTCAGCACTGCAGCCACATCCCACGTCTATGCACAGACATATTTCGATTATTACAGAGTCAGTCGTGGTAGACCAAGCATGACAAAACTAATGTTCTATGAATAGACTCATAGGTTGAAACGTAACTTAATAAGTTATAATAAATTCATCAAGTTACAACCTTCTGCTATTGTTTTTGTTGACGTGTCGGCAACCACTGCTGCCTTCATCGGAACGAGGGATCCTACCAACTTCCACACATCTATGACTACTACTGTCCGCCGCAGCTACACCTGGCGAACAGTCGTTCCGACAAAGGCAGCAGCGGTTGCCGAAATGTCAACAAAAACAATAATAAAAGGTTGTAATTTGACAAATTTATTATAACTTATTAAAAACTAATGTTCATAAACATAAATATAGAAAGTCATTCTTGAGGCAGAGGGTCACCGACCTCCATTTTGTTAGCTATCAGATGAATGCCAGTTTACGCAGTCAGACCACGGATAATGGGCTAATACATTGCACGGTGTGCCCGGTTACGTCCCAGCTTTCACTGTACTCACTGTACCGATACTCACTGTGCGTTTTACCATTGGCGACTGCACCTTTCCAGCGACTGCTGCATCGGTCTGGAACAGTTTGCCGGAGTCAGTCCGGTCATCGCCGTCGTTGCAAGTTTTCCACAGCAGACTGAAAACCGAACTTTTTGCCCGGTCTTACAGACATGACTAAGAACGTCTCATTGCGCTGACTACTATTATGTGACTTCACTGTTTAAGCTTATTTTTACGTGTCCTTGTAGTCTTAGGACTTAACTAAAGGACTAAAGTTTATCCGACCTTCATCATCATCATCATCATCATCATCACCACTGTATCTACCCACTGACGGATGGCCAGGTTGAGTTGGCCCGGTTGGCTTGGTTACACACCAAAATGCTACACCCACAAACGGTTACCCATCTCAGAACTATCCTGGCTCTGTGCATAGTAACATTGCAGTAACATTGTGACCAACTACATCATCACTAGAAACAGCCTCCAAACAAAAACTACTGTCCAATTATATAGAGTCAATAAAATGCAATAAAACTGAAAAACAAAAATTTACTGGCTACGAGCTACGTTAAAGTAATGTGTCTTGAATTCCTTACATTTTCACAACAAACATTAAACAACAAACATGGCACCATACTGGCTGCAACTAAGTAAGTAACAAAGATATGCAACTGGATAAAATTTGTATTCAAACTTACACAGATATTTGAATATTCAAACTAGAGCCACTAAATGGTTGAATGCTGGCACAGCTCTAGCTGTCGTGAATGAAATCAACATAAAGTCAAAACCTGGTTGCGTTCAAGAGACGCCTTCATGAGTGCTACAAGAATGACCACACCGGTCCGACCGACGCCGGCCGAACAGTGAATAAGAACAGGATATGATGAGATGCTAGTAGATGCACCATCGATTTCAGTCACCTGCCTTTTGATTGCCTCTATCTCACTCACAAAGTCTGCACAACAGACAGCAACCCAAACACAAATGTGAAAACTTTCTCAGCCATAATGCTTCACAGCGATACCAAGAATACAAAAGAAGAAACACGACACAAATGACTCTAGTCTTGGCCACCTCACTTTAATACTGTTGCTACACTACCTTGTGAAATGCAAGTTATTGAACCTGCTGTTGGTGAGTGATGTCAACGTTTGAAGTTTGCATTTGTGCTAAAGGAGGACATTTTCAGCACATGCTGTAATAAAGAGGATGTGATGTGACATGTGTGACTTTTAAGATGCAATAGTTGCCAATCCTGTTTGTTGCTATTCAGTTAATCATTTCTGAACCGACGCAGGTGCTGTCTAGTATGGATTCATTGTTGTAAATGGCCAAACAACGACTTCTGCATTTCACAAGATAGTGTAGCGACAGTATTACAGTCAGGTGGCCAAAACTAAAGTCATCTGTGTCAAGTTTCTTCTTGATGTCGCATGTCAAAAATTATTAAAAATTATTAAAATCGACCAATGTTTCACGAAGCTATTCAAAAAACAAAAGTGGCACGTTTTTTATGGACCACAGTGTACAAAGCAGTTTGTATTAATACCATAAAGAATGCCCCGACTATCATAGTTCTTCTCTATCGATGGCTCGATGACGTAAACTAACTACCGAGACATCTGCATGATCCTGTTCACACCATCTTCGTCTTTGAACAATTACTTTACAGTTGCTGAGCTCTTTTTGAGTATGGCGCTAACATAAACAGCACACTAAGGGCTGTCCTTTCATTGACGTGCTACGGAAATTGACAACAAACTTATTTATTTATTATTATTAACAGATGAGTGAGTCAAAATTCCTACAGGTCTTTTGTAGCAAAATTCCCTGACATTTCCTAGACTTTTCCGGTCAAGAAATCATAATTTCCCTGATTTTATCGAAACAATAACACTATCGCACAAATGCCAAGAATAGCATACTGTATCATAAGGTAATAAAACCGTATTAATGGAGCAATATGCAAATGACAGAGGCACTGGTCAGGATGTCAGGGGGGGGCTTCTTTGCCCCCCTGAAGCTGAAACAGCTTTTGGACGTTTAATGGAAGCTGCAAATTTGCCTGCTTTTCAATATAGAGACACAAAAAATCACTGTATCTGCAGTCTGCATGATCCATGATCATTTTCCCTGACTTTTCAAAAATAATACTTTTCCCTGACCTTTCCCCGACCACACAAATTCCCTGACTTTTCCCAGTTTTCCCTGACCTGTAGGAACCCTAGTGAGTAAATGTTGGTTACACACTGAGGAAGTTATGATGGTTATGCGGACATCCATGATCAGGCCAGTCAATGTAACGTAGTTGCCAGACCACACGCTGTTTGCCGGACGGTCGGTGCCAAACCAATAACCCACTCGTGATGTAAGGACCGGAGCCACTGGTACAGCTCAGCGATATCTCAAACTACAACGTAAAAGCAGTTACGTAAGTCTTCAAATATTATGTTGACATAATTACTAACACTAACAATACTGTACTATAACTGACCGAATTATTTTAAAAATCAGCCAAGACACAGATAAAAAAATAACCACTACATCTGGGTTCCAACCTCTCCAAAAATTTCACCAAAATCTGTTCACAAGCTGTTGAATGACTGAACAAACAAACAAATAAATAGACCCAAAAACATACGCAGTCTTTCGCAGAGAAATGACAAGTAAACAGAAAACTAAAGAAGCAATTTCTCAATAGCATCTTAGGAATGATGAACCATATAATTACCTCTGCCATGGAGGTTATGTTTTTGCCAGTTTGTTTGTCTGTCTTTGTGTTAGCAAGATAACTCAAAAAGTTATGGAAGGATCTTTCTGAACTTCTGAGGGTACGTCGGGAATGGCACAAACTACCAGTGATTCAATTTTGGGGGTGATCCGGAAGGAATTCTGGATCACTTTGAAATTTTCGTTAACGTTGCTTTCAATGGGGCATAAGGGAAACTGCTGCCAAACCGAATATGGTGACGTCACGTGGCGAACAACATGGCGTTGGCGGAGGTCTGCGATCTCTGACTGCGTTCTAGTTTCTTACAAGTTTCACACAGAACTGGAACAGTACGAAAGATCACCAATCACCATACATGAATGACAATATGACCCACACTACAATCTCTTATTTCAAACCAAAAACACCAACTCATATTAGCTAAAGCATGATGAAGAAACAATGCATACATCTCCGATGCTGAGCTGATGTTGAGGTCCCAGCTTGTGTGGCCAGTAACAGGCACATCTCTGCTTATCCAGCTCGTCCTGCATCAGACAACATCAACGTCACTCAGAGTTCAACTTCAGCACATGAATACTAACTACAACGTCAGATAGAAAACACAAAGCCACGTAAGAATTTACTGGCAAAATACGCCACTAATAAACTCAACTAAAAGGCGCTCGTAAAAGTGCATATCTCCGCCAAGTGAAGTACAACTACCACTACACCTACAGCTACAGCCAAAGATAATGGGGGTCACGACCTTGACCTTTCGGGGTCACGTAACGTCATCAGTCACGTGACCATTCAACTTGCGGTAGTCGACTTACTATCAGTGGTCCATTGTGACCATGTGTCTATCTGGCACCGTTATGGAGATATAGCGCCTCAAAGTACATGCACACACAAACACAGACCGACGGACACACACAAACACAAAACGACCAATCTCATAATCTCCTCCAAAGGTTCACTCGTTCACACTTCGCAGAGATAAAAATTAATGCTTGCCAGGTTTTGAGATGTTGACAAGCTGTTGCTCGATAGCAAAAAAAGCATTTAGTTTGCAAAATCAGACAAATATTTTGTTCCGAACCATAAAGTTGCACCGATCACTTTGGCCCTCAGCTAGACACCAGTTTACACTGCCAGAACACATACATGAAGCTAGAGCATCACGTGGTGTTCCCACTTACATCAAATATTTTGCTATTTGTCACCCCGAAGGGATGGCCAGGCTGAGTGACCACTAGTGACAACAGCAGCATCTAATCACAGAGGTATTAACTACACCGTGGTCCATAAAAAACATGCCACTTTTATTCTTTGAATAGCTTCGTGAAACATCAACCGATTTTAATAATTTTTGGCACACAACATCAGAAAAAAACTTGACACAAGTGACAGTAGTTATGTCCACCTCACTTTAATACTGTCGCTACACTACGTTGTGAAATGTAGAAGTCGTAGTTTGGCCATGTACAACAATGAATTTGTACTGGATAGCACACTTGTTGGCTCAGAAATGATTAACTGAAAAGTGACAAATACGATTGGCAACTATTATATCTCAAAAAGTCACACGTCACATCACATTCTCTTTATTACAGCATGTGCTCAAAATATTCTCCGCCAGCGCGAATGCAAGCAGCAAATGCTGACACCACTCACAAACAACAACCTGCATTTCACAAGGTAGTGTAGCGACAGTATTAAAGTGAGGTGGCTAAAACTAAAGTCATTTGCATCAAGTTTCTTCCTGATGTTGCACACCAAAATTTATTAAAATTGCCCCATGCTGCCCGGAGCTATTTAAGAAATAAAGGTGGCACGTTTTTTACGGACCACGGTGAAAAATGTTGTCATCATACCTGTCCATCAATACTCATGCCACCAGTAAGCATGGCGACTACGCTGACGCCATGTTGCCAGATCATCTGCCAGAAGTCAATGACAGTGTGCGACAACGGCGCCTGGCTCGCTATGTACCAGAACTCTTCATTCCCGACTTTCACCTACAGTTCAGTAACAGCATTTTTTACGACAACTGTGCTGATGCGTAGTAACTGCATGCAGACATCTCTGTTTTCAGCCGATTGATAAACTGTCCAAAAGTCGGTGACATGTTCGTGAGCTTCGATGGCAAACTGTTCCACACTGATGGGCCAGCAGCCGAGAAACTTGACGGACCGGGGAGAACAGTTCTCCTCGTCCTTGGTGTGGCCAAATCACCAGCAAAAGCGGACCACAGATCCAGCGTAGTAATATTAGCGTGTGCATTAATCTCAGCAATATCAATATGTGGCACGCTACAACAGTGTAACAGGATTAACCATGGTAGAGTACTCATGATGTAGCATATAATCGCAGAAGTCAGTGACAGAGTGTGAAAATGGCGCCTGGCTGGCTATGTACCAGAACTCCTCACTGTAAACTGAGCCGTTTAGAATAAGAGCGGACCAAGTCAAATTTTGGTCATTTTCAGGTTTTCCGACTTTTTGCATTACCGTTTCATATTCTACGTAGTGGACTACGTGGCAGACAATAATTTTAACAATTTATAAGTTTATTTTAGCATATCGGTTCTTAAACTGAGGTATTTTGTTAAATGTCGTCAGATTAACAATGGATAATTGCACTTGTAGTGATTTCCGTGAACAAAATTTAACAATTTGTTGCATTTCATATGCGACCAAGTACACATGGTCCATTGCTATTCGCATTGTGATGGCAGCTGTCGTGCGGACCTAGTTGACTTGGTCTGTTCAACTTAATTGTTTCGTACGCGGTGTGAGAATAACAATGGACCATGTCTTCTTGCGTCACCGTGCTGCCATCGGGTTTTTAGCATAATAACGGACCAAGTTGACTTGGCTCACTGTTCGCTAGTCGGACGTCTACAGTCGTGATTAGAGTAACAATGGACCAAACATAAAATGTTTATTTCTGCACAAGTTATTTACTTTAGCGTAACAAAATTACAGCGCTTGAAAGCTGAAGCTGAAAGCTTTCCAATGGTATATAACACGACGTGATCGGTTTGTAAATGACTGAAGTGCCACCGTTTAAGTTATTTTGTCGAATTCTGAAAAATTTACTTGCACACACTTGGTCCACTCTTATTCTATACAGCTCAACTTTCAGCTGGTTACAGCAATGTTATAAATAATATATAACTATGGCAAAGTGCAGCAGTGGTAATGGCACAAAATACCACAACTAGAAATATGGGGGAGGGCACTGTGTGGCCAGCCGATGCAGTAAACCCGACTGATGGAGCCATCTAGCAAATAAAAATATATCAATACCAATTGCCGTGTGACCTGTAGTCCCATACCCATTGTCAAAATTACAAATGCCCCAACCTAACCCCCAATGAATCTCGAAATTGCCTCAATTCCTTCCGACCAAGAAGCGTCTTTCCCCCAATTCTGGTCTTGGTACTCTGCTTGGTTCTGGAGAAAAAGTGAAAAATAAAAACTTTAAAAAGTACAAAACAACAAAGCAAAAGCATAAGGCCTCCCATACTGTTACTACGTATGGGTCGCATAACAAACATGTATCAGAGCAGACCTTGATATGTGATGCATTGATGTAGCCATCTGGATTCGTCCTAGTTGGAGTGATGCGTACTCGGTTGTCATCGTACGGGACAACGTCCTTGAACCGATTCTGTTCCCGGTTACGTTCCAGCGTTGCGACCATGCACTCGGGCTTTTGTCGTTTATTAGCAATCTGTTCAAACTCAGCAAACAGCTGGCCTTCCAACTTGCTCTCCAAGGCTTGACGCTATCAACCATAAAACACACAAACATATAAAAAACCTTTTTTTCCGCTGAAGCTTGGTCAGATGGCTGTAATAAATTTTCGTCCTCCTTGACCTTAAAATTGATTAAACCCACATCCGATGGAATACATTAGGCCATAGTCCGATATCATCTGTCTGTCAAAAACCGGCATGTCACGAAAATCCGTAAAAAAAGAGTCACTACAAATAACATGATGGATAAAAATCAGTGCCAAAAAATGACACTTAGCTTCAGCAAAACAGAAATAACAAACAACATAATGAACTGCAAATATAATAATAAGTTCAATAACACTGAAGAAAGCGTTAAAAACATTTACCCGGTCATCATGAGGAAGCGACTTATTATAACTGCTGGAACTTAGTCTCTCTATGACCGATTGTGACACTCCATGTTGCTTAACAGACAAAACAAGAAAAAAACATTACATTAATAGCATAAGTAACCAAATTTTAAACTCTAGGCTATCAGACTGATAAGCATAACGATGTAGTTGAGATGAAATCAAAATCTCGGCATCAAAGTGCTGCAGATCACAAAAAATCATACTGGTAAACATGTTTATCTACAGACTGGCCAGAATCAAGATTCTGCTCTGCAATGCAAACACATCATCAACATCCCTCGGGAAAGCTGGCTAACCTAAAGTAATGCTAAACAGTAAGCCAGCTAAAAAAAAGTAGTAGCAATAATAAAAGTTGCAGTGAGTGAGTGAGTGAGTAGGGTTAACGTCCTGCCCGACACGTCATTTTGGGGACGGTCTATACAGGCAAAATTGTGCATTCACATAATCAGATCAAAAAACTTCCACAGTTTACAAAGCTATGTGAGGGCGATATGAGTCGAAACTCGAAAACGACAAAAATGGTTTTGGGGCAATATTATCGCGTGTTGAATTCCAGACTGGCCCTTACAAGACTAGCCATTATAAATACTTAAAAAATATTACTGTAGGCCTATATCTTAAACAAAATTTTGTTGTAGATACTTTTACTAGGTGCCAAGCTAAGCTAAATGAAAGCCGTTTTCACTTTTACAAAGCATTGTAAACTGTGAAAGATCGCAGTTATCTTTCACGGGGGCCGAGTTATAGTCAATTTTGTCCCAAAATTCATTGCCGTGAATATAATGAAAAAGAAATCCGATACCTCGTCATGCTGAGTGAAAGAATTAGCGATGTCACTGGACGACGAAGGACATCGCGACGATCGGTTCGCAGCATTGCTGATTGCAGACAGCTTGGTGGAACTGGCGAGGGAGCCAACTGAACTGGCTGCCGAGCCGTGCCTATGTACCACGGCCGGCACATACTGGTCCATGTAGATCTGACTGCCTGAGCCGCCAGAACTGTGAACATGATGATCCCTGCTGCCCCCTCCGTTCAATTGATCGGGGCTCGTCACTAGTTCGGCACTGACTGTGTATGGGATCTGAGACCTATCCACTTCCGGTCTGACAGGATCTCGAACACGTCGGCTGAATCGACCGAAATTGCAACAACAAGCAGCATATTAGCAGCCATAACTGTGCAGAACAAATTTTAGACTGCACTGCACGAACGTTTTTACGCGGGACAGCATGTGATGCTTCACGCGTCTTAGCTATCGTCACAGTGTCTGTCCTTCCGTCTGTCGGTCCGTCACACCCTTGAGCCCTATCGAAACGGTGCAAGCTAGCATCATAAAAACTTCACTGTGAGCTACCACAAGGACTCTAGTTTTTTGTGACAAAATTATGTGCCCCTGGGTGAGGGGGTTCCCCTCGAATGAGGCCATCAAAGAGGGGTACCCCCTAGAAAAACATTATTTTGCCACTATTGACCCATGTAGTGTGAAAATGGTTGCAGATAGATACAGACATGTTGTTTATCATAACAAGCAGTAGTCAGGCTTCTCAGTTTTATCAACATGAATGACCTTGAACGACCTTGAACACCCAAAAGAGGGGGTTTTGATGAATTTTTCGCGATTTCGCACTGTGGCACGCATTTTGAGTGAATTTTGCCAAAATGGCTAGTGACAGATCAAGACAATATGCAGACAGGAACTGCTAAGGCTGTTGCACATCTCATGAGCTTTGCTCAAATTACTTGTTTCTTTACTGCAGTGAGACTATTTCTTTCCCGTAATTGTTTCACTTTTTTACTTTCTTTTCTCTGGTTCTCATAATGCATTCTATTATTAAAAAACGTGCAATGCATTTAGACTTGATTATAAAACCGTGCAAATATACAATGCATCTTCAAAATGGTTCAAACATTATCCTTTCTTGAGGCACAGTGTAAATAACTAAACTTTATCGTTCACAGTAGTTTCTTCTACAACGTTCAGGCCTAAATGAAACTCCTGATGTTGGAAAACGGCAATAAAAATCCATCCAGCTAGTCAGCAAAATAGCCAGATCTCAATTCTCAAAGTCTGATAAATATACAGATATAACAATAACTGCTAAAATAAGTCGGTCAGTTTGAAGAAAATGTTAGTTTACATACTCCTCAAACTGCAGATAGCTGGGTGGATCAGCTTCACTGTGTTCAGGCCTTGAAGAAGCAACACTCGGTGTAGAATGTCCGCAATGGCTGACTGCAGCAATAGGCCGGCAGACATCTACAATGCTCTCGGGGTGTACAGTAAGACCAGCTTGTCCATGTCCTACCGCAGGTCTATCTGTGCCGACTAAACACGGTCTAGTGGAATCAACCGAATGACCATCATAGAGCTGGACCTATATACATACACATGCTCGTTTATTCATGCTTCAACCTAATACAACTGTGTCACACAATACAATTACGAAACTAGAAGGTGATCAACTTGTAGGACTGCTTATCTCCACCAAGTGATATTTTTTTACAAAATAGTAATTTAAACACATGTCTGTGACTTTGTTAGCAAACAACAAGATAAAAACGCCAGGGACATGTAATCCCTCTTCCAAAAATTCTATGTAATTGTGGGCAGCTGTACCTGGGAACATCCACATCAGATTTGAAGTATGGAGCTTAACTGTTTTGGAGCTATTAACATTTATAGTTTAAACGTTTAAATGCTAACAGCTCCATAACAGTTAAGCTGACTGACAGGTCTGCTGCACACTGAGACAAACACACACACCCAAAAAACAGAACGTCTGCCATTCACATCATTCACTTGGCAAAAATAAATACAACAAATGCAAAAAATTACAATGTTAAAAAGAACACGGTATAGCAACCTGCTGGACTTCAGCTGCAAGGTTCTCCAAGCTTTCGTCAAACTGGGACTGCGCTGTACCATGCATCAAACGTTGCTGCTGCAGATCGAAGCCTCTGTGGGATAGAATCCCGCCGAGCTTCGTCGGTGATGCCAAATCAGGAGTGCTGCTGCTCTGACGAGGGTACGGAGGCGGCGCTCGGTAGTACAGGTACTGGTAGGCTGCCGGTTCAACCGAACCTATGTATATGTAGATGGTGTTTCAAAAAAAGAACCCCTTTTTCTTTCTATCATAATTCACTCAAATAATGATCAATTTATGCAAAATTTTTAACAGTTGTAGCTGAAGAAATACTAATTCAAAATATTTCAACAAAATACGGCAGTTGATTGAATATTCTTTGCTAGTCATGACATAACGTTGACGTCAAAGTGTGTCGTGAGTACAAGCTTGCTTGTCATTCGTGCTTGTATATTCGTTTATTACAGACAGTTGACAAACCGCAACTGAAAACACGAGAGCAAAACCAGTACTAAAACAATAGAAACACAAAAGTTAAAATTAAGCTTTATAGTAGCACTCACTCTGTATAGCGTACGAGTCATAAAATTACAATCCAACAGATAATTGTCCTGATTCGAAAGAAAGAGGCTACGTGAGTGAAGCCTAAGAGCGTAAAAGATAAAGCCCAGTACTTGCTATAGCGCTTCTTACATGATATGGACTCAAGACCAGAAGCACTTTACAATCTTGGAAGTGGCATGAGCTAATGATACCGCAGCGCAGTATGCGGCCATCCATTGCCTGCCTAAATGCACATCTGAACCCATGATTTGCAGCTAGCAGACATACCACCACCCAAATCAGCCACACTAGGCCTTCACCCCGTAAGCTACTACTTAAGTTACTACTTACTACGTAATGGAGAGAGGTGTGACGATAAGGTGCAGAATGTGATTAGAATTTGCCAAGACAGTTTTATTAAATAGCTGATGTTCTCACACGATGTTCATCACCTGCGACAGAGGCATGCCATGAGACTCCAGCGACCATCTCCGGGTGTAACACGAGGCTGCTCGCCCGATCCACTGCGTGATGTCCCACACCACAGCCCGCTGCCGGCTTCCGTGCAATTCCAGCCGCCGCATTCCATGGACTCTACAGATCGGTGCAACATTTCTTAACTTTTCTAAACGTGTGCTTTTTGTCGTGCATCACCTATTTTTCTGTGATAGAAATACATCAAAAGTCAAAAATCGTACTAATCACCGGCGAATTTTCAACTTCTGCAAAATTCCACCGAAATATAAAAATTCCACGGTAAAAGAAAAATTCCACCAGTGGCTCGGCTAAAAATTCTGCGGCCCGCGGAAAACTGTGGGCCCTATTTAAAGTAGGCTCAAATCAGCTCTGCCCAACCATGCTTAGCTGCAGTGACACTAGCGCTTCTTCACTCACTATTGCAAATGACTGAATGTTTGTTTCTAAACCATAATAATAATAATGGTCCAACCGAGTGTTGGTATATGTCTGGCTGACTGAACGACGTGCAGTCCAGGTTCAGATATGGACGTACGACGTACGACGGTGAATAGTACTGAGATAAAGTTCGCTGCTGCATGACGGTGTCGTAGTCGGGCGCCGGCCGATACGCAGGGACCTGGGGTTGTGGTACCATGATATCCTGTGAGCTCGGGTCACGTGACCAGTTCTGTCTTGCTGGCAGCACTTGGTGACCATGATCCTCAAAATGAACGTAGCTCGATTCGGCGCCGGTGTGGGGTACTTCCACACTGTTATCTTCGTGGTAGCTGCAATCACAATTACAATAAATTCTGAAATACTGTATGCATGTATAGCTCTTTATTGATAATCCAATCACATACAGGGTGATCCAAAAAACGGCACAAAGTTAATGACACCATAATTTTGCAACCGTACATCATAAGAGTCATGTGGTTTTCAGCAAAATGTTTCGTTTTTTGGATCACCCTGTACATACAATAATACAGCACACATGAAAGCACCCCCACCTTAACCCCAGCCAGAGTGAGTAAGTGAGTGTTTAGGGTTTAACATCCCACCCGACACCGTATAGATCACTTTCCAGGCAATGCACATACAGACAATAATGAAACAAAAAAATTTACCTCTACAGAAAGTTAAAACTTTACAGAAAAACCCAATATGGAACACGAAGCACAAAAATTACTTAAACCTAAAATTGTAAGGACCATTGATTATGAGTGTGCATATGTAACAGTAATGGCAGTTCTGATAATTTTCCTTCTTACGCTCCAGATAGACATCAATCTCAGAATGCTGTCTGTTCGAGGAGACAGGCCAGTACTCGATGTACCTAACCTGGAGAAACAGAAGGCTAAATGGAGTTGACTATCTCCTACAATACTACTGGATGGCATGAACTAGTGACAAGATAGAAGAATCTAAAACAAAATCTAAATACAGTATAAAATCAAAAAATTCCAACATAAATCTTCCTTCGGCAATCTGCTGATGTACAAATTTAAGAAAGGCTATTATGGATGTTTGTTAAATGCTCCTATCTTCAGCTGCTTTCTTTTGATCTGTTACTCTGCTACCATTATTTTGAATAGCCATCCCTCGAATAATTTAATGACTCTGTTTTCAAGAGACCTTTAGAAACGTTTTTGTTTAGTACCGCCTGACTGACTGTTGTCCAGCACCTCTGTCGTTCTGCACAGTGGCACTACATAAATATAATGCCACTACATTAATATTATTATTTCTCTTACTACAAATGAAAATATAAATGATCTTTCCATCTGTATCCATCTTCTTAGCTTGTCTTTTACACTAACATCCTTTCCTGTAATATATCACACAGCATTTCACCAAGCCTTAACGCATGGCCCTGACGTTCATAACATACACTGAATAGAATATTTTGAGAGATTTTGCTTACCAACTAGCAATACTGGTTGGTGGCCGTGGTGGCTCACTATAGAAGACATCAGGTGCACTGCTTGTGACTGTGATTGCTGGCTGAGAAGCTGCATATGACGATGGCGGTGCCGCAAGCTGCTGGCGTAACTGCACTGCCGCCGAGCCGTCGGATGACGTACTCTCGTTAACGATCACCGTCTGATTGGTAGAATCTAGACAATAATATTCGACATCGGCTTGCTTCATTGCAACAAAAATGTGTCCACGAATCTTCGTTCTGAAACCCGTCTCAGAGCCACAAAGCATCACCCATGACCTGACATGGGCAAACGTACCCCACCTTAAACCCAGCCAGACAAGCTGGAACTCAATTTACATACCACAAAAGGATGAAGCCTGGCTGAGTTAAACTGGGTGATTGATTGCATACCGGGACAGTTTACCTGCCCACAGACAGTCGCTCATCAGAGTATTAATCATTTAACAGCAACCGGACCGGGAGACGAACATATGAGCACTTGATCAAGTTCAATGTTCTACTGTTATGCCTTCAAGCTGCCTCAACTAATATCATTAAATCATTAACCAAAAGTCCAATAAAGTCATAAATACACAAAAAGTTCAAAAAAGTAGACTTCCAAACTTGTTTGTCACAATGCTGCAAAGTAGCACGGCCACTGATTTCCAAAATTCTTCCCAGACTCTCAGCAATAAATTTACAACAAGATAACTGTAGAAAATCCAAGCAGAATCTGATACTATCTTGTAATGCTGCTGAAAGTAGTCTTGCTTTCAAAACAATTATCAGCATCAGCAATACCGGAGGACTGACCATCAATCTGCTGAGATGGTGCAGTCGACGAACTGTTGTCAATGTCGGTAAATGCAATTTGAGGAACGTCACTGCAACCAAACATCAATCAAACACACAAATACATTCACGTTTAAAACAAACACATACAAAAAAAGATAATAAAATCAACCTAAGTGTATTAGAAAGCAAAGGAAAAAATCCAACAACAACAAAGTGCATCAAAGCAGACAGATAACTGCATTGCTAACAAGAATAATAATATAATAATAAAACAAACAATTTCTAATGTGCCATAGCATGTAAAAACCATTACAAGGGTGCCATGTGTCTGGTCTATACTAATAGTTAAAAACAGAACACAGAAGTCTTCAGAGCGGTTTTAAACGAGTTGACGGAAATAATCGCACGAATGTCTGTCGGAAGCTGATTCCAGGCTTTGGGTCCTGCAACAGCAAACGACCGAGCACCAAAGTACATGACAGTTGGGCTGATGACAAGGTTGCCACGAGTGGCAGAACGCAGTCTCTCTCTGCTAACAACTGATGCCACTGGTTGACACAGAATCGGTGAGGTACGGCGATGCAAGTCCGTGCAGTGCTTTGAACATCAGCAGGCACAACTTGAACTAGACGTGCTGGACTGGAAGCCAACGTAGGCAGTCCCGGAGCACGTGTCTGATGCTGTCATACTTTTTGGCGCCAACAAGCAACCGCACCGCTGTGTTCAGCACCAACAGTAGACGATTCAGCTGGTAGCGAGGAGCCCCGGCCAACAGACTGTTGCAGTAGTCGACTCTGGAGATGACAAATGTTGACTGCTGCTTTTGCTGCATCCATTGGCACGGCGTGCAAACATAAATTTGCACTTTATCATTTTTCTCAAAATTGCTCACTGCTCTTTATACGGCACAGCTGTTGGAAGCATCAGCTGACGAACTGGCTGATGTGCGTCAGCCCGGTTAAAGGTAAAGGCCCACCCAGTACTTGCTGTAGTGGTTAGTGGTTACCATATATTATGCAGAAGCCTGCCTTAAAGGTCCATGGCCACGGTCAAACTCACTGGCGCAATTTCTGTAGATTTAAATTAGACATTTAACCTCGCATATATAATATGTCGATTTGAGCTTTATAAATATATGAAATTCATGCGTGAATTCAAACGAAATGCAGCATTACATTACGTTGTGCAAAATATTCTAATCTATCAGTGCCCGCAGTGACGTCATGACCCTAGCCCATATAGATCATGAATATTAATGGCTAGCCGACGACGCCATCATTCTAGGCTAGGCCATAGCCTATAAACGTCATAAATATTAATTCATGACGTCTATAGGCTAAACTCATGACGTCACCGCAGGTCATCATGGCGGCGCGTTTTCTACGTCATTTTCGTAGATCGTCGACTTTAAAGGTAAATTTTTCCGTGTTGACAGAACGCTGGGCGCCAATATTACTGTCAAAGTTATCATAAAATTCTGCACTTTCAGGAAAATGCATAAAATGTATATGTTAATTTTGGTGACCACGGACCTTTAAGCTGAAAAACTACAGCCTTAATCTTTGACTTTTTGAACTCAGTTGTAACAAATTGGCACATAAGGCACTGAATGGCACTAAGTGGCCTATTTTGTGCTGATGTGCCGTTAAGAAACTACTCACTCACTGGCACATAAGGTAAGTAAGTAATTAAGTTAGTACCAACTTATACAGGGTGTTTCATAAAAAGGACCCCTTTTTGTTTTTTTCGTAATTCACTCGAATGATGATCAATTTACACAAAATTTGTAATAGTTGTAGCTGAAAAGTACCATTTCAAAATATTGCAACAAACTATGGCAGTTGATTAAATATTCTTTGCTAGTTGTGACGTTACGCTGACAGCATAATGTGTTACGTGTACAAGCTTGATTGTCTCAACTGGTGCTCTCAGTTGCTACTTCTGCTCCGACGGTGAAAAACCTGGTCCGGATGGACAGATGAATGGACGGACAGACAAACAGACAGACACCTCGATGATGGCTTAAACGTGTGAAGCAATACACGCTGTTGTGCATAAAAATTGCACGGTACAAACCGAGGAGACGAGGGAGAATCATTGACGGCAGCAGCAGCATGAGCCTTGTAGAACTCCAGCTGAAGCTGACACATACTGTACACGTACTTGGCCAAACCAGCATCATCCTGGACAGTCAAAAACAAACAAACAGGCATGCACAATACATGCGCACAACTACACCGTGTGGTTATGATTCGACGCATTTTGCCAGAATTACGCGTACGTTAAACAACAGTGCGAGCAGAACGAGAGAGCATTAAAAGAACTTATACACCCCAGATAAACTGACATTGGCCATTGGTCATCAGTCATGTTAGTTAGCAAAGTTAAGTCATACGCTGTTGTTTTTTAGTCACGCTTAAGTGCAGCCACAAAATTATTGGTTATACCATTGCAGACATAATGCTAGAGATAGGCAGTATGCATGTATGCATGCAACCACAGAATAATCCAAATCAGGTTACATTAGGTTACGCCCAATCCTCCAAAAAGAGACCTCTTGCAAACAGTAGTGGGAGAACTTTTAGAGGCTAAGCGCCTTCCTATCACCCAGCTAGCATCATCAAAGCACCGAGCAAAGAGCACAGAATGAAGAACCTCAAACTCAAGCACGATACCTCCATTAGATAACAATGTGAGCAAATTGTATCTAAACAAAGAATTCTGTTGATTGGGGTTACATTTTGATGACAGCTCAAAATGCCTTGTCTCATCTTTTTTCTAGACATAGACTATCAATAGCATATTTTACTATTTTGGTCACAACCAATTGTTCAGAGACAGTTAAAAGACAAATTGGCAAACTGAGCCAAAAAAGAACACAAAACAATAACACAAGCTCCTCAATGGACGTCGATACTTACAAGCTGGAACTGAAATGGTTTGACACTCAGCATTGTGTCGATGCCAAACATTTTTCTATTGCGTGAGAAACCCAAGATGTCCGACCACCTGTTACAGACATTTCATCAGTGGGTAACCCCTTAAATTGGCAGTTACACATAAATTTAAGTGATTTTCATTCAGCATACAGTGAAATATCAATGATCATTAACATATACGTTGAGTTTAGATGAAATTTGACATAAACAGTTGCCCAGCTTTGGCATTCATAACCATCAGCAGTGGTTTTAGTCAGCTGATCGATCACTGGAGTCAATGTGTTCATGATCAGCTAAGCCCAGCATTCGATTAGCACACGTTTTAGCTGGTCAGTTATTGAAATTTTGTGACCATGCTATCTGTTGCAATGCCCCACACTGAATAATTCACAAAATTTAAATCAGGACTTTTTGAGTTCAATAAACTCGGGCACATGGGAGTGCAGGCAAATACCTAATTTCAGGGGTAATGAAGATTTGTGCAAATTAGGCAAAGAATATTAAAATGATTTGCTATGCAAGTTCATCTCTTTTTGTATACAACATTCTAAAACTTTTGACATATCACACGCCTTTCTATGGGTAACCATCGCTGAGTTATCAACGCTCAAACAGGTCCGGTTTTTCTTTGGCCCACCCTGATTATGAACAACCGCAAAGCAGGAAGTGGCCCAAAAAGATGAAGATAAAACCTGCTTTGTAAAGGTCTGCATTGCCAAAGCAGCTATTGCATCGGAAATTCATCACGGTTAATTTTTCCTCACAAGCAACTGATAAAACATCACTAACAGATAACAGAATAACACAATAACTTATACTTTGCTAACAATGAATCATAAATAGTGGTCAAAAATATGCACCTAAAGTAGACGCTTGGCTGGTCGTTGGTTGCACATATGTAAATACCGACATACGAAGCACCAATTAGAAGCTCTGTCCCAGACATGTCCTGCAAATAACACACCTCAGTTACTAAAGGACAGCCAAAAGTATGTGTCATAATTTCCGCTGTGTAACTACTGTGTGGCTTGGTAGTCTAACGGTAATGTGTCGGACTTGTAATCCTGAGGTAACTCAGAGGCGCAGGTTCGACTCCGCACCAGCACACTGCCGGGTAATGACCTTAAACAAGTTGTTCACACACGTGCCTCTGTCACCAAGCAGTATAATTTGGTACCGGCTTCACCGCTGGGACGTAAATAGGCACACCGCGCGATACACTGTCCGTGGTCTCACAGTGTAAAAAAACTGGTGTCTGGCTGAGGGCCTTAGGAAACGGAGATCAGCACTGCCTATGGGCCGTAAGGCTCAGGAAGGACTTTACATTACGTTTTACATTAACTACTGCAGCTACAGAATCAACATTTTGTAACAGTTTAAGCAATTTCAGTCATACCACTACATTGGCAAATTTTTACAAAACACAGGCCAAAAAATGTAGAACATCAAATGAAAATATAGCCTTTTATAGGACTAATACGTATGTTTCAGTATTAAACCTTTATACCAGTGCAATGCCTGGTATCTGACACCATAAACACACAAACTGGATGGCTCTTAAATATATCCGACAATAAAGTTTTGTTAATTAATAAAATAGAAAAACAATTTGTTTTGATTTGTCAGCTATTGCGAGGCCCCAAATATTGCAGGGCCCAGTAAAACTCCCCTGACTCGATGGGAATAAGAAAGTCTAGGGAAGCGGCATGAGCTCACAAAGCGAAGTATGAAGCAGAACCACCACCGAAAATGCATTTTAGAGCATTTTGGCATGCCAGAAACTGCACTAAGTGACATCAAATTTTGTGTTTTTGTTGCATGAAATATAAACTGTCAAAATATAGTATAGAATTCATAGGAGATTTAGTCAAAATATAAGACAATATAGCATAAACAGGATTAATACTGACTTTTCTTCTGAGTGTGAGCAACTGGTTGACATTTAGAACTCCAATTAAAAGTGACAGAATGCACGATAACAGAAGTGGGGTCAAACTGACTCCGGCTTCTTGTCGGCGTTACAAAATTGGTCTTCCCATCAAAGGGTACACGTAAATGTACAAAACATCAGTTTATACACTTGTTAACGGCGACATGCAATGAGTGACATATCGAAAACAGCAAAAATCATAAAAAGATTATATCACTCACCATCACATCGTCTAACTGTCAATGTGCTGTTGAATAATATCACCTTTTTATGATTTTTTTGGTACACGTGCTACCGATGAAAGGAAACCGCACAGTAGGTGTAGATGAATGGTCGCTGTTTTAAAACATGAGAACTGAACTACCAAAAACATGATCCGAAAAACATCCCATTTCTGCTTGCCACTCATGACGTCAGCAAAGCAAACAAGCTGTCACATTTATCATACAGTTGGTAGAACTGTTCACCAACTTGCCTTGTTCTTTCATGATTTTTTGCATGGCTTCTTTAATCCACCAGTCCATTTTTAACATGCTACAGCTATAAAGTCACCAGAAGCTTAAGAAGGTTACTCAAAAGAAAAGCCAGTATAATTTCATCCTATAAATCCTCTTAATGCCATAAAGCACATCTATAATGCATGATTGTCATCTGTCTGTCTGTGGGTCACGATGTACTGTGGCTAAATAGCTAAAGTTGCTATTGATCACTAATAGGAAATCGCATATGCCCTTTCACATGAGATGAAAATCATCAACCTTGGATGACCCTGAAGGTCAGTACTGCAACAGGAACTGTATAAGCTGTAGCTTATCTGCCCCGGAGACACATGGGTTTTCTTGTTCTGTAAGTTCATGAATAAAGCTACTGGTTACTGTCTCAAACTATGAGACAACAGCAACGGCTGACCTTGACTGGGTAGTATTCGCGGCCGTAGCCGTCAAGTTCCTGTGCATCAAGAATGAACTGGAGTTCAGCAGTGAGTGGAGGAACTCCATGCAGTCGCTGATGCATCACTGCAACCTCACGAATCAACTGCTTGTTCACCGCCTCATCCGCTATTAGTGTCTACAACATCATCGAATATTATAATGATTATTATCTCCGCCAAGTTAAGAGTAGTGAACATTAGAGGAGATTAAGAGATTGGCCGTTCTGTCCGTCGTTCCTTCTGTGTACATGATGACTCATAATGGCAATGACATCATTGCACCAACAGCGCAAGCAGCAACGCCGGCTGTTACTTTTCCCTCCCTCTGCAGCAAAGCAGCTCTTCCTTCTCCCCCCTTTCCTTGTTGTAGGTGTAGTAGTAGTAATAGTAGAAGTTTACATCACTTCACTTGGCAGAGATATGCACTCTGACAAGCGCCTTCTAGTTTCAAAATATAATTACACAGCTAGAGCTAGGGAGTAGAAACATTGCAGTAAAGGAATTTGCATCTCTGAATGCTTGCAGATGCACATTCTGTTCTCGGATGCATCCACAGACTCACATCTTTGGCAAACACACATTTAGTTTTTGTTGTATAAATGGAGTTTTTTTGTAGTCACCAAAGTTTATGCCAAAATTAGGATTGGACAGACTACTGTCCAGCCATTGTAAAATTCCCAGCCATCTGTGATGCTCATCTCCCACTCCCATGTTGTGATCACAGCTGTTGAACTTGTCATGCATAATGATTAAATTAAAATAAAGCATAATAGTATTAATGGTGTAATGATGCAACACGATGCCACGCAATGCCATGCATCTAAACCAATAAGCTACAACTATTAAACACTTTCAACTGGCCCCAACATAAGTTTAACAATGAACAGTTATCACCCGAGAAAATTTTTCCTAGAAAATTCTCAAACTTCAAGTCATACAACTCTCAAATGTATAATTCTCCGACATTTCCAGGCTTTACAAAAATGCAATTATGCTGCAGAAAAGAAATACAAACAAAAAAGCTGCAGGACCTTTGGAAGCAGGTGGCTTTCAGCAAGATAATCTGTGCCATGAATCTGCTGATCGATGTCTCCAAATTCAGCTGTTACATCACACAAAAATCACGCATACACAATTTTTTTAACATTCAACACACAGAAATGCATCACTAAATAAAGCAGGTTTATAACTCTGATTCTGCCGCATGCATACAGTATGTGCCAGCAAAATCAGCAAAGTCCTATAAAACAGTCCTAACAACTCAGCAGTCTGTTCCACAATTTCTTCAGACAGAGTGAAGATTTGGTGATCGTTAGAGACCAACCGAATTCACGGGAAAAAATGTATGATTTCACGGCAGAATTTTCAAAATGTGTCAAATTTCACGGAAAATTCACGGAAAGAGTTTCGGAAATTCACGGACCACACAGACGTTATTTCGAGGTGCTGCGCTAATGCAAACGAAGAAATTTCAGAATAACGAATATTTACTACACTAAGTCAAGACTCAAGACAGTCAACGTCAACTACTTAGTGCTAAAGTGCGACACGTGGCAAACAGCAACATCCGCACAAAAGCTGCTGATAAAACTCCGGAATTGTCAAAAATTAAACTAAAAGCGCTAAAATTCACGAAAAATCACGGATTTCACGGAAATCAGCGTTTTTCACGGAAGAAGGTCAATTTCACGGAAAATGTCACGGCCGTGAAATCGTGAATTAAGTTGGTCCCTAGTGATCGTAGCTTGCCCTGTTTTTGACTGATCCACCCGTGTGACAGACAGACGGAGAGACAGACGGACGGACAGAATTGCGATGGCTAAGACGCACTACAGCAGTAGCTGTTGTTGTGCGTAAAAATTCTACGTACTGCATATATCAAAACAGTGCAAACCTTGGGCTGCATATGCTGCAAACAGAACAGCTTGCTCAGAACTGCAGAGCAATCTGCCGTCGACAATGTCGGCCTTTATGTGAATGTAAAACTGATAACTGCAAAAAATAACAACAAATTTAGCAATTACATTTACAATCTAAAGAAACAAAACTGTCAGCCACAAAAGTTAATACAAACTCAGTACACTATATTATACCCAATCAAATACTATACAGCAAAAAACACAAAAAAAAAAAATTTAACAAGGTCACATCTGCCATCCTCCAAAGGACACAGAAACATACAACATGCCTAAACATACAACATAGCTAGCTGCTCAACATCATCAAACTTTGACCAATCCAATTAAGACGGAGGCACAAATTCTGTCAACAACCTGAGCAGAACTTAAACCTAAAACATGCAACAGCTCAAAGTGCAAGTGAGAGATTTCCTGGCCACAACCTTCCATCATCAAACTATTGAATGATGGTAATTATTAGAGTCCACAGTTTTCCGTGGGCCATGGAATTTCAAGCCCAGCTGTGGAATTTGCCCTTTTCCGCAAAATTTTGATACATCTGCGGAATTTTGCGGAATTTCGCAAAAGATGAGAAATGACCAGCAGATGATATGATTTTTGGCTTGATGACGCATTTTTATCACAGAATGTGACGGAAAAATTCAAACTGAACTGCCTACAACTGTGGGCCCTGCTAATAGCTATCTCAATATGGCAAAATCGCACGAAGCAAAACAAATACAATGCAACTTGACATATTGCACTTTAAAAAAATGATGGTTATCTTTGTGTGTTGCTAGCATAACAGAGCACAATGTCAGCCTCCCAATAACTGAAGTTTTTGAACAGAACATAGCTCAGTTTACTCACAAATGGAAAACAGTTTAACTGTGAGCCGTAGAATTTGGATAATTTTCCTGCGGTAAACCGCAGAATTCTGCAAACTGGCCTGCAGAATTTCTCCAGATTTTCCACAGAAAACAGTGGGCTGTAGTAATTAAGGTACAGATTGCAGTTACCGAGCAACGGGATCTTGAATGGACATAACACTGTTCACATAAAACATGATCCCGAAGTAGAGCAGCGGCGATTCAGCATGTTTGTCCAGCTGCTTCTTCAGCGGCCGATCCAGATCAACCCATCTCAACTGCAGACGATGATCAACGTACCGCAACCCAAAATACTCCATCTGCAATGAAACATTTACAGTCCGTACAACATATAATAGAAAATCTACATAAAAACACTTACACATACGCAAAAAAAATCATAGGTAGCAGTTTCAGCAGCAAAAAAAACATAACACACTTATTACAAAAAAGAACAAATACATTACTGTAACACGAAAGTATAATAACCAAAATTTTGTCCAATTAGTCATAGTCAGCAGGGCACCAAACAGGGACATTGCACCAGCATATGAACAATTTGCCCCGAGTGCTTACTTGACAAAAGACTGACCTAGAGTCTTACTCATGACTTTACGTCTTGCGATCACAAATTCAATGCCCTAACCACATAGCCACCCAGCTGATAATTAGTAAACTGAATGTGGGAAATAATGTTTGCACTGAGGAAGACATCATATTAACATCACTGATTATCATAGCCAATTGATCAGTAGACACAAACACTACTCATAATACCTAAAAGTTATATACTTCACAAAACCAAGCCACATAAGACGAAAGGTCAATTGAATCCGCTAAGCTGAGCTGATCGGCCGATCTATTTTCTCAATCTCTTGCCGCTCATGTTATGGGAATCTGTGTGTTCTGTTACCACATTACACAAATAAACTGTACAGATAAATTTACTGCTTTGAAATAAATTGAAAATTGATGACTGGCATTTTTAGCCATGACCATACCAGATTAGCCAGTGGTAAATGTGACTGACGTAGATGACGGTAGGCCTACAGCAGTTAAGCTAACAGATCTGCCAAAATAACCTGCTATGGATCTGCAATGATAATGAGCTGTAACTGTGTACATAATTATATATCAAATTATTTGACATAATTATCAGCCATTTGTATCTCAGCGCTTGGATCAGGCCAATCAGCTTAGCTCAGCAAGTTTAATCGACCGAAAAACGAATGCACACATCTGTCAGTTGTATTCGTTGTGCAACATTCTCCAAGCATTCACGACCGGTGCTCTCAAACGTCAGTACGCAATCCATCAGCGGCCGATCCACCAGATGAACACAGACTATGAAGGCACACTTGGACGACACGGCATAGCGGCACGCTTTGTGCATGCCGAACTTGAACGGCATCTCGACAACTGAAAACGCATAACAACTTTCAGTCACCGCATGCAAGAATACTGAGGAATAATAATAATAACAATGCAAAGAGACAGTTCAAACCTTCATCATCTGAGAACCAAGTCAGCGACCGCTTTATTTTTGGCTATTTGCAAAAATAACAACAGTAAATAATAAGAAATCCCGTGATAAATTTATAAAACAAATCATGCTGCATTTTAGCAAGTACTTGTAAAAACCGTCAGCATGAGAATTTATTACTGAGGTGGACGTCTAAAGACTGAATTGGTCTTACTTAAGTACTGTGATCAATGATAACTTCTACATTGGTGGCTTCGGTGAACTATGATGTTCGATGACCCAAATATAGTATGCCTCAACTATAATAATTCGACGCCACTGACGTACTGACTACTAACATATATTAGATATAAACTTTACAAAAGTTACAACACAGTGAAACCGGAAGTTCTGATGGGAATGCGAAGAATTTCTAAGTCAAGAAGGCTGTGCAAACAAAATAATTTATTATCCGTTTAAAAAAATAATCAATTCATTGACATATATTAGCGTTTTATGCATTTTCGTAAAACATGTTTTTCTGAAAAAGTTAGTTTTATTTTATAACCGATTAATTACATTATACTATCATGTAAAAAAAACTTACAAATTTTAATTTCTCATTCGTATTCTCATTTTACACTCTTTTGTTATTAATATCAATCGCTTCCGGTGTTAAGATGGCGGATGTTTTGAGTTGGAATTTGTCGGATATTGAATTAGATCTTAGAAAATGTAATCGGGAATGCTCTCAGCGCGGACTGTTGCAGAGCGCGAAATGGTAAACGAATCAAAACTTGTACTTTTGTTTTATGTTGTACATAATTTACCTGGTAATTTACCTGTTGTGGTCACACCAGTATCCGAATAGTTAGTCCAGACATGATGCAACCACTTGAGACTTGGCGGACTTAATCCGTAAAAAAGTCTGTCCGTATCATTCTCTTCTTTTCCAGTGCCTTCTTGAAACCATTCAGTGTTGTCTGATCAACATCTTCCTGTGAAAGTGAGTTCCATCTGTACACCACTCTTTCAGAGAAGAAATATTTTCGTATGTCCAGTGAACTTCTTCTCTTAACAATCTTCCAGGAATGACCTCTTGTTCTACTGTCCGAAGTTAATTTGAAGAAGGTACACAGAGGAATATCTGATAAACCAGCTTTCATTTTAAACACTTCCAGTATGTCAGCTCTGTTACGATGTTCCTCAAGAGTCCACAAGCTAAGTCTTCGTAGTCTCTCTTCATAACTGAGTTGTCGGATGCCAGGTATCAATCTGGTAAATTGATGTTGAACTTTTTCAATCATTTTTTTGTCTTTCATGTAGTGCGGAGACCATGCTGATGAACAGTATTCTAGGTGTGGGCGAACCAGTGTTTTGTATAAACTGTGTAGGAGATGGCTGTCCCTTGATCTGAAGGTTCTTTTAATCATTCCAAGAATTTTGTTAGCTTTGGTGTATGCTGAAAGACAATGCTTTTCCACCATTAAATCGTCAGTAATGATTACACCTAAGTACTTTTCTTCAGTTGTAACTGCTAGTTCAGACTGATACATGAAGTACTTGGATCCAATGTTGGTTTGGCCTATATGCATCACTTTGCATTTTTCCACATTAAAGGGCATTTGCCAATTATCAGACCAGGTACACAATGTCGATAAATCTTGTTGTAGCATTCTGCTGTCTTCAGCATTCGTAACAGAACTGCACAGTTTTGTATTATCAGCGAATTTCAGTATTGCGTTGATAAGGTCGCAGTCCAAGTCATTTATGAAGATCAGAAAGAGTATCGGACCCAGTACTGATCCCTGGGGGACACCGCTGAATACTGGTTACCATGTAGAGAAAACACCATCCAGACATACTCTCTGCTTTCGGTTCTGTAACCAAGCTTCGATCCATTTTGCAACTTTGTGTCTTATACCATGTGCTTCCAACTTCTTCATTAGCCTTATGTGAGGTACCATATCAAACGCTTTAGCAAAATCCAAGTATATGACATCAATGTTATCACCAGCATCGACTGCCTGGGTAACTTTGTCAAGAAATTCCAGCAAATTGGTGAGACAGGACCTTCCTTTCCCAAATCCATGTTGTGATGGATTTATCAAATTATTTTTGTCCAAATGACCTATTATTTCTTCTCGAATGATAGATTCACCTAATTTACACAGCTGGCAAGTGAGGCTGACAGGACGGTAATTTGATGCCTGTGACTTGGATCCTTTCTTGAAAATTGGACTCACATTGGCTTGTTTCCAGTCTTCAGGTGCTACACCTTCATCAATGGACTTCTGCAGGATCACAGACAATGGATAGCAGAGTTCTTCAGCTAGATGCCGCAATACTCGGGGTGGGACTTCGTCTGGACCGGGAGCTTTGTCAGACCTCAAGGCTTCAATCTTCTTTTTTACTACCGCAACATCGATCGTAATATTGTTTAAAGCTTCCGAGTCAGTACCTTTAAAGATCATAGGAGCTTCAACCATCTTTGATACATCTTCTCGTGTAAACACCGAAGAAAAGTAGTTATTCAAAACTTCTGCCATGTGTTTACTGTCAGATATTGTACTTCCAGATTCATCAACCAAAGGTCCAACTTTTACTTTTGTTTTAGATCGGCTGCGGACATAAGCATAAAAGGATTTTGTATCCTTCTTTATGTTCTCAGTCAACTTTGTCTCAAAGGTATCAGTATATGTCCAAGATTGTCAGATTGCCGATCTTTATGTGTCACTGTATTTGCAAACAGATTTGCTAGGGGTCACTACTGGTGTCGTCTCATTTCGCCTAATCTCATTTTGCCTATTCTCATTTTGCCTAATCTTATTTTGCCTAATCTTTTTTTTGATAGGTGGACCAACAACAACGACTTGCTTTGTCTTTTTTTCTTTGTTTTTTTGACAAGCTTGTTGAAACTTTGCATATTCACAATCGTGCAAAACTAGTCTTTCGTGATCTGAATGTAATTTTTGCACAATTTTCAGATCGCCAATCTGAAGGTATCATTCTTTTGTCTAAGAATTCTCCGATCGGTGATCAGGGGTCGTATGCATAATAACATTGTAACTTTACTTCCAAACTAAAATCGAGTTACGTCGGACGTAGTGCTAAGTCAGTATGCATAACGGCAACATGGCACTAGTCAGATGCCTACGTCCGAACTAACTCTAGTCGCTCCAGCGACTTGTCGTAAATATTTAGTCCGTCGTTGTCAATGTAAACTAATGTCGCTATGAAGAATCTGCAATCACGTCATGCATCGTAAAGGACTTCTGGTAAATCAATTACACTACTGAAACTAATTGCAGTATCAAAAAGTTGCTGAATAAAACTTTTAGCGTTCAATAAATTTCATTTATTCGCATCGCGCATTATTACTTAGCCCATGGAGCTGTAATTAGGCTCGAGCACGCCCGAGACTGCAGCAGACGACAAGTCAGGCCATATCTATTTTTAGCTGCAGGCCGGTTGAGGCAGAGTGCGTTTAGCCAGGAAATTCCAGAGTCAAACTCCCCGACGTCAACTACGTCGGTAGTAGTTAGTCGCTCGCTACGACAGCGTTTTGCATGCCGTCGAACCTAACTTTCTAGTAGTTAGTCGCGACGTAGGCCTTACATCCAAACTAAGCTACGACGTTGTTATGCATACCGCCCCTGAACGTATCACCATGCATTAAGCACCGGTCTCACTATTTCTTGACATATCGACATGTCAACAGACCGATATACCGGATAACCGCACTGCTCGGGCAGCGCCCACCAACTGCGGTGGTCTAGCAGGGATGATACCTAAGAAAGCCAGGTATGCCTCGGCTAGTGGCGTTCGTTGTTTGCAATTTGACATGTCGCCGCTACCTGTTTAGTTCATATCTGCACTTAAGTTAATTGGCTGGCCAGTCGGGTGTTTGCTGTTTACTAGTTGGACCATGATCCAACACTGTTAATATGCAGCTAGTGTGCGATCAGGCTCGCTTAGGGCAGTTTTGAATTATGCTGGTACTGCAACATTAGTATATTACGGTCGTTGGCAACTGGTATCCATGACACCGTGGGCCATAAACAAGTAATTTGAGCAAAGCTCATAAGACGCGCAACAGCCTTAGCAGTTCCTATTCGCAGGTTGTCTTGATTTAACTCTATCCATTTTGACGCAATTTACTCTTGGAATCTACGCCGCAGCCACAAATTGCAAAAAAAACATTTAAACCCCTATTTTAAAAATTCAAGGTCATTCAAGGTCATCGATGTTTACACCAATAAAAAGCTTGTCACTATATTGCTTGTTATGATAAGCAGCATGTCTCTGCCGATCTGCAACCGTTTTCAAGCTACACGAGCCAATAGTGGTAAAATAACTACTTGTAGATTGTTTAAAACGTACGTTCTATCCTAAAAAATGTCATGCGCAAAATGTCCAGGTCTATCTTCAGCCATTTCAGCGCAATTCACTTTTAAAATGTGTGTCGCAACCAAAAATCGCAGAAAAATTCACTAAAAACCCCTATTTTGAGGGTTCAAGGTCATTCAAGATCATCGACGTTGACAGCAATAAAAAGCTTGCCACCAGTGCTTGTTATAATATGCCGCATGTCTGTGCCTATCTGCAACCGTATTCACGCTACACGAGATAATTGCGGTAAAATAACCACTTTTTAGGGGGGTAGCTGTCTTTGACGTCCACCTGCACCGGCGTCCTTGAACCTAAGGACTCGGAACTTGAACTGCTAAAATCTACTTTGAATGCTGAAAATTTCATACTCAGGTTGTCTTGGTCTATCTCCATTCTCCAGCCATTTCGTCGCAATTCAGTGTTGAAATGTGCGCTGCATCCAAAAATTGCGAAAAATTCACTAAAAACCTCTTTTTGAGGGGTTCAAGGTCGTTCAAGGTCATTTATGTTGATAAATCCAAAAAGCCTGTCACCAGTGCTTGTTATGGTAAGCAGCATCTATGTACCTATCTGCAACCGTTTTCACATTATTCAAGCCAATAATGGCAAAATGACGTCTTTTTTAGGGGGGTACCCCTCTTTGACGCCTTCGTTCGAGGGGAACCCCTGCACCCAGTAGCACAAAATTTTGTCACGATAAACTAGAGAGCTTGGGGCAGCCCACAGTGAAGATTTCGTAATCCTAGCTTGCACTGTTTTGATACAGCTCACGAGTGTGACAGACAGACAGACGGACGGACATACAGACGCCCAGACGATGGCTAAGACGCGCAAAGCATTCTGCTGTCGCGCGTAAAAATGTGGCACTTTACCTTTGTCCATATCTTCGCCAATTATTGATCGATTTTCACAATTCTTACACTGGCACACTGCAGACAATTTGCAATAACGTGATTACTACATATCCCACCACACTGTAAATGCATCTTTTCGCTACCTTGTGAAATATTAATGAAATATGCATATATAACGATAATAACAAACTTTATAACAATAACAAAATTTATGTATGGATATAGGTCTGCAGAGTTAATGTATGCATTGGAGGATCAAATTAACATTACAGCTAAAGACAGTGCACTATCTGAGGTATGAGTTATAATTTTAAAAGAGTATTGTGCCTAATTTTGTAGTTTTGGAAATTAAATTCAGATGGCAGTCAGCATCTAGCTTTACACTTGACTGAGATCAGAGGAGCCAAGCACACGATCTTCTGATTTGTATAATATAGTGTGCATAATTGGCAGCGGAACTTATAATATTACATGCATATCTTTTAATTTTGTGGAGCTGTTGTGGTTTAAAAGAATGTACATGTCTATTGTAATCATTGTTATCTTCGATGAAGTTGCAGGGAATGCCATTGTCTGTCTTCTGTCTCAAGGCTGAGGTCACGTCAAGTCAGTTTATGTGTTCTGGAATATGAAAATGTTTGTCCGCTATGCAAGAAAATCTGTCATAGCAATTGATTGAGACAGTGGTGTGTCAGCTAACTGTACCAAAGCAATAGATTTTGGTTTATTTTTGATGTACAGTCTTCGCGCTTCAGTTAAATGAATTTGTTTATTGGTTTGTTTTTTGTCTGTCAGAGTGAAATTGCTGACTGTGACCAATGCCGGTACACTTTGGCCAAGAGCTACTTTGACTTACAGGAATATGATCGTGCTGCTCATTTCACCAAGTCCTGCAGATCACACAAAGCTTATTTCATTCACATCTATGCTCGATATCTGGCTGGTGAAAAGCGACGAGTTGACAATGCTGTCGATGCTTATGGTTAATCATCTTTATGATGTTTTTGTTTACTAAAGTTTATTAAGACAACCTAAACATTAAGACTGGTAAGTTTATGATTAGATGTTATTAAGCAAATTAAACAAGAAAAGCCCATCTAACGCAAAGGGGAACGTGCGACAGCGGTGCATGTTTGAAGGCAAAGTCTAGGCTCATGTTTCGTTTACACTCGCCAGAGGGCGCCAGACGGCATGACCTGTTTTGCTCAGCTGTATTGGTTAAGCATCTATAGTGTTTTATTTACACTCTCAAGAGTGCACGACCAGTTTCACTTAGCTGTACTCGCCCATATTGGCTTAAAATCGCAAATTTTCTTTACCCTCCTGTCATTTATCGCTCTCACCGTGGAATTTATGGAAAAGCTTTACGGATCCAGAAACTAGAGTCTTCTAGGCAGCCGACGGTGAAGATGTGGTGATCCTAGCTTGCACCATTATTGACTGGGGACAGGCAGAGAGACAGAATAGTGATGGCTAAGACGCACTACAGCAGTAGCTGCTCTCACGTGTGAAAAAACATAACAGTAAATAATAGGCTACACAACATTATGACAACATAAATGACAATGTTGATAACGGGTGTCATTGTACAACACTTTTTGATTAACTGAACAACTTGTCCATAGTTAATGCAGACTAGACTATGTCTCCAGAAGTAGACTTTGTGGGATTACAAGAACAAATTTTTTACTCGCTTATATCTTATCACCTAGCCAATGATGCTGTAGGTGGGATAGGCTCCATCACATGAGTACTAGCAAACAGGCACTGCACAGTTGATGCACTAGTCTCATATCTGTGGTCTTGCACTGTAAACTGCATGGCACGTTGCTTAGGAAATGGACGTCAGCATCACCGAATATGGTTTTGAAAGGACTTTGCGGTCTTTTTGCTTTGGCTAGGTTAGGTTGGGTCACCCATAACGAGGTCAAGGAGGATACCCTGTTATCTGTGCCAGTGATGTTAATGGTCAGAAATGATAGAAATATTTGCTGTGAATTTGGTTGCAGGCAGCCAGGATAATTCGGGCGTGGAACATTTAAAATCTCTGCACGTTGAGCTGCGCAAGAAGCACAGGGCAGGCGAACTGGACGGCTACTGTCTTTATGTGTGCGTTGTGCATTAGTTATACAGGGTGGGTCATAAAAAACGTGGCACTTTACTTTTGTCCATATCTTCACCAATTATTGATCAATTTTAAAAATATTTTCACTTGCAGACTCTGCAAACAATTTGCAATAATGTGATTATTATATATCCCACCACACCGTAAATGTGCCTTTACACTACCTTGTGAAACATACATGTAAGCGAACATAATGATAATAGCAAACATTTAAGCAAATGAAAAAAAAACACTTCAGACCAACATTGCGATGAATGATCCGTATGACGCTAAACTGTGTTATACCCACACAGTTAGTGTCATACAGACCATTCACTGCAATGTTGGTCTAAAGTGTTTTTTTTTCAATTTTACCAAAATGTTTGTTTGCTATTATCGTTATACATGCATATTTCATTCATATTTTACAAGGTAGTGTAGAGACGCATTTACCCTGTGGTGGGGTATATAATAATCACATTATTGCAAATTGTCCGCGTTGAAAATCGGTCAATAATTGGCGAAGATATGGACAAAAGAAAAGTGCCACGTTTTTTTTGCCCATTCTGTACATTTGCTATCAATGGTTGTGATGTAATGGTATGACGTTTTCCACTGCCAAAGGAAGGAGATAATGTTTCTGTTTATCAGTTTTTTTCTACATGATTAATCAAAAAGTAAGGAAGAGATTCTGCTGGGCTGTGGTGGCAATGTGGATAATGATTCAAATTCCTATTATATTTTTTGGAAGTTAATCTAGTTCAGATTTGGTTATGAAGGGGGATGCTGTAGTTCTTTTCCAAAAAATTTTTTTGTAAGATTTTTTAATAACAGAAATTCTGATAATGGTGGTTTTGCTGCATGCTGTGGATAACCTAGCTGAGGTGATTGTTTTAATTAAAATTATAGTGTAATGCAATGCAGCTATGGCATAGTGCTGAAGAAGCTGGACTTAAAGGACAAGGAAACGGTGGATATATTTGTTGAAGCTGTAAATGCTGAGCCGCTATTGTGGTCAGCTTGGATAGAGCTCTCTCTGCTCATCAGTGATCGAGAAATGGTATGCACCGTGGGCCACAAAAAATGCGGCACTTTACTTTTAAGTCTGTATATTTACCAATTATTGACCGATTGTAAAAATTCTTTCACTGGCACACTCTACAGACAGTTTGCAATAATGTGATAGTTACATATCTCACCATGTGGTAAATGTGTCTCTACACTACCTTGTGAAATAAAAATGTAAGCAAAAACTAACAATAATAACAAAACTTAGGTAAATGAGAAAAACACCAGACCAACATTGCAATGAATGATCTGGTAGTAGATAGACTGTGTTAGACCCACACAGTTTAGTGTCATACAGACCATTCACTGCAGTGTTGATCTGAAGTATTTTTTTCAATTTTGCCAAAATGTTTGTTATTATCGTTATATATGCATATTTCATCGATATTTTACAAGGTAGTGTAGAGACGCATTTGTGGTGTGGTAGGATATGTAATAATCTTGTTATTGCAAATTGTCCGCAGAGTGTGCCAGTGAAAGACTTTTGAAAAATCGATCAATAACTTCTAAAGATATGGACAAAAGTAAAGTGCCATGTTTTTTGGCCCATTCTGTACATCGTACTTTGCATCTTTTTTGTTTAGCCTGAAACATACAATTAAAGATGTACATAGTTTTTTTTTGCTTTGTTGTTCTTTCGTTTGAAACATGTAATTAAGGATTATGCTGCATTTTTGCTTTATACTGATATTTGTGTCATTAGGTGTACCAGTTGTAGGCTTATTTTGTGTTTTTCTGTGGCAAGCCTATCTACTACCAGTACTTATTACGAGCGATAGCAGAATGCTTCGCGCATCTTAGCCACAGCCTGGGCGTCTGTCTATCCGTCACACTGCTGTATTGTATCAAAATGGTGCAAGCTGGGGTTATGAAGTTTTAATTGTGGGCTGCCACATGGACTCTAGTTTATTGTGACACAATTTTGTGCCACTGGGAGTGGCGCTCGAATGAAGGAATCAAAGAGGGGTAACCCTAAAAACATTATTTTGCTGCTGTTGGCTTGTGTAGTGTGAAAACGGTAGCAGATTGGTGCAGACATGCTGCCTATCATAACAACCACTGGCGACAGGCTTTTTAGATTTATCAACATCAATGTCTTTGAATGATCTTGAACCCCACAAAATAGAGATTTTAGTAAATGTTTTCGCAATTTTTGACTGTAGCGCATTAAACACAGATTTTAGCAGTCCAAGTGTCAACAACCTAGGTTCAAGGGCACCTGCATAGGCGCACGTCAAATAGGGGTACTCCTCTGAAAAGTGGTTATTTCACCGGTATTGGATCGTTTAGTGTGAAAACAGTTGCAGTTAGGCACAGACATGCTGCTTATCATAACAAGCACTAGTGTCAAGCTTTTTAATGGATGAAAATTGATGATCTTGAATGACCTTGAACCCCCAGTATAGTGAGTTTAGATGTTTTTTTTCCAGTTTTGGCTGCAGTGCACATTTTAAGAGTAAATTACACCGAAATGGCTGCAGATAGAACTAGACAATTTGCGCATGAAATTTTAACATAGAGTGTTTATTTTTAACAATGTCGGTATCGATTTCCTAAATTCAAGAAGTCTTCTGTACGGAGGCTTTAAATTTAGGTACTCCTTCAAGACACATTATTATTCTATTGCATGCTGTGCACAATTGCCCTGGTGGTAGGACTGCTGCAATCGCGCATCACGTCAGCTTTGCTCCAAGTTTTGAATTTGAGTAACGGTAATGGTAAACTGCCAGACTGCACCCAGAAGTCAAATTGCCAAAGTGGCCTGGCCACATAATTTAGGTTTGTACATATGTCCAGCTTTCTCGCGCATTCTCAAATTCCTGAAATTTTAATATTGTTTTCAATTGTTCTGAAATAAGCAGATCTGTCCAGACAATCTTGAAAAAGTGAAAAAAAATATTTACTTGTTGGAAATAAAAAAAAACGTCAATCTTGTTCACTTTCAAGGTACACTGGCAGTACTTTCTATATGTCCCGGAGAGTGTTGATCCTTCCCTTGTGAGTTTTGAAGTTGTCATTGTCTCAAACTCAATAAATTTTGTTATTTCATAAGTTTTTAGAACTTTTTCTATTTTTTGTACATTTTGTTGCACTTAATGAATCACTGAATTGGAAAATGTTGTGATATCGGTAATTTCCTCAATCCAGATGTCTTCTTTGGTATTTTGAACCAAAAAAAATTACAGCATGGAAGGCCTGTAGGTCTTATTGGTTAAATAGAGCACTTGTTGTGTTGATGTTTTCCACAGCTGAATGACCTGTCACTACCCGATCATTGGATGAAGTATTTCTTTACTGCACAAGTCTATCTGGAGCTGCAGTTGAACCAGGATGCACTGCGTTGCTACGAGAAGCTTCGGACTACACACTTTGCATGCAGTACCTATGTCATGGCTCAGCTTGCGCTGGCTTATCATAATATCCGTGGTATATGTCCAATCTCAGGATATTTTGCATACATGTGTTTGTCTTTGCAGTCGATAATGTCACGAATAAAATGGTTGTTTCGATTGTGTGGAGGTGGTTATGTTTTTGTTCTGTCGGTTTTCAGTAAAGAGCGTTTTGCCAGTGCTACAATTTCCGAGAGTATGCTTTTCGGAGACTGGCTTAATGAGGAATAAATTTGTGAAAATGTGTCAACTAAATGCAGTTGTGTGTGATGATGTGTGATGGTGGAAGTAGTAGTAGTAGTAGGGGTTGTTGTTGCTGTACATTTACAATTTTGCTTTTGTCTTTAAACATTTGTGTGTGGGGTGTGTGTAGTTGTAGTTGTATTAGTAGTACACTGTGTTTCAAAAAAACATTTCGGACGTTTTTGATTGTGACTTGAAGTAGGATTATTAGATTTTAATAATTTTGGCACGAATATTCCTGAGACAGCTTTTCATTAAATAAATGTTTAATTAATTTCCCACCTCGCACAAAGTCTGTTCACTACCTGGGGAAAACAGAACCAACGAAATATTGTTTTTTTACCTAATGCAGCATTATTGCTTAATCTAAATAACGCACAAACAGATATTTTGTTAACTTTTTGTCACTTTGATTGACATTTCATCCAACTGTTTTGTTTTTCAACTGACTACAGCAAAATGGCTTGAATTGTGGGCACATTGTGCAAACACATGCATGGAGACGCTTTCTGCATTCATTGACAGCAGTATCGATAACGTTTTGCTTCGGACCAATCCAGACTTCACCAGTCTCTTCTTGAATTCATAAACATTCCTGAACGTCATCACTGCTTTATGACGATCAAACCTTGTAATCGACTGGTTGTTGGGGCCCAGAGAAATAAATAGAATTTATTGAAGTTTTTTTATTTATTTCAACATGCTTGGTCTGTTTTCCCCAGGTAGTGCAGGAGCAGACTATGTTTGAGGTGGGAACTTAAACAAACATTCAATAGCCAGTGGTGTCAAAAATATGTCAGCCAAAAATTATTAAAATCTGTTATTGTTTCTTTAAGTTATGATCGATAATGTCGGGGGGTGTTTTTTTCACGTTTTTGTGCATTTCAACACATTTTTCGCTTGGTCTGCATTCCCTCGGTAGTGCAGAAGCAAAAATTGGGCGAGGTGGAAAACTAAATAGTTATTTGATGGTAAGTTGTGTCTGGAATATTCACCTTATAATTATTAAAATCTGATAATTTTTCTTGAAGTTACAATCAAAAATGTTGGGGATGTTTTTTTTTGAGATACAGTGTAGTAGTATACCGTGTCTCAATGCAAAAAGTCATTTGCCCAAGTTTTGCCAAATTTGATAATTTTTGGTTCGAAGATGGTTAAGACGACAGAATTACGTGAGATGCATTCATTTTCTACCTTACGTAATTTATGTCAATGCACTGCAGTGTGAAACGTAGATGCGCCAACTTGTTGCACAGCGCTGAGTTGTTGTCTCCAGTAAACGCTGTAACGACTTAATTAACCACGTAATAAACTGAAATGTAAACTATTTAGCAGATTTATAAGTTTGTATAACAGCTCGCTAGCAAATTATCAAAGTTTATGCCATAAGTGTGCCTAGAATACCCGGACACAGTGGCTTAGATGCAACGCCACTGGCTGATAGCGGAGTCAAAGGTTGACTGATCAAACTGCATTCACTTGTCGTAATAGACATGTTTTCAGCTCATCAGTCAGCTATTTTGTTGTTTGCTGTTTTTACTATAAATTATTTACTACCACATAATTATTAAATCGTGTGGTGCACTTTTTGTCGCATTGATGATGCAAAGGTGAGCAATCTGATACAAATAATCACCACTTAGTGTAACAATTTGGAGCATCTGTGTTTCACATTGTAGTGCGTTGACATAAATTAGTTGAGGTGGAAAATGAGTGCACCTTACATAATTTTGTCGTCCTGGCCATTTCTCAGATTTCTGTGAAAAAAAACTGTTAGAAAAAGTTATCGTGAAAACAATTTTGACTTTTTTATTGAGATATGGTATACTAGTAATGCTAGTAGTGGCAGCATACGTAGTAGCAACAGCATTTGTTGTTAAAACATTTTATACCTTTTTTTCAGTGCTGGGCATGTGTTTTTATTACTACACATATGAATTGCTGTGCCTTTGCAGACGTTGACCAGGCTGTGAATGTATTCAGTCAGTTGCAGCAGGTTGACCCGAATCGACTCGACAACATGGACACTTATTCCAATCTGCTTTATGTCAAAGTCGGTCTCTGGCTTTTTTGCTGTTTCACCCCCTGGGTTGTTTGCCTCCTGGGTTTTTCACCTCCTGGCTTGTTCGCCCCTTGGCTCGTTCCCCTCTGGCTTGTTTGCCCCTGGCTGATTTGCCCCTTGCTTTGGACTATTCGCTCCTTGGCTCATTTGCCCCCTGGCTCATTCGCCTCCTGGTTTGTTCGCTCCCACCTCATTTGCCTTCTTAGCTTGGATGATTTACCCCCATTGAATACTGGCAATTCAATATTGAGTATGTACAAGGGCGATAAACTGCAATACCGGTATGTATATGCTGTAATAATACATAATTTAATGCTTAGACAGTAGCATGATGATCAGAATAAAATGATTGTGTGACTGTTTAGTGATTTGTTCAGTTAAGTATTGACATCATGTTTCATTATACGAAGAGTCTGAGACCCTATTTGCTTTTTACAGCGTTTTGTCGCCGTACAATATTTAGAGTGCTGCAGGATGCTGTCTATAGAAATAGACCTTCATCAACATGCAGTATCGGTTCGCCTATTAGGCCTAGACCCTAGTATACCGGTAAAAATTCATTTCTAATGAAGGCTGACTCGACGCATATGCAGCGCCCATGACTGACGTTCGGTCTTTTGCGTTTTTTAGGTATCTTTATCGTCAATAAATGAGATATTTGCGGTGAAAATCACTGTTTGGTGAAGAAAACGAAATTAAAATTGATGCTGAAACTTGCGCCTGTCTCTGCTTTGCAATCGTGTCAGTCGGAAAACTGTAGTTACTTTTTTTACTCCACAACGCTTTTGCTATGGAGCCGCCTGAGATGACTGGCTTCTGTTTTCATGCTGTGATCACTTATTACGCCAAGCATTTTTGTCTAATACGAATCAGTTGAGTGACGATACGTTGCAGTTGTTGTCGTTCTGTAAACAAAAATCAAAATGGAAAACTGAACATGGGGCGAATTGTCCAAGCTGAATCAGCTAGGGGGCGAAATGGCAAAGGGGCGAAAAAGCCATAATTCGTCAAAGTATGTGACTTGATATCTTATGGCTGCACTACTACTACTAATAATACACATTTTTTATTTCACTGGCCTACTTTATCAGTCTTGAGCTATTTACACTGATTTATGTACCTTCTGACCTTCCATCGAATTGCATTGTAAGCATTGTCATTTTGTAGCTTCATTAAGTCTGTTCCACACCTCGTATTATCCTGCCCCATTGTGGCAGTGCAGTACTCACATACTGATCATGTTTCTATGGGCACTCTAATTATCTTTGCCAAGGTGAGTGTAGTGAACATTGGAGGAGATTATGAGAATGGTCGTTCTGTCCGTCGTTCCTTCTGTGTACATGATGACTCATAATGGCAATGACATCATTGCACCAACAGCGCAAGCAGCAACGCCGGCTGTTACTTTTCCCTCCCTCTGCAGCAAAGCAGCTCTTCCTTCTCCCTCCCTTTTCCTTGTTATAGCTGTAGTAGTAGTAGTAGTATTAGTAATGTTTAAATCACTTCACTTGGTGGAGATATGCACTCTCACGAGCGCTTTCTACACTGTGTCTCAAAAAAAAGCATGTGACTACATTTTTTGCAATAACTGGAACAATGAATGTCCGATTATAATAATTTTTTTGCACACTTATTAATGAGACTATATGTCATCGAATGGTGGTTTCATTTCCCACCTCATCTATTTAGTGCAACTGTCTTACCTTGGGAAATCACAGAACACAAAAAATGACAAATTTAGCCATAATCA
>Ga0209367_1000130_pt1 | contig 54404 bp, 30 predicted proteins | sample WorMetLIZISLAND2_FD_187412 | JGI IMG/M metagenome (GOLD analysis project Ga0209367, IMG submission 187412) | Marine gutless worms symbiont microbial communities from Max Planck institute for Marine Microbiology, Germany - Olavius geniculatus... ...
CACACACACACACACATATATATATATATATACAACTTTATTCGTCATTCGTCATTCAATGACAGCAAAAAAAAACAAAAACAAACAACAAGCAAGAAACGAAAACTAGGCTAAATATAAACAGTCATATCAATCATATCAAATCATTTAGATCACGTCTCGCACAGCCTAAAACTGAACTACATACAGAGCTATCAATATCCATGAATTTTGTCAAAAATTTTCGTCTACGACACACAATTAAGCTAGACACAGACTGAATATTAAACATGACACGGCATTCGTTTACAATGTCGGTAGACGATGTATTGAACAACTTCGTCAACAGACGTGTCTGTATAAAGTCCAACGATCGCTTGTCAGCTACATTAAGTGGGCAAGCGTTCAGTCCATACAGCAAAATTGGCACACATTTCGTCGATATTAAGTGCAACATAGTTTCTTCACTGGCAATGCGTAAAACCAGTTACGATCACTGGTAAATGATCGGAGAGATTCGGCCCACACTCTTTCACAGTATAAGATCGGACATTAACACGAAGTCAATACAACTGTGATTTCCTAGTGCATCACTACAATAAGTAAAAACTTTATTACATCCAGCAGCAAAATCACAACGAAACAAGTTATTTTCTTTCGTAAAATCAAATATCAACCTGGTCACGGGGTTACTGGAGTCTAAATCACAATTAAAGTTATCACCAAGCACGAGATTGTACTCACTGTGATCTTGAATACACATGCCAACTGGCTGTTTGTGCAAAACTCCCGCCGCCATCTTGGATTTTATTTTTGTTCAATACTTTGGAATACCTGCATGTAAGACCTCCAACGTATTACACATGCCAAATTTCGTGCAAATATGTGCAATATTAAACGAGCTATAAGCGATAGATAAAATTCAAAATGGCGGCCGCCGCCACCTTAAATTTTTATTATTTTTGTCCATTTTGGTCAAATGGTCTCTTTCCGGTGGCAGCCGTTTACATTACTGCAAAATTTCATTCAACTACGTCAATCGGCGGCCGAATTATTGCTATTTGTGCAAAAATCCAAAATAGCGGCCTTCGCCATCTTGGATTTTATTTTTGTTTAATATTTTGGCATGTAAAACCTCCAACGTAATACACATGCCAAATTTTGTACAAATATGTGCAATATTAAACAAAAGATGAGCGATAGATAAAATTTAAAATAGCAGCCGCCGCTATCTTGAATTTATTATTTTTGTCAATTTTTTGGTCAAATGGTCTATTTCCGGTGGCAGCTGTCTACATTACTGCAAAATTTCATTTATCTACGTCAACCAGCGGCTGAGTTATTGCTGTTTGTGCAAAAATCCAAGATGGCGGCCGCCGCCATCTTAAATTATAATTTTGTAATGCTGGAATGCACGAAGTCCATTTGTGCACCTGAAATTCCTCTTCAAATTTCGTGTTGATCGAGTCCGTACTTTTCGAGATATTGCGATTCGAAAATTTCGCAAATTTGGTTCAAAATGCCTATTTTGGCCTCCAAAATCATGTTTTTAAGGAGTTTTGATCCCAATCATTACTTTTTTATTATCGTGACCCCTAAAAGGCCCTACCTTACGCGGAAACACGCGTTTCGAGCCATAGATGGTCTTCTGGTGTGACCTGTAGGCGTGAGCAAGAATACAAAAAAGTAACGGAATTAAAAAGCCCTCTCTACGCAGACCCTTTTCCGTCGTCCCACATCAACCAAATTTTGCATGTCGGGTCGTATCCTGGATAGCTTTCTTGGTTTTGAGTTTCATTAAAATCGGTTGGAAAATGTCGGAGCAGTGGGGGGTCGAAATTTTGGCCTTCCCATTGGTTTGGCACATCGCTTATACAACTGCTTGTTGCTACCGCACAAGCCGTGACAACTAGTACGCTTACGACAGTATATACAGACTTTGGCTGGGTCGGCGGCATAAATAACCTTTTTAAAGTAAGCCGCCAGGATAGATACGCGGGTGAATCGCGCGTCGTTTGTAGGCCTAAGTCATGGAACACTTCACACGGAAGACTTTGTAAACACTTTACACGGAAGATTTTACAAAGTCTTCCGTGTGAAGTGTTTCGTGACTTAGGCATTGGCGTAGCAGTATGAGTGTATAACTGCATAGGCCTGCCTATCCTATCGCAAAAGCGTTCATGGAGGCAGTAGTGTAGAATCAGGGAAATCATACGTGGCATTGCTACAGTAGTGTTCGCAAAATTACACCAGTTTCTACTATACTACAGCGTGTCTCATCATGTCTAAAACACTAAACAGTCCGGTTGCAGCTCTGCAGATAATATGGATCGGTGTGTTGTTAATAACGATGTCGCCTTTTACATATGTAAGCACCCAGCCAACGGTCGACAACGACGAGGCTATTGTCAGTCAAGAACTTTGGAAGATCTGGTGCGCGAGATGAGAGCCGGCATCAAGACATCTTGCCAATCAGGTCCCCATGCAGTTGTCCTTCATATTTTTATCAAGTGTTTTTTTTGTTAACTTAACCTTTTTTAGCTTTTGGTTGTTTATCCTTTGCGTTTTTGCTCTTATGTTTGTTTTATGCAATAAAACATTTATTATCTTATTCAAGCTGCATGTGTGCTACGTCAGACGAATTAACCGAGGCCGTGCAGGCGATCAACGAGAAGTTGACGGAAGTGAAAATCTTCTCGAATCACGCCAACAACCGAACGACTCGACGTCGACTTTATGTGAGTGCAAAGTTCATTTGCTTTTTACGCGCGAGAGTCTAGCTAGCTATAGCGCGTATTCGCTATAGTAATTCTGTCCGTCTGTCTGACACGACCCAGTACCGATCCAAGACCAGGTGAGATAGAGACATCGGGTTTTTACCATATGATAGCCTACTGTTCCTAGTATTTCGGGACAAAATTTAGTGCCACTGGGTAAAAGCGGTATTTACAAACGATGGGGCGAAAGAGGGGCACCCCTCCTAAAAAACGTTATTCTACCGCTATTGGCTCGTCTATCGTGAACATGGGTGCAGATATGCACAACCATGCTGCTTATCATAACAAGCACCGGCGACGTGCTTCTTAGAAATGATCGATGACCTTGAATGACCTTGAGCCCTTAAATTAGAGGGTTTTAGTAAATTTTTCGCGATTTTGGGATGCGACCCGCATTTCAAGAGTGAATTGCGCCAAAATGGCTGCAGATAGACCAAGACAACCAGCGTATGAAATTTTGAGCATTAAATGTAATTTCAGCAATGAAAGTCCGGATCCTGTAAATTGGCTTGCGCTTGCGGGTGTCAAAGAGGGGTACCCCGCTAAAAAGTGGTAATTTATCCGCTATTGTCTTGTCTAGCGTGAAAATGGTTGCAAATAAGCACAGACATGCTGCTTATCATAAGAAGCACTGGCGAGAGCTTTTTAGGAATGTTAGCATCGATAACTTTAAATGATATTTAACCCTAAAAATATTAATTTGTAAGTGATTAAATTGCTATAAAATGGACAGAGATAGACCAAGATTACCTGCGAACAGCAACTGCCATAAACTCTCGCGCGTCTCATGAGCATTAGCTTAGATTTCTTGTCATTTCTAGACAAACAGTCCAGCGATTGTGGCTGAAGCCCTTAGAGTTGGTGGTTGCTATAAATAGGGTCACAAACCCTATCGTGAGAGCTCGGCAACAGTAATTTTTTGCCCCTTTTCGCTTTTCTTTTTATTTGGTATTTTTTGTGTAAAACGAGTAATTATTGGGAAACAGTTTCAATTTTAAACTGACGATTTTCCGGAGACTGTGTCAGTGAAAAAACTTTAGTGACTATAGTTGTAACAACAACCCAATATAATAAATTTCCACGGTAATAGGGCCTATTCTACAAGTAATTTGAGCAAAGCTAATGCGAAGCGCGACAGCCTTAACAGTTTCCTTTTCACACAATTGTCTTAACCTATCTCTAACCATTTTGACGCAATTCGCTTTTGAAACGTGCGCTGCCGCCCAAAATTTCGAAAAATTTGCCAGAAACCCTACTTATGAAAATTCGATGTCGTTCAAGGTCGTTCAAGGTCACAAATGTTGACAAAACTAAAAAGTTCGTGACCAGTGCTTTTTATGATATAAACAACATGTTTATACCTATCTGCAACCGTTTTTTACACTAAGAAAGCCAATAGCGGCAAAACAACGTTTTTTCTAGAGGGTACCCCTCTTTGACACCCTCGTTCAAGGGGAACCCTCTCACCCAGGGTCAAAAATTTTGTCGCAAAAAAGAGTCTTTGGGGCAGCCCACAGCAAAAGATTTCGTGATTCTAGCTTGGATCGTTACCACACAGATCACGAATGTGACGGACAGACGGACAGAGGAACAAACGGGCAGATGGACGCCCTGACTATGGTTAAGACGCGCGAAGCATTACACGCTATCGCGCGTAATAAAAAACGACAAGTTCGACATCGTTAGTTTCAAAAGTTCGGCTCATTAACACTATAACGTCACCAAACTGTTGATTTGTTGATCAGCGACGTCAGAAAATCAGTTATATCTTATGGCAGTCAAACTCTTGTCCTTTTAATCAGACACACGCCCGGAGACGTCTTAATTCGTGACGATTGTTTTTCGGTAACGTTGCGTTTTATGGTTGCAACCTGACGAATGGGGAAGACGTCTCCGGGCCTGTGCCTGAGTAATGACATTAGTTTTAACACTTATTTTAAATTTTAACTACGATGTAGGCCTAGCTAATCCATTTTTTGCTAACGTTATCATATTGAATTAGTTAAAAATTTCGTGACCGACGTTGTTGCCTTGTTGGAGTATTACCATGCCGACGCCTCCACTACGAGTTTTATAGGAAAATCTCAGCTGTTACTTTGTTCTTATAATTTTGCGGACTGTATGATGACTTTTTGTGCCAAAATTTGTTGATATTGAACCACAATAATTGTAGTTGTTTAGAACTGCAAAAGGCGTCGGATATTTACGAGACACAGAGTAGATTAGCACAAACGAAAGCCCGATTATGCAGTTTTAGAACCGGCGCGTAGATGTGTACTGGTCCAACAACGCATCAACGAGTCCAACGGCTTCGGCCGTTCGTGGGCGGAGTTCAAAGTCGGATTCAACGACTCGAATGGCAACTTCTGGATTGGCAACGATCTGCTTCATCAGCTGACAACGACCGGTGGCTACAAGCTCAGGTTTGACCTACAGGCGACCAACGGCAGCTGGTACTATGCCAAGTGCAGTAGGTTTATTGTCGAGAGCGAGGCATCCAACTACCGGATGCAGGTATCTGGGTATTCAGGCAACGCAGAAGATGGATCACACGGATTTCCTACCATAACGGAATGATGTTTAGCACGTATGACCGTGACAACGACCGGTACCTCTATCGTAACTGCGCGGCGTTCCATGGCGGTGGATTCTGGTACCATAGCTGCTTCCTCGCAGGTGTGAACTGTGAACGTGATTACTTCTATTGGCGTCCGAATGGAATACCGAATGAAATAGTTATGAACCTGCAAGCATCGCGCATGTGGCTGACGTATTAGATCAGTCACTTCTCAGCTGACTGTGACTAGATTTTATGTCACTACCAGCACAAGCTGAACGAATCGGTTTCTTATCTGCCAACAACTAACAGCATAATAATGTAATAGGCCTATTTGTTTTAGCTGTATGCTTCACTAAAATGAAAACTTGACATAGTGACTAGTCACTAGTCCGAAGGGGCACTAGTTCGAAGTTGGACAAGCTTTGGTTTGCCATGGACAGGGACCGGCATAACCAAAGACCGCCATAGCCAAAATTCGCCGAAGGCATAGACGGTGGCGTAGCCAGAAATTTCAATTGGGGGCTTATCTCCCTTTCCCTCTCTGACCCTTCCCTTTGTTTCTGCCCTTCCTGCCCCTCCACCTTTTACCCCGCTGTTCCTTTTTCCTGTCTTTCCTTTTCTCTTCTCCTTTCCTCCCTTCCGTCAGGACTCCTAGAATCCAGCTGAACGGTATGGCAGAGCGCTGAGAAGTCCCCAGTGAGGTCTGTGGCGAAGCACCAGCCGAAATCAAATTTGGTGCATTTTAGCTTTAAAAGATGAGGTCTGGTGGCAACAATTTTAATTATTTTCTCGAAAATAAACTGACCAAATTGGCAAATTTCGACAGTTAATACGTATGTTTATGCTTCGTCTAAAGGATTGGGGGGAGCACTAAGCATAAATGCAATTTAAAGGCCCATCATTATCTCTCACAAGAATAATTATCTTTAACAGTTCTGCTGTTCGGACGAGTGCTCCGATGTGGGCTAGTGACTGTCCCAGTTATATTATACTCATAAAACTGATTTACGATTATGCACTGTTAGGGCTATAGTAAATGCATTAACGTGTGTATAAGCCATATTAGTAATAATCAAATAAACAGATGTAATAAACGTCAGAAAAACTCAAAACATTAAAACCAGTTTTAAGTATTAAAAAAATGTTTGTATAAATTGAATAAAAAACTCGACCCACTTTTTGCTAAAAGTACACGTATCGAATAAACTAGCTGCTTTGGGATACAGCCCTACGTTCCCTCTCTTGCTGAGCAAAACAACTAATTTGTGCAAAGCTCACATGACGCGCGATAGCAGCGGTCCTGCCACTTTGGCAATCAGTGTAGGCCTACAGCAATAAGACATTAATGCATCTTGAAAGAGTACTTAAATTTGAGGCCTTCGTACGGAAGTCTCATCGAGTTTAAGAGATCGAGACTTAGATTCTTAAAAATACACGTTTTATGATAAAAATGTCATACGCAGGATGCCCAGGTCCATCTCCAGCCATTTCGGCGCAATTCATCCTTAAAATGTGTGTCGCAGCCGAAAATCGCAAAAAAAATCACTAAAAACCCATATTTTGGGGTTTCAGGGTCATTCAAGGTCGTCGACGTTAACACCAATAAAAAGCTTGCCACTAGTGCTTGTTATGATATGCAGCAAGTCTGTGCCTATCTGCAACCGTTTTTACGCTACACGAGATAATCGCGATAAAATAACCACTTTTTAAGGGGGGTAGCCGTTTTTGACGCCCGCCTGCGCCGGCCTCTTTGAACCTCGGGGACTTACACTGCTAAAGTCTACGTTTAATGCTGAAAATTTTATTCGCAGGTTGTCTTGGTCTATTTCCAGCCATTTTGTAGCAATTTAGTGTTGAAATGTGCGCTGCATCCAAAAATTGCTAAAAGTTCACTAGAAACCACTTTGGGGGATTCAGTGTCGTTCAAGGTCATTGATGTTTACATATCTAAAAAGCCTGTCGTCAGTGCCTGTTACGATAAGCAACAAGTCTGTATTTATCTGCAACCGTTTTTACACTATTCGAGTCAATAACTGCAAAATAACGTTTTTAGGGGAGTACTCCTCTTTGACGCCCTCGTTCGTGGAGAATCTTCTCACCCAGGGGCACAAAATTTTGTCGCGCAAAAACAGAGTCCTTGAGGCAGCCCAAGGTAAAGATTTCGTGATCATAGCTTGCACCGTTTTGATACAGATCACGAGTGTGACAGACGACAGACGGACAGACAAACGGACAGACGCTTAGACTATGGCTAAGACGCGCGAAGCATTCTGCTATCTCGCGTAAAAATGGTGAACTTTGGTCCACTAACAACAACGGTTAGTTGGCTAACGTCTACCCTTCCTAAGTCGACACTGCACGTTCTGCGTATGGTAATATATTTGAATTCGAGCCACGTGACTACGCTAAAAAGGGAACTTCAACCGGTTAAATTCTCCCCTAATCGAACTTACGCCGCCAGGCAGACTCAGGTTCGGGTTTACCTTCAAATTTCTTGTTTCGCTCTCTTTTTTCTCTTCGGTGTTTTCGTGAACTAAACGATTCAGTCTGACTTCATGTCGTATACATCTATAATGGTTTCCGATTTTGATTCTGATTAAATGTTTTGGTTATCTGCTGACGGTGAATAACAAATAAAGTTGAATATAATACGCTATTTTACGACGCTGTTGTTGTTACACAGTAAATACTAAATTAAGATTAATATCAAAGGCGGCGGCGAAGTTGTGTGCGAGTTGAGCCAGCGGCATAACCAAGATCTGCATGTAGGGGGAGGGGGCACTTAAGGGCAGTGGCGGATCCAGATTCCAGAATTATAGAATAAAAAGAACAGATCGGTAATTGGTGAGATCTGGGGAGGGGGCTGTGCCTACAGCCACATCCCCAGAAATTTTGTCCTAATTCTATGCAAAAATAATGCATTTTGTGCAAGATGTTTACCTGGTTATAAAATGCATCCAGTCAATAGAGGAGCTTCCTCTTTCGCCTTTCCCTTGAATTTGCCACTGCTTAAGAGGTGAGCTGTAAAGAGGGGACACCCCTCCCACTTTGGAACTGACATGGGTAGGAGGCCGGGGCCCCTCACCATAAAAGCTTCGGATTGTTTTTAGTGAAAATGAAGTGTTCTTGGTGCATATCTGGCACTATTTTGGGTAACTTAGTAGGCTTCGGAGAGGGGAGCACGTGTCCCCAGTGTCCCCTCCCCTTACGGCTATGCCAGTGAGTTGAGCAGTGGTCAGAAAGACCTTTGATGGCGTCCTGTTGTCTGTTGCGGGTGATAGCCAGGTAGCGAGGACTGTCGGGTAGACACGGCATAAACTGCGGACTCATCATAGCAGGAGCCGCGTTCACTAGTAACAGATACGGCCAGTGCGTCTCAGTGCCTGTATTCAAACCGTAATGAACCAAAAAAAGGCTCAGACAAACATACTTTCAATGTTTACCAATGGGGTGTTTACACGATCCAGCAAACGTCCAGCAAACTTCCAGCAAATGTATTCAAAATACAGTTGATAATGCTGGACGTTTGCTGCTATAGGCTATGTTATAATGGACGAGCCAGTTAGATGTTTGCTGAATGTTTGCTGGATCGTGTAAACACCCTATAAGTCGACAACATACAAATACCAATAAGCTCATTAGACAGAGCGCATTCATTACAACTGACTAAAGGCCAAGGCCTCGAGGCCAGGGTTAGACTTCTTTGAAGCCAAGGCTATGGCCGCGATTTTTTGTTCTCAAGAACTGCATGATATTTGGTCAAAATTTCAACAAAAACATGACAAGAATGCACACACTATATAACAAGCTTTACCAGCTGCAGTTGAATTTGAAAAATAAGACTGACAAATGGCATATTTTATCATCGGCTGACAGCAAGATTCCTATCCATACTATTATGTTCATGACACGTAGGTCTGAATAAATGTGTTTCGATTGATTGGCTGGTTGACGGTAAATAAATTCTTTTAAAAATTTGCATAACAATCAGGATGCAGAAACCCTGAATTCAGATTAAGTATGAATCACTTGTAAAAAATTCAACAGACTGGACGCTGGGTTATGCCCCACTCTTCAAAAATTACATTAAAATTCGTTCCTAACTTTCCCAAGGAGCCTAAAGGTAAAGGTAAAGGCAAAGATCGTCAACTTGTATAGCGCATATACACGCCTCTAATGCGCTTTCGTCACTGACCAGAGCCGCCTGCCGCCCAACCACTGCGTGCAGCTTGCAGACACAGGCTAGCGCCGCCGCCGCGGCCAGGCCAGGCAGACCCAGTCAGCTGTACTAAGGTCCCCGCCCTCTGTAACCCATATAATGGGTTACTACTCATTTAACCGACCCCGGAGAGATGGCAGGCTGAGTTGGCCTTGTTGGTTGACTGATAGCGGACGCTGTACCCACAAAGTGGTCAAACCATCAGTCTAGCGCAGGATAGGGAAAGTTCGCCGTCCAGGACCGACGTTCTAACCAATATGCTACACCACCAACTGACCGCTACCAGCTGGCAATCTAACAGACAGACAAACTATAGCAGAACCTGCAATTCAGACATATTAATCTCCTTCTTCAAAAGAGGTAAATACTAATCAAATGATTGTACTTCACAACCTTAAGGCATTAACAGTCTAGCCGAGTGATTTATAGGGTGTTTACACGATCCAACAAACGTCCAGCGTTAGCACGTGTATTTTGAATACATTTGCTGAAAGTTTGCTGGACGTTTGCTGGATCGTTTAAACACCCCATTACCAAGAATTTGCTGTAGTCCGAAGACGCTGCCGGTGAAGATGCCAAGCATGATAAACAGCTGGTTGGCGGTTCCAAACATTTCGCGCAGGTTGAACGGAAAGATCTCCGTCAGGTACAAAGGCGACAGCTGCGTCGCCATACCTATTATATAACAGTTATACGCCACACCGCTAGTTAATTCAATCAAGTAAACTTAATCAATTAAATAATAAACTAGAAATTTGGGGCAAAGCCCAACGTGAGTCCGCCCGGCGCCCTAAGTCCGATTGGGGGAAATTAGGGGGGGTAAAATTTCCCCGGCATCAAAGTCACGTGCCCCGAACACAAATGCATTAGTATACGCCGAACACGCATTGTCGACTTAGGGTAGGTCAACATAAGCGTTTATAACTTTGTTCGTAGTGGACCGAATTTTACAAATTTTTTTTCTTCAACGCACAAAAGATCGTTTTCGTCAACGCCGTTTACATATTGTCGCTATCTTCATCGGTTCTAGAGATATTTGCGCTCAAACTCGAAAGTTGTCTAAATCGCACCGATTTTTGCACGTTTTTTGCCCTCCCAAATTTTAAGGGGAGCGGTGCCCCCCAAAATTGTACCTGTGTTAACACCCCCATCTAAAGACACGTCAAGTGCCAAAGTTTCATCGGGCTACATTCCCTAACTGCGAAGTTATAATGGCTCATTTATTGCATTTTAAGCCAATTTTTGACCCCCCCTATGAAAAAAGTTGTAAGGGGGCCCCGTCCCAGGTGGGAAATGTGCTAGTAAGACTTAGTCATTCTCTAGCGCGTGTAAAAATTTGTGGGCGCAGCACCCCTTGGGAACCGAAATATAATCTTCCGAAATATTCGACTTAGGGTAGGTCAAAATGAGCCATTATAACTTGGTTCATAGAAGACTGAAGTTTACGCAATTTTTTGTTCAACCCGGTATTAACCGCATTTACTAACGCCGTTTAGATTTTGTCGCTATCTTAATCGGTTTCAGAGATATTCGCGGTCAAACTCAAAAGTTGTCGTAAAACGTACTAAATTTTGGACGTTTTTTGCCCTCCCAAATTTTAAGGGGGGCGGTGCCCCCAAATTTGGTACTTGCGTTAACACTCCAACCTAGAGGCGCGTCAAGTGCCAAAGTTTCGTCAAGCTACACCCCCTAACTCCGAAGTTATAATGTCTCATTTATTGCATTTTAAGCCCATTTTTGACCCCCTTTAAAAAAAGTTGTAAGGAGGGCTCCCGTCCCCGATGGGGGGTGCGCTAGTAAGACTTGGTGATTCTCTAGCGCGTGTAAAAATTCGGGGGCGCAGCACCCCCAAAAGGCCGAAATATGGTCTTCCGAAAAATGCACTTTGGGTGGGTACGATTCAACATCGAGATCTCCAAGGTCACTGGACCAAACTTCACCGTACTTGTTTTGCCTAATGCAGGAGAATCCCGGTAGACGGAATAAAAATCCGATTTTTAATATATTCATCCGTTTCGGAGATATTTGCCGCCGAGCTTCAAAGTCGTCCGAAATCGGACTAAATTTTGCATGTTTTTGGCCCCTGAAATTTTTTTGGGGTGTGCCCCCGAAATTTTCGACGGCATTATAAAATAGGGCCTAGTACTGACTATTGTGCAAAATTTCACGCCGGTCGGCCCACGCATCTCGGAGATCTCCAGTTGACAAAAAAAAACATCTGCAGTAAAACATAGTCCTTCCGAAAACTATCGTTTTCGGGCGGACTAAAAATAAACATCTGCGCTAAAACATAAGCCCGCTCCGCAAGCTATCGCTTCCGGGCGGACTAAAAAATAACCGGTGCTTACAAATGACTAGTGATTTACGCAATAAAATCTAAGATAGAACTTTCTTAAAAGCCTATAGACTTCATTACTTCGCACAACCTCCGTTAAGTGAAGCTGTTTATTACACCTACAATAACCAGGAGTTAGACAGACGAATAGAGAGACCCGTCTTCCGTCTGTAAAGGCGCGTACAGAGCGACGTAACTGAACAGAGCAAAACTTGTAGGACAAAACGAGCTCATTGCTCAATGGTTGACACGTATGTGAGCATAGCCACAGGGTACAAACCGTTAGACGACGCCTACCGTAATGCATTACTGCTTGTCCATCGGTCAGTTCGTCAAATACTAAACCATTTCAGGTCAGTTCAGTTAAGTTCAGTTACGTCGCTCTGTAATCGTCTTAACTAACGTACTGCTAACTGGAAAACATAAAGACGTAAATAAGTAATTCACCGGAAATAAGTAATTCACCGGACGTTGAAAAGCCCCTGAATCTGACCCAGATCGTAATCTGCATCTAAAATGTTTGCTCAATTCAGCCACGACCCACCAGCCCTTCCAAATATTTTAGACGAACAGAGAAAATCTGGCAGGCGACGTGGTTCGTGACGCCACAAGCCGCAGACAAACACAACCACAGGAACGATGCCCGACAACAAGGGTATTCAATTTCCTACACCAAAGAATGAAAAACTTGAGTTGACATTGGTGGTTGGTCGTATATAGCTCTTTATGGAAAACACATTTCAAAGTAACGGAGCGTGATTTGCCATATGGGATCACCTGCCACCAGACACAGCTGAACGTGCCGCACTTCATCCCCAGCCGGATGACCAGTACTCGATTTATCTACCCCGGAGAGATGAAATGCTGAGTTGACTTTGTTGGTTATACACCAAGATGGTTTTTCTATCACCAGTCAACCACGAAATTAGTAGCCACTTGACCCGACCGTGAGTTGAACCCACACTTTTTTGACCACAAGTTAAACACCTTAACCATTATGCCATGCACCCAGCCTATGTATCGAGGTATTTTCGGGATCAGCGTGGCGGACTGGGGCAGTGGTATGATCTTTTCCTGCACGCAGTCAGACACACACGAAACCGTATTCACCGCTATACATACCAGCAGCGGATCACTCCCACGCTGAAAAAACTTGCGACCCTCATGGCTAAAGAAAACCATACCTATTATGGTACAGGGACTAAAAAGCAACTTATTACTCAAAATGAGTTAATGACCCAATAATGCACAAAAATATACATTATAAGACAAAAATGTCCACACACCCACACCACCCTAACTTCCCAAACCTCACACTTTTCGGCGGCAACATAGGCGGGACAAGAAACTTAAATTTTCTGACAAACAGCTTCAAATTTCTTACAACGAAGATCGTGAATGTCTAAAATTTTAACCAAAACGGAAAAGTTTTAGTGACAAATTAATTATCAATTTCTGCACAAAAACTGGCGCAAAAAAATTTCTGACAGCCCAGAATTTACGGGGGGTTGCCTCCGCAACGACACCACCGTTTGGCGGCTTCGGCGCCTTCATTATTGCTCCACCTTTTAAATCCAAATTCTGAATCGGCCCCTGACTAACGCACATGCCGATGCGGTCGGGGAGGTACCCGGCCGAGAAAGCTTCAATCATTCCGCCAGGCAGGTAGATGGCAGTCGTCAGAGACCAGAGGAACGTCAGCATGTAGTCGTCTATCTCACCCGTCCGGTTTGTGTACGTCACGTTGTTTTATAAGCTGCATGAACAGAAACATTAGCACAATCGGTGTCACACAAGCCTGTGGCGATGTGGCGTAATGGTAGGGTGTCCGAATTACGATCGTGAGGTCGTGGGTTCAACTCCTGGACAGGTTACTATCATGTGGTTACTACCTCGATGGGTGACTGTCTGTTTGATGTACAGCGATCACAATCTATTAGTATGACCTTTTAAACTGAAAACTGTTTATATATATATATATATATATATATATATATATATATTGCGAACAATGCTACGCATAAAAGAGCCTCGGGTATAACGGGTATGTAAAAGCATTAAGCTGCTCACTTGATCGTAATAAAACAAGCGCGCAATAAAAATAGAAGGCGCTCGTGAGAGTGCATATCTCCGCCAAGTAAAGTGATTACTACTACATTACTACTGTAAAATGTAGAAGTATTCACATGAGAGAGCAACTTCCTGAGTCATCGTGTACATACACGGAATGACGGACACACAGACGGACACACAGAACGACCAATCTTATAATCTCCTCCAATGTTCACTACGTACACACCTGGCGGAGATAAAGCTAATCAGGTAAAAACTTTATGCAAACAAAGCAACGTTAGTTGTACTCCACTTCTGCAAACAACGAAACCAAAATTACCTTCACTGGTTGGTTGAGTACTGCAATGTTGTAACCGAACTGAAAAGACATGCCAAGCAGAATAACGAAAATGCGCTCGCAAGAATGTGTATGTTGGCCAATTGCATTTTGCAAAATAGTAATGTAAACGCATGTTCATGCAGCAGTCATTGTAAAATTAATTGTGCAGTTACGTGTTGTATATGTTTTAAGTTAAATACTAAACAAAATACTATAAAAACGAGCTTAGTATGTTTAAATGGCAAAATGTGTGTTATTGCTTAGAATAAAATGCACATCGCACAAAAATGGCAAAAAGCCCAATTATGTATGTTAACATTGCACCAAAATTTGCAACGTTTTTGCATTTTAGCTTTGCAAATTATATGTTCGCAACCTATGTATAATATTATCATCATCAGGTCGAGTCTCCTCGGGTAATGGCACGCCACGCGCACTTGTCCTTCATTAGTGTCTTCAACTCCGCTGTAGTCTGAAATCCGGTATGCTTCCTGAGCCTGTCCACATACGTTAGTCTCTGACTCTCTCTGTTGAACTTTCCTTGGGTTGGTTCCCAGAGTACCAGGTTGCTCACTTTTAGCTCGCTATGTTTCACACAGTGCCCTGCGAGTCTAAGTGTTCTTTCCCGGATCTTATTTAATATCCTCGGTAGGTTACCACAGAGATCCTCATTCGCCACTTTGTCCATCAACGTAATGTTCATGACCATCCTCATCATACGAGTGTATCAATCATTTAGTCTGGATTCGTTTCTTGCGGTTAGCGTCCATGTTTCACAACCATACAGAAGTATTGTTTTCACAGTTGTGACGAATAGCTTTTTCTTAAATTCTGCATGCATGGATGACCTCCAAACTCATTTATAGTGTGCAAAGCTCGCCATGCTAAGGCCTTTCTGATTTGTATATCTTTCCCTGAAGAACCAATATGCGATCCCACGTACTTGAAATCTTCAGTTAAGTTTAGCACTGCTCCATCTAGAGTTTTTATCTCGGCGTGTGCAACGTTGTAAGGCATGACCTCTGTCTTCATAGCGTTCAATCTTAGCCCTACATTTCTGCATTTAACTTAAACACGATGCAGCATCTCTTGCGCTTGCTCTACTAAGTTAGAAACTAGAGCAATGTCATCTGCATAGTCGAAGTCTCTCTTCGTTGTCGGGCCTACCCTCCTGCTCTTCCTGGGGGTTACAGTGAACCCAAGCTGTTCTTCTTTACCATTACCAGCTTGCCTTTTAAGTGCATAGTCTAGAGCAATTATAAAAAAATAGGGGGCGAGTGTATCTCCCTGTAGCACGCCAGCAAGGAGCGGAAAAAGCTCGTTCTTGCCATCTGGAGATATCACTTTAGCAGTCGTACTGTCATACATTGCACCGATTGCTTGCACTATAGGCCCTGGAATGCCATAAGCCTTTAGGATCCGCATCATCTTGCTCCTGTGTAAGAAGTCAAAAGCTTTCTTGAAGTCTATGAATATAATGACTGCTGGTAGATGTTTTTCCTTTATACCTTTAATCAGACATCTGAGTGCCAAGATCTATTGTACGGTAGAGCTCTTCTGCCTAAAACCATTTTGATTGGTTCTCAGTAAAGGATCCAGTACAGGGCGAACCCTGTTAAGTAGCATCCTGTTATAAACTTTTGCTACTACAGAACTAAGACTGATGCCCCTATAGTTGTCCGTCTTGGTTAGGTCTCTTGACTTCGGATAGGTATTATATTCAGGATTGTTTACATCTGAGGTAGTTCGTTACTACTGTAGGTTTTGTTGATGATATTCAGTATGAGATCATCAGTAGGAACCAATTTTAGTACTTCGGGCACTATACCATCCTCACCACAACACCTTCCTGCCATTAGCGAGCTCTTGGCCTTTTTCCTCTAGCTCGAGCTCTCGGAGACGGACTGCCGCGCTCCCGCCCTCCGAAGTGGCAGTGTTCGAATCTCCGGCGGGGAGAGGGACTTGTGAAGCCTCCCGTGCCTCCCGGTCAAACTCTGTGGCAGACTCTGGTGCGGGTTCCATCAGCATGGCCTTGGCTAGGGCTTCCAAGAGTTCCCCTCGGTCTAGCTCCTCCAGACGGTCTAGGTCGTACCCCGCCCTACCTAGTTTTGCAGTTAAACGGGCGGTACTCATTTTCTTGAGCTGTTCCTGCGTTTCCGGGGGTAAACGATCCATAATGACACAAAAATTGATACAAAAGTCAAGTTGGTCAAAAGAGGAATAAATAACAAAGTTATAGCACACGGCGTTGATCAACAAGACTAGGATCGTCACCACCGGTCTTACGCTGACAGTTTCTTGCACGCGTGCTACTCGACTGCTCGTCTCACTTACGTCGGGATTCCTACGGCTCAACATCCACAACACACACAGTTAGTATACAATCCAGCAAAATATCACACAAAACAATCAAAATGACGAAACAAGTATTATGCACAAAAATACACGCTAAATTAAACTATCACCCACAAGACCAACCTATTTAACGACAATCCCACTTCTGACACCAAATGTGAGTGTGGTGTTCGGTCAGGATGCCTAAGTCAAAAAGCCAAACACCACAATGTTTTAAAAGCAAAAGCAAACTTTATTAAAGCTAACGATTAGCGCAGTAAGCAAACGACAAATTAAACAGTCCAGGAAAAGAGATAGACAGAGAGACAGACGGACAGACAGAAAATCGACAATATACTAAAGTCCCACGACACAATCACACAACTCGACTCGCCGCCTCGACTACTAGCTAAACTAGCTAAACTACTCTAACTCTACACTGACTCTAAATACCTTAGGTCTTACGTCCCTGACTACTGCCTAACAACATAACGCTAGGCTTAGCAGTTTAAAACATCAAACAGAAAAAACTCCGCATGCATCTCACGGATCGCACGCGTGTACGAGTCGTCCTACGACTAGACGGCGAGTGCCGGCTCCAGTCAGTGTTACGGGCGCCCAGCACCGCAGTCCCGGTCACGTGTCGTCGTAGCTGGCCCGTGGTGGCTGCTCGACCGTGACAGTGAGGTTGTCTTATGGGAGTTGAACTTAGGCCTACGCTAGACTCAGCTTATAGTTACAGTAACTAAGGCCTAATGCTCAAATAAACAAACACAAAACTTATTAATAAAATGATAACACGATTTAATAGCGATTATATACAGCATGCAACATCAAACTACTGTGCAAAAATGAAGCAAAAAAATAACATAATCATAAGAATAATAGTTTAATATGCTAGCAGACGCAGCTGCAAGTCAAATATCACAGTCAATCGACAGAATGTTTAGTTTCACTGCTCAATAATCAATGTTTCAGCTTTACATCAAATAATCAACTTACAGTGATGAATCATACAATATCATCAAATATCACAAAAAACAATCGTAAATAATTTGCATACAAATAAGCCACACAAAAGGGCTAAGTACTAGTCATTTCAAAAATCTCTCAGACTCTGAGTCCACATACAGAAGTCTGTAGGAAGGAGAATTTTCTTCTCGTTATACGCTATAGGGCCTACAAAAGCACCCTTTTACCAGCGCTACCATGGGAACCACACGGGCCTCCCAATATAGTCAAATCTATGTCTAGGGGCTACACAAAACAACCTAACATATTCACAAAAGCCAAATCAAAGGCTTATACAACCTTGGCATTTCGTATGCCACGCACAAAGGCCACACATCGATCTGAAGCGGTCACAACAGTACAACCAACTGATCTCAAATAATTCCTTTCCGCGCCTATACTGGAGGATGACCTAATTGTCACTTGGACTAACCAATAGTAGGCTTAGATTTAACTCATGCCTTACTTAAATCGGCGCAAAACTCGAATGCGCAGGCTCTAATTGGTTATCACCTAATGCTGGCCCTTGTGACAAGTACTCACTTGTACGGTTAATACCCTCACGTAACGTAAGCTGTATTATTATGGCTATTTACTTACGCCTTACAATGAAATAACGTTGTACCTGCCATTACAACAATAGTGATACGCACACATACTAAGAGAAAGGCTAGTGGCCAGAGCCGACAGAGTCGCTATACACAACGATGACCACGACGGTCCACAAATAAATACGATACAGTGACGAAAAAAGACCGCTAGCAAACTTATTCTAACGCGACAAGAAATCGATGACTCGATTTACTTCGTAAGTGACATACACATACTGGCCACTAAACTGACTAAAGATCTACGCAGCCTGACATTGTTCCTGACCTTTACAGCATATCGTTCCTGTAGCTCATCGTTTCCCTCCAGTGCCTTCCAAATATATTTCGTTTTCCTTGCAGACTTTGCTCTTGGGACCCTCAAACTTAGCCTGACCCTGGCAGAAACAACACGCTTATCAGAACCGACACTGGCAAAGGAATTATAGGCTTGCACATCCTGTATGCTATTTCTCCATTTCCTGTGTGCAAGTACATAGTCTATTTGTTGCTTGTGTACTGTCTGTCTGTATAATATAGTAAGTAAGTAAATTTTCTTTTTGTTACGTTTTGCATGTGGGCACGTTTCGCATTTTTGCATTTTGCACTTTGCATTTACATATGTTCCTAACGCCGACGGTTTAGCGAGTTCACAGAGCCTAAAACTGTTAGCAATTGGGCGTGTGTGAGCCGCACTTACGGTCAATGTGCGCGAGGTGTTAAATGTTTTTTTGAAATTATTGCCGACAAATAGTGTTTGAGTTTATGCCAGTTTTTAATACCATGCTAGTTGCGATAATGTGACAAATATTTTCGACACAGCAACAGTAGTTGCTGCACTGAGCTAATGTTAATTAAAATTTAATCATTACTTTTTTTGCTGAAGATGCCACTATTTGTTGCAAAGTTTATTTAGACTTATAAAAAAGCGCGCTTTTATATATGTAAAACTGTGAAATAATTTTTTTTCGTTTTTTGAAGCAATGTTTATGCGCAACAAATTGTCGATTGTTTTTTTTCTTTTTACAAACAATTGACGGCAAAATATTTTTGCACAACTTTGTCATACAATTGGATCAAAGCTTTGAAATATATAATATAATATAATAATATAATAATATAATAATATATGGTGATGTTTTTATTAATGTGCTGGCATATGCGGATGACATTGTGATTTTAGCACCCTCATGGAGGAAACTGTAACAGTTGCTGTCTGTACTCTACAAGCATAGTACTAACATTGATATGATGTGTAATAATAAAAAAACAGTATGCATGGTATTTAAACCAAAGTTGCGTGCAAAGGTTGTAGCAGATATTTTTCCACAGTTTAGCTTTGGTACTAACTTAGTACAGTTTGTAACAAAGTTTAAATATCTAGGTCACATGATTACAGATAACTGATGATGCAGATATACAGCGAGAAGTTCATAATCTCTTTGTTAAACTAACATGTCAATCTCTATGCCCATATCATTTTACCACATATTCATGCAGCATAGCCTAAATTAACACACTCAATGTATAGGTAACACTGATCGACCGAACATAATAACATTAGGTCTTAGGTATTAGATTTAGTAGACCTGGTTAGCTTCTTCTAACCATAAGTCATGTCAAACACGACTAGTCTGGAGGACGCAGCCTCACTATTCTTTCGATGATACACCACTTGGATTATTTTTGGCTATAGCGGGTCTGAAAATTATTATATAGCCTAGATGCAGCAAACCAACTTCTTATTATTGACGCGCTACAGCTGTGCTGTCCGGCATCTTTGATACGGTTGTCGTCTGTCATCTCTACGTGTGTTCTGTCATCAAAAAAAACTTTTTGCAGAAATCCCTTTGTGGAAGCTCTCTGCAAGCAAAATTTTAGCGATCTATTTAAGGGAACATTTCCAAAATTAGGGGTAAACAGAGGGCTGTGGGGAAACTGTGTTTTCAACGGAAAAGTGGCCATGTCTGGGAAACGATTAGAGATAGGTCCAAGTTTACTATTAAGCCTAACCACAAATAAAAAGTGGCATACGCCCTTTTAGATGAGATGGAAATCATCCACTTAAAATGACGTTGAAGGTCAGTACTACAACAGAAACTGTATATATGGAGGAAAGCTAATTTAATAAATAGCTAATTTGTATTCGGTTTACAGGGAAAGTTTCTCAAAGGTCACTTAGTGCTACAAGCTTGGTATAGCAAGCTGCTTGGCCAACTGAGAGCTCAGGTCAGGTCAGTTAGTCGCGTAGTCGTTGGATCGTAGCGTCGCTCTTCCGCCGTGACCACGCCTGATAGCCAGCTTTCATTGATCAGCAGGTGGGCGGTTGTTGTCTCTTCGGAGCTGGTCTATCCACCTGCCACGTGGACGACCGGGACGACGTTTCCATGTAGGGTCTAGGAGGCGTCCCTGAGACAACCTGACGCAACTGTGGAGTGCCTTGTGAGCTGGTACTTCGTCGCCCAGCCTCGCTAGGTGTCCAAAGATGGCTGAGCGACAACAACAGATGGTGGTAGATAGGGAGGGCAGACCAATGCGAGCGGTAATCTCTTCATTCCGCACGAACTAGTGCCATGATATGCCTAAGATGCGACGCTGGCATTTCATGTGGAATGCATCTAGTGTTTTGCTGTCTGCCATTGTGAGAGTCCAAGTTTCGAACGCGTATAGAAGCACTGACTGTACCAAGGCAAGGTAAACGCGGAGTTTAATAGAGAGGGATAGTCGTTTATGTTTCCAAATGTTGTCTAATAAGGACATTACTGCAGAGGCATAGCCGATACGTCTCTGTATATCCGGACGACACTGGCCATCAGATGACTGAGAGCTTCCCAGGTATACAAAGTCGTGGGCAGCGTCTACGTGGTTTCCATTGACAGATATATTGTCGGGTTGGGGGCCGGATCCTAGGTTCTGGGTCTTGGTCTTTGGCCACGAAACCTGGAGGTCAAACGCTGACGCTGTCTCCGCGAAGCTCGAAAGGCATGTGGCGGCGGAAGCTGGTGATTCGACGAAGAAGGCCGTATCATCAGCATATACTAAATCGGTGAAGGTATCACGCCCAATCGTGATTTCAGGTCTAGATTTTATGTGTCGCAATATCCAGTCGATAGCCACACAGAAGAGTGCTGGGGCGAGAACACAGCCCTGTCTTCCGCCGGAGGTTGTTAAGAGTGGGTGCGACAGCTGCTTTCCGAGGCGGACACGAACAGAGGTGTTTTCGTGAAGCGCGGTGATGAGGTCCAGTAGGACGTCCGGAATTCCCCGACCTCGCAGAGCCTTCCAGAGAGCAAGTCTATCGATGGAGTCGAAGGCGGCTTTGATATCGAGATACACGACATTCAGGGGCCGATCAAACTCACGATGTATCTCCGACAGCAAACGCAATGCTAGGACGGCATCAATAGTGGATCGGCCTGCTACGAATCCGGATTGCTCTGGACGCCGTGTAATGTCGAGGAGAGGCTGAATGCGAGCAAGGAGAACGTGTGCAAAAACTTTTCCCGGTACGGACAACAAGGTGATTGGCCTGTAGCTGCCACACTCTGCTTTCGGTCCCGTTCCCTTGTATAGTGCTGTTAGGATGCCATCTTTCCAGTCGGCGGGAATGTGGCCGGTCCTCCAAACATTTGTAAAAATTGCGTGCAAGGCTGTTGATATGGGACCAATTGCGCATTTGAGGAGCTCTGGTGGAATATCGTCGGGTCCTGCGGCTCGACCGTTACGAAGCTTGCGGATTGCGGAGATGGTTTCGTCGAGAGATGGCGCGTCTACTGGGGTGTCAGTGTCCCTCGTAGTGGTATACGTTTCCGTATCCAAGTCGTCGCTCCGAGTACCCGGTGGGTGGTTGAGTGCGGCTGTGAAATGTTCTCGCCAACGGTGCAAGGTCTCCTCTGGGGAGGTACACGGAGATCCATCAGCTTTATTGACGAATGACATGGCTTGTGCGGGTTTGTTGCCTGCAAGCACCTTGATGGCTTTGAATGCTGGACCCAGATGGTTGGACTTGATCCTCTCTTCCACTTCCTCGACTGTGCGTGTTATGAAAGCCTCGTGGTCCTCCTTGGCCCTGATCTTAAAGGCTCTCTGTAGTCAGTTCCTTTCAGCATGGTCACCACGTTTCCTCGCAGCTGCTTTTTGGTCAATAATGGTGAAAGCTGCGATTAAAAGCCAGGGCTTGCGAGTGTGGGTTCTGGTGCCAACCGTTTCGAGAGCCGCTTCCGTTACAGTCGAACTGAAAGAGTTCCAAGCAGTGTCGACATCGTCTGAGAGCTGGCCCAGGGGAGCAAACTTATTCTGAATGGTGATGTTATACTGAACCTGAAGGGCTGGATCGTTAATGAGACTGGCAACATTCAACTGTTTAGGAGTAATCTGAGATTTCTTAAACTTTTGGAGACCGATGCACAGTTCGGCACAAAGGAGCATGTGGTCAGTGTTAGCTGGAGCCTCGGCGTCGCGGTAAACTCGGCAGGACTTGAACTGGCCCTTGTCTCGATGATGCGTGAGAATATGGTCTATTTTCTTCTTCGTGAAGCCATTGTGTGAGAGCCATGTCATGCGATGTATGTCAAGACGCCTGAACCAGGTTCCGAGAATTGTCAGGTCGTGCATATCACACAAGGACCTCAAGCGTTCGGAGTTGTCGTTTAGGCTCCCGCTAGAGTAATGGCCGACTGCGCGGCTCATGTCGCTGGGCGGGCCAGCGGCTGCGTTAAAATCGCTCAGAGTCACCACGATGTCATGTGGTGGAACAGACTGGATGACGGAGGCCAGCTGGTTGTAGTAGACGTCTTTTACGTCTGCGTCAGAGGGTTCGGTAAATGCGTAGGTTACAATAACAGACATGTGGCCGTGTCTGTGGATGAATCTGGCGTAAAGAAGACGGTCGGAGATTGCCTTCCATAAAGTAAGTGCCCGACTGAATGGTTGGTCAATAAATAAGGCGACGCCGTTGGTGTGTTGAGTCCCTCCTAAGTGGATGACAGTAGTGTATTTGACTTGTCGGCAGTCACTTCCCGGGATCCTCGCCTCTGTGATGCCGGCGATCGAGATCTTAAGTCGGCTTAATTCGCGGGCGAGGGCGACTTGATAACCTGTTTCCGAGAGGGACATGACATTCCAAGTCGCGAGCTTGACCTTGCGCAGCATATCTACGGGTTGACTGGCCCTCTTGTCAGATAACATCGAGATGGAACCGTCCCTGAGAAGGCTTTGGGAACCATCCGTCACGAGAGCTGCGGGTGCAGCAGTCTGGCGAGAAGGCCGGGTCGTGGGTAAAGCAGGGGCTTGAACCCTGGTGCTGGTAATAGTCGTAGTCATGGTGTATAGAGCGATGCCCCTTGATACTTCGACCCCTTGGGGCTGGGCGACGTGAAGCGCAGTAGTGCTGATTATCACCCGGATGCTCCAGGATAGCTCGGCACTGGGTTCAAGGCATACCGTTGGGGGCAACCGAGTGTCCTCTTTCGCCGTGACTTGATAGGCGTAGCTGCTGCTCTACGTCTTCGCCTGTGTCCCCAGGCTAGGGGTTCGCGCTATACCCCGCGCGACCGGGTCTTTGGCAGAACTTAGCCATTGCTTCCGCAGTGCCCACCCCCGCGACGTGGACGCGTCTGCCAGGAGTTACCTGTGTGCAAGTAGTTACAGACCGAGGTCCCCCTACTCACCGCAGGCCGGGTTAATCACCTTGGGTGAGTCCAAGGTGAAAGGCTGACTACTTATAGAAACTATTGTTAAGTTTTGCTAAGGTAAAGGTCATATCTAAGCTTGGGAAAGAAATTGAATATTTAGTGGCTGTAGGTTGGGGCTTCGACGGTATTGCCTCGGTTCCCAAAAAGGCAATCTGTCGGCCCTGAGTTTGTTAAAAGAAGAGGCTAGTGAGTATCTTTGGGGTTACAGCCTGTAGCCAGGAAACCGCTGCTGTTTATGTTTAGCTAGGCTAAAGAAATCCACGCCTTTTGACGTCACTTTCTAGGCTTAGTCGCTTAGCGGTCAGTTGAAGGACTTTGTTTTCTGAGTATGCTCTCTGTCTGAATTAGATCGGAATGTTGCGTTGAATAAAAGCGTTAAAAAGTCATCGAAAACGTTTCTAACAACTCTAGGAGCTCCCCTAGATTGTGGTGAAGAATGAAATAAAAGATCTGCACCTCTCGTGTCGAAATTACGCTGATAAAATTACGTCGCAAAACGCTGTCGCTCATCGTCGCTGCTGAAACATACTGTCGGACAGAAGGGCAAACTGAAATGGCGGATGCAACACGGGTTCGTTCTATAATTATTGTTGTAGTGCGTCCGCAAGCACCATTGTGGACGCCAGGATAATTAAAAATAACTTCGGACAGCAGGCGCTTCACAGTAGGCGCTGTGCAACGTACTGTAGCGATGGAAAGTGCGCTGGCTGGCTGTTTACTGGTTAGTCAGTCGATCGGATACTGCCGTGCTGTAGGCTTCATTCGCATTATGGCGCTGCTCGCCTGATCGTTGATAACGATGAGTGGACCGAACAACAATCCGCTGGACCCAAAATCGTCTGTAATAGCGAGCTCCGAACAGAAAAATTGCCGAAAGTAGATAGGACTTGAATAACCGTCGTCTGGGTTAGAGAAGTAAACAACGTTATCGTAGTCTGGTCCAAACGGAAGAAAACGACGATCCAGTACTGTAATTAGAATCAAACATTTGGGCTTATGCATATTGTCAATTTTAATTCTAATTCTCAAAGCAAAAACTTTTCAGCCCGCCCTCTTAACTCTAAATCCTGGAATCGGCCACAGTTTGGCTGTTTGGACTAAAAAATTTTGCTCTATTTTCATTCAACCATAAGAAAAAAAGAAAAAGATTCCGCATAGACAGCTAGGTCCATTGCAAAAGAGCTCATTCCCTTGACGGCACTTTGAGCCGGCGAGGGCGAAGCCCAATTAAGCTAGCATACAGCCGAAGTCGGCCGGGTTAACCGACAGGATCGGTATAGTTGCAGTCCTGGCCACAGGGCCTACTGTTGCGCAGAACTTGCCGTTTTTTCCCTAGCAATGGCCTTGACCACCGCCAGTACTCATTTTACCATCCTACGAAGGGTAGAAGGCTGAGTCGACCTAGTTGGCTGGCTCCGTACTGTAGACAGTCACCCATCTAAGTACTAACCGGGCACGGCGTAGAGTAACTAGGTTAGACCGTTAGAAGGTCATTGGGCCAAATCACAGAGGGCCAAATGCAATGCAGCTGGCACTCGACACAACTTGGCAATGACGAATTCAACTTTAAAAATACCGATGTCGCCACAGACCTATACATGTCGCCGACTGTCAAGTGTCGATATCGCCGTCGTCGATAACGAATAACGATATCATTAACGTATCGATTTTATAACATCTCTAATTATAAATATTGTGATAGATATTCTACGCATGTTTTGATTTCGGTTTGTTTATCGTAGTTTTGTGAATTTTTATTTTGTTGCAAGATCCCGCACATTTATTGTTTATCTATATTGTCGATTTAGTTATAATTCTACGCCAGTATATTAAAAATGCCCGAAGACCGTTCATTACTGAAAGAACTTGATCGCTCAGTTGTACACCTGATGGAATGCCAACAACTTCCTGAAGCCCAGGTGAAAACGTTGTGTGAAAAGGTGAGTTGGTGACGTGACGTTTTATTGTTATTGTTTTAATTTGTATTATTTTTATATGTTGAATATTGAGTAAATATTGACAATAACACAGCTATGGGTAATAAGCAGATGTGCGGATCTGCGAATGTGCGGATGTGGCAACGGGTAAAAGATGAATAAAATCTTCGGATGCTGAGTGCAGATGTGTGGGTAAAAGACCGAAGTGATTAGGATCACTGATCGGTGATGATAACCAAGAAGGTTAAAGTCACCAATCTGTCGTTTTAATTTTCTTGGTTATTATCACCGATCGGTGATACCAGCCGTGTGAACTACGATCACTGATGGGGTGACACCGTGATATTTATGAGACAGTTATTGCGTGCAGTTTATGATGTTGTGACAAAATTAATGAAAACACTGTAGTTATCATCTCCACTGTTCGTCCGTTTATAAAAATTAGCGAGTAACTTCTCCATCAAATTAAAAGTGACGCCAAATATCGGTTCTGCAGTGTACATTAAATAACGTATGTAATTTGCATCACATCAAACCATGTGGAAGAAAAAGAAGAATAAAATTTCACATAGACAACTAGGTCTTTTGCAAGAGAGCTCATCACCTTTTGGCGCTTTGAGCCGGCGAGGGTTAAACCTAGTTAAGCTAGCATACAACTGAAGTCAGTCAGATGGCCGGTTTTAATTAACAGCCAGCGCCTGTTACCAACTGGGCCAGTATACCAGCAGTCCTGGCCACAGGGCCTATTGTTACGCAGAACTTGCCGTTTCTTCCCTAGCGATGGCCGTGAGCACCATCCCACAGAGGGTAGAAGGCTGAGTCAACCTAGCTGGCTTGGCTTCATATCGTGGACAATCACCCATCCAAGCTCTAACCGTGCCTGCTCTAGAATAACTTCGTTGATTTGACTTACCGCATTACCGCTATGCCACGCCACCAACCAATCACGTAGGCCGACATGTAACCATATAGGTCGAAAAAAATTAAGACCTAGGGGCCTAAAATTGACAGTTTTATAAATGGTAGGATAAGATAGCTTTTTTCGAACCTAAGTAAATGCCGATATCAGGTGTCCATGTAATGGTGGGGATAGTCTGTATAATTATGATTAAACAAGATCTTGATTTTTGCTAAGTTTTGTATTACTTACTTTAGTTAACCACAAATGGCAACAACACTATATGTATTGGGCAATAAAAGTATGGCCGATCGCTGGTCACTTATTTCGCAGATCAGTAATTTTGGCATTGCAAAGTAGCTTAACAAAGCGGTGATTTTAACATAGAAGGTTAGAATCACTGATCGGTGATTCTAACCTTTTTGGTTATTTTCACCGATAGGTGATTGTAACCGGCCCCGTAAAAGATGGATGTGCGGATACCAGTTGTCACATACATTACCAGTCATGAAAGTTGTTGAGTTTATCAATCATTCACCCTGTAAGAGGCCTGCTGCTTTCTGGCATGAAGTCCAGTAGGGCACTGCTGTCGTGATCATGATCAGCTTGCCATGCTTGATGTACGAGCGTAGGCTGCTTCATGAACTAAGCACCGGTAACCTTTTCTGTTTTCTGCCTGTCTTACCATTTTGACTAGGCCTCTGTCGCCCCATTGAATGATATCATCGATCCACTGTTTCTTCTGACCACCTTGCCAACGTTTTCCATCGTGATACTAAGTAATGACTAATCTGTAACTTTAAGCCTAATTCTGAAATGGGATCCTGGGATTATGGGATTACTAATTTTCTAATCTTGGATCATGGGATTGAGAAATCAATCCCGGGATAGCAACCACTAACCGATATTGTAATGTTTGAGTTGACTCAAAGTCAAGAAGTTATGGGCTTTACTCTTGCCATTGTAATGAAATACTCTGCACAAGTTGTAGGCACACATGTCTCTCTGTTGCTATCACTTTACAATGCAGTTTGATCTGTGATACTGGTTAGAGAGAAATGTATGGCTTAGCAGGAAGTGTTTTTCCATTTTTTCTGTTGTGTTGAGGCGCGTGAAATTCTTGCAAAGGAATCAAATGTCCAGAACGTTAAATGTCCAGTGACGATCTGCGGAGATGTACACGGACAGTTTCATGATTTGATGGAGCTGTTCAAGATCGGAGGAAAGTCACCAGATACCAACTATCTGTTCATGGGTGACTACGTAGATCGTGGCTATCACAGTGTGGAGACTGTCACTCTGCTTGTGTTACTGAAGGTTTGACTTTGTGTGTTATTTTTGCTACCATTTGAGGTGTGATACTGAAGTGGCATGCTAGAGCTGTTGATGGTGTGGAAGTTGACAATGATAGTGGATAGATCTGTATTAATGACTGACAGGGATGTGTTTGGTAGTGGATGCAGTTTGTCAGTAATGTTTATTGTCAAATTTGATGTAACTTATCATTATGAGAAAGTTTAGACGTTTGAGTGCCTAGATTGTAATTTGTTGGCACCAGTGATAGTGGTGAAATAATGCCTAACTCTAGTCATAAGTTTTCTAGGCTTTTTTATGTAGCAGAATGCTTAATTTGCAAAATGTAGCCGACAACGAAGAGTAACAGTTTGGGGCTGTGTCTTTTTCAGGTGCGGTTCAAAGATCGTATCACGATCCTGCGTGGTAACCATGAGAGCCGTCAGATTACTCAGGTGTATGGATTCTATGATGAGTGCCTACGCAAGTATGGCAATGCGAACGTTTGGAAGTACTTCACTGACCTGTTTGACTATCTGCCTCTGACTGCGCTCGTTGAAGGACAGGTATGATATGTGTACATTTTTGGCACTCGTTACCTGTGTCTCCGTTCTGCCGCGGATTATGCATGCTATCAGGTTATGCGATTATTATTAGCATTCACTCTAATTCGTGGGGAATGCAAGGTATTTTAAGGGCTTTTGAAAACATGTCACGTCAACATTTCAGAACATGTTTCTTAAAAATTTTCATGAATTTGCAGGCCCACATTTTCGAAATTTATGACCCTTATGTGTATCTGGTTCTGTCTCGGTTTTGTGAAGTATATGAATTTGCTGTAGATATTTTGTCTTCATGGTGGACTGTCTCCGTCCATTGATACACTGGATCACGTCAGAGCTCTTGACAGGATTCAGGAAGTTCCACACGAGGTACTTTTGTTGTCTTATCATTTCAGGACTGTTGGAGATACAAGCTATTTGCTTGTTATTGTAACAAGCCATGTAAAGTTGCAGAGTAAAGTAAGTAAGTATGAAAACTCCTGTGTAACCGTTAGTTATAGACGCAGCATGCTGCAGTTTCAGCACCCCAAAAAAGTATTTTTCTTTAACAGCTGTTTTGCCAGTGTGACAGTTGAACACAGTAATTAGCATACTAGTTTGGTGCCCTGTTGAACAGTTTTATTTTCAGCTTACGGCGGGATGAGGATAAGACAAGGCAGTGAGTTTCACATGTAAAACTTGAAGTTGAAGCGTATGACTTATAAATTTATTTCTACTTCTATCAGATATAAAGCATACTGAAATATAGCACTAATATACTGACTGTATAGGGACCAATGTGCGACCTGCTGTGGTCAGACCCCGATGAGCGTGCTGGCTGGGGCGTGTCTCCACGTGGTGCCGGTTACACGTTCGGCCAGGATATCTCGGAAACATTCAACCACACCAACAAACTCAAGCTTATCTGCCGTGCGCACCAGCTTGTCATGGAGGTATGCACTTGAAATGCACAATCTTTTACATAGAGTACAATGTCACTGTCAGTCAGTAAGTACATACTTGACTTTGCATGTGAGATAAGTCTGTTTTGCATCTATGCTAGAGTTTTGTTTGTCCAGCCAGTTTTCAAGCTGCTCGAGGTTAGGCTGGCATGTATGTATCCAAGAGTAAAATTATGGGAGTTGTTGTTGCAGTAGCTTTATTGCACAGGTCAGATGCTCTTGCTAATACTTTTACACAGTAAACACATGACAAGCATTGATGAGTGATGGTGTTCTTGGCTGGTACATAACCTTGCCATGATTGGTCGTACTTTTTTTAGGCCAGATTCCCTTATCAGCAGCATTAAGGCATACACTGTATTTAGTCTGCTATCAATAGTTAGTGCAAGTGTTATAAACGTGCTGCAAGTTATAACCATGTTAAACATTACATGTACTGTATAATAACGATTAAGTGTTTATGGAAGTGCAGTGTATACATGCACTGTACTTGTTTTGCTGTGAACTGTAATGTCACTCGCATCCTACAAAGTCATGCCTGTGTTAACTGTAATCCATCTGTCACTAGCTGCAGTTGCCTGTACATGCATGTATGAAAAGCTGTTGTTCTGTGAAGGGTTATAACTGGACCCATGATAAGAACGTTGTGACGGTCTTCAGCGCTCCAAACTATTGCTACCGCTGTGGCAACCAGGCTGCCCTGTGCGAGCTTGACGACATGTTCAAGTACACTTTGTAAGTTTAACTCTGTGCTGCTCATTGTATATCTGGAGCCCGATTCACAAACATTGTCATAAGACGTGTCGTAAGACATGTCATAAAATTATCATAACTCAATATTAAAGATGTCATAAGATTATCTTACGACATGTCGTAAATGAATTCACAGAATTTGTCTTTAATGATCATAACTTTTTTCACAAAGGCGTTTTGTTGTCATGGTAACTATGGTCGTCTGCAAGCCGCTGACTAGTCAGTAAGTAAAAGTGGTCGTTTACAGTTAAATTTGTAATGTTGTAATTTAGAAATTTTTAATATTTTGACTACACAATTCCAAGTACATGGTGTTAATACAGGTGCTGATTTATTTTTATTTGTTTAGATTTTTTTTTTATTGCATGTTTTGAATTTATTTTATTTTTTTATAGTTTATTAACATTTGCTAGTTTTTAAGAGACAGTAGGCCTGTTGGAAGCTGTATGAGTGTGGGAGAGGTGAAGTATTTGAAGCATTTCCTGGCCATGGCACGCTCTGCTTCACTCTCTAGACAGCGTATGGTAGCGATTGGCTACTAGCGAGTAGTATAGATAAATGTGTTTTTTTCCACACGCATTATTTATTTACCTACTAAAGTAAATAGTTCTATAGGGCCTACAACGAAAGAAAACAGCGTGCACTAACCACCGACGGACAGTGGTAGACTATGCAGTTTTATTTTGGTATTGTGGTACTATCAAGTATCACGATATTTGAGTCATTATCATTAATTCATTTGTCGCACCGCACAACACTACACGGTATTATTTTTTATTCTATGTCCGTTGTCAAGATATGTGTTTACATGGCTACGGCGTAGCAACGGTTCATTGCCAATGCAAAGTGCTGTATATTTATCCATTAATTAATTTATTTAGCAAAATGACCACGCAAAACAAATATAGTATAAATCTGACGTTTCTAGATTACGAGTATAACTGAATTAAAGGTCTTATAAATCGATACAAAGAAGTTTTCCATTGTTGGATGATGTTGGAATCGTATAATTTGGAATGTCGTAAGACACCTAAAAAGTGATCGTAAGATTTTTGTCGTAAAATTGTTGTAAGATGTTTTGTGAATTAGCACATTGGCATACGTGTGCAAAATGTCATAAAACTGTCGCAAAAATGTCATAAGATGTTTTGTGAATTTAGCCCCTGATTAATAGCAGACATATGGCTATTTGGTAGAGCTCTCATAGCGTTAATTTTTATGCACGGGGTGGCTGCCAACCTTTGCAGTAAAGAAGTCGACTTGAATTGCTTATCCACCCAGATATGGCATTTGTAGTGCTAAATTTGCCTTTGCAATTGCCATCTGTTACGGTACTAGTCAGCCTGAAAGCTGATGCTCATTTTTCTATCCCACGGAGTTTAGAAGGCTAAGTGGCTGGTTATGTGCCCAAGATGTATTAACAACGCCCGGCATATGGTAACTTAACTTTGTTGGTCGATATTAACACATTACCACCAAGTATGTTGCCAGCCTAACTTGACATTCAACAGCGTGTTTGTGTGGTTTGTGTCTCATCAGTTCTCAGTTTGATCCGGCACCACGTCGTGGTGAGCCTGTTGTCACTCGACGTACACCCGACTATTTCCTCTGATGTCGTCAGCCATGGCTGGCTTGGAGTCACCAACCATGCCGGTCCGGACAGCCATCCATTAGTCTCTTCATGTTACTCCTTACATCACTTTCTACTTGTTCGTTTGCTCCGTGTTGTGTTCAGAAACACAGTTGTAGTGTGGTTACAGTTGTGCAGATAGAGACTGATGGTCGCATAATATGCTGTCACTATGTCGATATTTTTTTCAAGTTTGATTAGCTTTTGCTTGTTAGTTAATTTTTGTGATTTTCTTGTTACCATGGTGCTGCCTTGTAACTTATACATTACTATTGTCATTTCCAACAGTTTTTTCATGTTATATGCATTGGCTTTTACCTTAACATAATTGTTGAGAGGAGGTACTGTAGCATAAGCAATACGTTATAGACAACATGTTGAGTCATTTTATTGTTTTTTATTGTTTTTTTTCCTCATTTCATATCTGTGGTGCTGTGTTACTTTGTAATGCTGCTGTATTGGTTACGTTTTCTGATTGCTTGCTTGGTATTATACCTCCAGTCATGTATTGATAATTTATGTATTATTTTTCTGTCAATGTTTTGCAATACTTGAGCTTCCTATGACTTGAGCTTCCCATGCAGTGCTTGTAACATTTTACAGTGTCCCAAAATTAGCAGCCCTACTACAGATTAGTGTAAAATCGTTAATATCAGACTATTTTTATACGAAATTTGAAACAGTCATTGAGACAATTATTCTGAACTTGTATTAAAAGTTTGAGCTCAAAGTGGCCACCTTTGACCTCAACGAAAGCTCAGTCTAAGCCGGGTACGCTGCTGCTTGATCCCTTTGTCAATAACAATGCACTGAATGTAATACATAATGTAAACAAACTCTGACATCATAATGACGTTACATTGAGCACACACTACAAACTGAATTAGGCATATTTGAAGCAGGGGGCCGCTAATTTTGGCACACAGTGTAGTGATGGTGAAGAACATTTCTGTTGTGTCTGTGTTATAGCAGGAACTTTGGTTTGTATTAATAAAACAGCAAAAACTTCATACAACAACAAGACAGTCAAGTAAACAACTGTTCAGTGTGCCCTTCTGAATCTCTGTCAGAATTTTGCTGGACCCAGGGTTGCTTTCCTGGCTGCATATCAGCTCCGCTACACACTTGATATTCTGTGTTGTTCAGACAGTCCACTTCTGTCCACTGCCGGCCTTTCGAGAAATCAAGTTCATCTTGTCAATTTTGCCCAGAAGATCTTTAACAGAACTGACGGCGCAATTCTTGTTAAGAAACTCTTTACAAATGCGTCTAGCACACCATCCATTTTGTTGGCGAACAAGTTTGATCAATGCTTTATCCTCGTACGTTAAAATAATGATGTTATGCTGTTTTCCCCATTGTGTTTCCTGTAGAGTTGGGTCGCTTTCATTTATTTTATCCCACATTTATTTTATCCCATTACAAAATTATTGAAAATATTTGCACAAAATTTGCACATGTTACTCAGAATTGATTATACTTAAACGTGTGTTATTCTCTTTCAATGTACATTACTCTTGGAAGACATAATTAGCTGACATGTAGGGGATGGTTTTTTATGGCCCACTCTGTAGACTGACACAGTGTCGTGTCACAAGTGAGTGAGTTGAGTGTGTAGGGTTTAACATTCCACCCGACACAGTATAGGTGATTTAGGGGACAACCTTTCCAGCCATAATGCACATACATACACGTAATAATGGAAAAGTAAGTTTAACCTCTACAGCAATGGAACAGAAAGTTTAACCTTTACAGAAAACCCTAATGTGAATCATAAAACACAGAAACAACCTAAACGTAAAATTGTAAGAACTTGCCGTTATAACTGTGCATATGTACATGTAAGACTGATGACAGTTCTAATAATTTTCCCTGTTATCCTGCAGAAAATCGTCAATTTCATAATGCTGTCTATTGGAGGACAAGGGATGTCATGTCATAAAAAGTGGGTGGGGCACATACTGCGATGAAGACATGATAATTTAATTCACTGGTTGACAGTTAAAATGGTTACTAATTCTGCCACTGAAATGGAACACTGCTGCTGTCGACTTGATATGTATGCTGGACAATGTCACGAGCACAGCAGCGAGAACAAGGCACAGACATTCACAACTAACTGCCAAACTGCTATGCTATTCACATCAGTTGATAAATAACATACTGGTACAGTATTTTGTTTAACAAAAACACCAATACATGAAAAACTAAGAAAATATTTCGATGATACAACACATCATGCTAAGCAAACATACAGATGATACAGTACATAAGAAAAACTGCGATTGGTGATAATACTCAGCAGTCTGATGGTTACACAGTGCTATACGACTAACAAAAACTAATTGTTTTATTGATAAGTGCACATATGACACAACATCATCTAGCAACTAATATAGCTGATTACCTATGACAGCCGAACTGTAGACTATAGCAAATTCAAACTTAAGTAGGAAAGTGAATCTAAAAGAAACATGTTTCAAGACGTTTTCCACAACCTTGGTAACAGGGCTCGAAGTGGGACGGTATGGGCCGGTATGGCATACCGGTACTTCCTTGTCCACCTGGAACGCATACTGAGAAAAGACATACTGGTATGCTTGCAGGCTGTTTTCTGACATTTAGGCAACTGGTCGATAATGTTTGCATCGATCATTGGCCAAAATAGCACTAACTTGATGGGAGAAAGGGGAGACAGGCAAAGCTACCATACCAGCACTTATTTTGTCCCACTTCGAACCCTGCTTTGTAGTCAGTTAAGTTCAATAACATGCACGTTGTGACGTGACTACAAAACTACAGCATTTCAGGCTGGACATGATTAACAAGGTGACAGTCTACGGCAAACTGTTGCATTACAGAGAGATGTGCACATCTAGAAGCTAATCCTATTTTGTGCTGTATTGCTTGTGACAACGAACATTACAGACTGATACAATGACTAAGCTTGGTACATGCGGGTATGATGCTTGCCATGCTATGGACATTCTGCTCAACAGAAGTGCAACAGCTGAGGACAAGGCATGCATTGTTCCTATTACTACATCTATGCTGACATACGGTGTTAGGGACAGTGTCAACTTAGTGTTAGTGACAAGGTTAAGAATGGGGGTTAACAACATCTTTGGCTCTGGTGGACCTAAGCTGTTGTATTTTACCTAGAATTGCAGGCATACTGTAACGTAACATTTGTTGGAGTAGTAGCTCCAAGAATGGTCCAAATAGGAACATGTACCCAACACAGACAATGATCTGATACACATATACGAGCTTGTATAATGTTAAATTAGATTACTAAATAATATCAACATCATCGTCTGATGCATCATGCAGTGCACAACCATCACACAATAGCAAGGTCGGGACTAAACAGCAGTGTCTGAAACTAGAAATAAGATAGCATTTGCATATATCAAGTGACGATGGACGACTTCTCAGCAAATGAAACACATGACATATCAGCTATGACGAAACTGCATGCACAGCCTCAACCAGCAGTTGTCTTTCAAGGCTGCCACAGCTTTTTAGGGGACTGCTGGAACTAGACGTTTTATGGACAGGCACCCAACCAACCATTCGACAGGAATATTCACAGGACTTGAAAAAAAATAAAAATGCGACAAATGGTTGAAATAATTCAAAAACTACACCAAACAACACCAATCTGACCTTGGTTTAGTAGCTAGACTATTCGATATTGAATGACAGACTGAGTCTTGCATTGCGAAATCCAGCGCATGCTAATGACTTCGTAACTGCAAATTCTATACGAACATTTCATAAACAACAATACAAACAACAAAACATCGGAGTAAAAATGGCAATCGATGCAAATCATGCACCGGTTATAAACACATCACAGTTACTGACTGGCATAACAAGACAGCATATCTTCAGACAATAATGCATAACAGACAGACACTACAATGACTACAATGCACATGCAGTTAGCATCGATGGGAAAAGGCTGTATCACGAAAGCACAGCAGTGATATGCATATCTCTTATACTAAACTAAATGGTGACGTAAGACAAACAATGAAAAAAAGAGCAATATTCAATTGCATTAACAGCAATAAATTAAACTACTGCTTAAACCATTTTAGTTACAAATAGATCAGAACAAGAAATCTAGTAAAAAGACTCAAAAAGGTACACAAAGGCATTCTCTGTGGGTAAGGTCAAACTAAAGTAGAAACAATTTCTCAATGGACACATTAAAATGATACCAGGGCAAATGCATTTCAGTTACCAAAAAATCACAGAATTTACTGTTTATTGGATTTGCAAATGTTTCACCCCTCGGCTAAATGTTGCAGAAGGAAGAAACCCCCATCCCATGAAGATCCATATGTGACTCATCCATTTCTAATCTTTGGATTTTGAGTATAGCTGTCAAATTAACGCATTAATGCATTAATAAATTACTGTGCGTTAAAATAATTAATGGACATACGCAAATTTATGTTAATTTACTAAATTCCGTGAAGCAAAAGTTCCAATATTCCGTTAAACTGCAGTTATTTGATAGTCGAATGAATTCAAGTAACTAAACTGTAGTTGCCGTTATATAGCTACTGTAAATAAATAATCATTTTGATGACAGGCCAATAGATTTCTATGCCAGCTATGACGGCAGTTGTTGTTGATTATACGTTCAAAGCATGTTTTTAAATTTCTATATTCTACAGGCGGGGCCCCCAAACATCGTGGAATCCGGGGTAACTTACCCCCTACTCTCCATCTCGACGGGCCTAGGTGTGTTAATAATGTGTTAATTAATGCGTTAAAAAAATTAACGCACTGCGTTAATGCATTAAAAAATTAACACTTCGACACCTCTAATTTTAAGCTGAGCAACTTCCAACAACAGCGGGTGTTAAGCTGACGGTTAACAGACAAAATCCTAATAATCTCAGAATACTATAATACAAACTAGTATCACAAGATAATAGTGGCTAGGTGCATTTGCCTGTTCACAATGCTCACAGCCAACTTCCAGTTTCAGACAGAGCAAAACATAGCAAAGTCTGGAGAAACAACTGATGATAACATATAAGATCATAGCAAATGCCGGCAAAATATCAGCAGGAAAAGTGTAAGTAACAGTATACGAGTAGACAATGTATACATCAGCATTATTTGCACTGCAACAGTAAAAACTGTTTTGCCATCCTTAATCTGATATGTAGCGTGAGGACATGAATGGAGAGATATGAATATCACAGTAGTTTAATCTCTCTTTTACAACTAAACTCATTAGTACTTAGCTGTCCAGTGGCGTCGTGGGTTATAAAGGTGGGTAGGCAGAACAGTAAGTTGCGATTTTCTGAAAGACGCTGGAATTTTCTGACAGACTTCCAACAGAATTCTGACAGAGAGCTGCAATTTTTCCAACAGAGGAGATAGATTATGGGTACTCGAAATTTAATTTTATTTCTAAATCTTCTAAAATGGGGGTTTTTCAGCACTAAATTTTCCACTAACATTTGCAGACAGAAGATTTTTCAACAAGTTTCTGACTGCCAAAAAATTTTTGGTGGCAATTGCCCCCTCCCCCATCCCTCTGCCTGGATGCCACTGAAGCTGATGCCATGACATGCTTAGTCACATGCAATATGGTTTATCTAATAATGCACAATGTCACTATTTTACACTTAACTCAAAATTATCTTTAGAAAAGAAATTCATAAAAAGTCTACAACAAACCGGTTTGCACTCTCTTGCAGACATATGGCTGACTGAAAACAGATGATATAACTAGCTTAGAATAACAATAACAATTTTAGGTATGCTATAAATTATCTAATAGAATTTAAATATGCAATTTGGCTTAGAAAGCCTAGATCAATATCAGACAGCAAAAAAACCAATAAGTACATAAAACTATAATTATCTGTAACAGCCAAATTTTGTATGGCAGATTCTGTTTCACCACATGATTACACATCAATCATACATGCTTGTTTATAATATTATGAATAATAACAGCAATAACAAAAATAACAAACTTGACAACAACAACAACAACAACAACAAATGCAAGTCCTAACACACTAGCAAAAAGTAAAGGTACCGGGGTACACAAACTTAGACAAATCAGCTGCAAATCCATGGAAAAAGTATCGCAAAAACAAGCTCAAATTAAAGAATATCAGGTTACTCAAAACCATTCTTAACACAAAGGCTATTGATGCCAAAACTGTCCGATTGCTTAATCTATGTAAAGTATGCATGTTCCACTTTTTTATGCACCACCATGTAATGTCTAACGTGAATAGTGATAACAATCAAAACCTTCCAATGTTCTGGAGACTGGACAGATAAAACAGCGAACAGTTACACAGTATAAGACTATGAAAAGGCAGCTAGTTTCAGGCACTACATCATTATTATGTCAGTCGGTGGGAAAAATCCTAAATCATCATCATCAAAACAGTGCAACGACATACGACAAAACAGCGACATACATGCATTCGGGATGAAAGCATCAGGAACAAAGGCACACATGACAAGCAATCATATGCACTCTGCAAACTGCACCAATAAAAAATTACAACCATCATTACCCACAAGTACAAGTGAGTGAGTGATTAGAAGTTAAACATACCACTCAACACATAATAGGTCATTTCAGAGAAGAGCTTTCCATTACCTTAAAGTAACAGGCTGAAGCTCTGTCAGTAAAAATAGCTGGCACTGCATTATGTATAATTAAACTGATAATTGATTATAGACTCAAACTCAACTGAAAATATAAATTTTACTGCTTTAAAAATGCCGAAATTTTGTACACACTTTGCCACAATTAACTTAGGTAGTACTGCATTGTATATTGCTGTTACTGAATCTCAGATCACACAGCTATAGGTAATCTTGCAGCATAGCATGCTAAATTCACAAGCTACATTAATGCTATGAAATCACACAGATGGCAAGTTCTAGTCAGTTTAACTGTACATAATGCAATGGTGAACGTAGCTTGACCATGGGTTAAACTAATTACAACAATTACAAACAGACGACCAAAGCAGGAGCAGCACATAGAGGTAACATGCACTCAGTAGATATCACATATCAAAGAAGTCAGCGTAACTAATGAGCGGATATGTGAAATGTGCAATGCAGGTCATAAAAAGCACAACTTGCGGTTCACGAAAAACCATGCACACACTGCCCAGTTGCAAAAGACTTGTCAGCAACTATACGTTTATAGCACAACCTTTTCAGCAACGAAAATTTACAACCAGAATCTCAGATCAGCAAGTTGCAAAATGCTACAATATCAAAGACACACACAGCAAAATACACAGCAGTTGGTTTTTATCGGTGCTATACAATTATACAACTTTTCGTTTATAAAACGGCGGCAGCATAGAGATCAAAACATGTAAGTGAATACAGACTAAATCCATGCTCAATTCCACAGCCATTTTTCTCCGCTGAATTATCCGACAAAAACATAAATACATAACTTTCACATATTATGTGATAAAAACGCATTACAATGCAAAACTAGACAAGCAGTAACTCGAAAAAAACTTGGGACATAAAAATATAGGAACTAATACATGAAAAATAACTGCAGATAAAATGGATGCAAATTCCTAACTTCCAATTTCTGCCCACAATTGCTTTTCACATATTTTCCGCCTGCAAATTCACATTACCCGTGATTCAAAATTATGCCCATAACTGTGACAAGGACGATGATGTTAGAAATAACGACTATCCTTCTTTAGCCGTTCGCTCTCGACCATGTCGGCTACCTCGTCTTCCGTAGCGTTAGATTCGCCAAGTAGGTCGGCACAAGTTGCAGAATACTTCATGGCTACAATGTCCTGTGAGTTGAGTAGTGGTAGGCAGCTCTGCTCAGGATAGAGCCAGGGCTTAAACGTCGGCCAATTGTCGTTCTTCCATTCCTCATACAGCACACAAGCCTTGTGCAGTTTCGATATCACCTTTAAGGACACACGCAATGCAACGTGGCAACAGGTGAGTCCGCATTCCTGGATTTTTGGGAATAACTCAGTAAATAAGAAACGTTAAACGTTGCAAACTTAACAGTGCACCAGAATGTGCGTCAAATAAAAGACAGTAGAGCATTCACACCAATGATCCAATATTACCCATCACAACCTTTAGAATGCCTGGTTTGAAAGTAACTAGACAGAACCTGTGGCCATGATCCTTATTCCTGTAAGCAGAACACAGATGCCTGACAGACTTACTGCCTGACTGCTGATGTCAAGAACTGCATTTTTACACAGTCACTGGTGAAGAGAAATAGCAGCATCATGGATTCAAAAAGTAAGCAAGGCAGGAGGTTGCATTTTTCCGACAAACACTGCAAATTTCTAACAGAATTCCGACAGACAGCTGCAAATTTCCAACAAAAGATGCTCCAAACTTCAATCTTGCTCCTAAATTTTCCCAAAAAGGGGGTTTTCAACCTCAGCCTCAAATTTTGCATTTTTGGATTAAACTTTTCAGACAGAAAGAAGCTTTCCCAGCAAATTTCCGACAGCCAAAAATTAGGGTGAACAACTGCCACCCCTCGCCATGATGCCACTGAACAAAAATAGTCACAGTCACAACTCCTTTCTCAGCTGTAGCTAATATGAATTCACTTACGATACAGGGGCAGCAGAAGGATGAGTCGGTGTTCACACATGCAATCGACGACAAAATATCAACAGATTAAGCTATCTCCATATAATAGATATAACCCAAAACTACCACATACCTTTGGAGCGAGCCACGTGGTTGATCTGTTTACCACCCAAGATGGTAGTTTACCTGAAAGCAGCATAAACCTGAACCATTCAAGCATAGTATTCATATGATTTCAACATTAAAATGTAGCAAAGGTAATCAAATAAGTGGTCAAACAATGTAATAACAAGATTTCTTGGATGTTTTTCTTAAATGTAAATGTTTTAAACTGTCAGCATGCTTGTGTAAATTGTTTTCTTGTTAGTTTAGTTAAGACTGCTGTAAGTACTCTGACGAGCCTGGCATGTCTTGCTAGTGCAAACTTCATTGCTGCAAACTTTTACTGGTTGCTGTCTTTACTGAGCAAATATATGAACTGATTGATTAAACGATTAAATAACGAAACAAGAAAATCAGCTGCTACCTTTAGGATCGGACTGTGTGAGATATGTAACTTTACAGCCATTTTCTTCAGCATCACCCACAGTGGAAATCATTCGGTAGCCAGTCATATATGAGATGCCTCGGACAATGCCATGTCTGGGCGGGAAATCCTATATGTAAGCACCACAACCACAACTTGGAAGTAATTTGGTATGAAGTGGCATCACTGCAAATGCTATTCTAGAAGAAGGAAAAGCTGTACAGCATCAAAGATCATGCCATTAAACAGAGTGCTGCTGAGTTTCTACAAGCTAGCTATATAATAACCATTCCACTATCTGTAATGATTTGGCAGAAATTTAAAACTCACACATTTTGTCTGAGGTTGATACTGCTAAATGCTAATCTCCCCTCCTTATGAGGAATCCCTGTATACCATGATGTCACTTGGGAGCTGGAGCCCCCACGAGCATCCCTGCCAAATGGCATCTCATTTATTCCATCCAATAGGTTTAGCAGCATGCACACTGTAACAGACAGGCAGAAAGATGGATAGTTGACGTACAGAAAGTAACAAATAGAAAAGGTGGAAACTGTAATTCATCTTACTGGTACTGTACAGAATATCAGTTAACAGTACAAATTAATAAAAATTACTAATAATTAATCAGACCTTGAAAAGCTGCATGCCAGCCTCTGAATACAAAAGCTCAAAAGTACAATGAGACATATCATTCAGACACTGCAATATTTACACATTTATCACCACAATACCAACCTTGTGGGTAACGGAATGATTCACAATCAACTTTTCCAGTCCATTATCTTGCCATGACCTCTGCGTCACGAAGTCGCGATCTGCAAGTGGCCTAGGCAGTTTCACTGTAAAAAAACACATTTATCAACTGGCTATAAATATCACTAACCAGTACAAATTTTTCAACCTCATACCTTTTTTAATATGAAAAAATTGAGTTGTACCGTTAAAAACTAGAACTGAAACAAACTGACATGACAAATACCCATACTTGAGACAAAGCGCTGCGCACTAAAACTGGCAAACAAAAACAGTAGTAGAACTGAGCCAAAATGAGTTCATGATCTTTTAAGGACCTGAGCAAAGCCAGAGGCGTGTCTGGTAATGTAGTGGCTACAAGCGGCTCATTGCTGCTACGCTACTGGACACTCGGCTACGGCAAGACAGCTACCAGCCACTACGAGCATATTGTAGCGTAAAAATTTTATGTTACGTTAAGGCCCTAGGCCAACATCTGGGCTTCTGAACGTATCAATTTTGGGATGACAGTTAAAAAACCACCTTAATGTGTCACCGTACAGTGTAAAATAACATGACTGCAAAATCGTTTGCGCAATTATATTTTTACTCAAAATTCACCTATTACAACAACCAACAGTCATCTTTAGTGGACAAATATGACGTCACGTTCATCTGTGCTAGCCGCTAACTTAGATTGTTGTCTGACAAAAAATTGTAGCCGCTAGCAGTGTATCGCAGCCAAAATCTTGTAGCCGCTACGTTGCCGAATGCGCCTCAAAATTCCTGCAAATAAGGTTCTTTCTCATCTGTACCCTACCGACAGTACATTTGCTTATTATTGTTTGACCATCTGCTACACAAATCATTAGAATAAGCAGAATTTCACATCTGAAATTAATTAACATCCTCCCATTTACTTCCCCACTTGTACACCCATCCATTGCAATTCCCCTCCCTCCTCATCCCTACCAAAGCAATATGTTTCTGACAATCGCCACCTAAAAACATTTTCATTCTCGCACTACTAGTGTGTACAGTGCATTAGAGGTTTTTAACGATAATGTGCTATATAAATTTACACTTGACATTTGATAATGTTGTCTCAGTAAGTCTGATAAAACCAACAGCCAAATGCATTTTGGTGGACTGTCAGGCAATAACAAAATAACAAGTTTACAATACAATATAAGTGCACAAATCCCTACTGTACTCTGTATGACTAAATCCTGTTCTCCATACACTACTAATTCCTTTCAAATTTCACTCGGTTTACTTTTAGAATTAAATATGCCAGCAAAGACATGTTATAAAGATGAACGAATGAACGAACTTGCATAGTAGCCAATATCATTGTTAGCATCAATGCGACAGATCTCCTCTCCTTCTAGGATGTTTGGATCCCACGTCTTGCGATAGATCGGATCATGCAGAACATCGTACAATGTATTCAGTTTCACATCATCATAAATTCCACCAATCTGTGCATAACAATGACATGTCGGTAATCTATGTACTCCAAGAAAAGCTATTATTTCACGACTGGGCAAGTAACTAGAACACAAAACAAAAGCTTAATACAGCGTCTTCTTACACTAATGGGCAGATGGTCACAGACAGACATTATGGACAAAAATGGTACACACGTCATCATTATAAACTGTGCTTAGGTGTAACTGTTGTTTTCCGAAAGCCGACATGTGAGAAAACTTTCGTGGCTGATCGATTTCATTACTGCAAGTCAGTAATAAAGTATTACAAAGAGCTGAAAAATGAAACACAATTTCGAAACCATCTTTGTGAGAAGGTTACTAAAACACACTGCACTAGTTTAAGAGAACTGGAGCTAAAAATCCCTGAATTAAAATAACACTGCAACAGTCTCTGCAATCATACACTGTGCTATCAATCTCTCAGTGACTGATGGAGAAAACATAAACATGTCAACACACTGCAGCTGCAGCAGAAGCAGCAGCAGCATCCCAGGCTGATAGTCATACTGAACAATACAACCAATGCAGGCAGCGGATGCAGGCAGTTAAAAACCAGTCATACACTTAACTGTTATAGATTGTCCTTCTGTTAATTTAAAATTAGAGCTGTCAAATTAACGCGCTAACTTGACATGCTGATGAGTTAATAAAAAACCATGCATTAAAAAAATGAATGCACATACGTAAATTTACAAAATTCTGTTAAACACGAGTTCCAATATTCCATTAAACTGCAGTTACTTGGCGACCGAATAATACTCAAGTAATTAGAAATTGTTTTGTTGCCATTCCTTCACTACTGTAACAGTCCTGCGACAGAGGCAAAACTTTGTGAACATTATTCTAATCACCCTCTCGATGAAATCCACCTACAATGTCAGCAATATTAATGATGCGCACATGTTAACACATGTGTTTAAAAAAAATGCAATGTACTGATGCGTTAAAAAGTTCACGTTTTGACAGCTCTAGTTAAAATATTACACAAACCCTAAGCAGTACTTTCACAAAAAATCTATAACTAAACTCCAATGGGAAGCAGTCTGCAGTCTGGACAGTTAGCCAAATTAATCACAATAAAAGCACAGAATTAAAATGCTGAATCATCGACAAAAAGTCGCTAGAATAAAAACAAAACCTGTGTCATCACCAGAAACAGTGATAATGTCTGTTATTATTCTTCTTATTATTACTGGCTGATCGTACTAACAGTCACACCTATGGCACAAGCTACTGCCCGTCTGCCTGTCATCTGTCTGATATATACATATTGAGGCTGAATGGTATGCCTTACCGGAAAACTGTCTAAAGAAGCAAATAGGCTTGCCCAACTGCTACCCTGTGGTACCTTAATCGCGTTGCTGTCTGTAGCAGTTTGCAATTTGCAACAAAAGTTATCACCTGCATAGGCTACATGTTTGTCGAAACAGTTTACTTTTTTACTGTAACCGAAAGTAGTGCAATTTGCAGATACAATTCAATAAACAGCCATTTATCAGAAATTAATGTTGACAAAATAGCATGCACAGAGTTCATTGTGAGGAATTCAGATGCTGACTGCGATTTAGAAACATCCCAGTGATGTGTCCTCGAGGACTTGTCCTCAACCTCGAGGACAAAGAGCAGTTGTCCTTGTCCTCGTCCTCAGGTCCGAAGTCCTTGGCCCTGAGGTAAAGTACTCGACCATTATACCAAAGACTTTAATAAATTCTGTTCATTATCAATTTATTACTAACAGTTTAAACACAAAACTGAAAAAAATGTTGAACATCAGCTACTAACATACTCAACACAAAGTCCTTGATAACATCACAGCAATGTCCTCCCAATTCACTAACTCTCATTTAGGGCCGGTTGCACTAGGGCCGATTGCACCAACCAATTTTAAGTACATACTTAGTTAAGTACCACTTAAAAGTGGTCCTTAACCGGCTACTTAAATCAATTCCGTTGCACCAACACAATCCGCACATCACTTACTTAAGTGACAGACTTAATTGTAACGACGCTTGCCATCGGCTAATTTTGATCACATGACAACAGCATTTCCTTGACGACCAATTAGGTAATAGCTATCACGCTCCATTGACAACAATGGCCATCGCTCGAAATGCCGTATATAAATTGAAATAACTTTAGAACAGTATAATTTTGAACGAAGTGTAATATATATGCCAAATATATGAGAATCAACATAAATATGGACCGATACATATTTGGCTGACAATGAATATAACCTGAGAAAATAAACTTTGTAGACTACGCTGAAGCGGCTGAACTCGTATGTGTCAGCGCACTGCTGTTTAGAAAAGTGATTTGTTTTCACTTAAAACGATCTCAGCTGTAAATAATCAATGACAAACTGCATTATCCACGTGTATTGGCCATTTTTCTTCGCTTTTGTTTATGGTATATAACAACTGTTACCTAAAATCATCAATTTAGGATGATAACTTCGTCACAGTTCGCTAAATAAAGATGGCATCTGTCTCATTTTTGCCAGCCGCTTAAATTTAAGTGGGCAACTTAGGCCACTTATTTTTAAGTGACATTTAAGCAGGCTGGCCTGCTTAAATGGTGTTGGTGCAATGCATTTTCTGCTAAGTATGGTGGTTAAGCATATACTTAAATTTAAGTATGGTTGGTGCAACACGCCCTTAATCAAATCCTGAATGGCGGAATTCTACTGCGTCTATTTCTAGTTCGTGAGCTGAAAACTAGAATTCGGCGATTCAGGATTCAGTGAAATGGACCTGAACCTGGTTAGTATTCAAGCATGGCATGCCAGCACAAAAAGACAAAATGGTCCGAGACTTAAGACGAAATACCAAAACCCTTCAAGCCAAGACTATGAAGAGACCCAAGATGCACATTTCCGAGACTGAGACAAAACGTTAGTATGTCTCGACACTGAAATGTCGAGACCGACATGACACCATGACCCTGTCGAAAAAAATTAGACCATCTCCTCAGATTTTAATAGGAGATTTAACTTTTCATTTTGTATTCCCATTCTGCCAATAAATTTTGTACAGGCCTGTGAAGTTCAAGTTCACGTTCAAGTAATCAAATACCAACCTTGACCATGTTAAAGTCGGACACGTCGTTTGCCCTCGTCCAGACGAGTGTCATGTTACTGCGATACACCTGCGTCCAGCCATCATGAATCTCACACAGGTCTCTCAGCCGGTCGAAATCTGTCTGGTCGGCAATTCGAATTTTGCCAACTTCCATCATCTTTCGTTTCACGTTTCACCTCTTTTTTACTTCTTCAAATCGATCTGCTCAAATGTACCAACCTCTATCGATTAATCACAAAAGGTGCTCGTTAAACATTTGCAGGCTCGCAGGTAACGACATTCACTAGTCGATAAAGCACAGGACTGGAAACAACGTGGCCACACAAGAGTAGACGTAGGCATTAGGCAGGGCTGGACCTTTTACGTTTGACGTAAAAATCGCTTGATCTTAAGTTATACCTATCTTCTAACCATGGTTATACTCAGTGGTGAATTGGTGAAATTTCTGTAGTCTGCTCAAAGATGGTCCGCTATAATAAAGTGTATTTGCTTACTGCTTACTTATTTTTAACCGTAGATGTCAGCACATGCGCGTAGCACCATGTTGAAATTTGTAAACAGAACCAGCTGTAAAATTTTAGACGTTTGTGTGTCATTGTTTTATTTTGTTGGTAGTAATTGAAATCACTTAAAATTCCGCTCCAAACTCCAACAATGCCGTTGGCACCCCTTGCCAACCCATGGCAACGGGTAGAAGTAAAGGAGGCTTATGAGGCAAGTCGTTAGTTACATTGTTTACGTTTTGTGATTCAACAACAGCGCAGTTTTTTTCAGATAAAGTTTGTATTTGACTTCGATTTTTTCCGTATTAACTGTATGCTGTAAACAAAATAAACATGTAAAAGTTTGCGTTAGATTTTTTATGCAATGTTTTCTGAATCCGTGTCTGAACATTAGTACAGCAAATTATAGAAGGGTAGAGCTAATTAGGCCTACATCTCTGGACTTCTTCGTCTCTGAAGAGCTGATTAATTTGTTCACCGTGGATTATATTGTTTTGTGTACTATAATTATCAAGCTACAATAACTTGCTTTTGTTTTCAGCCTCAGGCACAGTTTGCGGAAGACATGATTGTCGATGTTGCTGACGAGGTGTGTCCAAAAATCTGTTAGCTCAAGTACAAAGTCATTTTCATGTAAATAAATGCACAGATGGTGTCATGAAACACAACACTGGCTGCATCTATCATTCAGGCATTAAATATTTTTAGATCAAGTACAAAGGCTTACGGTTAGGGCTAGAGTTACTGGTTAGGGTTAGGGTTATGGTTAGATTTAGCTATCTGAGCTGATCGTATATTTGATGTTGGTGTGGTTATCTCAGTGTTTTGTGACACCCATGCATTGATGGTTCTAATTATAAGAATATGCAGTCTGTTCTGTTTAGTATCAAGCAAAGGATTTGTTGATAGTTTGGAGGTAATTTGCATTAAAGTCTTTTGATGTTTTTGCTTCTGTTTTGGTTAATGAGCTTTATGTACGGCGTTATGCATCGCTTTCAGTATATAGTGGTTTTTGGCTATTCTTAGCCGAGGTATTTTATTGACCTGTGTTTTTTGGTGTGATAGTGCTGAATGTTGGTGATTGATGATGATTTTTTTATTGATCTTGATGATGATAGGAGACAATGACAATGACTGCCTGTTTCCGATATTAATATTTCAAACTTACGTCTTCCAAAAAATTTTAGTAACGATGCATAGTGTAGATTCACTATTTTACCTAGAGAGTTGATGTGGGCAGATTAAAGTTCATTGCTGTGACAGGCAGGCAGTCATTGTGTGGTTTATATGTCACAGAGTCAGAATGATGATGCAAAGATGTCAGAGATTGAAGTGACCAACGTCACGAGACTTGGTGAGAAGGCAGAGCCAAGTGACTTTGAGTTACTGAAGGTGCTTGGTCAGGGCTCTTTCGGAAAGGTGAACTTTTTCACTCTATGTCACATTCTATGTGATTTGGTCCATAAAAAGTAAACCCTTAACTTTTCTACATTTATTCGAGACTTTATTGGATGTTAACTGATTTTTAAAATGCTTTCACTAACACTTGACTAGTAAACTGGAAATGCTGATTGTTAAAGATTTCATTACATCCCAAGCGTATTGTGAAATATAGATTTAGAATCCTGAAAGTTACTGCCTAACTCTCTTATTCCAAAGCTGGCTGTATTTCACAAGGTAGTGTAGTGACACATTTTGAGTAGCATACTGAAGGGTGCAGTGGTGCAAAAGAATTTTCAAAATAGGTCGAAATTTAGGGCTAATTTTTTATTGGGCCACTTTGTGCAGCAGCAGCAGCATTTGGTCGGCTGTAAACTCTCCTCTGGTAGATCCTGTCTGACTGTAACATTTATATAATGTCAGCTTTAGGGCTTTTAGCCAGACATTGTTCAAGTATGCCAGCGGAGTCTTTATTTCCACGTATGGGCATGGCTGAGTTCTTGAGTATAGACATTTCTTTGTAAAGTATGCATTAGATTAAATTATAAGTTGCTGAAGGTATTGTTAGTCTATGTAATGCTGTCTTTACATATCATGTTATGATCAGTTTTTTTCATAAATCTGTCTGATTCAACCATTTGGTGAAAGTTTTTTGTTTCATAAATGCTGTACCAGCAAACGTTGGTAATGTGTGAATGTGAAAGATTTAAGAAGTCACTGCATATTATAAATTCGAAAGAAAGATGCAGCTGCAATGGTTAAAAACTGCTGTTTACTGATAGGACTGGATTATTGCATACTGGATGACCAGCCATGTCACTATAATCGTTATTTTATTGCAGGCTGTGGCAGCTTTAGCTTTGTCGCTTATTAACAGGTGTTTCTGGTGAGAAAAATCAAAGGCTGTGATGCTGGCACGATGTATGCGATGAAAGTTCTGAAGAAAGCCACTTTGAAAGGTGACTTGATGCAGCACTTGGTATTTTGTTGCAGCTTTGATAGTGATGTTTTTCTGCCATATCCGAGAGTAATTCTGTTAGTAATTAACCACAGTGTTTAGGCCTGAGTCTATATTTCTTGGTGTGTTGTTTAGTTCGTGATCGAGAGCGGACAAAAATGGAACGAGACATCCTGGCTGATGTGGATCATCCGTTTATTGTAAAACTTAATTATGGTACTATTATTCACTTTTTGGTTTACAGCAAGTTTTTTTCATTTCTTTTATTTTAAAAGTTATATTTACTTTTGGCAAAGGTTGTTAATATTACTCAAGTTCATGTTTCTTAAATGAAGCATAAACAGTTCATTTATTTGTGTAAACATACCGGGTAGTAATTGTACACTGAGTAATTGAAGAAAAAATTGTGGTGCCAATAATTGTCTTGATAGACTTATTTTGTATTGACAGTGTCATTTTGTGACATTTTAAGAAAATTTGTGTGTTCAGTTAAAAAGTATTACTTTAATTCTGTAATACATTTTTTTTACCCTGTAAAACATCAAAAAGTATTGATTCTTATCTGTTATGTTTGATGCTTTTGTTTTTGTGCAGCATTTCAGACTGAAGGCAAGCTTTACCTAATACTTGAATTTCTCAGAGGCGGCGACCTTTTCACAAGATTATCTAAAGAGGTTAGTTTGTGCGTGGTGGTTGTATCGTTTTTTTTGAGAGAGGGCATAAAATGTTTGTTTTGCTACAAATTTTGTGCTGATCAAAACTTGTAGCACTGTGTTGAAATCTGAAACAAGTTTTTTGTATGTTGCCAGGCAGTATAGCTTAGTAGTTTGGAAGATTTGTTTAATTTGTACTTTTTTGGGCTGATATAGATGATAGAATAACAACTCTAGCTGTATAATGAAAAATTTTATGCATGTGCAAGTTCTTGCTGTGAATGAATGTTGCATTACTGCAGTCACCATCGCTCTCGAGTTTCCTTGGCTTACGCGTTATTTCCAGTGTTTATCGTATACTTGAAATAACTCTAGTAGAGCTACCGTCATAGGAATACTAAATAACGATCATTCTACATAAGCCTAATCTCAAAAACAGGCTCACATGATTAAATATTTCCCAAACTTAGATCCCGGAATTGAGAAATCAATTCCAGGATTAAAATTACTAGTCGAAACTGATGACTGGCTAACAGCATGCTGTCTGACTGGCTGACTGACAGGTGATGTTCACAGAAGAGGACGTCAAGTTCTATCTGGCGGAACTTGCTCTTGCCCTTGACCACCTACATGGTCTGGGTATTGTCTACCGAGACCTCAAACCAGAGAAGTCAGTCACTTATACAAACACTGTGTTGTAAAAAACTGCATCGGGTTTGGCCCAAAAATAATGAGGTTGTGCGACTAGAACAAATTCAAGCCGAACAGGTGTAATTTTTTTTGCTTTCTCTGCAGGATAATGCTGTTTTTTTTTTAAATTTTGCTCTACAGCTAGTAGTACTCAGTGTCAGAGGCGTCAAGTTTTGTATCATCATCCGTCCAGTGTGCACGGTTTATCTGTTATATCTGTGGTATGCAGCGATGGATTTCACGAACGTAATTGTCCAGTTTCAGCAGTGTATTCCGTGAGCTAATTAGGTTCGAGGTCAAGACGTCACACAAGTCATCTAGCTGGCAAAAATCTTACTCTGTACAACTGCAAATCTCATTGCACTTCAGAGAGAACTTTACCAGACCTAACCTGAATGGAATGCAAATTGGTCGGCTAACATCAGCAGTAGCAGTGTTTATAAAAACTACATCATATCTATTCCAGTCATTGCTAAAAGGTTAAAATGACTTATTATAAGTTAGGTTCGTCAGATCCTAAACTTACTTTTTTTATTAAATAAGTATCCATTTGTTTCAATGTTACTGCAGCATACTTTTGGACACCGACGGTCACATAAAACTCACCGACTTTGGGCTCAGCAAGGAGTCGATATTTGACGAGAAGAAAACGTTTTCATTCTGTGGTACCGTTGAGTACATGGCTCCCGAAGTGGTCAACCGCAAGGGACATGGCACACCGGCAGATTGGTGGTCGTACGGAGTTCTCATGGTGATTTGCCATTTCTTCTTGTCTGTCCATCTACAATTGTTTAAAGAATGCATCTTAACAGCATGTAGAATACATTATCACAGCTGGTGTATTGTATGCAGAGCACTAACAACACAGATTACGCTGTGTGCCAGTGTTATTTCTTGAATAACTTTGTGGAACATTGGCCGATTATAATAATTTTTGGCGCGCAGGGTCACGAAAAAGCTTGATGTATACGACTTTTGTTTTGCTAACCTCTTCTTAATACTGTTGCTACACTACCTTGTGAAGTGCAGAAGTTATGAAGTAGAGTAGAGATGTCTATAATGTTATGTTTGTGGATGCAGTTTGAAATGTTGACCGGAGCATTGCCATTTCAAGGCCAGAATCGCAAGGAGACGATGACATTGATATTAAAGTAAGTTGTATTTTAAAACATGATTTAAAATGAACTGTGGTGTTTGAATGACAAGAATGGTGACAGTTGGCTGAAGCTTGTGCCACAGAAATTTGTAAATAGATTTGTGTGAAGAGATTTTGCGTGAAATGGACAATGATGATGATATTGACCACAGAGACTTTTATAAACACAGTTTTTTAAAAATTTTTGTCTGATGCTGTTTTATTGAAGTGCAGATTGTCTTCATTGGTCAGTGATTCTGTTTGTTGTGCATAGAGCGAAGCTGGGTATGCCCCAGTTTCTCAGCGCTGAAGCACAAAGTCTGCTACGAGCGCTGTTTAAACGCAATCCACTCAACCGACTTGGTAGTTAGCTTTTTCGATTTCTTTGGTTTTGTTTGCAGTTTGACAATAAAATAGAGAAGGGGAGGAACTAAAAAAAAATTAAATTTATTTTATAACATGCTGTGTATTATGATGCAGCAACTCATTAAAAACAGAGACACTTTGAATAGTAGTCACAAGAAAAAGTAAAAAATTCTGCAGCATTTACAGACTAATTGAAAACAGTTTTTGTGCAATATGTAACAAGCAAACTAAAAACTGCATCAATATCTTTGAGGGTCTAATAAACATTTTAGTGGTAGAGGTTTTTTAAACGGATGGAAGGCAGTCGGAAGCACAGGACTTAAGTTATCTAGCATGCAGATAATACGAGGGTCGTTTGATAAACAAGTTACAAAACGGCGTCATTCTGTTAGTTTTTCAAATCTAAAAAAATCCAAAATATACGTTTTGTAGGGAATTTTATTACAAACGCATGTCAAAATTTTGTTGATGATGACGTCATTATTGTGATGTTATCCGTTCACAGAACAGTCTATACATGTACTATTTTCCCCACCAGTAATCTGTCATAACTTGCAAGTGAAAAACAGCATAGAAACGAAAAATGAATAAACTTAACAAGTTAATGCCATCTTTTAAAATGCTAAACATTGATGCTTCATTTATCAAACATGTTGTCCAAATTTGCTCAAACATTTGTTCTATCTGTCAGCAAACTTCTGAATGCCCGATGCAACGAACGATGCTGGCTGCTGTCCATGCCACTGAAGAACGACTGATTACACCTCGGTATATGATACAAATTTCTGCCCTCCTAGCATTTTGTTACACCAAATGTGAACTGTTCGCTTCTAAAGCACTCGTTGTTATATATTCGTACTGGATGCATCTCAGAGTGAATCTGATTTGCATTTATTTTTTGGTCCACAAAAATACAATAACGGCATGCTGTTTGTCGTGGGAGGACTTCAGTGGCAACGTCGCCAAATTTTATGTTTATAAATGATGTCACGGTGACGTCATCAGCATGAAAATCACAGCTGCTACTCAGAATGTAATTCCCTACAAAACGTATATTTTGGATTTTTAATATTTGAAAAACTAACAGAATGATGCTGTTTTGTAACTTATTTATCGACTGACCCTCATATGATACAATGCTGTAATGCAGTATGTGTACACTATACTAAAACGGAGGATTAACTAAATATAAAAAAAGTAATTATAATTAACCAATTTTGGTCAACAGTATGCAGTGATTTCAGTGTAATTTTTTATGTGTGTTGAATTTCATTTATTCACTTTTATCTGCATATCGCTGATCTTGAAATGGTGATTATGTTGTTTGGCCAGGTGCCGGGTTGGGTGGAGTGAGTGATGTAAAAAGTCATTCTTTCTTTGCCACAATCAACTGGGACTGCTTGTACAGGCGTCTCGTAGTTCCGCCGTTCAAGCCCGTCGTGAGCCACTTTGACGATGCCTTTTACTTCGACACGGAGTTTACTTCTCGCAGTCCACGAGGTAAAGGTGTTACATTCTGTGCAGCAGATTTGTTGCTGCAGTTTGGTGGAATGTGCGAACAACTGCTTTGGCTGTTTGCAAGCTTGATCTGTAGACTTTATTGACACTTTGAAAGACATTGAAGCTGACTGCTGTGGTAAAAGCCGTAACTGACTATGAAACACGCAGCCATTGCTATTTACTGTTACTGCTAGTTTTAGGGCCCACAGTTTTTCATAGAAAATTTTGCCAGAAAATTTTGCCAGAAAATTTTGCCGTGATTCCTCCTGCGTTAGGCGAAACAAGTCCGGTGAAGTTTGGTCCAGTGACCTTGGAGATCTCGATGTTGAATCATACCCACCCAAAGTGCATTTTTCGGAAGACCATATTTCGGCCCCTAAGGGGTGCTGCGCCCTCAAATTTTTACATGCACTAGAGAATGACCAAGTCTTACTAGCGCACCCCTCACTGGGGGCGGGGGCCCCCCTTACAACTTTTTTCAAAGGGGAGTCAAAAATTGGCTTAAAATGCAGCGTATTAGACGAAGGATCTTTGGAGCCAAAGGGAGTAGCTTCATGAGACTTTGCCACGTGACGTGCTGCTAGATGGGGGTGATAACGCGGGTACAACTTTTAGGGGGGCACCGCCCCCTTAAAATTTGGGAGTGCAAAAAACGCGCAAAATTTAGTTTAACAACAACTTTTGACTTTGAGCGCAAATATCTCTGAACTGCATAGGGATATCGACAAGCGGTAAATGGCGTTATCAAATACAGTTAATTCCGCGTTGAATAAAAAAAATTGTGTGAACTTCAGTCCACTAACATCAGAG
>Ga0209367_1000131_pt1 | contig 54225 bp, 33 predicted proteins | sample WorMetLIZISLAND2_FD_187412 | JGI IMG/M metagenome (GOLD analysis project Ga0209367, IMG submission 187412) | Marine gutless worms symbiont microbial communities from Max Planck institute for Marine Microbiology, Germany - Olavius geniculatus... ...
AAGTGTAAGACTTCAGACGAACAAGCAGACGTTGTGGCCAATCTGCCGTCCTACAACGAAGTACGCCGTCAGCTGGCACGCCATCGGGCACAGCGCTGCACACCAGTTCCGGATCCGCTCAACCTTCGAGACGAGACGCAATTATATTACTGCCAATTAATTCGGACTGACTCCGGCAAACTGTTCCAAACCGATGCAGCAGTCGCTGGAAAGGTGCGGTCGCCAATGGTAGAACGCACCGTGCGTGGAGCGACCAGCGCTGATGATGACTTTTTGGGGTAGGTAGGCCTAAATCGAGTACCGGCCTGTGTGTTTTACACGTTATGTTAATTAAGCAATCATATCGCATTGGACAAAAAGTGACATTTTGCTGGTTGTGTTTTTCTCAGGTAATGCAGAAACAAACGTTCGGTGAGGTAAAAAATGAGACCATGGTAGGCCCATGCAAAGTCGTGGTAGATCACAATGTGATAATCAAAATCCAAAACGTCAGACATTAATTTTATAGTAATATAACCAAATGAGGTGGGTTTTTTCATTGAATACATTTTGGTTTGTCAATGACGCTCTCGTTCGTAGACATATGAACAAAAACTCAAGATCTGTCTTATCTCTAGTAGATATTGACTGCAATTACACGATCCTGCATCATTCCAAAATTAAACAGTTGTACAAGTTTAAAAATTCGAATTTTCGAAAATATCGCGGCAACAGATTCTCGGCAAAGTGGCTAGATTTAAGCCTATTACAATTTTTTTCACTGTTTCCTTGTTAACGCAATAGTAAGAAATCGATCCACCTTTGTCAACCAACACATTACACCGAAACCTGTAACACTTGTCGGTTATTATACAGTTACGAAATTTGATTGTTTATTTTCGTGGACTACAACGTGTATAAACTATAACGTGATTATGTTTAACAACAGCTACATTTACCAATATACCTAGAAAGTCGAGTGTGTTGCGCCAGTGGTTGCTTGGTCTGTAGTGTTCGATCAACGTAGTTGATTACGCAGAGCTCTATTAGTATCTAAATGAGTGACCAACTACCACCAAGATCAACTCAGCTTTGCATCTTTTTGGGGTAGGTAGGCCTAAATCGAGTACCGGCCTGTCTGGCTTGGTGAGCCTGATTAAGGCGGGGCGCGGTCACCTGTCGAGTGGCAGCTATGTGATCTGTGTGATCCCATATGGCAGCTGACGCCCTATAGCTTTGAGAAAGGATTTCCCCCATATGATGAGATATATTCACCTTTACTTTTTCGACCTTTTAACGAATTTCTTACCTGAAGCCCAGAGAGTAGCAAGCGACTGCTGCGTCAATATCGCTAAAGTTGTCAGCAAATGGTAAATAGACATGCTCATTTGCATTGCGATTGTGAGCCAGTCCTGCCAGTATTCCTTCTGTCAGTAAATTGCCGTACAAAACTCGATAATCTACAAGCAAATAAGTAGATATATATACTGAGCTTAAAAGCCAGCTTAGTTGCTTAATTTAACCTGCCGCACTTTATCACAGTGTAGCACGGTAGTGCGTAACACTGTTGTAAGGGCGACTATCAAAGTCAAGGGAAACCCAGACTTTGGGCACCTGTAGCACCCAAACCCGTAAATCAATCGATTTAAAATTTGACTTGGATGATTACGTCGGTGGTCTGACTCTACGTGCCAAAAATAGTACAAATCGGCCCTGCTGTCAATGAATGGAGAAAGCGTCTCCTTGCCTGTGTTCGCATAGCGGGCCAACACTTCAAGCAATTTTACTGCAGGCAGTTGAAAAATGGACAACTGGATGAAATGTTAGCCAAAGTGTCAGAAATGTGAACAAAGTGCGTTTTTACACGTTATGTTAATTAAGCAATCATATCGCATTGGACAAAAAAGTGACATTTTGCTGGTTGTGTTTTCCCCAGGTAATGCAGAAACAAACGTTCGGTGAGGTAAAAAAAACTAAATGGTCATTTTGATGGAACGTTGTGTCGGGAATATTCGTACCAAAAGTTATCAAAATCCGACAATTGATTTTCAAGTTACAGTCAAAAATGTCGGGGATGTTTTTTTTGAGACACAGTGTAGTTTTTTTGACTCTTAGGCCTATGGTGTTACTAATTTAGTTTAAACTTTATTCGTCATTCTTCTGTCCTATATTTTCAGTCTACAGAACAATCTGGTGCAACATTTAAAAAACCTTTAGACGGGTCTACACAAAGAAGAAGAACGCAGAACAGATAAAACATTAAAGTACTATTCACTGAGCGTAAATTGTTTTAAATAACAAAACCTAAACAAAAACTGTGAGGCGGTGAGCGGATGCATTTAAAAAAAATTTCAATCTTCAAACTTTGACATAATACACTAAACTAAAGTTGTACGTAAGTAAACTTGAGGAAACAAAAATGAGAATTTATGTAAAAAAAATTGTGTGCACGTACCTGTAATGTAATAAACTGAAGGTATAATCCAAAATCCCGAAGTGTCTCCGTAAGAACTGATGAACATAGTATCGACAGAGAAGGGATCGTGATCAGGATCGCTGTACTGGCCAATAATGTTCTTGTCGCGCTGATTGCCTGTGCCGTATGAGGCGCTTCCATTGTGCCACGAAATCCAGAACCATCGTAACTCGTCGGCCGAAACAAGTCCGCTGATATCTGTCCTCTGTAAATCTGCACCGCGGTGGCTTTTTCTGTACATCGGACACAAGTTTTCAGTATTACAGAAGCAATCATACACCGAGTATCTTATTGTTGACAGAAATAGAGCACGTACATATAGTTCCGCCGTCGGCTTGTAATTTTAGGTAGGGCCTATACGTTCATTTACAAAATTTTCTTGGAGAGAAAGCATCTGAGAAATAGATCCCACGGAAATAGGCTGATGCACTTTTTTCTTTGCGGTAACTGAGTTTCTTCATATTTGACGCTTTATATATACAATTTTAATTTTGTGGCCATGTAATAACGTAAGTGTACCGCATTAACCCATTAGTTCCTGAATTATTTTATAGTTTGCCGTCAAAATAGGTGTCCCATTCTTGATAACGCTAGGCATAAATGGGTTAACACTATTATTTTAGATTGACCTTCGGTGTACATACATAGCAACAGCAGCTGGCTGGCTGTATTGTGGCTAAACTGTATGTCGTAGTGTCGTGTGTGCATTTTTTGTGGCCAAACCGTACGTCGTACGTTATCAGCAGACAACCGCGTTGTTTCTTTACTTTATTCGATGGAACCATAAAATACACAAATTTTGCGTTCTGCCCTCGATCTTTGATCTTGGGCAATATTTTACGGACTTTCGGGAAAAATTTCTAATAATGACACCGACGTTAGTCACTATTTGTATAGGCCTAATGTAGACTTTGATGTTGCGTGTTTGTTTTTTTTTGTTTTTTTTTGTTTGTATGAGTACTGCTCCCTTCTGCTGAAATAAAGATATGTAGTAACAAAGTAAAACAGTTGCATTTACTCATTATATGCTTACCGAACGCAAGCGTATGTGTTGCCTCCGGCTCCAAGTACAACCTCGTGCGTTATGTGAGAAGTGTGATTCAATAATGTGATTGTAGCGTCCTTGGCAGTTCGCACTTGGAACGTCACCCATGTTCTGCCGCTCAGCTTTATACCGACGTTTATGTATATCGTTCCATTATGCACCGTGAAACTTCTGTCTATGAAACATGCGCATACTTGTGAGTAAAACAACTTTAGCAAAGTGTCAAAACATTTTTGCACAACGATTATGACTTGGTTGTTATCTTATGCAAGGCCGTTTGAAGAACAATAATAAGCAAGACTAGTGTAGCCTACAAAACAACAAGTAAGTTACATAAACAAGAAGTTCTGGGAACGCTTCTTTTAAAATCAGTTACTGCTTGGAGCTAACAAAGCAAACTCATACAGCAGCGGCTAACTGCTATTATCTACGGACAGTCCATACACATTATCATCGTTACTATCAGCATCGCATTTCATGTTTCTAAGCGCAGAACTATCAACCAAACAGCTCTAAAATGCATTTATTAAAAAATACCTTGCTGTGAAAGAGCACAGTGAAAAAGCACAATCAACAAGCATGCAATCAGTGTAGTTTTTATCATCATTGTGATCATTTTCATCATCATTGTCAGAGGCCGCAACACCAACTTCCAGCGAATCTCTTTCGACTGCGATTTGACGCTAAATAGTAAATCTGTAACGACGATAAACAATCGTCATTAGTACATCGGAATTCACAATAATCAGTGTTGTTGTCGAGAATTTTTTAAACACTCGATCGAGGCATTAGACCTTGGCTCCTTGGTCTCAAGATGTAGACCTAGGCGGTAACTTTGTCACAAAATGACATAGTTCTATTTGTGCCGAAGTCTCGATATACGCCAGTTGCTATTTTTTGCACGTTTTAATTAGTTAAATAACGATTTGTATACAAAACTTTTTTATTTACATTCAGACAAGCGCGGGATGTTTTGTTATGAGGTCAATGTGAACATCAACTAATTTTAGTCTCTGAAATTTCTGTCATTTTTCTTGTATGTCATTGCATTAAACAAAAAGCATCTGTTGTCTTTCGTAGATAAATCTAACACTGTTCGGGTATATCTAAAAAATTAACACAGTATGAAGTACATACAACAGCGTGCTCAGTCTTACTACCGGTAGGCTAATCTACATGGTAGGCCTATTCACGTTGTAGATGTATCATGTATAACTATTTAGCCTAAATCACTGCTAACTTAGCCAACACCGCTAGTGGTTACGGTTGACATCACAAACATGGCCTACAGCCTATGAGTACAACATTCCCGCCACATTGCATAAATTGCATCACGGCTTGTGCGATAGCAACAAGCTGTTGTAAGAGATGTGCCAAGTCAATGGAAAGGCCAAAATTTCGACCCCCCCCCACAACTCCCACATTTTTTAACCGATTTTGATGAAACTCAAAACCAAGAAAGATATCCGGGATACGACCCCACACGCAAAATTTGGTTGATGTAAGACGACGGGAAGAGGGTCTGTGTAGGAACGGCATTTTCCGTTACTTTTTGTGTTCTATCTTTTTTCGTATTCTTGCTCACGTCTACAAGTCACACCAGAAAACCGATCACGAACGTTTATGGCTCAAAACGCGTGTTTCCGCGTAAGGTAGGGCTTTTTGGAGTCTCGATGATAAGAATAATGTTTGGGGGTCAAAACTCAATTCTCCAAAAACATGATTTTTGGAGGCCTGAATAGGCATTTTAAGCCAAATTTGTATGGCCATTTTGTGGATATAAAAAAAATTTGTTCAATGTTGTCAGTAACGCAGGCCAGCGGTGACGTCATGCTGACGCATGTCGTCTACTTTGTTCAGTCACGCCATTAGGTTGTAAGTAACAGTTATAAGCGGCTTGGCTTAACTACTGTAAAAAATATCCGAGGCGCATTATCTTTCTAACTGATCACCAGTAGGAAAACAGTATTTTAGTAATAGAGCCGCAAATATAAATGTACAAAACATCGGTTTATACACTTGTTGACGGCAATATTAAAGAACTCGCACATATTATTTAGCAGCACATTGACACACAGTCAGTGTGATGCGGGCAATATCATTTTTTTGTGATTTTTGCGAGTTCTTTAATATTGCCGTTAACTAGTGTATAAACTGATGTTTTGTGCATTTATAGTATATAGGCCTATACAGTAGTTTTTACAGCGCGGTGCATGTATAGCGTTATTACCACTGTAACCTGTCTGTCAGTAAACCCCTACATCTGTCTATCTGTCTGTAACGTTGACGTTTTTCTGCTGAAAAGTAACTGCACAAGTTATTAGTCTTGTTTACTGAGCAGTAACAAATGACTGTAAACTGCTGTAACACAAATTTGTTAACAGAATGCTAATACTCATTTGACTATAGAAGCCTACAATAGTATTTTTTTAACTGTGAGCCCTATATGGACGATTGGATTTATGAGGTTTCTAAATCGAGAATATCACAGTTATCCAACAACACACTGTCGTTGGTGTAAAAACGTTTTATTGAACGTATAACACATGCGGTAGGCCTATAATGTATCAGTGTCTTGTGAGCGAATACATAAACTACTAAAAATAATAGCTAAGCTGCGGCGTTAAAACTACTGTACTTTGAGCGTGTGGCACCTGAATACTTGTAATAGCTTGCCTCTGCTGCAATATTTAATGTAGCTCGAATAGCAGACCGTACTGGTTGTCAGTGACCTTCAAAGTCATTCAAGGTCAATAATTTTCATGTAATCTAAAAGGGCGTATGCCATTTTCAATTAGTGATTAATAGTATCTTTGGCCCTGTCTCTCACCATTTCCGAGATACAACCACTTACAGCTTGAAACTTTTTATTGAAAATTGCGGCCAAACCGCTGTAGATGAAAACATGGTTACTATTATATATGAGTTTATTTCGCAAAAAATGCAGACAATTAAAAACAATAAAAACACACATTATACGGTCAGTAATCTAGAAAATGTACATACAGTTAAGCCTACACACATACTGAAATAAATTTCAGGTTGACGCGATGTCTTATACAAGAAATGTTACTATGTGGAGTAACATCAGCAAATTGACACAGTTTGACAGATTCGTTGGACTGCATAAACAATCTCATCACAGTGACTATAACGCTATTGTCCGAACACAGCATATTATGCACAAAGCACAGTTTTTTCTGATAATACAAATGTTCAAAATTTATTCTCTCCAGGCAACAGATCAATTCTCTAACCGATTTCCATGATTTAAAGTCAAATATTTTATGATGAACTAAATTTCAGTACGCATCGACAGCCTATAATAAGTCGCCAGCACCCTACCCGATGGTACCATCGCCGACTTCCTACGACTTACCATTTAGCCAATATACTGCACGATTGGCATGCCATAGTGCATTATGACCATCCAAGGTTATCCAAGGTCATTTGAAAGCCAATATATGCGACTTCTTATTAGTGATCAGTAGCAACCTTGGCCCTATCTCGCACTGTTTCGCCACAATAAATCCGTGACAGACGACGGACAGACAAACAACAACTCGTACCATAAGGCCGACCATTACGTAAGTACGTACGGTCGGCTAAAAATGGCATCAAGAAAAACCGTGCATGGACTTTCACCGTCTTGCGGATGCACAGAGAAGGACTGTCTATAAAAAAACAGTATCCGTCATGATGCTGTCATCATTGCACAGTCACTTCGAGAGTTCATGCAGTTCATTTGACGTATGATGCACAAGCGTTCTTTTTTCTTTCAACAAAACCAATCAACTTGAGCCACAGATTTACCGAAACTGACTGCTATTACATTCATAGTCATTTATTATTACTTAGCCCGAAAACTGATAGTCATTTTTCCATCCCGTAGAGGGTAGAAGGCTCACGTAGGACACAAGGCGTTACCGTTACGCCACGCTACTAGATAACAGAAGAATGACACAGTGACACATACACACGGTGTTTCATATGTAGAGAAACGCTGCATAATGGTTATTGGTTGTCGCTAACTATCAAACAAAAAAGCCATTTCGTACCAATGCACGCATAAACAAATGAACAAAATGAATATCAGAACATACGTCTACCGTATAACGATACAGCATAATAATTCAGGGAACAATGGCGTCGAAGGAGTAAAAACATTATACTGTACAGCGGCATGTGCTAGGTCTAAACAAAGCTGAAGCTAAAGTTCTATACATGAACTCGGCAATGCGATCAGGGCTCATCTCAATCTTTAAATAAGCAGCCAAGTTGAGGTCTGTAGGTAATTTAATCGTAAACCAGACATTATCTTCACTAGCTGAGCATCATTGGCCTTTAACCAGTTCCAAAGTTTACGGCATAGAGGCAGAGACAAACGTGCAAGAACAACTTGATCAGAGTCATTACACTGCACAACAGCAGAAATAAAATAAAATCTGTGAACTGTCAATTGAGTTGGACATCTTGAACACGACATTGACAAATGACTTACAAGTCACACGATTGAACAGCGCTACGGCAAAATTTACACGCCTGACATAAGAGTACGACGAAAAAGCGGAAGCGTTTTGGTCGTGTTCATGCTCAATTTGGGCACTGCGTCCAACTTGGCATGCTTGTTAAGAACATTTCAAACTGCATTATACAAGCTTTTCCAACAAGTATGTCACAAAGTCGAAACATGTCTTTGCGTCACTTCTCGACACTCCACAAAACGTAGATATCAGCGTTGCTCTGATAACCGGTGCCAGCATCAGCACACTTACACTAAATAAAATTAACAACAAAATGACTGCATGGCTTGGCTTGCAATTGGCCAAATAACGCTTTCCGTCGTTAATAATTGACAAAGCGTACGACAAAACTTAGCACTAATGACGTACGTATAGACCAAACTATGAAACAACAACAAGTACTCTGTAATCGATCAGTCAGTCAGTCAGTCACTAGATCGACCAGACGTTTGCCGAGTCAGTGCCGGAAGGCGTCGCGTGCAGTTCTACGCTAATACAATGTATCTGAGAGTCTGGCGCGTGTTTTGACGTCGCTGCTGCAGGCTGCTGCTGTTGCTGTTTCTCGCTGACGTTTTGCGGCGCTGACGTCACTGCAGCATCATCCTCTACAAACGCGTCGTTGTCGCGTTCAAGCTTGGACCGAGTCGGTCGCAGCGCACTGCGGTCACCTCGGGTGTGGGGCCTCGGCCTCGACACGGCGGCGGAGGGAAGGGCAGAGGTGGTCATGGCTAGACCCTGGTGATCTCGATCATGGTGGTCTCCAGCCTGGTGGTCTCTACCATGGTGGTCTCGTCTGACGCCTGCAGTGACGCCCGAGGTCACCTCGGAGCTCGAAGAGGTCGTGACTGAAGCGCTGTCGATGTCGTCGCTGTACCGAGTTGATCCGGACCCACTGGGAGTCGATGAGCCGCTCTCCAGCACCGCACAAGTGTCTTGAGCCGACGACTTCGTCTTCAGCGCCGACCAGATCTGCACGTGTCTGTACGGTAACACATACATCAACAGCTCATCAGTCGACCAATTAATCAATCGACAAATTAATCAGTCAATCAAGCAATCAGAGCTGCCAATTAGTGGCAAAGCTAGCTTACGTCAAGATTAAAACTGTAACAGCAAGTTTAGATGCTGATGTCCGTGTATGACTTTCTGAAGAGCCAAGTATAATGCAGCCTGCAGATAACTAAAATTAAACGATGACTTATAATGACTCTAAAAGACCACAAAGAGACACGTATAAATAATGTCATCCAGTGAAGGTATGTCGTATTTATGGGTTTAATGAGTCCGTATAATACTGGTTTGGATATAATTTCGAAATATACGCTAAGCCTACCGATGAGCTCATTATAATAGCTTGAAAGTCAGTGACTTACCTTTTCCAGATAAAGACAGCAGTTATTGCAACTATGAAGGCACCAAGGATACCAAAGATCACACCTGCAATCAGACAATGTATTAGCCAATTATTTAACATCGCATCTTGCTTACGTGCACACAACTATTACATTATTGGGTCGATGTAAATGTAGTAAATTAAAGAAAATAAACATCTTAAAAGTCCGATGTTGCAACAAAATTTAACTCCTGGCTTTAACAAGTCTTTTATGCGGAAAAAATAAAAGTCAAACGTTTGTCTGTAGTTTTTAATGGTGACCAATCTCAGAGCTACGGAGCGCCACCTATCATATGAGATAACACAGTGTTACCGGCCTCCAGATCCAGGCAAACGCGCCACGTTTTAACCGCAGCTAGACCGACCGCGATCGGTACTGGAGGGATGCAAGACTGAGTCGACCTGCTTAATGTTGGTTATTTACCGAGATGGTTTACCTGTTCGCAGACAGTCACACAAACACGTGACCGAAGTCGAACTAACGATCTCGCGATCGCAAGCAAAATGTCGTAACCGTTACGCCACTAAGTCGCCTTTAATTAACCAAACGAGAACGAACAATGGTGTAAATATGCCAACTAACTAGCAGCGTGTTGAGGTATTAACAATTCACTCCAAGCAGTAATTCAGAGCTCACCGATCGTGACGGCGGTCGTGTGGTCAGCGCTTCCTAGTACATGCATGCGCGTCGTCGTGCTTGTTACGCTGCGAAGACGAGACACTGTCGTGGCTATATACGCACAGCAAACGTTTCCTTACAACACTGGCGAGTATGCCTATATCACGTACAACTGTATCAAAATCAGTAATTAGTTTTTATCTAGCCGCAATAACAATAACTTATGCCTGTTCACATCATTTTGTCACGAGTGACGCGACGATTTTCACTACCAGCGCTTTATATACACTGTGTCTCAAAAAACATCCCGAACATTTTCGATTGTAACTTAAAGAAGGATTATCAACCAATCAATCATTATTATTTATTTGACTCAGGCACAAGGCCCATAAAAAACAGACAAGGCAGCACAGGCAGACAGAAAACATAAAAAAACTAAACTAAACTAAACTAAGAAGTCGTGCAATATAAGAACACAATTAAAAACACAGCTGTAGCTGACAAATATGTGACACCAATAAAGGAAGTTTCGATCTCTTAAATTTAAGGAGTCTTCCATACAAAGGCCTCAAATTTAAGTACTCTTTCAAGACGCATTAATATCTTATTGCTGTACATTGATTGTCAAAGTGGCAGGACCGCTGCTATCGCGCGTCACGTGAGCTTTTCTCAAATTACTTGTCATGTAATCTGAAAAAGGGTTTATGCTATTTCCTATTAGTAATTAATAGTAATCTTGGCTCATCTTTCGCCGTTTCTGAGATACGGCCACTTATAGCTTGAAACTTTCACTTGAAAATTGCGGCTAAACCGCTGCAGATAGAGACATGGTTACTATTGACAGCCTATAGAAAGTCGTTAGCGTCCTATCCGATGGTACCAATGCCAACCCTTTATGACTTACTGTTTAGCCACAATACATTCCTGACAGACGAGTAGAGACGACAGACAAACAGACGGATAGATGGACAAACGGACGACAACTGTGCCAATAGCTCGACCGTTACTTACGTTCGGTCAGCTAAAATGATCCGCATAACACCAGCTTGTGCTACTTCCTGTACTGGATGCCTAATTTGTAGCTTGTGTTATTGACTTTATACCAGTTCATCTACTTTGATCACAATTTCTTTAAATCATGCGCCGTTTCTTTGCCGTTGCTGTGATTTAATTACCTTGGTGCAGTTTGTGAAAGTTAACCTTTTACAAGGTAGTGTAGTGAAATCTGACAAAAGTGGCGGAAACTTTAATGACCATTTTGTTGTAAATTGTCTGCCAAGTCTGCCAGTAAATGAATTTCGAAAATTGGTCAACATCTGACAAAGAGTTTCGTGTCATGTTTTTGACAAATGGTGTAGATTTTTAATTAAAAGAATCACAATTTTTCTTTAATTTCTGCATTTTCACATTTATTTTCGAAGTTCATCTTTTTATTTTACAAAATGTGCACTTACTAATCATAGCAAACTTCTATCTTATAAAAAAATTCAATCGCAAATAGACCATCTTTATCGTATAAGCCAATACTCTACTATCGGCCCAGGAGGACATTTAATCAATCAATCGCAGATGGAGACATGGTTACTACTGACAGCCTATAAGAAGTCACCAACGCCCTATTTGATGGTACCATCGCCGACCCCCTACAACTTACCGTTTAGCCACAGTACATCTGTGACGGACAAACGGACGACACACGGACAACGGACGACAACCATGCCAATAGCGCGACCTTTACTTAAGTACGGTCAGCTAAAAACGCGCATTACTTCACCAGATGGTGGCATATGTCTGCAAGCCGCATCACAGACACGAATCCTATCACGCTAAGTGTCAGTAGACTGCAGATACTTACACGTAGCAGGAGCAGCAGGAGCGGGGTGATAAGGCGTTGTGGAGATGACGGATGCGGCAGGACTGGCTGACGTCACTACAACTGCTGCGACAAGTTACAACAGAAATTATAGTAACGTGTGGCAAGTTGTTGTTTTACTACAGTCATTGCTTCACTATACATTCACGCATGTAACAAAATGATGATTTGAAAGTCGGGGCTTTATACATGCATGTGACTAAATACTGATGGAAAAGATCAATCCGTACTGGTATTTGGGAAAGCTTGCCGGGATAAGTTGTATTGACCCATAATACAGGAGGCCAAAATGAAACTAACATTTGATCACACGCTGAATGTAATACAAAAAAACTGTATAGCAGCAGATCGTCACTCTGGTTAATTGCGTCTGTGAGTTCTACAATAAACTTATTCACAACCCAACGTCAGAGCGTTTAAACCTAACATAACAAGTGCCGTTTCACGGACAAAGGGCGGATTAAGCCTATTTTGCCGTTTCGTAAATGATGTTGTAAAATTCGCCAGGTCTGGAAATCCTGACTTTGAACATCGTAGCAAAAATCAGCCGGACGGCCTGGGTCGGAAAGAATAATTCAAGTCTACCAGCGAGACATGACGATACTTACGCCGACTGATCCTGACAGCAGCTGAAAAGACGAACTGTCTCGGCGATACCTTGATGCCCTTGTACGGTCTCTCTCGAATAGTCGGCACACAAAAGTGCGTGTCGCCAGAGTCCTGAAAGCCTTGACCGTTGAAGCGGTAGTGAGTGCAGTCCTGACATTGGGAGGGGTCGTTATCACGACTGATGAATCTGTTGTTGTCGTGACCGGTCCAGCCGATGTAATCGCCTTGAGTCACTACAAACTTGTCCGCCGATACATCAAACTGCACCAACACAACAAAAACTATCTCAATATGTGCCTCTCTCTGCTTGCTCAAAGCTTTCGTGGGAAACAAAGCTGTTAATAGTTCTGGTAACAAATTTTATATGCAAAGGAATTAGAAACTTTGTAAATATATTTCATGTCTTTTCGGCTTCTGTCAAATGGAAGGAAGCTGTCTCTTCGGACAGCTGCTAAAATCTTCGGTTCTTTGGTTCATATTCACTTCATTTTGTTTATAGGCTATATAGTATATACTGTAGAAGTTGCGTCTCTGCACAAAAAGTATACTTAGCAAGTAATATCACAAACAAATGTAATCAAATAACATAAATTTACAACAACAAAAAAGAAAGACAATGCAGAGCACAACTGCACCAGCCAGACTGGCGCAATCTACTCTTGGGTGGTTTGACTTGGACATACGCAAATAAGCAAGAACGTCGCTGATTGCGCGGCGTGCTATTTGCAAACAGAACCTGAGGGAATGGACTAAAAACATCTGAGCCGAACGGTCAAATAGGCCTATGTGTGTGCTGTGTGTGTACGGGGGCGCTGAAAATGCAGGACCGGAAAATGCAAGACTGGAAAAATTGCTTAATACTGTTTTGCAGACATAGGTCTACTGCTAGAACTGCGTTGCCAGTAACCCGTTGTAAAGCACAGTTTGACCCTGTGGAAATGTGCTTACTTGTAGACTGTAATCAACGATGTGCAGTGTGAAATAGCATGTGATAATTGTGCGATGTAATTTGTTTTTATTTTACATGTAAGTATGCCTAACTGTGTTCGTTTATATTTTACCCACGTGTAAATTATAACGATAAATACTAGCGTATATTTCGGCTGTTTGAATTTTTACTTTGTGCTAGACTCTAGGAGACCACTGGGACGTCCTCGTATTACATGAATGAAAACCATTCAGCAGGATCTAAAATCCAGCGACCTCAATATGGACGACGCAGTTGACCTGGCTCAGAACCGTCCACTCTGGAGATTGATGTCTACGTTCGGCGCTACGCACTCTTAGTGGTGCTTGCCAGAAATGATGATGATGATGCTAGACTCTGTAAACCAGTGTGTGAAATCTACGTGAATTAAAGTTCATAAAATTAAGGTGTGGCGTAATTTTACTGTGCATCCATAAATTATGGCATTGTTTTTATTCTACATGTGCATATTAAACGCATGCGTAGTGTCTAGGTTTTAATGTAATAAGCACGTTTAAATTAAAAGGCTGAGTTGCAACACGCAGTATTAAATTAATGCTTATGACGGATACTTTCATTCATTTGTGTCTGTCAAACTCTAACACGCATTGCCAGTCCGTCAAATTCAACCTTGCATTTTCGTCCGACATCTTCCAGTCCTGCATTTTCAGGCGACCCGTATGTACACTCAGCGACAGTTAGACCCATAACAGCGAGGCTTTAAAGCATAGAATTATTCTGGGCAATGTTTACCGCGTAGAGAGCTCGCGGAGAGGAATCGTTCAAGTAGACCAGCCTCTGCCACAGAAGTCGATACTGCTGGACTCCAGATCGTTTCCAGATCTGTAGCGACAGAAAACTGGCTCGTGCAGACGAGTTGTGCTGCTCTATGAACAGGTAGAAGCGCTGCAGGACCCCGGCTGGCAAAGCGTTCCTCGTGTCTATCATCGTTATACAACCGTCACCGTAAATGCTTTTCGATTCGCGGGGTTTCACCGAGTCGCCGAACAAGTTGTCACTGCCGTCATAAGTCACGTTTAACGTACCGTCTACAATCAGCAATTAGTTGCACCCACAACATTAACTAAGCAACTTTTCAGAAAACCATAACCGGACATTATCATCTAAACCTGTTCATTGTACTGTTAACCTTGAAGCAGCTCCGCGCTAATAATGCAATGCTGACTGACTAATTGGTTAGATAGCATCATATCACTGATAAGTCCGAGTCTTTTATGAACAGCGTAAAATAAGTTTTAGGCAGTGAATTTGCGATTCTTCACGGTTACGGTGAACGGCTTAATCTGTGTATAAACAGCATAATAAGTTGCAATAATAATACGAACTGCAATTAAACACGTTCATTTTTAGTCTAGTTTAGTCTACTTTTTATTAAAAGACAAATAATTAAACATATTTCATCGCAAATAAGTAACGGCGTATTTTTCTGAAGTTATATTGTACCAAACAATGCACCTGCACGATCACCCTAACTTTATTAATAAAATAATTACAAAATAACTCACTTGGTTCAACCGATTTCAGAAGAAGAACTACAACATCACAACAACAAAAGCACTGATAAGAAAAATGTTTTACGATGTCATCAGAAGCAACTCCATGATATAAAATGTTGTAACATTAAAATCACTGCTATAGACCGCGCCTAGCAATTCAATTCACGTGTTAGTTCTATATCTAGCAAGCTTTTTTGACGGCCTATGCGACAAAATAAAGCTTAAAAATAAACTTGTAATGTAATACAATAACGCATGAAAACAAAAATGTAAAATCAAAAAGCGCAATAAATCTACAAAAAAATCTCATAATCTGTAAAGTTAGTCGAAGACAAACCTTCAACGACTGGTGACTCTGTGGATGAATCTGACGTATTGGATGATGTTGCTGCTGCTGCAATTAAGCGAGCGCAACCACCACAATGACAATAATTTGTTATGCATTTAAACAACGCAGATTTTTTGCATGACTTAGCCAGAAATGTATAACAGTTTCTAAGAACAGAGCATCTTATGGTTTGCTATACGTTAAAATGTTACTCGTGTGAAAAAAATATACATTTGTAATAAGCAATGTTTTAAACAATTAGTTATGCTTGTATTAGGTCTAGTTTATTATTGCGAATAATCACCAGTGGTGTGCTAGCAGGGGAGACTAACGATTCATTTATTCGTCAAAAACAGACAGACACACAATACGAAAATAAACAAAACGAAAAAATCCAGCAAAAGCTCTTTCAAAAAAATTTTGGGCTGTCGTAAAATGGTTGACAAATTCTCGTTTTGTCGAAAAATTTTCGTCTGTAAATGCAAAATTAAAGGACAAATTTGAAAAAAATGTAAAAAACTGAAATTTTAGGCATCCATAATAATCTCCTCCGTCGGAAATTTGTAGCTAGCTGTCCAAATTTGTACTGCAAGCCTTGCAAGCCCCGCCCCATACTGTCTTATCCCACGACGCCGCTGCTAAACGCTGCTTTATTGTGTTGTTGTAATTATACCACCTTTCAATCAATCAATTAATCAATCCAATTTAATTCAGACAAACGAGGTCCATAGAACTACACAACTACAAATATACAATAAAAATGATAAAAAAAGTATAAAAAGACTAACACACATGTACATGGGTGAGAACCACTGAACAATCTTATTACTCGACCTAGAATAGTGTTTAGCAAAAATAACACGAGAGTTATAAACCACAGTGTCCAACATTGGCAGCGACAACTCCAAAAACACCAGACATACTGTCGCGCCAAGTGTATTCTTCCGAATACGTGCCAACTTCAGTATGTTGAAGGCTCCTTTTGCGAATTAAGTTATTGGTTGACATTAGCGTTCTAAGTTTCACGTTCTAAGTAAAGAAAAGTCTCAACACACACTGGAGCACACACCTGCTTGTCCGGCAGCGTGCTGAGTGCTTGTCAACAGTGCTATACATGTAACTATTGCGATGATCATGTTGCTAGCATCAGATTCTCCTCAGATACAAGCACATCTACAACATACAGCATTATGCATGTATTTCATGAGAATTAGCTACGAATAGTTACTGTTTTGCACATACCATAGTGCCTTCCATTACTACTGGAGTGTAGCAATAGAAAGTTTTGCCAATATAAGGTGCACAACATCAGACACAGATACAGCTAATCATAGACCCCATAAAATTGCGCAGCGTATAGTCTCAGTTACTTCAAACACGTACAGGCCTACATCATGTTCATCGTCATCGTAAGTTATACCCCCTGATATCGCCTAACGTAAGACGATGACGTTGTCTGTGATGTAGAAAAACCACAAGTCAAAAGTCAAGGTTTGACTATAATGCACCGCACACCTGTACATTTACCTGTATTGCGGAGTGAGCGAGTGAGCGGCGACAGAAGTAAACACACGTGTAATGCAGGCCTACGCTTGGCGTGAACAATGACAGCTATTGCTCACGATCTCTGCCCTGCTGAATGCTCGCAGTAGCACTCGCAGCTAACTGCGGCTACGTCCTATAGGCCTACAACTTGCTTAGGTCAAGGCCTACATCATGTTCATCATCGTTATCGTTGTCAACTCATCATCATTTTATTATCTGTCCCATTGCTATAGCATAGCAAGGGACAGATTATAAAATCACTTATGTCACACTGTCATTCTGTTATTCTGTCAGTCTGTCTGTAAACACTCCTACGGCCGCAATTTTGATTCTATTTTGATGAAATTTTGCACAGTGATTCGGAGCCCGAAGAGTAAGATCGAGTTTGTTTGGGATAAAAATCTGATAACTTCTTCCCCTATTTACCCCAATTTTAAATAAAAATTGCATTGCGGCTTATGGAGACTTCAAAGCGGTATAACTCGGTCCCCGTAAAAGATAATTTCGCGCCGTGTTCACCTACCCTCTATTTTCGGAGTCGGGCAATCTAACGGTGTTATTTAAATTTACCCGTGTCGACCCCTGTTGCCAGAGAAACCATTCAAAAGTTGCAAAATTTTGCATTACAGACAATAGAGATTTCAAAGCGGTATAACTCGGTCCCCGTAAAAGATAATTGCGCGCTGTTTGCACCTACCCCCTATTTTCGGGTCCGGGCTATCCGACGGTGTCATTTAAATTTTTCCCCTGCCGACCGCTGTTGCCATGGCAACGAATTTTTGGACAAAAATTAACTACAACTCGGCCCTCGTAAAAATAATTGCGCGCTGTTTTTACCTATACTCCTATATTCGGCCTGGTCTATCCGATGGTGTCATTTAAATTTTTCCCCTGCCGACTGCTGTTGCCATGTAGGCTATATAGCGTGGCAATGGGACAGAACGTATTTCTAGTTTCTTTAATAAAAAGAAACGAAATCAATCAAGATGTTTATCATGTTTCGTTGGAATAACGGCAATAAGGACAATACTACACGGTATCTCAAAAACGTGCCACTTTTTTGGTATAACTTCATGAAACATTAGCCGTTTATATTAACTTTTAACACGCAACATCACAAAACAAGAAGCTCAGCCGTCGCTAGGGAAAGCCGACCGTACCGTACCGTTTACGTTCGAAGCCCAGCGTCCGACTTCCAATCACAGAGAGAAAGCGATTTCTCAGAGGCAACACAGTTACATGCACGCTATGTTGACGGAGAGCTGCTCTCCAAAGCTACAATTAACGCTCGTATAACACACGTCGCGTGCGGTGACAGTATAGTCGTCTTGCCAAGCGATATTAACAGCTACAGTCGTAAATAACCAGCACAAATACGGGATACAGATTTCACAAATTTTTCTCACAGTAAAAACGCCTTGCTAAAGAAGACGCGCTACAGCCTATACAGTTTTTGTTGCAATATTGACCTTCGAGGTCATACAAGGTTGATATTTTCTACTTCATCTAAAACGACGTATGCCACTTCCTATTAGTGATTAATACTAAACTTGGCCCTATCTCTCACCGTTTTCGAGATATGACCAGTTTTTCATTGTATTTCCTACTTTATTCATTCAACTCTCAATTTTAATGTTCCTTCGCAGTAGATCGTTAAAATTTTGCACCTCTGAGTTTAAGGCGTATGGCTAATTATTCGAGTAAAAGTTTTTTACGACTTTACGCATAGCCACAATACATCCGTTACAGACGACGACAGACAGACAAACAGACGACAACCATGCCAGTAGCTTGACCGTGACTTAATTACAGTCGGCTAAAAAATTTAAGTAGATGACTTAGTTTTATTCGCCTCACCTTAGTACTGTTGCTACACTACTTTGTGAAATGCAGAAGTCGTAGTAATTTGGCCGTTCACAAGTTACAACAATAAACTTATGTACTAGGTAGCCCACGCGTTGGCTTGGAAAATTATAGAGACCACGTGATTGTTGAAAATCAGTTTTTTGGGGGTTCAACATTAATCGTATCCATTTTAAAATCGTACGTCGACAAACTCAAACGACACATCAACAGCGCGCGGGTCGCTCTGAATTACACGAGTACTGAACGTGCTGTTGGCAAGTGGCGTCAGCGTCAGCGTCCGCGAGCTTGCGTTCGTGCTGAAGGCAGACATTTTAAGCAATGCTGTAGGTTCTAGGCCTAATAAAGATAATGCTTTTACTACAGTTATTGTGGTTAATCATTTCCAAAACTGCCCGTGTTCGGTTTATTTAAAATATACATGTATTTTGTACGTTTTCATGTGCCATTATGTACACTCACACTGATTTGTATGCTGTGATGTAAGTTGATAAATAAAGTAAGTCGTTTGATGCACGTGTGTGTTGCAATAGGCATCCAATCAGTGAAGCTGTCTCCGCAGCTGTCGCAGAGTATATAAATAGAAGCTCTACAGCCACATATACACCAATAGCTAATTCACATGCACCTACGACGCCAACGCGACTCAACTAAACTCAAATCATCTGTTCAGTTTGTTTGTTTCGATTTAATAAAAGGCGTAATTAAGACTGTTTATTCTTTTGAAGACACAGACCTAACTTTCTAGTTAACGTTCCATATACCGCCAGTAGCGTTGTAAAGTAGTCAACTACTCAACTTTAATTTTTCTGTTACAATCAGATATGTTTGCATAAAAAATTTAGTAAAGTAAAATGATTTGAATAATCATAATTAAGTGTGACGTAAAAACTTATTTTTTTTTATAAATTTGCTGATTTATGGCCTTAACACAAAATGTATTTTTCTGAGACACGGTGTATTTAACGGTAGTTGTAGTATAATTATAATTAATAACAACTAGCATAAAATCGGTATTATATAACTTGTCTTTACCACAATAGCGTACATTACATTTGCACATATTAATCGACAGAAACAACAGTTTAACGTGAGGCCTAATAATAGGCTAAAGCATAAAACCTGCAAAAAGTCATTTCACGATCATTCACGACGCATGATATTTTTGTCACTAAAATCGTAAGCCGAAATTTCGCTATCTAACGCAAGAGTAGAAATATGTTTTGCTCGATTATACAATAGAATGTAACACACGTAATTGAATATAAGCTAGAGCTGTCGAAGCGTTAATTTTCTTGACGCGTTAATGCGTTGCGTTTATTTTTTTAACGCATGCGTTAGCGCGTTAATAGCGCATCACTATTGCTGATATTGTATGTAGACTACATCGAGAGAGTGAGTGAAATGGAGCCCACAAAGGCGTCCCTGTGTTGTTGGACTGTGACAGTTGTGATAGAACGGCAACAAAACAATTTTTAATTACTTGAATATTATTCGACCGTCGAATAAACGTAGTTTAATAAAATATTGGAACTCCTGTTTCACCTAACTAAGTAAATTTACGTATGTGCGTTAATTTTTTAACGCGCGTTATTTCTTTAGTTTGCTTTAATTCCACAGCTTTAGGCCATACTATAAACTCAACTTGATCTAGGAGTACTTTGTCGTTCGTTTCTAAGGTTTAAACCACAAATGTCTTTTACATGTACTTTTCAAAAAAGGTTAAACGGTAAAAAATGTCTATAGCTCTTCATGGGAACTCGTCGCAGAGCCACGGAGCGTCGATCTTTACCTGCCATATAAGATCACACAATATTACCCGCCACCTGACACAGGTGAACGCGCCCCGCCTCAACCCTAACAAGACAGGCCGATTTACCTACCCCAGAAAAACAGAAGGCTGAGTTGACCTATATGTGATTGGCTATAAACCGATATCGTTTATCTCTCCACAGACAGTCGCCCATCCAAACAGTAACTATTAAAATAACGACATATCGACCTTACCAAGATTCGAACCCACAACCCGTTGATCGTACGCCCGATGCCGTACAACTGAAGCCAGTGCATTCTCGTTAAGCTGTGTAGTTTGCACTCTACGTAATACAACTTTTAGAACAGCGAAGAACTGCAATAACGCACAAAGCATGCGCCGCCTGCGACAGGCATTGCTCTCAGTAAGTCATGCATGAAACAGTCAACACGGTATTGTGTTGGCGCTATACAGAAACAGGTGTCATGAGACGTCAGATGGACTTCAAATCACGAGTTGTCCATGAACAAAGTTTTCATCATCATCATCAGCAGCAGCAGCAGGAGTAGCGCGGTAGGACTAGCACAGATCGACCGTGATGCTAAAATAACAAGAACAACCAACTCGTTATCTAATGGTCGCTTCATTAGCACTTGCGTTGTGTATAATAGCAATAATAATCAAAATCCATTTGCCCAGAACAGTATGACAAACAGAAGAGTAAATTTGGCCGTGTGTAGCCGGAAATTAAGGCAAAAACAAAGTTACACTGGCAAATGCATAATAATAACATAGTTTCAAGTTTACCAATAACATTCCATCACTGCTTGTGAGATCGAAACTCGAAAACCGACAACCCTCTGCGTATAACAGACGAAACTGCTGCATAAATCGACACTTTAAAATTAAGCCATAGCTAACTGGAATTGCTGATGCTTTGTTAATAATATTCATAAGCAAAATTTTATAATTTAAGGACTAAATGCTGTAAATGCCTATATTATGAAAATATACGGCAAACACGTAACAGGCCTAGTAATAGCAGCAAACTGCAGCGATTGTTGTAAGCCTAATAGCAACAGTGAAACTCGCAGTGGTTAGAGACGTTTGCAGGCGTACTTACTTCCTGCATGTGGCGCGCTCTTCTTTGCCACTACAACCAAACAGAAACAAAATACACAATGACTATTAAAAATAAGTCATTAATTTCAGAAAGGTTATGATTTGAGTGAAATCTGCCAACCGTAGTGACTGATTTTGTGATTCACGCATGCTGATCAGCAGCAACATTTATCCTATCTTGCCGGCCTGCTCCATATTGCAAGTTTTCTATCATTTTTGGACAGCCTATACCCCAATTCATTCAAACATCTGGGAATGTTCTCCTTGCACTACACAGGCCTAGAGAAGAGAAAGTACGCGCAATATGGTAGTGTATCAAAACAACTTTTAACTGGTGATGGTGATTTGGTGGTGGAGCGGTAGCGCGTCGGAATAGTGATCGGGAGGTCGCTGGTTCCATTCCCGCCAGCTGCACTGCCAGTTAACCCTAGGCGAGTTGTTCACACACATGCGCCTCGGTCACCAAGCAGCATAATTTAGTAGACACCGGCTTTGGCTTCACCGGTACATGCAGTATATAGGAGATTAAACGTCTGCCCTACAAACATATAGCTGAGTTGTGTTTGCACTCACTGCCGGTTCAGAGTCATTTAAAAGGAGATGAGCACCGATTGCACTGTCGCCTGTCGCAGAGCTGAGAGAGAGCATGCGCATAATGGGGCCAGTTTACGTTTTTGTTTACCTATAATTTACGCGCAAACATAATTTACAAAAATATCAACGAATATTATTAAAATTCACAGTATAAATATATACTATGAGCTTAACAAGTCTATACATTGCCATAAGATTTGACTATGAATTAGCACAAACTAAATGTCTTAAAAGTAAAAAAAAATTCTACAAATAAATCAAGTTTCTTACAGTATAAAGTAGCGATGCATCGTTTGACAGGGATGAACAGCATTGAGCCTGCCTGCTCGTACAAGTTTCTCTCTTCAATGTCTGTAGGTATGAAGTGCGGCCAACATTTGAGCGGATATATGTTCATATCGATGTCGATGGCGACGCACTTGAGATTGCGCAAACAGTAGTCCTGACACTCTTGCTCGCTGGTCGCATTGAACGACTCCAACGCACCGTATGCGATCGTGTCGTTCTCCTTTATTGCCTGAGGAACGCAGTCTACACACCCATTGCTATAGCATAGCATGGGACAGATTATAAAATCACTTTGTCATTCTGTCAGTTTGTCTGTAAGCACTTCCACGGCCGCAATTTTGATTCGATTTTGATGAAATTTTGCACAGTGATTCGGGGCCCGAAAAGTAAGATCTAGTTTGCTTGACGTGAATAATTATAGTCTAATCCACCACATCTTGATACTGTTGCTACACTACCTTGTGAAATTCAGAAGTCGTAGTTTGATCGTTTACAACAATGAATTCATACTGGGCAGCGCATGTGTAGGCTCAGAAATAATTAATCAAATAGCGACAAACATGAGTAACGGTTATTATCTTTCAGAAAGTCTTATGTGTTTCATCACAACATTTTTATTATTGCCTGTGCTTAAAATGTTTTTCTCCAGCACAAACGCAAGCGGTGGACTTTGACGCGACTCGCCAACAGTATTAACGTTCAATAACGCGCGAATCAGAGCGGCTCACTCGCTGTTGATACATCATTTCAGTTCGGCGACGTACCGTCTTACAAAGAATGCGATTACTGTTAATTATGCAACAGATTTTCAATGACTCAGTCGTCTCAGTGATTTTCTGAGCAGACGCATTCACTCCCCATTATGAATCAATTGTTGCAAATGACCAAACTAGGATTTCTGCATTTCACAAGGTAGTGTAGCGACATTTATAAAGTAAGGTTAGTCAAACTACAGCCGTTTAAGTCACGTTTTTTCATAATATTGTGTGCCAAAAATTATCAAAATCGGCCAGTGTTTCGAAAAGTTATTTAAAAAATAAAAGTGGCACGTTTTTTATTAAGACACAGCGTATATACACTGCAAAGCATAAAAACACACAAAATTTTTTTTCACCATAAGTTGAAGAAGGGTTACTCAATTTTAATAATTTTTGGTACACATATTCATGACACAACTGGCCACCAAATGGCTGTTCAGTTTTCCACCTCACCCAACATCTGCTTTTGCACTACTTGGGGAAAACAAAACAAGCAAAATATTACATTTTTATTCTATGCAGTGTTATTTGATTAAAATAATGCACATTTGGCACATTTTTTTCCCAAATTTCTAGCACTTCGGTTGAGAGTTTATCGAATTGTTTAGCTGTGCAACTGCTGACAGTAAATATTCGAAATATCGACCATTTGTGCAAACACAGGCAGGGAAATGCATTCTTCATTCGTTGATAGCTGCAGTGTTGATAATGTTCCGCTTCAGGCTCCAGCCTGCAGTCGCTTTTTGAGTTCATTGATATTTCTAAACAGATTCTCATAAACTTGTTAATAGCAATCTCTTCCTACTCTTGTTGCTGCATAACACAGCAAATACTGTCGAATGTACTGTGATCAGAGCTGTTACGTATCTATAATAATTAAATTTACTGATGTTTTTCTTTCTTTTTTTATCTCATGTTGCATTTGCTGTGTTCCCCCAAGTAATGCAGCAACAAACGTTTAGTGAGCTAAGAATTTGAACGGCCATTATTAAATAGCCATTAGGCCAGTTATGTCAAAAATGTTTATACCAAAAACTATTTTAAAAATCTCGTTATCCTTTTTTAAGTTCCTATCAGTAATGTCACGGATGGTTTTAACGTTTTTTTGTTAATTATAACGCTGATTTCATGTGTTTGAATTTCTCCAGGTAGTGCAGAAACATATGTTGGGTGAGGTGAAAACTTGAATACCATTGATGGCAAGTTGTGTCTAAAATATATTATTGTAATTGTACCAAAAATTATTAAAATCCAATAATCCGCCTTTATGTTATGATCGATAATTTTTTTGTGTGTTTTTATGCCTCACAGTGTACATGATATAACACCGCAAATATACTGTCGAATGGACTGTGATCAGAGCTATTACGTATTTATAATGATTAAATTTACTGATGTTTTTCTTTCTTTTTTATCCTATGTTATATCGTCAATTAACGTGTAAATAGCTCGTGCCAATTAGACGCCATTTAAAAAATTGTAGGGTCCAAATTTGTAAAGCGCTTCTGTTCACAAGTCCGACTCATGTAAACAGCGCTATATCATTATTATCAAATACCTAAACCCCCAGTCCGTGGCTTAGGGTCTAAGACGGCTGGCTAGCCGACTTAAGCTGTGGCTTAGGACTACTGACGGCTTATGGTGGCTGATGGCGGCTTGTTAGTGCAGCGACAGCAAGTCTGCAGAACAGCAGATAAAATTGGCTTTAAGTAGTAATAGGCCTATATTGTCCATTTTCTGATAATTATGGAAAGAGACAGCTTTAAGCTGCGCCGGTTTACGGCTTTTACGGTTTACTTTTTTGCCGGCATGGCTTCTGGACGAATTTGGTGGCGGCTTGCGGCTCAGCACGTTCCAATCTAACTAGGCCTACAGTTATGAAATACAAGAAATTTGAGCTAATGCTCACAAGACGCGCGAAAGCCTATAGCAGTTCCGGTTTAGTAGTTTAGCTGAAAATTGGGGTGTTCACGCTAAGTTAATATACAAATACTAAATTCTCTATCTGGATCGCATAACGATAGTTTCGTGGCGCTACCTTGTGAATAATATAGACTTGTATCGCAACTTGTATCGCAACCCAAAGTCGCCAAAAAATTCACAAAGTTTCCTATTTTAGCGTTCAAGGTCATCCAAGGTCATTGAATTCGGCGCCAATCGAGAGCAAGTGTACGACTTCCAGTTCCTATTAGTGATTAATAGTAACTTAGGCCCTATCTCGCACCGTTACTGAGATACAGCGACTTATTGGCCAAAAGTTGCAAATTTTGCCCACCCCACTCATTTAGCGCCCTCGTTCGGGGTGACCCCCTTCAAATTTATGGAAAACCTTTACGGTTCCTGAAACTAGAGTCTTCCAGGCAGTCAACGGTGAAGATTTGGTGACCCTATCTTGCACCGTTTTTACTGATTTACCCATATGTCGGACAGACGGACAGACAGAATTGCGATGGCTAAGACGCGCTGAAAGCAGTAGCTGCTTTCGCGCGTAAAAACATAAACTGACAGCTTGATAGAAACTACTGTCATTAATTTAACTTACTTGGAGCACAGCTGCCAGTGAGTTGGTAATGGTTTGTTCCTTGCTGACTGTAGATATTACCGTCTCTGAGGTGTGCGGGTTCAAAGTGCGGCCAGCACTGGAGCGGATGTGCGTTGACATTGATGTCGACGGCGACACAGTTCGGTACCCGAGCACACTCGTGTAAACACGCGTCGAGATCCGGCACCGTGAAAGAATCGTCCTTTTGCGCTCCTAATGCATTCGTGTTGTTTAGCACTTTCCAAAGAGGCTTACTACACACTGCAATGCATAGACACAGGTCAGCACTGCGTTGTTAGACTTAGAGCACCGCTCAAGACCACTTACGTCGACGAGAAGGAAACCCGAAATAATCTACAGCGCTAACCTATAAACTGCAACTACAGGCAACGACATGGCCATCAAATTTATTCAATCTTTAGCAGCCAAAAGACTCGTAGCAAGTAGGCCTACCTCTGGTCAGGGAAGCGGTAGTAGTCGTTGTGCCGCATGTCCTGTCGATGCGGTACTGGGTGAAGTGTAAAACGCTGATGTCGGTGTTGCCTGGCACGAGATTGCTGACATTTGTGTGCAGGAAGCACTGCCGTCTGCTGGCGTCAAACTCAACCGCGACGCACATATCAGTCTGTGCGCAGTAGTTCTGGCACGATGATGAGGACTTGTAGGCTGACTGCAGCCGAGATCCCGTCGACCGCTGATTGCTGTAAACTGTCCACTCCACGCATCCTACACCGCAACCACATCGACAACGCTATGCATCGTACTACTGCCGGATGCAGTAAATAAGCAAAAAAAACTCTTCCTACTGGTAGAAACAATGCGTTGTAACTTAATTGCGGTCAAACCGAGGCATTTAACGACTTGGCTACTATCGCAAGTTTAAAAACTTACCAACCTATCTAACGGTACAATACCCGAGCCCCTATACTACGTAGGCCTACCGTTCAGCCACAACGCAAAACGTTACAAACAGATGACAGACGGACGACACATCGCATCATAAGTTAACCGCGACCGCTAGTACGGTCGGCTAAAACATCTTTTGTCTGTTTTAGATAGACGTATTTTAAAAAAGTAAAGTGAGTGCACTGAAGTTTTAAAATTAAAAACCTACGAACCGGAAAGGCATTAGCGAAACTGTAGTTCGTTCATTGAGCTTTAAAAGTATTCAAACAAGCTTAGCCCGTATGCTGCGTTATGAAAGCCTTTAATTGCTTTGCCATCAGTGACTGTGAATCAAGCGAGTTCGTTGAATCGTCATTTCTTACTCGCCAGTCGTGACCAAGCAAGATGAATAAATAAGACAGTCAATCGTGGCCTCCTCTTCATGCGTAGGCCTCTACGCGCCCGTGGTCACTGGTCAGTCATACTGTGGCGCGCAAATTAGTAGAAAGCGTTAGTTAAACTGAGCAGTCATCTTATGAATGTCTCCGTACAATTCAAGACGATGAAGTGAAATTGTTAAACCCCTGTCAAAATTTGCATTTCCCTGTGCATAGTTTGGGACCACGACTAGTATTCTAACAGCGATGACGCTTATTGCCAAATTACCAAATTAGGCGTACTTTAGGGCTTGTTAAACGCAGCGTCGTAGACCAATACGTTGTGAGGCATAAAAACGCACCAATTGTTTTACAATAACTTGAATAAAGGTTATCCAATTTTACTAATTTTTGGTACACATATTCCTGACACAACTGGCCATCAAAAGGCAGTTCAGTTTCCCACTTCACCGAACGTCTGCTTCTGCACTACCTTGGAAAACAGAACAGATAAAATATGCATTAAAATCAACAAAAAAAACTTAATAAAATTTTATCTTTCCGGATATGTGGCCACCAACAGCCATCAATTACAAGGTCTGACTGTTGTGCAGCAGCACGTCTATTAAACAGGTTTAACATTCAGGAATACTGATGAATTCAAGAAGCGACTGGTGAAGTCTGGATTGGTCGGGAGCAGAACGTTATCGATGCTGCTATCAATGAATGGAGAAAGTGTCTCCGAGCCGAGCTCATAGAGCCTATTTTCGTGGGCCAACATTTCAAATACTTTTGTATGGTTAAAAACGGACATTTTGAAAAAAAAACTATCAACTAAAATGATGAAAATATGGACAAATGTGTTTTGTGTATTGTTTTAAGCAATAATATCAAAGTTGTTAAAAACGCAATATTTTGTTCGTTTTCTTTCCCCAGGCATTGCAAAAACAGACAATGGGCGAGGTGGGAAACTAAGCAATCATTTGACGGCCAGTCGTATTAAAACTTATTAAAATTGGATCACTTTTCTTCAAGTTATGATAAAAAAAAATCGGTGTGTTTTTATGCCTAACAGTGTAGTTCAAACTTCAAGATTCGACTAACCTTGTGCACTGCATCCGAGTTGCCTGAATACGAGCGAAAACAACGCAGCCACGAGACACGTTGCTGCAGGTTGCGGCATTATCATGTATCGTACTGGACACACGTCAGTCTAGACTAGAGATCGTTATAGAAGCAGTGGACGTCTCGCTAATACATACAGAAGACACATTCGTATCTTTCTCACGAAGCAGCTTACGCTTATGACGACCACAATATATAGGCCGATATTATAGCCAGCCATGCATGACTCGCAGGTAGAACGATCTATCGTATAACTAACCATAGGCCTACCTTAGGCATGCCTCCGCGCTTCCGTAACATACGTTCGTGCCTGTAGGTGGTGCACATTTCACACTGCACTTGAACAATTCACTCGTTGCTAAAAAGGGGCTATTATTCGCCTATGACGCTTACTGCATTACTCATCACACGCTAGCGCAGTGAGAAAGAACTTCTCAAGGAGCGTTCGAAGTGACGAAACTGAACTAAACTGAAAACCGGAGCGCGCAGGGTTTCGATTTATTTCTGTTACTTTGAAACACACTTTAAAAGCGCATACAACGCGAATGAAATGTGCTGTTTTTGAGAGCGGCGCAATGTCGTTTTAATTTCAGTTCAGCTTATTTCAATACAGCTCAGTTTAGATCTGTTGCTCTGTACACTACTTTAAGCGCTAACAAAATGCACGCGTTGCTAATTTAACAAAACCAGAGCTGTGGTCCACAAGATCGTTTTCCACTGTCTTTCAGAAAGTGGTAGAAGCTTTCAGTAGGCCTACATCGGTCACTATACATGCCTTAATTAAAAATCTACATACCCTGGTATTATTTTTAAAAAAATCTTTACTGCGGATTGAGAGAAAATAGGTGATCGTCGCCATATTTTTGTTTCTGTCGTTTCATGTTGTTTCGCAGACGAACACGCACACTAACTATTGTTGTAGCCAACCGTAACTACATCACTCCAAAATAGCAAGTAGTACGCGTGTAGTTTACAATAAATCAACACAGGCTATTTTTCACAAAGCTTAAATCCGACTGTCTTAATAATCCAGCAACTTTGGACAGTGGAAAATTTCAAGAATTATACACTAGCAGAAATATAAGCGGTGTCTACTTTTCATGCTTCGTAAACAGCCACCAGCACCGCCAGACTGAATCAGCCACTGTGGGTAGTTTACTTGCATTCTACCAGGTGCAAGAACTGCATGGCCTGTAGGTCACTGGTACAACGTAATTCAATTGGCAATTATGTAATGTTCAGCTGCACAACTGAGAATGCGAATGTCAAAAAATTGACATTAAAATGACACCTAACACCATGAATGCCGTACGGACTATAGATGAACTGCAGTAAAGTTCGTGATAAAATCTACTACCCAACATCAAAATTTGTCATCGCACTACCTTGGAAAATTTAAATGCTCAACTGCACAACTTTAATGCAAAGCTGTTCAATCAATGCACAACGCACAACCATTTAACTACATATGGTTAATGTAGGCTATATAAGAGAACTTAACTTAAATTTTCAATCACATGTAGATGCAGATTAATTAACAGCATGTGTTCAAAATATCCATCATCATTCAACAAGCACCGTGTCCAGAAAAAAAGTCAACACTTATTCCTGTATAACTTCAACAAATGTAACTTTGCTTTTGTAATTTTTGGCACCCATTATCATAATGATACGCTTTAATAAAAACATCTGAAACTTATCTTCAAAGTTTACTTCTTACTGAGTATAGCTGATGTAATCGTGATGACATGGAAAATGCCATTTTTGCGGAAAGATGACGTCTAAATGAGCCTCTGCAATACGAAAACAGGAAAACTACTGAAAAAATTGCAGTAAAAAGCTTGAGACATTGTTGTCATAGAAATAAGTTACTTTTTATCAAAATTTTTTAACCTATCTTGATTTTTGCCATGATAAGTGTGGCTGTCACGTGCACAACGGGAACGTCGTTGTGCAGCAGCTGTTATCAGCGAGCAGCGTCATTTCTGCAGCATGCGTTAGCGTCGCAGCACTGCACATTTGTAAAAAAGTTGTTGACTCAAAAGTTGGTTGATAACAAGTTTTGTCACTGATGCTGACAACTAAGGCAGCTACAGGCAAAAAAGACTATTTTTTGGCATTTTTGTTTATTTTGGCATGAAGTAGAGTAAGAATATGAAGAGTGTTTTTTTACACGGTAAAGTGGCATCAGTATTCGAACAAAGTGAACTGTCAGTACACTGTCAGTTGCATGTTACTTTTTCAATGTTGTCTACCAAAAATTATAAACACACGTTCAAACATGTTAAAGTTATTAACTGAAACACTCTTAGCGTTTTTCACTTCTGATACAATAAAAACGGCATTTTCGACGACGTCATAATTACGTCAGCTCTACGTAGTGACATGGCAATATAAAGAGAAAATATTTCTACAGTTTAATCAAGTAAATATCCAGGACCACTCATGCCAAAAATTATGAAAATAGGTTCAAGTTTGTCAAAGATATGTCAAAAATACCGTAGACTCTTTTTTCCGGACACGGTGTAGTTACCGCTAAAAGTTGCAACATACGACTAGTATTCAGAAGAAGACACATAAACATATAACAAACACACTATGTACAAACCAGACATGTAGCCAAGAGGGTGGGAAAAAGTTTGATGGAGTTGAATCAATCCCCTTGTCAGCCGAAACCATAAAACACTGCATAAAAAGCCAAAAATATGTCACAATCAAATGTGATGTTCAATCTTGTGACCAGGCCGTTGCCACGAACCCTACTGGGAAAGTTTACTACACTCCCTAGCTGGATTAGTGTAAGACTATTTTGCAGCCCAGGGGCTGGAGTTGAATCCCCACCTCTTTGAAAGAGTATGGCCAGCAATCAATGAGAATCACAGCAATAACAAAAAGCAGTAGTTCTCTGCTTAACATCACATGTGACCGTCAGACAATGGTGACAATGTCGGAAGGAAAGTGGTCCATCAACATGATGCCTTTGCCACAGTTGACATCCAACTCATCAATGAAACCGAACCAGTAGATCACCAGACCCGAGCCAAACCTCAACGCAACAACACAGCAACTCATTCACTCGTGGAATTTTCACTACCAGTAACAAAAACAAAGTTGCTAATAATAGAAAAATGAAGTTGTTAACAACAAGCGTAGCTAAAACGAAACATAAAACAGAACTAAAACTAAGTAATAAATGAATTGAAAAATCACACACCAACATGCTAATCGAAGAATAATTACAAATCTATACAGATTCAACTGTAACAGACATATTCCGCATTCGCCAAGCTAGATAGTGGTCCAAAACTGCTGCCTCAAAAAGCTTCGCAGATTGCTGTTCACAGTAAAACTGATACATTTATTGATGCCCAACCAAGTGTCAAGATCAAAAACATGAATAGTAACAAATTAATGACAAAAAGCTTGAAAGCAATAATAACTTAGACACTTAATTATGAAACTTCAGATGTTGCAGTTATACACACACGTTTGTAATTATAAAGGCAGCAGTTGCCCGAGATGACTTGCTCACAAATGCAGCATTTAAACTACGCAGTTCACACTTGCTAATAGCCTGTACTGTGTGGCATGGTGGTATAGTGATAGCGTGTCGAACTCGTGACCTGGAGGTCCCGAATTCGATCCCAGCCCAGTGCTCTGCTAGTTAACGACCCTAGGCAAGTTGTTCAACCACATGTGCCTCTGTCACCAAGCAGTATAATTTGGTACCGGTTTCACCACTGGGAAGTACATGGGAGAGGTCTGGCCTACCGGCTATGTAACTGAGCAGTGGCTCACTGCTAACTCAGGGCCTTGAAACGGAGATGAGCACCGCCTTACAGACACAGAGCTGTGAAGGAGCGCTGTTCATTACGGGAATTTTACCTTACCTTACTATAGCATGCATAATCTCATCACCAATGGAGCTGTCACTAACCTGTTCTGATAACTCCAGAACTGGTCTTTCAGATAGCCAGCATGGCTGTCCTCATCGCCAAATGAAGCTTTGCTCTCAATCCAGTTCACAATGTAGCCATTAACAGCTGATGCAGCAACACACACAATACACATGATGCCAGATAATGCACAGCAACCAAGCACGGACAACAGCACTTCATACTGCAGTCAGCATGCGGTAACGACATATGGCATAAGAACTTTCATATATCTAAATGAAAAGCAGGCCAGTGCTCGATACTAATACTAGTGCTAAGTTAAATAGCGTAAAATAAAAAGAAACTCTCGTTATCAAATAACTAGTTACTAATGTATCAAAAGTAACCAGTTACTTGCTTTCTAAAATTGTAACTAGCCATTTTACTAAATACTCCAAGAAAGTTTCTGCAGATAGGTAATGCCAACAGCTGAATGTTTACTGGTCTTGACAGATAAAATGTTGTAAGGCGTTAATACAGTATAAAGGTAACGTGTTATTGAGCTAGTTACTCCATAAAATAACGTGTCACTATTCACATAAAGTCAATATCTCTCAGCACCATGATACTGTTGGGTGGATGACAGAAGAGGCATTCAAACTATAAAAAAGTCTGCTCTAAAAATTCTGATAAGTTCGACTTTTGTAGAATAAAAAATAAATAAATAAATTCATTTGTAGCAAACACAATCCAACCAAGTCAGTTGCCTCATGTACCAAATTTACCAAAATGAGCAAAACTGCACAAAGTAATAAAACACTCTGCAAAAATATCTTCTAGCAGTTTTCTAGCAAGGAGTCAACGTGCCTGTCAAGTGTCAAATGTGGCCACACATGATAATAACTAACTACAGGGTGTTCCAAAAATAAATTTCTGCTTGTAACAGTGAAAGAATGGTTAAAATCGGTGCTGAATTACCAAAGTTATCCCAAAAATAAAACTGGGTATCTGTTTTTTTTGGAACACCCTGTACATGGTGGCTATATTATAGAAAACAAAAAAAAGCATACATATAACTCATGAAAAACTAGCCAATTAAAGTAAAGTGGTGAGTGATAATATATATTCAGATCAATCAAGCCATCTACACTGCACTAAATAATATCAGCAGATTGGGCAGTTCTTAGTACTTACCGACAGGAACATGAAGAATGTAATCTGGAGTCTTATCGTAACCTTTTCCTCGTAACTGGGTTTCATCTACAATTGCCATGCACATATGCTACAGTGTATCCTGAATTAAGATAGGCACAAAAATCATACTGAAAGTGAATTAAACGTGTGAGACAAAAAGGAAGACATGCTTGTGCTGTAAATGCCAAAGTAATCTGTGGCAACATGCATATCATGAAATTGTCTAACACATGAAAATAATTGTAACATTTTGCATAACGCAAAAAATTACAGACCCAAAAGCAACTAGACAGCATACACAACTGTCAACTGTGATTTAGGTAGGAAGAAACTCTGTATCTGGACTGTGATCTAGATCAACACCAAAATCTAGCTAACTTGTCTAAAAATTTGATGAGAACGACTAAATCCATTTGTAAATTTTGCAGCAGTGCTGCAGAAAACAAAACTAAATGATTCAGACTTGTATGGAACTCATGGGAAAAATAATGTGTAAAAATATGCAGATTACTCTAATTGTGAAAAAGTACAAGATTCACAATAAAACGCCTATAGAGTTAACTATTGCCATAATGCTTCAATAAAAACAATATTTGATTAATAATGCATAAGCTTAATCAACAGATAACAATTGACAGAGTACTGTTAAGAAAATACCCTCACCAAGATAAGCCAGTCCAGCTTCATCTAGCTTTTGTCGAAGCAGAAACTCATACTCATGACCTACAGAACTGAAACTGAAGTTAAGAAAAACTGCCAGCCACTAGTTCTTAGTCTGGGAGACACGGAACTTAAAGTCCAAGTCACACAAAAAAATGATATTGGCTAAATATCTGTAGGATGTAATGCTAATTAATAATACCCTGATCAGTTGAAATAAAAACATCGCTTTACATCAATTTCAATAAAAATACTGTCATGCGAATGGAATGATGACGTCACGAACAACGCTTTGTGTATAGCGTGTACAGTCAGCTCCACTTATATGCACATCGGTTATAAGCACACTCCACGATGTGTGTCTAGTCCCATCTGAGTTTATACTATGTCAATGGCAGTCAACTTCGCTTATAAGCACCAGCAATATTTGCATGATTCAGCTATAAGCACGCACCCTTTTGGTCCTAGCGCCATGACTTACTTCGGTTATAAGCAACTTGGCTTACATACATAAGACCGCCTGTAGTCACCCACTTAACGCTCACTGGCATGCCGGTGACGAAATCTGAACCCCAGAATTATGCGGGTAGGCAAAACTAGTGAGCACCATGCATCATGCGGGCTATAATAGTGCATCTCCCCACCCCAGAGATGAGTGAGGCGACTGTTTCCTGTGGCGTGGATGACGGCCTATTGTAACTGCGTGTTGTAACTGACTGCAATGGTCCTATAAGCTAACTACCGTTAAATGCACGCTCTGTTTACATGCAAGTCAGCTTGCGGTCTCAAGGCCGTGCATATAAGCGACACACGTTTTGAGCTGGCCGTAGAGTTGATGCAGCGCACGCTCAGAGAGGGGAACTAGCTTGCATTCCGGAAGTGAAAATCAGAATCTGTCAGCGATTGGTGCAGCTGAAAGGGCATACAGTCGGACTACTTTCGGCAGCGACTTCTCAAAATGCAAGCAAAGTCTTTTTGCTTGGTACCATGCTCCATCGACGCTGCTAGCATTCAAATTTTGTCGAATGCTACATTGATGCTAATAGTTGTTTGTGATGTCACACTTTCGTCACATTTATCCACATTAAACTTTATTTTTACAGTATAAAGATAGCATTGGCAACAGAAGGATTAATAAAGCACGCCATTTGTCTTGTTAGCATTTGATTAAGCCAATTAGCACTTTACAACACTTACGTAAACTGATGCGACTTGGACTTTAACAATCACATACAGAAATTGTTTCCAACTAGAAAACTACGCTGACCCAGTGCAGTGGTGACAAATTATGCAGCCAGCCACCTACAGCTGTGCAGCTGTAACCATTACCCTTGACTTTATAAAGTAACAAGAACTATTATTAGATTGTAACCAATCTAATGTACTCGATCTCGCATGCATCATTTTCTTTTGTATTCTTTTAGAAGCTTTTTTGTTCCTTTCAGTTTGTATTAGAGACCCGGCATCTAATTGAGACCCGTTTAATATTATAGTAATAGTGACTAGCGTCGAGGTTATTATTGGAAATTGTCTCCCCATAGTTCATAAAATACTGCCCGATTTTAGGAACTGAAAAAAAAATTCCAATAACTGTCGATGACGCTAGTTGCCATTTGTCTTGTTATACCACAGCACATGTATCTATCTGGCACCGTTACGGAGATATGGCACCTCAAAGATAATGGGGTTACGACCTTGACCTTTTGGGGTCACGTGACGTCATCGATCACGTGACCATTCGACGCCCAGGGGTCCATATGGGTGGTCCATAGTGACCTTGTGCGTATCTAGCACCGTTATGGAGCTGTAGCTGTTTGAAGTTCTTCCAGGAAGGCTCTTCCAGGAACAGAGGTTGGTCATTGGTTGGTCGGTCGGTCATCCGTCGGTCCTCAATATTACACTGATGACATATACTCCTCTTCGCTATGTTAGAAATGTAGCGCGCGAGGAGTAAAAATTGGCAGATCAGTTACTCACTCCATGCATAGGAAACGTTCAGACATATTTTTGTTTTCTATTGTTTCTGAGTTGAGAGTTATGAGAATTTGAGTTAAAAGCTCATACAACACAGACAACAGAACAACCTGATGGACAGATGGACAAGACCCATAATTTGCCCTATTAAGACAGTGAAACAATAACCACTTCCACACATCCTACATGGTTCAGGACACAAAAAAAACTCTTTTATGATATGAGTCACGAGAGAAAGGATGCTGTCTGATGGAGTCGACGACAGGACCATATACATCATCAGCTGCAAGGCACTGGAAACAGCACAAAGCAAATACTTCAATTTTTCAATCAGTCAAACTAACACATCCACACATGTATAGCACCATCTGTCACAAGCAAATCTGAGGTGCAACAGAATCAGAGTAACACTTTGCGGTTTATAACAAGTGAGTGAGTGACTGAGTAAGTTGGGTTTAACATCCCACCCAACACAAAGACAGCCTTTCCAGGCAATGTACATACACATAATAAGGGAACGTAAAAAAACGTAAAGTCGTTCCCGAGCCTTACGGCCCATAGGGCAGCACTGATATCCATTTCCTAAGGCCCTCAGCCAGACACCAGTTTACCAGTTTTCACACTGTGAGACCACGAATATGGGGCCAGTGTGTGCCTGTTTACGTCCCAGCGGTGAAGCCAGTACCAAATTATACTGACTGGTGACAGAGGCATATGTGTGTGAACAACTTGCCTAAGGTCGTTACACGGCAGTGTCCCGGTGTGGAGTCGAACCTGCGTCTCTGAGTTGCCTCAGGATTACAAGTCCGACACATTACTGCTAGACTACCGAGCCACACTGAACAGAAAGTTTATATGGTTCATAATAAAAACCACACTACAATGAGCAAGGGGGTAAAAAATACCTCATACACAATGCTGATCACTTAACAGACATGAAGTCAATTTACAGAATGACTCAAGAACAAAAAATTTTGTCAGTCATTTCTCATTCAGAGCAGCTCTTACAAGACATTAAACACTGAAAAATATTTGGCTTTTTCGCTCAACAAAATGTGTCTCACGTTCTGGCATTTAAAGCTAGAGCTCCCGTGACACCACACACGATGCAAAAGTGGTTAAGAGATGATCGCAATATGGTAGTAAAACAGCCGCTTCCTGTGTGGCTACCTTCTTGTGGTGGAAGCATCTGGGCCTGACGTCGACCGAGTGACCAGCGACCACTGGCAACGGTCACCTGCCACTCGCCTCTGACCTCACCGGCTCAGCAAAGCACTGCAACCACCTGGAATCAAATTCCTGGAAGTTCATCACAGGCATGCTTGTAACTGATCCACGACGCCTCTGGGACTTTTTGGAACGGATTGGGGTGGTGACCCGCCTCCTTGACCAGGAATAAGAAATAGAGAAAGCAAAACAACCATCTCAAAATGCAAATGTTTAGTAAAGACGGTGGTAATATGTCACCATAGCAACCATCAAATCAAATCAATGTTTACTATGGTGCTGGTGCTATAGCCAGTAAAGGTAAACAAGTAAAGCCCTGCTATTGCAAACAGGAACTCGCAACAGCCGGATACGTAGACTTCATCTGCAGCTTTTGGCTACAGTTTCAAAAAAAGCACAGTAAAACAAAATCATTCGCCCGAAACTGCCAGACGACACCGTTGTCATTCTCTGTCAATCACTTTGACTAATTTTCATAACACAGCATTAGAAGATATTACTGGTATAAAAACACTGCATTGCACAAATAAAGCTATGAGCATACCACATCAATCTCAACAGCTAATGTGACATCATCGATCAAACTGGTGTCTTTCAGAAGGTCCGACACAACTGACTTTGGTGCTGCAACGCATAAGATCAGCTGTCAGTAAAGCAGTACCAATAAAACCTCATTAATAGATGACAACTGAAATACAGCAGTGTGCATTTGTATTGTCTAAGATACTGATTAAGAATGGTTTTCACAGACTATTTAAGCAAGCCTCACAAACTCACATGCAGGGGTCTGTATGATGATGCATAATCTTTAGTTCAATATGGCTTACTGTTAGTGTTCTACAGTTACTGCAACTCTATCCAGTAGGCCTACCATTTTTTGGCTGAAAAAAAAACAATAAAAAATAAAAAACAATCTCACATTCCAGATCTTGCTAAATATTTAACTCAGCTACAAACACTGGTCATCTTATCAAAACTTCAGCCAAATCTGACATCATATGTATAGAATGCTAGACAATTAAATCAGTGTAACAATGTGTTAAGTTATTTCATCACGGTCCCTAGACTTAATGTAATATACACCATGTCTCAATAAAAAAAACGTGCCACTTTTATTTTTTTGAATAACTTCGTGAAAGATTGGCCGATTTTGATAATTTATGGCACACAACATCATGAAAAAATTTGACATAAATGACTATAGTCGCCCATCTCACCTTGATCTTGTAGCTACATGACCTTGTGTTATTTAAAAGTCGTAGTTTGGCCGTTTACAACAATAAATTCGTACTGGGTAGCACATGCAGCAGCTGAGAGATAATTACTTGAATAGCGACAAATGTGAATAACAGTTGTTATCTCTCGGAAAGTTTTACGTGTTGCATCACATCATTTTATTACTGCATGTGTTCAAGTGTCCTTCTTCAGCATGAACGCAAGCGATGGACACTGATGCGACTTGCCAACAGCACGTTCAATAACCCGTGACCCAGAGCAGCTCACTTGCTATTGATGCAAAATTTCAGTTCGCTGACGTAGATCTCAAAATAAATACAATTAATGTTAAAAATGCAACAGATTTTCAATGATATTGTGGTCTAAGTGATTTTCTGAGCCAACGTATGTGCTCCCCAATATAAATTCATTGTTGTAAATGACCAAACTATGACTTCTGCATTTCACAAGGTAGTGTAGCAACAGTATTAAGATGAAATGGGCTAGACTAAAATAATTTACATCAAGTTTCTTCCTGATGTTCTGTGCCAAAAATGATAAAAATCAGCCAATGTTTCATGGAGTTATTCAAAAAAAAAGTTGCACGTTTTTTATTGAGAACGGTGTGTAAGCTATTTGCTGGGTGCCAATCTATATAGCCTTCGACCATCTGCAGTCATGTTACAATACGTAATACATAAGCATACAGCCGGTGTATTGCATGAAACATACGTGGATTCCCACCATAGCGACTGTATGCCAAATGCCGCTCTAGTATAAGCCGAGCCATCAGCGCTGGTGACAGATCAATCTGAATTTCACAAGTACCACAACCACATTTAGCAGAGCAATATCACAGTTCCTCAGTAAAACAATTGAAAATCCATTTACACTATTAATTATTACCAGATGCCACTTAATTTCCCATTTTTAAAATATTTCACTTCTAGTTTCACATTTTCCCACAGATTAAATTACAACAAGAACTTCAAAGTTCCTGCATAAGGACTCAAAATGCAAAATGCTCAGTACCCACACTTTACAGTATTGACAACTGAAAATTCTATACATTTCTTATCACTCTTGGTTCCATTTAATTAATGCGGTTCATTTCTAGTACTAGTTTCAGCTGATCAAAATATGACCAATTCAAGCAAAACATTTGCAATGTTAACTACACCATAAATGATACTTGCAAAGTTACTGGTGATGTATTACATCTGCTGCTACTGCTGCATGCTAAACTGTAAAAAACAGCCTTTGAAATGAGCAATATCGTGGGGACTCTTGCAACAGCCAAATGCACTTTTATTGTTGTTATACCTGATGTGCCATGTTGAGCATAGCATGCTTCTGTTTCTGTGATTCTTCACAAAACCTGCAAAAATCACAATATTTGGTTCCATTCACACAGCCGCTGACAACCAAACAAGATCTACAAGTTCCAAAAATTACAAACAAACAAATGTTAATTAGCAGTTTTTTAGCAGTGGCAACAATCAGTGCACAAAGAATGTCAGATTAGAAGTAGAACACACCGAAAGTAGTACTCATTCATTTTCTCCACTTGACGATGCTTGTGATGCGACTTCTTCATTGCTCTCTAAACTCACAAATTATCACTACCAACAATTTTAATATGACATAAACAAATACAAAAAACAAACATAAACAGCTGCATGGCATAAACTAATTATTATACTAACTTCGTGACTAAATACAATTATGCCAAAAGCAAATTAGAGTCTCAACATCATACAGTGTCATCAACTATCTCAGTTCAAACTTAAGAGAATATAAAACAAATTTAAGATCCCAGAATATGACTTAAAAATAAATAAGTCCACGATCACAAATACCACTAATAAAATACAATGTAACTGCAAACTTAAAAGACTGAATATCATGATGTCAATAAAAAATGCATACATGTTCAGTTGCTTACTGCATTACAGTTACATTCAGTCACTGTGTTGTTTAAATTTTTTTTTGACACAACAACAGCAGTAATGATTGTTTAATTAAAAACAACAATTCATGAAATACAAATTAACATTACTTCTTCATCCTGCCACGACAGTGTTTTCGACTCATCGAACTGAGAATAATGGCAGCATGCTGTGTCCAATCCAAGTCAGGAACATTATCATCCTTCAGTTCAGTGACTAGCAGTTGGATGATAAAAAGTCACATTGCTTGTTTAAACTTCTGCTACAACCACTCCCGAAAGTTTGCATATAAAGATTGGCCTAACCTGCAGTGGCTGTAAAGAGTGTTAAAAATGCAAGTGTGCAATGTTACCTGTCTATCCTGTGAAAAAATACTCCCCAGTGTTTTTGTAGAAAACCTACAAAAGCACACATTATAATAACAGCAAACAAATAAAATCAAAAACAATAACAAAACAATGTGTACATCATAGGCTCCTCCGGTAACGTAGCGGCCACAAGCCAGCTTGTTGCTGCTATGCAACTGGACACGTGGCTATGGCAAGACAGCTACGAGCCGCTACAAGCATATTGTAGCGTATTTTTACGCTACATTACAGTTTAGGCCAACATCCGAGCTTCTGAATGAAAGTTGAAAAACCACTGATCTAAACGTGTCAATGCACAGTATAAAATAACATAATTGCAAAATTGTTTTCTTAATTACTATTTTTACTCAAAACTCGCCTATTACAAGCAACAGCAGCCATATTTAGTGGACAAATATGATGTCACGTTCATCTGCACTAGCCGCTAAGGTAGATGATTGTCTGATGAAAAACCGTAGTGGCTTGCAATGTATCGCAGCCAAAATCTCGTAGCCGCTAAGTTGCCGGACGTGCCTTATATGTCCTATATTCACAGATGCAGATGTTCTTAACTACAAGAGAAAAAGGACAAGAGTTTATTTCTCTATAACATCAATACAACTAAATAAAGTTACAAAACATGAAATTATGAACAGAAGTTCTGTGCCTATGTCCATATCTAGCCAAACCATAAAATACTGTCTTTTTTCAACTGTCATCGTCTCTGTTCCATTCTGATTTATATATTCACCAAGGTACTTGTACTCATTAGCCTTATTATTACAAGTATACTGCATGCTTTACTTCACAGCAACTCACTGCAGATAATATTCAGCCGAGCCTACACACAAACCGGTACCCACAGACCAGTATGATACAAGATGCACCGTGTAAAACATACTGTGGATATTTTTCTGCAACATTCTGAATAGCGAACTCGGTCCAGCGTAATGATCGCAATAACTCAACAATCTCCTTATAAACTGACAACTTCATTTTCCAGTTTAATGCCTACATAAGTGGACTAACGACTACAGTAATATCTTTACATTTTAATCTGCCGCCATTTTACTTCCGGTATGACTATGCTTCCAATTAGCCTGAAATAAATAACAAATCAACAATAAACAGGCTTAGGTACGGTTCAGGCTGGATTTTACGCAATATCTTAATTAAATATTTGGTTTTTATTGTTTTTTTCTTTTTTTTCAGTTACAAATGTACATTACACAACGTTATTGGTGAGGAAATGTCTTAATATTTTGCGTATGTTTAGTCAGGATATTTTCATTAATATTTCTTTGTTTTTATAAAGACAGAAATACGATTTTGCTGCATTGCATTGTGAAAGATGAGATTCAACTGATTAGGGCGGTGGTAAAATGCGACGTGCGAGGTGCGAGGAGGGTATAGTGCGAGGGAGCGTGCGAGGAATTCGTGCGAAGAACGGGGCAATTAGCGAGGCGGTGTGCGAGGTCGCCCGCACTTTGTAGGACAGCGGCGCACAATGGCTGCAGGCGGCAGCGTGCTTTGATCTAATCTGTAGCGGCGTCGACTGTTAATTGACGTTGATAGGTGACGTAAATCAGCGCGGGGGAGTTGAACACGCGCAGCAGGAAATTGTTGTCGTCAGTAGGATAATCATGTGATGCGTATAGTCTGTGAGATATTGTAAGGGAACATTTTTTCATATTGATTTTTGGCAACATGGTTTATTTATTTCTAAATAGAGAGTAGAGAACAAAAAATGATGTTGCCATTTTTTTCTGTTTGGTCCCAGGGTGATTTTGGGGCCTATACAGGGTGTGCAAAAATTAAGGAGCTGTTGCCCACAGAATTGGCTGTAACTCAGCTTGTATAAGAGATATCTCCGAGATCTTTGCGTATAACAGGGGGTATTTGGGGTCAGGCTATTTTTTGGTGTCAGTCACATTTTATTACAATTAACTCTGGTTGCCATGGCAGCAAAATTTAATGGGTTATAACTGTGCAGAAAATACCTATTAGTGATCATGATTATGATACTCTGTCACTCGAATTTGCATATGCTGGAAATATGTGGAAAAATATGCCTCATATATGCACCGCATATTTCGTTAAAATCCGCATATTTTCCTGCATGTTTTGCCTCAAAAAGTTTTGCATATTTTAAGAAAATTTTCCGCTATAAACCAGCATCCCTAACTATATGATAGTCATGTTGCATTTGTTATCTGTTGTGTGTTTATATTATTAGCATTTGAATGCTAGAATGCTAACATTAAAGAATAAGATTGATCAACGCAAAGTGAAAAAAGATGGACATCCAGACACAAGAATGTCAGTTCGTGATGTGCTACTTGTTAAAGGTACTTTTTAAATTAAAATGCTCTATTATGTTGTGCACTAATAAGTATATTAAAAATACGCTAATTTATGCATGCCGACCCAATACTTTTAATAGTTTTAATAGTTTTAGCTAAATAGTTTTAATTTTTGCTGATGGCACGACAGACGAAAAGTTCGAATTAGTGTTGTTTCGTTGTATAAATTTGTTTTTCGTGCTTCAGCATAAAGTGTCTAATTAGCGTATTTATAATATACTTATCTGTGCTCTAACACTAACATGTTAAGCATCCAAAACACAGTGACAGGAAGGCAGTACTGACATTGCAACATGGACGGTTACAGTTAAGAGTTAGGGTTAGTGGTAGGGTTCAGAATAAAGATAAATTTGCATTTTTGACTATGGTGGACCCAAGCCATTACGTTATTCTCACAACTTTAATGTGTCTTGGTGGTGTCACAGTTGAGTGTCGGACTTATGATCGAATGGTCGTGGGTTTGATTCCCGGTTGGGACTTGGATGTGTGACTGTCTGCGGACAGGTAAACCATCTTGGTATATAACCAACATTAAGGTCAACTCAGTCTTCTATCCCTCCAGGGTAGGTAAATCGAGTACCAGCCTGTCTGGCTGGGGTTAAAGTGGGGCAATGGGGCACGTTCACCTGTGTCGGGTGGCAGCTAACACTGTGATCCTGTATGGCAGGTGATGCTCCATAGCTCTGTTAAGGGTTTCCTATTAAGAGCTATACACCACCTTTACCTTTTTTTTTACCTTCAACGTTTGTTGGAATAGGAATTGTCGGAATAAGAACCTGTACCTATGTGACGTATGAAAGTTACTGTGGGTGTCTTTTGCTTTTAGAGTAGTGATGCATGGCAGAAGTGTTGCAGTGATATTTGCATGCATGTACATTAGGCCATTGTAAAAGAATGGCTGTGCATTAAGTGTATGGGTACGCAGTGTATGGGTGCGGTTCTTCAATCGTTTTGGTGCTCATACAGATATCTGTCACATTGAGTGATGCTAAACTGTCAGTTATAAACTGCTAATTAGTGCTTCAGTGTATCACTGATCTGACATCACTTATTAATGCATATTGTGAGACATTATTTTACTTTTCCCTGTTTACACCCCGTTTAGTGGTAACATAAAAGTAAGAGAAGTAACCAGTCCGGTTTTCAATGTGAGTGTGATTGAACAGAAGTACAAGAAATGGAACAGAATTTGCCGAAGACTTGTCAGACACACTTTGAAGATCCCAACAAACTACATAGTTTTTGGTTGACTATCACACCTGATGAAGGTTACTGGCATGGTGGCCGGTTCAAGTTTCGTGTCGATGTGCCTGACGAATACAACATAGTGGTCAGTTGAACTGTTTTGTTCCCGGAATTATTAGCTTGTTTTTCCTTCTTTGTGTTAATACTGTTAGTTAAAAACCCCTATTTTGGCGTTCAAGGTCATCCATGGTCATTGAATTCGATGGCAATCGAGAGCCATTGTATGACTTCCTATTAGTGATTAATAGTAACCTAGGCACTGTTACTGAGATATAGTGATTTATTTCCTAAAATTGCAAATTTTTCCTACCTCATTCTCAGCGCCCTCGTTCGGGGTGACCCCCTTTGAATTTATGGAAAAGCTTTACGGTTCCTAAAACTAGAGTCTTCCAGGCAGCTGACTGTGAAGATTTGGTGATTGTACCTTGCACCATTTTTGGCTGATCCACTCATGTGACTGACAGACAGACAGATGGACGAACAGACGGACGGACAGAATTGCGATGGCTAAGACGCGCTAAAGCAGTAGCTGCTTTCGCTCGTAAAAACGTTAATGCAAAAATGTAGCAGGAACTTAAAAACTGTTAGAATAAGTGCAACGATTAATATTGCTGAAACTTATTTATTTACTTAATTTGGGCTATCGGTTTGGGAGTTTGGTTCTCTCTCTGCCTAGTGATGCAAAAAGTGTGTTTGTAAACAGAAATGTTTTGACACTTAAAGTCATCTTTCTGTTATCGAAAATTTGTTATGCTGTCTTAGTAAAGTTTCCTGTCATTCAATCAAAAAATGCATAAAACTTCAGGAACGTATCGAAAATGGTAAGCTGCCATTGCCTCGAAAACTGTGGCTAAGCCGAGACCTTAGCCCGGTTAGCTGTAAAAATGCTAAGCCACTGCCACCGCAAAAATCGCGGCTAAGCCGGGACCTTAGCCACAAAAATGCTAAGCCGCCTGTGAAATTCACAACTACCTGGCTTAGGGGTCTAACTGGTAGTCTGGTTTACTGCAGTGCAGTAGTAGAACTACTAGCTTGACTTATAGGTTCTGATGTTTGTACATCATCATGCACACTGTACATACATTGTACAATGTAACATATTGTACATACATATTTGTACTTCGTGTAACTATCCTGGTGGGTGGCAAATTGTCGAAAGCTTGTTGCTGATGCATTTGTAGCCTCCCAAGGTGCAGTGTCACACACGGATCTGGCATCCAAACATTAATGAGGATGGCGAGGTCTGCTTATCTTTGCTTCGGCAGAATTCACTCGACAGTCTTGGTCAGTATCTATTACACAGTACACACAAATCCACACTGTTGTCATGCTTTGGTCGGTGCACTTTTTCGAAAATAATATTCTACTACAAGGTAGTGTAATGACACCTTTTAGGTGTGGTGGGAAGTTTGATGATAGTTTTGTGGCAAATGTTTCCCTGAGTCTATCAGTGAGTGAAAGAATTTTGGAAATCAATCAAAGTTTGGCAAAGTATCTTAAATTATGTAAGGGATTGTTTTTTTGTCATGGAACGGCTGTATTACAGCATTTTTCAGCATTACCAGAGCGGCATTTGAGTTTTATGTTCATCTTGTTAATTTTTTTGTTGGTGCGTGGTATAATTGTACCACAGATGTCATAGAGTCATAGAGTTTTTGGAAGTGGTGTTATCTGTGTAATAAGTCTTATGTTTTCAAAAACTTTGCATGTAAATTGTTATCAATGTCAGCATGTTTTGACATTTGGCAACAGGAAAGGTGCCTGGTCTGTACTTGTTTCATTAATTGTTCTGCTAGATTTTGAACTTTGGAACTGTCAGCTGTCCAAATTGAAGTGTTTTAAAAGCAAAGTTTTAAAGCATTATTTGCGCTAATGGATGGTGTTGCAGGATGGGCTCCAACACGAAAGTTAAAAGATGTCATTTGGGGATTAAACTCTCTTTTTTCTGTAAGTGTTTTTTCATGAGTTTTTTTGCTGATGTGTAAGTAAGCTAACTGCTTTTGATGTTTTAATCAACTAAGCTTTAACCGATTTATTCATATTTGCAAGTATTGAGAATTTAGTCAGTAATTGAAGTAACTGATGGACAGGGTGGTTGTAAATCGAAATAGATTTAATCATAATAAATTATGAGATTGATGACTGTCTCTGGAGGATAACGGATGGTTATTACCTCCGCTAAGGAGGTAATGTTTTTGCCAGACTTTGTTTGTCTGTTTGTCTGTCTGTGTGTCAGCAAGATAACTCAAAAAGTTATTTACAGATCTTTCTGAAATTTTCTGGGAATGTCGGGAATGGCAAAAACTACCAGTGATTCAATTTTGGGGTGATCCAGAAGGAATCCTCGATTCTGGATCACTCACTCACTCACTCAAAAAGCACCAGTTTTTCAGTCATTTACATGTAGAACCATCTCGGGATGTAACCAACCGCCTAGGTCAACTCAGCCTTCCATCCCTCCAGGGTAGGTAAATCGAGTACCGGCCTATCTGGCTGGGGTTAAGGCGGGACGTGTTCACCTCTGTCGGGTGGCAGGTAACACTGTGTGATCCCATATGACAAGTGACGCTCCGTAGCTCTGAGATGGGTTCGCTCATTAGGAGCCATATTCGGACCTTTACCTTTAACCTTTGACAATAGAGATATTTTCTAACTTCTCATTCATTTTTTCGTTATTGCTTTCGTGGAATTTTAGGATTTGTTAAACTTTGACGACCCATTGAATGTCGATGCGGCAGAACACTATGAGCGAGATAAGGTATGGATTTGGACTGTTATTTGTTATGTACATTTTCCACTGTTCTGACACTTAATTGCTAGCTAAGTTAAAAAATAGTTACCCAAGTTATGCTGCATGTGTGACTGTATTAGTGCGTTTATTACTGTTTCATGGTTTTTATATTCATTATTTGTTGCATTAGTAGACGTTAGGTTTTTTGTAGGTGTTTGAGCATGTCTGTTTTAACGCTGAGATATTTTGACTGAGACAAAACATCAGTTTCAGCATTTTAATTTTATCGAAAAAACTCTTAGTAAAACATACCAGTAAAATGAGTGGTTCTGTCTTTAGCAAAAAGACTTACTCTACTCTGTATTGTGTAGGGCCTGTATCAGTGTACCTGTGATGGGAACAGTGTTAGAAGTTGACTGTGGTGCAGTAATTTGACTGATTTCTAAACTGTGACACATCGGTGCAATTTAAAAACTTTTTGTGTATTAACTTTCTGTATGCCATTTGTTGGTATAAGAGAATGGTCTTGAGTATATTGGTATGGCAGAATTAATAGGTGTGTGTTTACTCAAAAGGTATTATACCCAGTCACTTGTGCCATTGGAATCTGATATTAGATTTTGATTTATAAATCTTATCTCTAATTCTGGTTAATTAGTGGACTGGAGAGGGAATTCCTAGTTCCAGTTTTGACTGTTACTCTTTCCAGGTTGCAAAATCGAATTACTTACTTTAAAATTTTGCAATAACCCGTCACGTTGAAATTTGTTATGATGTTGTTACAGGAGGCATTTATAGGCAAAGTCAAAGACTATATACAGAAGTACGCCAAACGATAAAAGAACTTCTGTGTGCTCGCATTCGCCTTTGTTATCGCCGCCTGACATTAGCAGTTTTTGTACAGATGCAAGTGTTTATGTGTGGTTGTTTGAGCCACAAGCAGTGATTCATTGCCACGGTTGTGAAATGGAATCCGAGATCAGTACAGGATAGAGCAGCAGCAATGTATTAAGTCTTCTGTGGGTCTAGGGCTCAAAATTTCAGATGGGTTTGTTACCAGTTGAAGAGTATTGGCAGTACGGGAAGGAATGTCCATAATATTTTTTACCGCTTGGAACGGTAGTTCCCGGAAGGCCTTATGTTTTACAATAGTTTTTTTCTTTTTTTCCATTGCGAGATCTTCGAGGTTCGTGGGCTGATCTCAGCGAAATTTTGCCACATAGTCGGAAGCATGTTCAATTTACAAATGCTGGTCCAAAAATTTGGGAGCCTGCCCTCCAAAAAATTTTGGGGGCGAAAAACACACTAAATTTGACCTGATTTTGGACACCTTCCTACTTTGAGCACGAATATCTCCAAAATGGATAAATATATTCAAAGTCTGAAAACCTGGTGCACTACAGTGTTTCCTTCCACGTTCAACGAAAAAAATTCGGTGAACTTTGTTACACTAATTACGGAGATTTAGAAGTGCAATTATACCCCGAAAATCGAATTTTTCGGAATACCATATTTTGGCCACTAAGGGGTGCTGCACCCCAAAATTTTTACACACGCTAACTGAGCTATCCAGCAATTCAGTAAGATGAATCTGAAGTACTGGTATACTAAATTGGGGAGTTAAGTATTGGCTGCAAAAGTTTCACATCGAGGTAATGATTAGGGTCCAGTTTTCCGCGGAAACTTCTGCCGAATTTTGCTCACCGTGGCAAAATCGTCCAAATTCCGCAGCTTACTGCTGCCTTCCATTTGTGATTAAACTGAGCTCTATCCTGTTCAGAAACTTCAGTTATTAAAGGCTGATACCTGTATTGTGCTAAATAGTGCTAGCAACATGCAGAGAAAGTACAAATCTTTTTTTCTTTTCAAAAGTGAAGCGCAATGTGTCACATTGCACTGTGTCGATTGTGCCGTATGCCCGTATTGCGACAGCTATTAGTGGGGCCCACAGTTTTAGGCGGTCCAGTTCAATTTTTTCTATGATATAGTTAGTGCACAATTAATAATATTTACATCGTCAAGCCAACAATCTTACTAATCGCTGGTTATTCCTCAATTTCTGTGAAATTTGGCGGAAATATCAAAATTCTACAGAAAAAATTCCGCAGCTAGGCTCAAAATTCTACAGCCCACGGAAACCTGTGGGCCATAGTGATGCTGATTATGAACTACTGAAATTCAAGGACCATCAAGACTCTCTTCCATCAATATCCAAAATGGGAAGGCCCTATTCAGATTTTTATGAACTTTCCAGGTGCTGGAAAGATGGGATTTTTTTCAAGGTCTTAAGGGCCTGTGGCCAACCTGATCTTCATATGTGTTCTTCTGGTCATTGCTCAGCGAACAGTATTGTGCAGTATTGTCCACAAGTTGCTCATGATCACGGAATTTGCACCTGCCATAGCACTGTTCGCTTGCGCTTCCGTGAAAGGCTTGTTCTGCATTGGAAGAATGCATTTGCTGTATTACCGTATGTGATGATATGTGTATCAGATTAATTAAGCAGATGCATAGTGTAGATATTGTTATATTACCGGTATTATAGGTGTAATGTTTTTATCAAGCTCTCATGAGTGATTTGTTTTCCTTTCTGCCTTGATCTTATTCTGAGATCAGTTTACCGCTGTTTAGTTGTATGTTGTTTTACTAAGTTGTTGGCTGTCATTTTTCTGCCATGCAAATAAAAATGTGGGATGAGAATTGTTCCTAAGCTGATGGCTACATATAGCTGAAGTCTAAATTCTGCTACTTATGTCATGCTTAGAATCTGCTTAAAACCAACTTTTGAGCATGTTTGTGACAAGCCGTAGATAACTCAGCAACAACAAAATAACTGAAAACAATCTTAAATAATTTTATCGACCAAGCTCTGAGCAGATTGCTAACCCCATCACAGACCAAGCCTCAGACTTTGTTTCTGTTTACAAGCAGTCACAAGACTGTCGCAGATAAGTCTCCAGTATTTTGCACCCAATGATCAAAACATACAACTAAAAATGCATAAGTTGCTTGCAGAATTTAGGATTTGAATTTTGCTGTCACATTGTTACTGTAATGTACTGATATTGCTGCTGATGCTATTTATTGATACATGTGTCAACTGTTCTCCTAGAATAGACTGAGTTCTTTAGCTTGATTATCTTACAAGCTGTTGAGACTTTTTTAACCACCAAGTGGTAATTGGTAACACAGACATACTCAGAGATTCAGTAAACCAGTGTTCTAGTTTACAGCTGACTGCAACATATTTTGGATGCAGCATGTATGGTACACAGTTATTGGTGTCCATGAGGTCTTGAGCTTTTGGCCTTAAATTTTGGTTTTGTTTACATCCCTTTCTGATTCATGCAAGTTCATAAAGTAATTGTTCTTGTATATATGAGGGTCGTTCATACATAAGTTACAAAATGGCGCCATTTTTGCCGTTTTCAAGTTTCGACTCATATCGCTCTTACATAGCTTTGTAAACTGTGAAAGTTTTTTGCTCTAATTTTTGCTGTTTTTAGTCAACTTTTGTCAAAATTTTTGGTATTTAATTTTATGACAAGAAATTTATTCACTGTTTTCAGAATACCTCTGGGCGGATAAAGGAAGTTAGTGCAAGGAAAAAATTATGTGTGATGTAACAATGTCTGAGACATTTTAATACATGCTGTGTTTCAGCCAATTTTGTCCTTGAATAAAAATGGTTGGTTGCCGTGACAACAGGGGTTTTCAGGAGAAAAATTTACACGACACCGTTGCATAGCCCAGGCCCGAAAATAGGGGTAGGTGAAAACAATGTGCAATTATCTTTTGCGGGAGCCGAGTTATAGTTAATTTTGTCCCAAAATTTGTTGCCATGGCAACAGGGGTCGGCAGGGGAGAGATTTAAATAACACCATTGGATAGCCTGGGCCCGAAAATAGGGGGTAGGTGCAAACAGGAGGCAATTATCTTTTACGGGGACCGAGTTATACCGCTTTGAAGTCCCCATAGGCCGTAATGCAAATTTTAAAAAATTGGGGTAAAATAGAGGAATGAGTTATCAGATTTTTATTGCAAACAAACTTGGTCTTACTTTTCGGGCCCCGAATCACTGTGCAAAATTTCATCAAAATCAAATCAAAATTGCGGCCATATTAGTGTTTACAGGCAGAATGACCGAAGTGATTTTGTAATCTGTCCCATGCTATGCTACAGCAATGGGACAGATAAAAATGCTACAACTGCAGCAACACATTTGGGAGTTTCCCATTATGGCGTGTTGCTATCTCATTTTTGCACTCAGCAGTTTAGTTTATTGCACATACTGTATAGTGTAGGCCTACAGAATGATAGGGGTTGATGTTTCATTCTGAGTGTCTGTAGGATAATGACTTGTTTGTTGTGCCTATATATTGTGTCAGTCTGTACAGTATCTGTTTGTTTGCATTTCTTTGGGTTAATAGTCATTAGTCAATAACTTCTGACTTTGGTGCAAATATCTGATGATGTCACACGGCTTCTTTGACCAGATATTATGATGTTAGTAGTAACACAAAATTTTTAGTCTCTGGTGTACATGTGAGTTGTGACTAAGATGTATGTCTTTTGTCCTTGCATATAAATTTCAGCGTGGATTGTAGAGAGAGTTGTGTGGTTAATATTTGGTATTGTAGCACGTCAGTCATTATTATTGATGATAGATGGTACAATGGGAACATTTTGGTAATCTCAATGCAGTGCAAATAGATGCTTTTTATCTCTGTATTCTTTGTTACACTGTGGCAACTGTGGGTACTTACTGTACAGTTCAGTGTGTTTTCATCATTGTACAGCTGGCTGACAGATATACGTTCTGCAGAATTATTGTGTTTGTTTTTGTTTAACATCTGTCTTGATTTTATTTATTTCTTGCAATACAGGGTGGCCACAGGTTCTTTAAAGCTTTTTCCCCTTTTTCGCACTCTGCGAAGTTCTCAAAAACCAAATTGGGTCATGAAAGATTTTGAATTTAATGTTAGAGGTTCTTGAAAATCCTCGAATTTCAGTTGTTCAAAGTCATTGTGACAGCGATGTAGGCATTCTGTTTATATGCTGCCAGAAACGTCTAACGTGGCATGATAAATTGGTGACATGGTAAATTATTGCGGGAATGGATCTGGAAAAGGTCTTTGTATTTTTGTGTCCAAAACTGGCCACCCTCGTAATAACTCAGCAATTACTTAAGCTGCTGTCACATTTTGGAACTGTGTGAAGATAAACAAACATTACAGTTGTGTTATTACCACCGCTAAAAGAAGGATTATGTTGTAACCTATGTCTGTCTCTTTCTGTGACTGTTTGTCTACTAGATTTCTAAAAAAGTTACAAACACATTTTGGTGATTTTTACGTGTGACAGCGAGCATAGCTATAGCACGTATTAGCTATGGTAATTCTGTCTGTCTGTCCATCTGTCTGTCACAACCCGGTACCGTTTCAAGACCAGGTGAGATAGAGACTTCGGGTTTTCACCATATGATAGCTTTAGGTCTTTAGTATTTCATGACAAAATTTCATGCCGCTGGGTGTCATTCGGGGGAGAAAGGGGCAAACGCAAACCTTACCCGTAGACCTGGCATAAGCTTAACTCTACTGCGTTCGCATGGTGGCGCCACACAACTAACGCATTATGCGATCGTTGATACGTATATACATGGCAGTAAGTAAAATGTCGAACTTGATCGATTTCGAACATCTGCAAACCGTTTTACTATCTGTAGCCTATGCTAGAATTAAGATTTTCTCCTGAATCGCTGGTAGATATTTTGACGACAAAATTATAAATACCGAGTAAGACACCCAACTTTTTGCCATACATGATGCAAATAATTGCTAAAAAGACGTTATCTTGCCACTATTGGCTCGTTTAGCGTGTAAATGGTTGCCAATAGGCACAGACATGGTGCTTATCGTAACAAGCACTGGCGATGAGCTTCTTAGGAATGTCAACGTCAATTACCTTGAATGACCCTGAACCCCCAAAATTGATAGTTTTAGTTAATTTTTAGCGATTTTTGGCTGGTACACACATTTCAAAAGTGAACTGCACCAAAATGGCTGGGGATAGACCAAGAAAACCTGCATGTGAAATTTTCGCCATTAAATGTAGATTTTAGCAGTGTAAGTCATGACCCCCTTAACTGAAGAAAGCCTGTGCACGTGGGTGTCAAAGAGGGGTGCCCCCTAAAAATTGGTTATTTTACTGTTATTGGCTGGTCTAGAGTAAGAACGGTTGCAGATAGGCAGAGACATGCTGCTTATCATAACAAGCACTGGCAATTAGCTTCTTAGAAATGTCAACATCGTTGACCTTGAATGACCTTGAACACCCAAAATAGGGGTTTTAGTGATTTTTGGCAATTTTCGGCTGCAGAAAAGTGAATTGCGACAAGATGGAAGGAGACATAGATGTTAAAAACATTTTTTAATGTTTTTAAAATATAAGTTTAAAAAACATGTTTTTTGTGAAGCGACTGGTAAAGCCTGGATTGGTCTAATGCAGAACATTATCGATACTGCTGACAATGAATAGAGAAAGCATCTCCATGCTTATTTTTGCACAATGGGCCGGCATTTCAAGCAATTTTACTGTAGGCAGTTGAAAAATAGACAACTGGATAAAATGTCAGCCAGAAAGTCAGAAATGTGAACAAAATGTGTTATGTTGATTAAGTAAGCATACCACATTGGATAAAAAAGTAATATTTTGTTGGTTCTGTTTTCCCCAGGTAGTGCAAAAACAGACATTAAGTAAGGTGGGAAAATGAATGGTCACTTGATGGCCAGTTGTCTCAGGAATATTTTTACCAAAAATTATTTAAATCTGTTAATCCTTATTAAAATTACAATCGTAAATGTCAGGGATGTTTTTTGAGACACAGTATACACTGTGTCTCAGAAAAAAACTTCATCTGTTTTACATTTGTGATAACTGAAGTGTGATATCATCCAGTTTTGCCAAATTTTGTCAGCAACATACCTCAGGAAACTTGAAACAATTACATATACATGGCCCACCACATTTCGTTTTACATGTTCGTAAAGTACCCAGTACAATAGTAGCAACAATTTTACAGCATACAGCATTAAATGTGAAGTTTCTACATAAGTCACATTGTGAAATCAGACAACTATCAAGTAATGTTAACAATATTGTGTAATAAAACTACACTGTGTCTCAAAAAAAACCGGACCCCTATTACGTTTTGAAATAACTCCAACAAACTGTGCCTAATAATAATAATGATTAGCTGAGAAAA
>Ga0209367_1000132_pt1 | contig 53696 bp, 23 predicted proteins | sample WorMetLIZISLAND2_FD_187412 | JGI IMG/M metagenome (GOLD analysis project Ga0209367, IMG submission 187412) | Marine gutless worms symbiont microbial communities from Max Planck institute for Marine Microbiology, Germany - Olavius geniculatus... ...
GTCCGTCAGACGGTGTTTTAAAGCAATGGAGGTCAGACCGTCAGATTAAGTATAGAAAGACGTCTGAAAGTTACTAATACTTTCATGCATATTGTCATTTGTCAAACTAAATGTCGTCAACTTCACAGTTTTTGGACTGCACAATTTCTCATCTTGGACTGCACAAATTGCATCATGGACTGCACAAAGTTGGTTGGACTGCACGCTTAGAATAACCCCTGATTCATCCCGCACGCATCTCTAAATCATGTCATCGAATTCAAGATCGTCATTCATAGAAATTCGTGCATTGCACAAATTTCGCCATAAAAAATGATAACGTGGAACATATATTTTTTTTTAAAATCCGTACAGAAACATGAAATCGAGACTCGAGTAAAACAACGTACCGTTGCTGCAATGAGTGCTCGACCGTTTGAAAACAGAAAACCGGGTATGATAGTGAACGAGCAGAGACGAGAAACAGGGATCACGATCTTTCAATACATGTCTAATTGTAAGGTTTGGGGGAAAATGCCGATATCGTAATATTGTCAAACATCGAGTATCGATACCGATATAATGCTGACACTGACCCAGCTCTAGTTTAATATTCCATTTTCCATACAAAAGTTCACTTTTCGTTCGTTTGTTTCAGAGCGGAAGAAGAAAATATTACCTTTTAAAAGGTATATATCTGTGGTTGTAGATAAATAATTATTGCTCTTATAATGCAGCATATACAGTAATTCTGTTTAGACGAGCCTCATTTAGCTACTCACATTAGGTAAGCTTGTGTTTTTAACAAAAATAGTCCGCTAGGAATAACGACATTTCACTTCTTGTTAGTTATCATTCTTATCTTCAGAGTCAGTTTGTTCTCTCATAAACACTATATGTATTCATTTTAGTTACTAAATGGCTTGAAGCTGAATGACAAGGATCCCACGCAACCATTGCATTGTTTGTGACCCGTCATTGCAGCCTATTATCTACAGTTTACACCACCATTATCCGGCAGTAGACTATTTTGATGCTAGAGCCTTTTGATTCAGCTGCATGAAAGGCATTTGGCCGCTAGATTGTACATACACAGTAATTCCAAATATCCAAAAGTTTATTTTGGGGGACTGGGCATACCTTCAGTAATTGTGGAAAAGTGGGCTAGTTAACGAATGCAGTTTTGTATATTTTATATGCGTACAAGTCATTACTGTTTCAGTGAAAGTTTTTTTTAGGTTTTTCTTTAAAATATGGACCATGTTACATTTTATCTAAGGTTTTATCTTGTAAACCGATGGGTTTTTTTGTAAATGGTTATTTTTGATTGATGGATTGATGGATCAATCAGTCGGTCAATCGATGGTGTTAACAGCTATATAGCTGGTTGTGTGGCTAATGTCTGCAGCTGCGTCACAAGAGATAACATGGACAGTATGCTACCAGCAGCTGCACATGGTCGCAAGTTTCGTCTTGTTGCCGTGGCAATCCTGATCTTGCTTACACTGACTTGCTACTTCTGTTGGGAGATACTATATCAGGAGCGTGTTATTCTGAACATACTGCGAATGTCAAGGACTGCCGGTTCTGCCACAGAGCCAAAAATTCCATTGACTAGTGACCACTTGGAGGAAGTTGTTGAGGCCTGGTTTGAACAGAAGAAGCAGGAGGTAATGCTTTTGATACTTCTGTGCACTGCTTATCTTGCTAAAACATTTGATATCACCACTAGTCAAATAATTTTTTTACATGCACTTGCACAAACATATATAATTATATTTATTACAGCTGTAAGATGATTGTGTTAACTGAGTATTATCAAAATATTTTGCCCTTGTTATGATCAACATCATTGTCATCATTATCAGCTTATGAAACACAATGCTATGCAGTTCATTTTCAGTCAATGTATATCGAGTGTTTTCTAGATGTGACAAAACGTAATTTAAACGTAATAATTTTTTAGACCACTATTGCACAGTTGTGGTTTTTTATTGATGGTTTTACCATCAGCTTCAGCTTGCTGGGCATCAGAATTGAGATGTAAAATGTTGCAACCACTGCGAGATTCTATTGTGGCAGATTGTGCTTTTTTGCAGGTTATGAAAGATCTGAGATCTAACAGTGCAGGTGCAAAAACTGACTTGACAAAAAAAGACATTGCCAATGCGGTCAAGGCCAAACTGACATCATCTGACAGTGAAAATGAAGATGCAATGATAAAAACTTAGTTTGTTTCATTGGTACTGGACTATAGCCATTTTTATTTATGAACATGTGTTGTGCTGACAACACATTGGTGTAAGTGTATGGTTGGTCATTTTAGGTTATGTTTTGTTGTTACAAGAAGAAACCACAGCAAGCATATTGTCCTGAGCAATGGTCAAAGCCTGGGGTGACCACAAGACTGTTATAGCCATTTGTAGAGAAACAAAGTTTGGGGTGGGTCTGTGGACAGAGCTGCCAGTCAAATGGGGGCAAAGCATTTACTGCACTTCTTTTGCAATTAAAGCAAACTCAGTGTCTGGAACAGTGTGAAAGATATCTCCGCTCAGTTGTGTTGTCATGTTTGTATGGACTTGTATGCAGTGGTAGTTACAAGTCTGTCTTTACCTACATTTGGGGTGGGCAGGCCATTACACCTACTCAGCACTGAGGCCATATCAGTTTGGCCCGACGTGCATAAGAAGTCTGTCACTCATTTGCTATCCGTACAGACTCGTGTCTAACCAGGTCTATATCGTCTCACTACTTTCAACAATAGGTGCCACTACCAGCTCCCTCCACTACTGTATGTCTTCTGTAGTGACATCTAGTACCAGTGTCATCTGTGTTTTTTGTTATACATTATTTTTACAAACTTCAATGTAGCAGTTCTTCTGATGTCTTCTTATTCTTTCATATAGCCCTTCTATCTCATTGATGGTCTTCCACTTAATCTTTACCATTTGTGTACAAAAAACTGCTGTGTTATTGGTGCCTGTTGTTGTTTAAGCAAAACATGCAGATACATGTTGTGTGTATATGTATAAGCAGATAAACAATGCACACTTAGCTTAAGAACAGTGTTGTGACAGTAGTTATGAACAGTTGCAGTGTAGTATGCTTGGTAGATGAAAAAGAACGTATGGTACATGTTTAGTTTTTTTACTAAAGCTGAAAGCTGCCAGTTAGATGTGCATTAACATATCTTTTGTTTTGGGGTTTTTGTCTAGTTTAATATGATATTCAGTAGTTTTCTGCACTGCAAAAAGTAAACAGATGACATTGTATAACTGTGCATGATCAATAAATATCATTTTGTCATAAATACTGTGAAAACTTACAGTTACTTACTGAAGATTTCTGTGTAGCTTGGTTTAACATGCGTAAAAGTTTTATAACTTGGCCTGTTGCACGATCATGTTAATATTATAATGTATGACTGAACATGCTCTTGACCAGTTTGTCCATGGCATTTCCAGTGTCTTTCATTGTTTAATTTAAACTTATGCTAATGCTTTGATGCTGCTGCTTGGGTAACTACTGCTCTTACAAATGTTACAAATCCCAAAACTTTGCCTTTAGGGACTGGCCTGACTTGGAGTGAATGGGGAAAACTAGGCTGATCAAACAAGTCAAATGTGCTAGTAAGTAGTAAGTCTAGTAATAATGCAAAGCAGTCACTCATTAGGATGTACAGTAGGTCATATTGGTTTTATTGGGACAGTCTGCTTATTACTCAACATTGTAACGTTTTGCTTGTTGATATCAGATGCTAAACATGAAAACACTTTGGAAAATGTTTGCTATGAACGTCCACTTGGCAAAACTGCTCAATGTGGCAAGATTTGATGATGCGTTGGTGTTAAGTTTTCAAGTATTTATGCACAGATGTGCACATATTCATGTTTATTGTTATAGAGTATTTCATGGTTGTAATGGTTGTACTACAGTGTGTCTCAAAAAAACATCCCCAACATTTTCAACTGTAACTTGAAAACCAATTATCAGATTTCGATAATTTTTGGTACGAATATTCCTGACACAACTTGCCATCAAATGACCATTCAGTTTCCCACCTCACCCAGTGTATGTTTCTGCACTACCTGGGGAAAACACAACTAGCGAAATATCACTTTTTTATCCAATGCGATATGATTGCTTAACGCGTAAAAACATATTTTGTTCACATTTCTGACACTGTAACTGACATTTCGTCTAGCTGTCCATTTGTCAACTGACTGCAGTAAAATTGCTTGAAGTGTTTGCCCACTATGCAAACACAGACAAGAAGACGCTTTCTCCATTCATTGACAGCAGTATCGATAAAGTTCTGCTCCAGACCAATCTAGGCTGTACCAGTTACTTCTTGACTTCACAAACATTTCTAAATTTTATCTGGTAGACACACTGCTGCCCCACCATGGTCAGCCACCTTGTCGTGGTGGTGGGGCTTTGCACTGATGACCCGAAAGATTTCTAAAATTTGGAGGTGAGGAGCTAACTAAGAGCTGACCAAACCCGTGAGAGCAGATTTGCTACACGTTACCAGTGCTTTTGTGCTGGTTTTGGCCTCACAGCCGAGATCGGCTTTACAGCCGTCTATTTATGGCTTCAGAGCCATCTACGGCTTTACAGCCACTACCTGTAACCTTGTGGTTACATTCGGGGACGCAAGAGCCTACCCACCCCGGAGGTAAGCTAAGGTAAGGTAAGGTAAGGACACACTGCTGCGTGACAGTCAAACCTTGTAATAGACTGGCTGTTGGGGCCCACAGATTAGGACAGATGAAATTTATCGACGTTTTTTCATTCATTTTAACATTTATTATGCTTGGTCTGCTTTCCCCAGGTAAAGCAAAAGCAGACGTTGGGTAAGGTGGAAACTAAAACACTTATTTAATACCCAGTTGTGTCATAAATACTTCTTCCGAAAATTAGTAAAATCTGCTAATCTTTCTTCAAGTTATGATTAATAATGTCGGGTATGTTTTTCTCAAGTTTTCTGTTTATTTCAACACATTTCGCTTTGTCTGCTTTCCCTAGGTAGTGCAGAAGCATACATTGGGTGAGGTGGGAAACTGAACGGTCGTTTGATGGCAAGTTGTATCACGAATAGTCCTGCCAAAAATTATTAAAATCTGTTAATTGGTTTTCAAGGTACAGTCAAAAATGTCAGGGATGTTTTTTGAGACACAGTGCAGTTCTTGGTTGTTATATTATGTTATTGTTGTTTCATGTTTGTGCATCGTATGACCCAATCACTCACGGTTGCATTTCAGTAAACCCTTGTCTTGTACTGCCAATAATAATTAATTTTCATTCTAAGTTAACTGCTTTCAAAGCTACATAATTTCTAAGTTGGCTGCAAATAACTAGGTAGCCAACTTTGGGGCTCCGACAAGCAAAGAGTGCAAGCTTGTTATTTGTGCAATGACTTTCCAAGTAACCCAATGTACATGCATTGCCACATTACGTCAGTGTTGCCGAAGGACAGTCATACGATGGACAGCATAATATGATGAGTGACATAAAGGGGTGCCTACATGTTATATATGTAAAAAAAACTGAAACTCGTATGTGATTTTGTGTTAGGCAGAATGCAGCTCTGAAACTGGCCAAAGCAGAAATTGCATGCAAGTTAGTTTTGCCTATAGTTTTAAATGTGAATGGTTACTGAAGTAATTGTCATTCAGACCTGTAGACAAAAGAAATTACTACTTACGAATAGTAGAGTTAATAGTGTACTATAAAACAAAATTTGTGAACATGTAGTCTACAATTTGGGAAACTAGTTTCTAACTTTCTGTCTTCTGCATCGGTTGAAGATTAAATATAGAAGAATTTAGTCCAGCATGGCGACAAGCAGCTGGCTTTACCTATAAGATAACAAGAAAAACTGGAAATTTGGGGCAAAGCCCAACGTGAGTATGCCCGGCGCCCTAAGTCCGATTGTGGGGGGGGGATTTAGGCTGTATTCCGCACGAAGCAAAGTTACATGCCCGAACTCAAATGCATTAGCATACACAGAATGCGCACTGTCGACTTACGGTGGGTCAACATTTACGCCTATAACTTTCGTTAGTGAACCAAGGCTCACAAAGTTTTTTTGCTGAACCGCCCAAGGATCGCCGTCGATCAAGTTTGTTTCAAATTTTCAATATCTATACCGGTTCCTGAGATATTCACGGTCAAAGTCGAAAGTTGTTCAAAATCGCACGTTCTTGGACGTTTTTTTGCACTCTCAAATTTTAAGGGGGCGGTGCCCCCTTTCCAAAAAAGTTGTACATAAGTGATGATGGCCACCTTATGGCACGTCATGTGGCAAAGTTTCGTAGGGTCACTCCCTCTTCCACCAAAGTTATAGGCGCCTATGCGCTGAATTTTTCCAGCCAATTTTTGACCACCTTTGTAAAAAAATTGTAAGGGGGACTACCATCCCCGGTTGTGGGTGTGCTAGCAAGGCTTGGTCATTCTCCAGCGCGTGTAAAACTGGGGCCGTAGCACCCCCTATGGGCCAAAATTTGGTTTTTACAGTGCATATCCGTTTCGGTGTTGTTCGCCGCCGAAGTTTGAAGTCGTCCGAAATCGGGCCAAATTCTGCATGTTTTGGCGCCTAAATTTTTTTTTCTGGGGGGAAGGCCCCCAAAATTTTTAGACCCAATTTTTAAAATTCAGTCTACTACAGACCACGTACGGTGCTAAATTTCGCGCCGATCGGCCGTCGGAAGTCGAACATACCGTGGCGAAACAAAAAAAAGAATCTGCGGTAAAACATAAAAGTACGCTGCGCAAGCTATTGCTTTCGTGCGGACTAATAACAGCAAACCGCCAGTCTGCAGAATGATCTTCAGCTTATTAATTGCTGCTGCCACCGGCCTTCAGGCAGTTGCTATAACTGACCAGTTGACATTGAAGCAACGTCGTGCGGTCAGCCGATGGGTAATTGCATGGTCTCAAAATAAATGTTATAATGAAGCTGTGATATGAGCTGGTGGTGGTACGTGATAGCTGTCATCAGCTAGCAACTACGCTAAAGCAGATTATTTTTTTTTTCCGGCGCTGCAGTGTTGTTATTATAGCCTAGCTGTAAAAATACGATGCTGAATAGTCGTGTACATGCATTGCTCTAGATTATCACTTGTTTTTTTTAATTTGCCCACAGTTATAGGTGGCTTGGTGGCTTAGCGGTTAGCGCGTTGGATACGAGAACGAAAGGTCCACAGTTCAATGCCCAGCCGATGCAGTACCAAGTAACAACTCTGGGCAAGTTGTTCACACCTATGCCTTTATAGGTGCAAGTGGTCTAGTGGCTAGTGTCGAATAGCAACTTTCAGGTTGCAGTTCAATTCTCGCTGCCGGTCATTTGCAAGCAACCTTGAGCAAGTTGCTAACCTACTGTGTGCTCAGGTCAACTCAGCCTCCTACTCTTCGTGGGATGGAAAATGAGTAGTATAGCTTACGGGCTACAAGGTGAAGGCATATTGTGGCAGATTGGGGCGGTGAAAACACTTTGGAAAATGCTAGCTGCAAACCGCGGGTCCAATTGTTCGCTTAGGCGGCCATTGGATGGCCGCATACTGCGCTGCGGTATTATTAGCTCATGCCAATCAGCTGCCACCTCCAAGATTGTAAAGCGCTTCTGGTGTTGAGTCCGTCTCGTGTAAGAAGTGCTATAGCAAGTGCTGGACTTTACTTTTACCTTTTCTACAAAGCTATACCAATGCAATCTTGTGGGCCAATTTTCACCCACACCATGGGCGGGCTATGCCATCGTTCGTTGTCCGTCCATCTGTCCGTCTCGTGTGACGTTTATACGTAACGCTGATCATACGTCGTGTCTAAAAAAGCAAAATTGTTTTGCCAGAAGTCTCAGAACTTTGTCAAATTTCTGCCAACCTTGATAACATTTGGCACAACGATAGCCAAGACAATAAAATTACCGGTATGTGAAGTGCACTAATTTTCCGCCTAACCTAATTTGTGTCAATGCACTACTGTTTTAGGCCTAAACAAAAAACATAGACGTTCTAAATTGTTACATTATGCTGTCATTGCTATTAGTATCAGATTGCTAATTTTCATCATCATTTCAGTTTTTCTCGTAAATTCCCCCAAATATTTTCCAGCCTAAAAAATTGTATTTTGGGGAGAAAATTTCTTGGCAGGCGAAAATTTAGGAGTGACTGTAGTATCAGTAGACTACATCTTCAGTCTGTTCGTATGATCACTGCAGTGTGAGCTTTGATCATGACATTGTATTCTAGTGCACTGTTACAGAGCCATATGTGCGTGGTTTCGCTACAACAGTCCTTGTGATAAATTGCAATCGATATAAGTGACAAAAATGCGTTTTGGCCTTGCTGAGGTACGAAGCTACGAGCGTTAGGGTGTTTACACAATCCAGCAAACGTCCAGCATTAGCACGTGTATTTTGAATACATTTGCTGGAAGTTTGCTAGACGTTTGCTAGATCGTGTAAACACCCCATAAGGCGCCGAGCCTCGGCCTTTGAGTGACAGCCTGCTCGGCAGGTGTCATAGCTGGTGAGTCATCGCAAGACCACCAGCGTCGCTGCACATTTTTCTCACTGCACCATACACGAAGTTCGTTAAATCTATAAAACTCATTCTTGACTAAGTCATAACAACTGTTGCAGGCACTCTGGCAGTTTTGAAATTTAGCCCGCCAGAGTTCATTTCCATGTACTTTACTAGGCTATGTTCAATACACCGTATACGGAGCTGCATTCAAAGGATTTACAAGGATTTCCTGAGATAGGCGTTTAAGTACGATATAACGGTAATCTTGCACAATCTACGTCACGTAAATACAGAGTGACCCATGAAAACATTTGTTTTTAATTGTGAGCGAAAGAAAAACGACTGATGCATGCAGCAACTGAAGTTCTGCAAATGACACCGGAAGTGAAAAGTCCAAGTCTACTACATAGCATGGAATTTAACGGTGAAAGAATTGTCTTAACTGTTACTGCACGGCTGTCACAAAACGTGTCGTCGTTTTCATGAGCCTCGATGTAGGCTATCTAATTCGTTGAATCCATCGCAGCGGTCATCCCGGCCCGCCTGGCAGCTAGAGCCGGCTTAGCCAGCAGCAGCAGCAGCAGCAGCAGCGTGGACAGCAGCCAGGGTAGTCGATGACGTCAGCCGTTACGCAAGAGCTGACCCATTTTTCACGACCTACTTACAGGCTGGACTGTCAACAAAAAGCGAGAGCTGGCCAGGCTACCAGCGAAGATTTTCGACGGAGATGCAAGACGTTCGCGGCGCAAATTCTCGATGTTTTCGGCGAGTTCAATTTGCAGACGGTGAATCAGCCGGCGCAAGATGAGTATGTTTTACTGCAGCTGCACTGTGCTTGCTGCGGCTGCGTTAGTGTATAGCTAAGCGTAGTACCGGCTGCATCCCTTGCCTTGGCCAGCAGCTAGGCCAAAACATAGCGTCCTTATCACTAAGGTCACCACCAGCTGTAGCGTGCGATGGTTGTGTCGAGCAGTCGACGAGTGCATAGAGCAGGTTTGTTTGCCAGTTGATGGACATTGTGTAGGTCATTCGCTGCTGTTTGCGTCTGGTTGATCAAAACGTTGCAATCAGGTGATTTTTTGCTGCATTCGGATTTGCCAGTTGCTGCTGATGTTTCTATTTCATTTTATCAAGTGACGTAAAAAGTAATAAATACAGGGCCGGATTCAACCGCGATTGGGCGCTATTCGTTAAATGTGTGGGGCCCTTGCATAAATTTTCTGTTTGAGCAAAGCAACATCGTATGTTTTACATGTAGATCGCAATACAGCGATGCAGACCCGGGAATGAAAGTAAACTTTTAAATGCAAGCTAAACTCAACAACACGCTATAGACTAGAAGATATGTTGCATTGCTGAGCGACATTCTCTAGCTTGTGGGGCTCCTGTTCGGTCGAACATGCTGAACATGTGACATCACTGCTAATGTGTGCACTCATAGGATTTTGTGTAGGCCACACGGTCTTAAAAATTAAGGTAGATGACTAGATCTTATTCAAAAGTTCAAATTTTGGACAATTGGTTACTAGAAAGTGCAAATTCTGAACATCTGATTTCTTAGATTACATTCGACGGTATGATATTCTGTGAGACGTAATTAAAAAGCTTTCCAGTTTTGTGTCCTAGCTGTGTCACTATCAGCATTTACGTTAAGTCCTTCCCGAGCTATAAGGCCTATAGGAGGGGGGGGCGCTGATCTCCGTCTCCTCTGCCTTCAGTCAGACACCAGTTTGCACTGCAGAACTACCGACGCAGGATTAGACCTATTGCATCGCGCGATGTGACTGTTTACGACGCAGCTTTTGCTGATATTCATTGCGCCTACCCACGGAGGGATGGCTAGGCCGAGTTGATGTGAGTGGCTACTGGCTGTCCGAGATGTTTTACCCATCTGCAGACTGTCACCCATTTAAGTGCTAACCGGGCCCAGCGTTGATTAACGTCGTTGATGCCACAACGAAACCATGCCAAACTGTCACCTTTAACAGCTACTTAATTGTCTAATTGAACTGTTGATAAACAACTTGCAAAGCAAAGTCGTTTCCTAGCGACAAAGCTCATGGGCTGACACTGATCTCCGTTTCCTTACACCACCAGTTTACGCTGCTAGAAAACGGATACTGAGATAGCGCATCGCGAGGTGTGCCACGTCTCAGGTGCTCGGTGCGCTTATTCACGGGGGATGGTTAGACTGAGTTGGTTGATCGACTTTACCTTAAAGATGTAAAATAGGCCCTACTGAAAGTCAGTTATGCGGGCCGTATATGTTCTACGGCGTTAGTCACACGAGTTCATATCGTTGATCACGGTTCGTTTTTGTGACGATAGGCCTTAATTGATTTGCAGCAGTCTTGCATTCATTCGAACGGCAGGAGAAAAATATGCGGGGCGCGCATTTTTAGGTCTGTTCTGCATTACGGCTGTAGTGGGAAATGGTGGGCGTGTAGTTTAGCGGGAATGAATGACGCCCGCTGCTAAGTGTCGAATGGTGATTATTGACCATCATTCACGCAGTGAGATTCTGCGTATGATGAGTGTATCGAGTCGATCTGTTTTTGTTTACAACGTACCAATACAACGTCTGGCTGCTGCTGCTGCTGGGACAGAGTGACGTGTTTATCGGCGGCGCGGGCGGGCGGACTGGTGTCACGTGGTGCCTGGGACCGAGTCGTCAGTCTCAGATCTTGCGCGTGCGTGTTGTCTCTGATCGTATGGTAGCGTGCTCACTGCTCAGTGCTCGTCGATATCAACCCCCGCCGCTGGGTGGGTGGCGTGCGAGGGTCCTAGAGCGCGTGGGCCGACCCTGAAGTACCTCGCTGGCAATGGCCTTGACACACGGCGCTCGCCCGACGCCAGCTAGCTTGCCGTGCACTCAGTGCCACAACGGCGGCGGCGCGCTCACTCGCACGGGGTGAGTGGGCGGCGGACGCCGGCCTAGTCGACCGGTCGGCGCCGCCGCCGCCGACATGTCTGATCCAAGGACGTCTGATCTGACGCAGTTCCATTGCCGAACACGCCACGTCACGTCACGTCACGTCGTCGATAGCTGCTTGTCGATATCAAGTATTATAAAAGTGCAGTTAACGTAGCCTATCATGTTGAACTCAGCTGCGCTGACTATCTTAGCAGGCTGGTTCAGCCTAGTAGCGAGTTCTGAGTTGCAGTCCAGCTACTCGGAACATCGCGCTACTGTTGACGTCGACCTTCGGTGCTTTACTGCATGTTGCTGGAACTCAGTCACTCGCTCTGGTTCCGATGCTGATAATGTGTGGCCCAGTTTTGGGACACTGCCACGCGTGAGTCCTGGAAATAACGTCGTATAGGCTTACGGTTCATCGCGGTTAAACCTTTGTTCAATTCTCGTCCGTGTGCATTATGTTATTTTCTTTTAACCACTTGCTTATATTAACACCGTGCCATTCCACTAGCCAGCTAACGGTGCCTGTGCATGCTATTTGACAGTAATGGACTGCGGTAATCTGCATGCTTCTTCTGTGTCTGACTATGTCCAGAACAGAGCTGGTGTCATTAAACTGCAATAAAATCGAGGTTTATGCTTTATTTTGGTGCAGTCACTTTATGCTGTAGTTTGCGTTATGTTCCTCGTTTAAGTAAAACATGTATGACCTGGAATCGCTTCTTCGTAGGTCTGTACTCATTGACGTATGTGTCCGTTGATCTGCATTAAATAAATTATTATTAATTTTTTTCTTTAAAATATTCTGGTACGAGCTGAGGCATGGCGGTATTCATTTTGACGTATATTAGCGGCAGACTTCTTCGACATTGTGCAGCACACTGGCTACTTTAGGCTATATCCCGTTTTCTCGAGGAAGCATACGTGAAGCAAACATGAAGCAATCTTAGAGCACACGTCGTGCGCGTGTATTATGAATACGTTTGCTTCATGTTTGCTTCATGTATGCTTACTGGTGTAAACGGGGTATTAATCTGGCACTGGACTACTGGCTAGCCTAGCTAGTCTGATCTGCCGTCGGGTCGATATCGAACGCTGTGGCGTCGGTCTATGTTGTTGCGGCTTTTAATTGCTTGCTGTGTGGAAGATGATCGTTTGGCAGACGTTTCTAGGCCGCCTTTCAATGTTGCCGGACAATCGGTGTTTACCTGACCGACGAGGGCACAAGTGGGCCTATACAAGCGAGTCTGACGAGAACGCCTTGCCACGCGAGCTGCGTACCACGAGCTAGGATCACGAAATGTACGCCGTCGGCTTTTTGAACGACTCTGCTGCCAGGGTCTGTAAAGTTTACCGTATCCAGCAATTCGATCGAACAGGGTCACCGCGAGCAATGGCGTTAAATGGGAGAGGGCTACAAAGTGTTCCGCTTTCCTGGAACAGAATAACAGTCTGCCCGTCCCGGTCTACCTTCATCATATCACTCACACTTGCAACTTGTCTCTTTAAACGACGTCTCAAAACCAATGTCATGTCTTTTGGGCATACCTGTGCCGTTATGTAAATGCAAAATAGGCCACGCGCCACGTGTGCAAGCATGGCATGTGTAGCCTATTATGCGACTCAGCCGTACTGACTGTCATAGTACATCGTGACCTCGCCAATAGTTATTACTAGTTAATAGCCGTCACTGTGTTTGCTGTGTCATGCTGGTGTAATCATTTTATGGGTGTAATTCTCTCAATAACTGGCAAGAACTGGTGCGTGCAATAATGTATGTACTTGTCCGTGGTCGTTGACTCATGGGCTTGATGCGCAGAAATGCATGCCATGCACGTAAAGTACAAGACTTATTTGACCTAATGTTCACTGACGAGCGACAGCATCGGTGCTGCCACCTGGGCAGATGGGGGAATCATTGCACAACGTACACTGTATGAGGGATACTCAGCTTCGACGCCGCCGTACGCTTCTTGAGCGTAGGGGTCGAAATTTAAACTGTTAAAATCTGCGTTTAATGCTGAAAATTTCATATTTAGGCTGTCTTGATCTCGATCTATTTAGCGCAATTCACTCTTGAAATGTGTGTTGCAGCCTGGAATCGCAAAAAATCACTACAACCCGATATTGCGGGGGTTCAGAATCGTTCAAGGTCATGTCGGTACACTCGGAAAGCCCGTCAGCAGTGGTACCGGGTCGTGACAGACAGTAGGACAGACGGGCGGACATGCAGACTTATCTTACGACAGCTAATACGTGTAGGCCGCGCGTAAAAAGTGGAAAAGCCAAAGTTGGCGAGACCATTTCCCAGGATAGGAGCAGCGGGTATGGCGGGCGGTATAGGGGATGTTGGAGCAGAAATTTGATTTAGTCCGCTAGAATGCACTGAAACGAAAATTTATTTGTTCTATAACCGTGCATTGAATTACTGATTTGCCCAACGCTAGTGATATTAGTCGTTATCGTTGACGTAGAGTCCTTGATGGTCAGATTCAGGCCTAGAGCTAGCATGAAGCCTAGCCTACAGGCTTGTTGTGTGGTAGCTAGGTATGGCCTTGATATTCTCTATAGATTTTCTGCACGCATTGAAAACCGGCGACAGGCAGACAGTAGGATATCGTTTTAGTTTGCGTGTTGTGGTTTAATATTGAGCAGATGCCAATTGCGCTGAGCCTGGCTTTGCTTCTTGTGGCCTTAACCAACGTCGTCAGTAAGAAGACACAAGTAAGAAAATCAGCACGACGTCCCCTGCAGGGGCTTGTCGGAGCACTGGGGGCAGACGTTGGGTATGGTTGGCGTATATAGCGCCGTTGTCGATACCATGTGCCTATTAAAGGACTGACAGCAAAGCGACACAGGCTACACGGTGGCGTGATTATTAGGCCTCGATCTGACCATTACGTCCACGCGACTCCAGTGCTCTGCAGTGAATAGGCCTACCACGCAACTTAACGTGCTACGTGCGACGCCGTGTTGCCGCGACGTTTGCGTGGTGGATACGGGCGACAACTTCGCAGAGAACGTAAATCTGTCAAACGTCGTCTACTCTATGTGCGCCAGCGTGATCGAGCGCGTTTCATACAAGATACAGTCGGAAAAGTCTGGTCATCCGATCGTTTTGCTCCATGACATGTCGCGTGACTGACGAACCACACATACAGTAAACTGTTTTGTTTTGTTTCTGTCTGCGTCCTGCCTGCTGCTTGGGCGAGTAAATACATTCATCTTTTGCACTCTTTTGGCTTTCGACAATAGGCCCTTATATAGTATAGGCCCTATGGCTGTGAAATTCGTTTCTTAATACAGATTATGGCAACATATGTGGAGAAAAGAACAAAGACGACGCCAGCTTTTTGTTTTGATCTGAGTCGTCAGAGACAGCATGATCATATGCTTGGGATTGTTTCTTTGGGATAAAATTGATCGATCTTTGCCGGGTTTTAGAGCGTGCGTGGCTACTATTGATGACTGAGGTGCGGTGGCGCCGCCTGGTGTGAGTCACGCCAACAACAATCAGCGGTTACCTACGCTGACTCACGCAAACATTGTGCTACTGACTGACTGACGACTATATATTTATGACTTGCTTTCTCGTGCCCTCCGCCCACTCCCCCTACCCACATCTAATATTTGCCTCGCAACGAGGTAGAGCCACGCACTGTGTTGTCTACCTGTGCACCTGCAGGCCTATAGCACGTAACAGTTTTCTCGTTATGCTCGTTGGAATCGGCCGTATCTCTGTGAGTATGCGGAAGTTGGATGTGCAGTTTGCTCTGGTAGTTTGGTTTATGTGAGTAGAAGGATTTTTCAGCTAACAGGAAGAACTGGCACCGCAGTTGTGTGCATTTAGAGGTTTAGCACATCTGGAACAGTTTGCAACTTGGCTTGCATGCAACGGCTAGAGAAAGGCAGTATAACTGTAAGTCGAATGAAATTGTCACTGAAAATTTCAGTAGAAAAAAATCTCAAAGTTTTCTACCCACAGTACTAGCCGACAGTGTATAGGTCTATTGATAAAGCGGATATGTGTCGGATAGTTATTTTGGGACATTTTTCTGAATGTTATTTCTCCAATTTTCCCTTAGGTAATTATTCGTTATTTTCTTGTTGTTTCGTACGGCATACAAAGTTTAGCTGGCCTTACCATGAGTTCATAGGTTTTATACTTTCTTAATTTGACTTAATTTTGTTTCTTTGTCTGTTGACAGACCGAAGCTGGCACGGTGCAGCGCCGTCATAATCTAGTGACGTAGTACCAGCTGAGTACTGATGACGTCATCACAGACTAACGGCAGCTGGTCGACGGGTGATGAGCGTCGGCAGCGTGTGACGTCAGTTGCAGACCTGCCAATGCCAGCACTGTGTCCTATATCACAGCGGGACGTCTACTGTTGCGGACAGGACCGACCCGTCATCGTTCTGGTGACGCTGCCGCAAGCACGTGGCGGTGACGACCCGCAGTCAGAAAGATTGGAACGAGACAGCAGCAGCAGCGAGGATGTGTCAACCTCAGCACAGATGGCGCAGGATCTGACGACACGCTGCGCCGTCACGGCAGAGCTTCAGTGTACGAATGACGACGATCATGATGAACGGTTACGTGCGACGGCGACGGACGTCAACGCGCGTGCGCTGTACGTAGACGCCCGTGTCCTGAGCGACCATCAGTCGACGGTCGTGAATACTTCACCTCGCTTGTCGACCAGCAGCAATCCAGTGTTCGGCAAATCCAAGTCGCCCAAGTCCTATTGGCTGCGGCGCCACTCGGACTCGGTGTTTGCCGAGGTCCGTGATGCGACGCAGTGCCGCGGAGATGACGTCGACGACACTGCGGCGTGCTCAGTGAAACATTGCAGCGGCAGCAGCAAGGAGCGAACAGTTTCCGACTCTCAGCAGTCCGCTGACGACGTCAGCGCTACAATGGCACGACGCTTTCACGCAGCAGTGGTCGGAGTGCAGCTGAGCGCCGGTGAGTCAGACGAAGTGTTCGATGACGATTCGCCTGCAGTGCATCAGACAACGCACAGTGACGTGAACACAGCACCCCCGCCAACGTACATCAACGAGCCTTCGCCGACTTACTCGCAGCCAGACGAGTCGTCGTCCTCGCTGCAGCAGGGTCGAGCCCGCCTCACCGTCGTCAGCGCGGGAAATCTGGAAGACATCAACGAAGAACGGCCGAGTCCAGATGTCAGCGTGGACGAAGACGAAAGCCGTGATGGCGACGGCGGTGCTATTGACTCGTTGATGGAGCCGGTGGAAGTGAGTGGCGTCAGCGACCAGCCGCTCAACGACGGCGTCAGGTCGATGGTGTTGAGCGGCGGCGGCGCGTCGTGGCGGTACGACGACGCGACTCACCGCGACGCTGCCGAGAACCACACGTTGAGTGAACTCGCTCGGCGAGAAGCGGCGAGCTCACGTGCTGTGACGACGTGTCGACGTGCGGCTCGCGTTGCACGCCGACCGTCAGCGGTGTCCGTGGAGCCGTCCAGTCCACATCGCACTGACCCTGCGACTTCCGGCGCCGGCGGTGGCGGAGGGAAGGTTCACCGTTGCACCGTGTGTCGACGAACGTTCTCTCGTAGCGACATGCTGGAGCGACACGCACGGCTTCACACCGGCGTGCGTCCGTACGCCTGCCGTCTGTGCACGCAGGTCTTCTCGCGATCTGATCACCTGACCACTCACCTTCGTACTCATACAGGCGAGAAACCGTACTCATGTCCACGCTGCACCTACACGGCATCCCGGCGTGACATGGTCACCCGTCATCTTCGCGTTCATCAGCCTCTGCCGGCTACTGACGCTACTGCGTCAGTCTCTGGTGTGGTCGGCCCGCCAAGGCGACGCATCTACCGCAGTCGCTACAAGGAAAGAACGACTCGTCCTGCTGCAGCTCAGAGTCTTGACGTTGATCCTCTGTCTACATCGCGTACCTCTCCACCGCAGTCTGCAGCCGATGACGCAGTCACGAGTTATGTACGCTCGACGGTTGACGACCAGCGACTGAGCGGCCTGGCGTTGACGTGGCCCAGCGCTCAGCGACAACGTGACCCGCCAACCATCATCTCTCTGCCACCGCCACCGTCACCAACAGAGTCCGCAGAGTCCGTCATACGTCGACGTCTGGAACGTTTACAGGCACCACCGCGGTGCATCGTCGCTCGCGGGTCCACCGGTAGCACGGACTCGTACAGCAGTCCGGGCTGTCTGAGTGCCAGTGATGTGTTTGAGTTTGCCGGCAGTTACAGCAGCGTCGAGGGCAGTCCAGACGTGTTCAGGTCACCGTCGTCCGCTCGCCAGTCAACCAGGTTCATCTTTCCGTACACTGCAGCGTCGGCTGCTCTGTCCATCTGCGACCCATCTGACTCGTTCTGATATTCTTGAGCCTTGTTCTCGTCTCATCGCGTTTATTGGACCGGTGGCTATGTTTATAGTCGTTATTCGCATGACTGTGGCGTAACATGTGACAGTTTGGTATGTTGCTGTAAAGTTGCAGAAAAGTGTAATCGTGTTTGTAATAATGATGCTTTTATTTCGTACTTTTGTCACTCTCAACGACTACATCCTTATCGTTGTACATTCCCAGCATAAGCACAGCATCGCCACATTTTCCGTGGATCATACAATGCTATACTGTGTATCACGTGTCACTGCTGGGGAGCTTTGAACCCGGTTAACCTATAGATTAGAACTCAAGTCGGCCGTTGTTAACAGCCGGCATGTCCCGGTACGATTCGTACATTTATCTCGTGTACTCATCTCATTGTAACTGTACGTTGAAGTGAACCGGTGAACACTGAACAGGAGATGTTGATGGTCGTATGTGGTTGTTGTGCACCTAGTTTCGTCTTGTGACTGCGATTGTCACCTGCATATACATGTTTTTATCACTGTCAGCATATCACTTGACACGTTCCGGTTACCGAGTAACGTTCAGCAATCTGTACTAATCACGGTTGTTATGTTCCTAGTGGTAATTGTTATCATCCAACTGCAGTCCAATTGCAAAGGTAGCAACTGCCGACTTCGTTGTTTGCATTGTTGTTTGTTTGCATTGTTAGTCCGCCCGGAAACGTTAGGAGCAGACTTATGTTTTACCGCAGTTTTATATGTTTTGCCACGGAATCTCCGATCTCCGCGGGCCGATCGGCGCGAAATTTTGCACCCTGGTCTGCACTAGACTGAATTTTGAAAATTAGGTCCAGAATTTCGGAAAGCCGTCATCTTCGCGTTCATCAGCCTCTGCCGGCTGCTGCGTCAGTCTCTGGTGTGGTCCTTCCCCCCCAAAAAAAATAGGGGCCAAAAACATTCAAACTTTGGCGCGATTTCGGACGACTTCAAACTTTGACGGCGAATATCTCCCGAACGCATGAAAAAAAATTAAAAAACGGACAGGTATTTGATCTACCGCAATTCCTCCCGCGTTAGCGAAAAAAGTTCGGTGAACTTTGGCCCACTAACTACGGAGATCTACGGGTGGAATCATACCCATTTAAATCGACGTTTTTGAAATATCATATTTCGGCCCCTAGAGGGTGCTGCGCCCTAAAATTTTTACATGCGCTAAAGAATGACTAAGTCTAGCTAGCGCACATCCCACCTGGGACGGGGCGTTCCCCTTACATTTCTTACAAAGGGGGGGTCAAAAATTGGTTTAAAATTCAGCGTATTAGCCGCAAGAATTTTGGAGGCAGGGGAAGTAGCATCATGAAACTTTGCCACGTTACGTGCTGCTAAGTAGGGGTGATAACGCGGGTACAACTTTTGGGAGAAACCGTCCCCTTAAAATTTCGAAGGGCGAAATCGTCCAAAATTCGGCGCGATTCGCGACAACTTTCGAATTTGAGCGCGAATATTTCTGGAACGGATAGAGATATCGACAAGCGGTAAACGGCGTTATCAACCACTATGCCTCCCGCGTTGAACAAAAAAATTGGTGAACTTTGGTCCACTAACACGCGAGATTACGCGGCTAATGTTTACCCACCCTAAGTCGACAGTGATTTTGCTAACGGGGAAATTTCAGCCCCCTGAATTCCCCCCCAATCAGATTTATACGGCGCCGGAGGGACTCACGTTAGGCTTTGCCCCAAATTTCTAGTTTTAATATTCGTTACTATAGGCCCTAATCATTTGTAGCTGGAATTTATTGCCTCTGCCGAGGGAAAGAGGTTATGCTTTCACCCGTGCATGGCGTGCATGTCTTTGTCTGTGAGATTACTCAAAAATCTACCATGAACGGGTTTGGAGGGTTGGAATCATATCTGGCAACGAAAAGTATTGGCTGACGTTTGTATAGGTTTAGCATGAAACGCAGGCCAAACATTAGTCAATACTCAATACCATTGTATTTTGGTCGTGTGTTTGTCATAATGTGGACACTGTCTATATCAGACGTTGTTTGCTGTTTATGCTAATGTTTGCAGTGTTGACAATCTATATGATTAGTATATTGTGTAAATTCGTTTTCTTCAGCAAATTGTTTCATGTGAACACTGATAGTCGTTGTTATTAACATTGATTTGATGATTGCTTGAAGACCTCCGTAGTTGCATGCTTCGCTGTTAATTCAACGTCTAGTCGACTGCAAACAATTAATCTTGTATAATTGTACATATGTGTTCTGTATATGAAGTACTTCCGTGTGTGGTAGAGGAATGTGAACGTAGTTGCCAGCGCATCTATGAAAGCTAAGTGTTGATAGAATATTGACTGAAGTCTGTTGAATAATAATAGTTTTCATTTTACTTTTGTAAGTGGGGACTCGACCAGAATATAGCTTCACGTGTTTGCAATATTTCTAGGAGGCGTTTTTCTGATCATGCTCTAGGCTACTCTTCATTTGTGGTTTATATTAATTTGGCTGGGCCGGGCTGGGCGTTAGGCCTATAACCTGCCGATTCGATCTATGTGCATCTGTTTTTATATACAGATATGTTAATACTGACTGAATGATTTTTGGTCTCATATTGTTGCATAATGCGTGTAATGCTTATTGGTAATGCACAAAGGATTTCCAGAAGTGTGTGTGTGTATGATACACTTTTACGCACACCCGACAATGTCTATCAATGTATGGGGGTTTGCAGTTACTATTAACGGGTTATTCGTGCCTAATGCGCATTTTTATTCTGAAAGAACTAGTACTGCTATACTGCTAGTGACCGTGGCGAACGCAGCAGAGGGTTTATGAAACTAGGGCGCTCAAAACGCCATTGAGGATTTTTTGAAATATCAGTTCAGTTCGTACCAGAATAAAGCGGGTAAATTTGTGTCCGTCTTTCTGCCTTCCCATTTTCAGCGAAAAAGGTGTGTTCAATACACATTTGACCTCAAAATGCGTTTGGCAGTTGCAAGAGGCTGCAGCGCTCCCCACGCAAAAGTGAGGGACGTGGAGAGAGGGTATATAGGGGATGGGAAGAGATGGGGTGCAACTGAAGGGGAAAGTAAGAAGGAGGGCGATCCATGAGGGAAGTTTGAACCATGCAATTGCGAAATCCCGCGTGCCCTAATGGCTAGGATGTTACTGGATATTCGTGTCTACGTCGTGTTGTTTGCTATATCCGTATATATTCTCAGCTGTGTATCTCCGTTAGTTCGGCGCACTTAGTGTGTGGTCGTCAAGTGAGATGAGAACGGACCCGCTAGCAGGACACTCGTGTAGGCCTATCGTGGCGGCGCGTGCTGAAACGCGTCGTGAATCTTGAAAAAAGGCGTTGGTTGCGTGTTCGCCTGACTCACGTACTCCATTGTATTACTGTATTACCGGAGGAGGTAGCGTCGAGGGGAATAGATTTGAGGTCTGTTGGGGAGAGGCGAGTACAACGTGGTACGATTTTTAGCAATTGTGGGATTGGATCGACGCAGCTCAAGTTCGAGTTGGGTGCTGCTGAGTCATAGCAGACATTGTTGTACTGGGAAAAATAGAAGGTGAGGAGGAGGGGATTACTGTCGCATGATGTATTGTGGTGTATTGTGCGGTATTCAATAAATTATTATTGCGAACCAAGCGCTCAGCAGTAAGTAACATACCGTAACATACCAAGCCTACGTGTATTGTGCGGTAGTGTGGTTTGTGTTAACTCTAACTGAGTGAAAAAGCATCAATTTTTAACAATAGACAACCTGAAACATCCTACCGAACGTACTTAACTAATTCAGTCTCTTACTTACGCTGGTGTGAGGACACATTTTGTTGACGTCTTTTAATGCATTTTTTTTTAAAAAAAACGTCACAGTTAACCAAACCGTTCAGCTGTCGAAAAACGAAAACTAACCGAGAAACCTCCCCTAAAGCAAACTCTGTTGTTCGTGAGCTACTTGAATGTATGCATCTGCTCTATTGTATGCCGAGCTTGTAATCAGGAGACGATTGTTGTTGTTGTGATTTTGCTCTCCAATAGTATAGTTATCGATCACTTCCCCCGTCCTCTTGATGAATGTGCCGTGTTCGGCGTTGAATTGCGTACGGTGTGCGTGGTAAAATGTGATCTGTAATACCGTTTTGTCGAGTGTTTGGGAATCTACGCGATCAGTTTCACTTACACTGGCATAGCAGAGCTGCGATTGACCAGAACAGTGAAGTGTTCTAAGTGACGGCGCACGCATGACCAAACACGCTGAGGTGACTTTAGGCCTAGCCTGGGAACTGCAGTAATTATCTGTCCCATTGATTATAAAATCACTTCTGTCATTCTGTCTGTCCGTCTGTAAACACTGCCGCAATTTTGATTCAATCTTGATGAAATTTTGCACAGTGATTCGGGGCCCGAAAAGTAACATCGAGTTTGTTTGGGATAAAAATTTGGTAACTTCTTTCCCTATTTTACCCCAATTTAAAAAAAAAATTGCATTATGGCCTATGGGGACTTCAAAGCGGTATAACTCGGTCCCCGTAAAAGATAATTGCGCGCTATTTGCACCTACCCCCTTATACGCAGCTGCTAGGCTATATAGCGTGGCAATGGGACAGATACCTCGTTCCACAGAACGCATTTCTAGTTTGTGTCCTGAGACGATAGCGCTTATTATTAGACCATTCATACACATTTCCCTGTGTCGTGATCTGCCTGTCGTCTATGCATTTTGCTTAAACCGTTCAACGGATTTAGATGCCATTTGGTAGATAGGCTACACTTGTGGGGTCCACTGACACATTGTTTCAGATGGGTGTAATCTCTGACCCCTACTGGACGGGGAGGTTTGGGGTTCAAGGCTGCAGCCAAAGCATGCAGCTGCAAATTAAAGCCAAACCGTTGCAAACAGTTTTATGCTGCCGCCTGGCGGATACAAACGAAGCGTTTGCTGGACTTGCCACAGCGATTCTGCTTTTTTACCAAATTACTTGGGTCTTTTTTCGTGTTATTATAAGCTGAGCATGGCTGTGCTGTTTGAGATGTAGTGTTGTTGATGTTGTTACCATGTCAACGATGATACATAGGTCGTGACTGATTGTTGAGTGACTGAGTGATGTCTTGACCGGTGATGTGGGTGAGAATTCTTGCGAATTTTGTATTTCTGTTGTGTTTGCGTTAACCCGGTACAGTTCGTTTGTATGCGTTGCTAATAAGTAGCCTAGTGATAATAATGTTAATGCAGTGTACACTTTTGTGTTGTGCATATTCTCGGTGAAGGTCGATGTGTGTCTTATAATTGTAGCCTAGGTAGGCCTGTATGCATCATGGCAGATATATCGCTGATGGTGGTATTGTAGCTAAAAATGCCTCGTCAAATGCCTCGTTTGTCTGTGTTACTAGATGACGAATGTTGTCAACAAACTATTTAACCGATGAATTTCGAGTGAGAGTCTTTTCAGTTTTAACACGTAATTTTTGAGACCTGCCTAGTAGGCATAATAGGCGAATGTGTAGAATTGGTTGAGCTCGTAACGTGACGTAAAAAAGTGCTGAGGAACTAACTGTGTATAGCTTGGTCTAACGCATGAAACCAAAAAACCAAAAAAAATTGACAGAGAACAAATAAATATGCAACATGACAATCAAGTAGCCTAGTTGACATCAGTGTAACGAAAACGACTAGATTAGGTCCTAGAGAGAGATACTTGCCTATTAGGGACTACGTACACATGCAGTTATTTCGTGCCGTTGCAAATCATTGGATGATTGGATTGTGTTTTGATCATCGATTTTAGCTCATTTTACAGGGGACAGTGCATTAGTCCGAAGGAGCATAGCTCCGAAAAGCGCGAGGGTTAAGCTGAGGATAGGGCTATGTAGGCCTATAGGGATGCATCTTTGGCTGTGGCGGCCCTTGGTTATAGCGAACCAAAGTACGAAACCTGACCAAATTCGGACTAGTGTCTCTTCTTACCGGTGACCAGTCATCAGTTTTAGTCAGTCAATCAGCAGTCAGTCATATTAATCTGGGCAAGTTGTCCATGTAGTGATTGAATTAAAATTTAAAAAATAAATAAAAAATACAACAAAATATAACTAGAAAGGCACGCAAATCTGCGCTAATGATATGTCGATTTTATTCGTTGTGTTCACTGCAGGCTGAAGATCCATTAAAATCTAATCAGCCCTAAGTTGGTCCAAGTTTAATTTGCCATGAAAAGTTCAGCTAAATCCGCCTGTAACTTTTTATGTAATTTTTTTGACAGATAGGCAGAAAAACGTCGTTGGCGGAGGTAAAAAGAAAACTTTCACAACCTTCACTCAACAGGATAAATCGCTGATGAACTTGAATGTAGAAGCAAGTTAACAAAACCACACCAACTTTAACTTTTACAGAAATTTTAACCAACCGGAAAATGTAGCTGTACATGATTTTGTTGGAATGTTACGTCATCTAGGGCTGTTCGGCTAAGGAATTCTGCCGTGTCTGCTAAGTCGGCCCCTTCTCTTTCTTGACCTAAATGAAGACAAGCTTCTGGTTTATGGCTCTGTACAATACCTTCTCACAGCAATACATCAATATATGTTATCTTGGGCGCAAGATCGCCTATACATTACCGTATATGTGATAAAATAGTCTAGCTTGATGGGGCCTAGACGACGTGTAGGTTACACTGCGTGCCATGCAAACTAAAAAATATTGCAAAATGTTTTAACTTAACCAGTGGACTATCTTCAGCATGTGTGCGAATCGGACAAAAATTTGCAAGATATGTGTTCAGCATTTTTACGCGCGAGAGCTAGCTATAGCTATAGCGCGGATTAGCTAGGCCCTACTGTAATTTTGTCTGTCTGTCTGTCTGTCCGTCCGTCTGTCGTCTTGGCCATCTTTGTGCCAAAAATTATCAAAGTTGGTGAAAATCTGACGAAGTTATAACAAAAACAATTTTGACTGTTTTTTGAGACACGGTGTATAATATTCAGGACTGGCCGACCGACGACGACCGATTCACTCTGGGCTTCCTTAAGTTGAAAATATCTTTAAAATGCGTAAAATTCGTTAAATAGGCTATCAAGTCTGTTGCAGTGAAAAAAACGCCTCCTGTGTTATAATGAAATCATTCTTTTGAACGTATGCCTGGGTCATATTGTTAGTAATGTGACAAACACCGGCCTTCAATTCATCCTCGCTTTCGCCGGTTTCATTCACATCTCATTTCCACGAGTCGAACTCTATCCCGGCAGCGGAAAGTTCATACTGGTGGCTGGGAAGGGGCCCTTGTCTGTAAAGGTGTTAGCAAAACGATGTTCTGTATGAACAGAAAATACCTTTGAAGGAAAGTCTTTAGTAGATGCAACGACGACAAAAAGTTTAGCTAGGCCTATAAGGTTATTGTGAAATTTAATATAGATTTTTAGATTTACTACAGCACACGGACTTACGGGACAGTCCCACCTTCGCCCTCTGTTCCGCCTCTACCGTGTGCCGTGGACCTGTCGACAAATCGAAAACGGACACTGGAAATGTCCGCCGCGTATTAGAAGATATTTTTGTTGTGTTTGTTAGACAATTTAGATTTTGGTGTGGGTTCGTTTTGGTCGCCTAACACACTTTGGACCTATATCTTCTAAGTAGCGGACAATCCCCGCCACTCTACTACTTCCTAGCTACGACAGACCTATCGACAGACCTTATGATAGACGACAGATCTATGAAGAATTTGACAGACCTAACGCAAACGCACTCGAATTCGAACGACGCTGATTTGCAAGGGAAGGAGACCGATCGACCTATTAAAAAGAAGATTTTTAATATACTAATGGCGGAAATTCACCGATGGATATTTTACCGTTTGACTTCTGTCGCATGACCGATCAGCAAAAGGTGAGGATGTCCCTGGTCGCCTGCTCCTCGAGTGCCTTTCGACTGACAGAAGGTGAGGGTGTCCCTTGTCACATGCCAATTCCAAAATTCCATATTTTAAGGGGGCGGTTTCTCCCAAAAGTTGTACCGAGTGTCTATGTTGACCAGCAAAAGGAGAAACTCTCCTCTACTGAGCCAACACCCACAGTTCCCTCGGCTTTTTCGCAGTGACTTCGGACGTTCCTCCCTTCCGTCAAATCGATTGTCTGTTTTATCGGCTTTAGCAGGGACTTTGGAATTTCCTCAAAGCCTCTTCTGCCAGATCGACTTAACAGAAAATAAAAGGTCCTTCAAAGCCTTTTCTGACAAGAAGACAGTCAGAAAGTGAAGATATCCAACGGAACACGTATGGTGGAGAAATGTATGCAGATGATTCTTTTAATCTACACTTACTCCGGTTTCTCCGTACTCACTTCGTATATATCTGTGACCTTTCCTATTTTCTTATGTCCTTAGAGTCCTTGTCCTAAATTTTGCGCCCTATCCCTAAAAACTCCTATTTACGGACCGAACGGTACGTGAATGGACAATGGACGTTGAATGCAGAAAGGATGGAAAAATATTCGCCCTTTTTCTCAATCTGCCTTCAGAATCCAATGCACACTCGGCTACCTGTCCCTATCCACATTCGCCGAGCATAGCAAGTAAAACACGTAGATGACAAATGGCGGAGAAATGTGTGCAGATGATTCTTTCAATCCGCGCTTACTTCGATATACGTGTCTCACTAGCTATCCTAATTTTATCCCTTCCCAAACAATGAAAAGTGGTGTGGAGAACAGCCCAATATGGGTGACGTTTATCGGAGCGACCGTACGATATCGACAAATGACGTACGCTTACGGAAAAATTGCCTTAAAAAGAATTTTTTTTGCTGAAAGGAAGAAGACAATATTTTACTTAAAGGGAAAACGAAAAATGTTTAGTCTTATAGGGAAAAAAATTTTGTTAGAAAAAAGAAAATATTTTTGTAAAGGGAGAAGAAAATTTTTAGTACTATAGAAAAGAAAATTTTCTCCTAAGAGAAGAAGAATTTGCCGAAAATTCCTCTTCGGATGGTCAACACTAATTGAAACTGTCTCCACAGTGCTGATTATCTTTAGTTTGGGTCTCCGTAGTACCTACTATTTTCAGTACTACGGCATACCCACCATAGACGGAGATACGTCTGCCAAATTTTGTGCAAATACGTGCAATAATAAACAAGTTATGAGCGATAAATTAAATTCAAAATGGCGGCTGCCGCTATCTTGAATTCATTATTTTTGTTCATTTTCATTCCATTTCCAGTAGCAGCCCTCTACATTGCTGCAAAATTTCGTTCATCTACGTCAATCGGCGGCCGAGTTATTGCTGTTTGTGCAAAAATCCAAGATGGCGGCCGCCGCCATATTGGATTTTATTTTTGTTTAATATTTTGGCATACCCGCATGTAGGACCTCCAGGGTATATATACTCACCAAATTTCGTGCAAATATGTGATATAGTAAACGAGTTATGAGCCATAGTTGAAATTCAAAATGGCGGCCGCCGCCATCTTGAATTATAATTTTGTAATGCTGGACCACCCACGAAGTTCATTTGTGCACCTGAAATTCCCCTTTAAATTTCGTGTTGATCGAGTGCGCGTATTTTTCGAGATATCGCGATTCGAAAATTTCGCAAATTTGGTTTAAAAAGCCTATCCAGGTGCCCAAAAATCATGTTTTTTGGGGAGTTTTGACCCCTAAACATTTTCTTATCATCGAGACCCCTAAAAGGCCCTACCTTACGCGGAAATACGCGTTTTGAGCCATAAACGGTCGTGATCGGTCTTCTGATCAAGCAAGGATAAGCTTACAAAAAAGATAGAACACAAAAAGTAAAAAGTAACGGAAAATGCCTTCTCTACGCAGACTCCTTAGCATCATCCCACGTCGACCAAATTTTGCATGTGGGGTCGTATCCCGGATATCTTTCTTGGTTTTAAATTCCATTAAGATCGGTTGGAAAAATTGTGGGAGCTGTGGGGGGTCGAAATTTCGGCCTTCCCATTGACTTGGCACATCGCTTTAAGCCGTGATAACTTGTTACGCGCCTATAGAACTTGTATTACATGTCTCTTCGATTCTAAATAATTATATAGGCTACGCGAGGCTATTTAGGCCAGGCGGTCCATTAGGCCTACTGCGAGAGTGCGCGATGTTGACAATGACAACTTGTTGTACATTTTGACGCTATCTTATTCGGCCGCATTCGCTTGTTGTCGCCACCATACGTATCTATAGGCTTAGGCTTTCGTAATCAGAAAAGTATTCTGGATGAAAGATAAATATTATACTGTTCAGTATTATGAGGGTTGGACCGCAAGTTGAAGAAACGCGAAACGTAGCCTATAAAAGCCAAGCTTTGTCGCCGTTAAGTTTAGAAACAAGAAGCCCAGCTGTTCTAGGGTGGGCCGACCGTAGGGCCTACCGCATAAGCTTAGGTAGCCTACATCTGAAGGCTAGCGTATGACTTCCGACGGCGACAAGAAAGCGATTTCCCATGGTGACTACAATGCTATAACGCTCTGGTGACTCTGCTATATCGAACGCTACAATTAGGATACGATAAGGTAATTCGACGCACATGCAGATGATGGTTGCAGGCAACAATTTAATTTGCATTAAAATTGCGGTTTAACAGCTACAGATAGAAACATGTTTACTATTAATTGCCTATAGAAACTCGTCATCGCTCTATCCAACGGTGCCATCGCCGACCCCTACGACGTACCATTTAACCACAATACATCTATTACACACGACAGACAGACAGACGACAAACAGACCTCGTAGCAAAAACCAGACATTTAAGTTTACAGCTTAACGGTGAGCCCAAAATTAAGACATTTTGATTCCGCGACCACGTTTTCATGTCGATTACGTGACTTAAATAACTGTATTGTTATTGGTTAGCTATGTAAACACTACTCCGAAGCGTTAAATCATCCCACTGCTCCTGCATGTCAAGAGCTTGATGACACACAGGCGAATGCTACGGATGACGCAACCATAGCAACGGATGCTCCCACACTCAGCGAAGTCGAGTCTGCTATTAAAAAGCTCAAGTTGGACCGAGCTCCGGGAGGTGACTGCATAGCTCCAGAGATGGTAAAACTGGCTCCTGTACCTGCTGCCACTGCTCTTCATGAACTATTCAGAAAAGTCTGGACCAGCGGCTATGTTCCCTCAGACATACATTTTTGCGAAATATTGATGACAAAATGTATTCAGCGCATTAGAGATCTTTTTGAGTATGCGCTATATAAATTTACACTTTACTTACTTACTTACTTACTTTCCTCCGAGTGGAAAGAAGGCATAATAACGTCGCTGTACAAAGGAAAGGGGGCAAAAACTGACTGCAGCAGCTACAGACTCATATCTCTGTTATCCGTACCAGGAAAAGTTTTCACCCACGTCCTGTTAGCCAGGATTAACCCACTGTTGAAGAACCATCGTAGACCACAACAGTCTGGATTCACTGCAGGAAGGTCAACAACTGAACTGATGCTATACTCTCTCTGCGGCTGTTATCTGAACCGAGCTCCGGGAGGTGACTGCATAGCTCAAGAGATGGTGAAACTGGCTCCTGTACCTGCTGCCACTGCTCTTCATGAACTATTCAGAAAAGTCTGGACCAGCGGCCATGTTCCCTCCGAGTGGAAAGAAGGCACAATAACGTCGCTGTACAAAGGAAAGGGGGCAAAAACTGACTGCAGCAGCTACAGACTCATATCTCTGTTATCCGTACCAGGAAAAGTTTTCACCCATGTCCTGTTAGCCAGGATTAACCCACTGTTGAAGAACCATCGTAGACCACAACAGTCTGGATTCACTGCAGGAAGGTTAACAACTGAACTGATGCTATACTCTCTCTGCGGCTGTTATCTGAACTACACCGGGAGTTTGATCGCCCATGTAGCCTATGTAGACCTGAAGTCCGCTTTTAATTCCGTGGACAGGCAAGCTCCGTGGAAAGCTCTCAGGGGTATAGGTATGCCACAAGTACTCCTTAAGCTCATAGAAGATTTGCATACTGGAACAACATTTCGGGTCCGTCTTGGTGGACAGTTTCTCCACATCATCCTGTGTACGTCAGGGGTACATCCTCGCACCGGCCCTTTTCTGCTGAGCAATTGATTGGATTATAGAACGAACTGCTCGAGAAGCTGGGGTTCATGTTGGCAACAACTTGTACACAGACCTTGATTACGCCGATGATGTCGTGTTAATGGCTGAACGGACAGAGACGTTACGATCAGCTCTCGCAAAATTTTACCAAACCGCCGAGGACCTTGGTTTGCACCTATTATGACAGAAAACTAAGGTACAGAACCAGGGTTCTGGTGATTCTGCTGCAGATATAACGGTTGCTAACAACACCATTGAGGCAGTTACAGAGTTTCGGTACTTGGGCTCTATTCAGTCGTCTTCTGGCAGATGTTATCCAGATCTACATCGACGAATTGGAGTGGCCTCCTCCGTTATGCACTCAATGCAACGCTGCGTCAAAAGGGTCTAAGTCTAGACACCAAGCTAAGACTATACCAAACTTGTGTTCTTCAAATCCTGTTGTATGGAGCTGATACATTGACTTTACTGGCAGACGACACACGCAGATTACAATCCTTCCATTTCATGCCAACGCCAGATACTGGGTGTGAAGTGGCCGGACCGTGTCAAGAACATCGACATAGCCGACAGGATTTGCTTCTGAATGTTCAATGGAAACCGTAAATTCGCCCATTTTTCTGAAATTTGGTAACGCAAAAGACCATCAAACATTGTTGAATTTTGCAATTCTTGCTGGAAAATGGCAAAAACGCATTTTTTCATATAAAATAGTGTGTAAAAAATTTCATGGTCGGGCAAAAGGCGGGGCATCGCACCGTGCCCCCCCTAAATACGCCACTGGTTGTTGGTTTGGTGCTGACCAGAATGGTCTGGTGTGTATGGTGTGTAAATGCTTAGGCTGTATGGCCGTTTGTATGGCTTCGATGATGGTAATAGGGTACTTGTGTAGACCCTAAATGTGGAGTTTGATAGATTGGGAGGCCTGTGTGGATCCCTAGAGTGGCGTATCGAGGGGGGAGACCCCTGTGCAAGCTCCCAAACGCTGCACAGATCATGATATTAAGCCCTTTATATGTGGCTTAGTTACGTGTATATTGCTTGTGGTTGTTTGTCATGTAATATCCGTTCTATTGAGCTATTCGGTCGATGTGATATCTCTGGTTAAACGGTGAAACTGAACAGTCTGATGATTTGATTGAGATATTTTTATTAGCAGCTGCGACTGCTTAATTGTTTAACTGTTTATTTGTAATTCTGTTTTATTTTCGTTTACGGCATTGTAAATATTCTGCTTATTAAATCACATTATCGTTTTATTTTCAATTTTGCGTTTAGTTACTTTAGCATTAGGCCTAGGTTAACCCTAAATTAAGTTTAGCGGTAGGCCTAGGATCAAACCTACCAACACAACCTCACACAGTTATACCAAACAACTAATTATGCTTCCGATTAATACATTATTGGCGCTCTTGGTTTTTACGTGCGACAGCATTCGCGCGTCTTAGCCATGGTCAAGGTGTGTTTGTGTGTCTGTCTGTCTGTCACACTCTGCGATTGTATCAAAACGGTGCAAGCTAGGATCACTAAATCTTTACTGTGGACTGCCACAAAGACTCTATTTTTAGGATCTGATAAGCTTTTTTCTCCGAAGGTCGAATCACGAAATCTTCACCGTGGACTGACGCGAATACTCTAGTTTTAAAATTCGTCAAGCTTTAACCGAAATTCGAAAGGGGTCACCCCGATTGAGGGCGCTAAATGAGAGGGGGTACAAAAGTGGCGATTTTTGAGCCAATAAGTCGCCGTAGGCCTATCTCAGAAACGGCTAGGTTACTATAATCACTAATAGGAAGTATCATATAGGCCTACGTCCTTGCGACTGACATCAAGATCAACGACCTTGAAAGACCATGAACCCCCAAAATAGGGGTTTTAGTGATTTTTTTCGCGATTTTAGGCTGCAACAAACATTTCAAGTATAATTTGCGCCGAAATGGCTTGGGATAGGCTAGACCAAGACAACCTGCACATGGAATTTTCAGCATGAAACGTAGACTTTAGCAGCTGAAGTCTAGACTTTCTAGATTCAAGCAAGCTTCCGCACGCGGGCGTCAAAGAGGTGTACCCCCTAAAAGTCGTTATTTTATCGCTGTTGGCTCGTCTAACGCTTGCAGATAGACACAGACTTGCTGCTTACCGTAGCAATAACTGTAGACAAGCTTTTAAGTGGTTTAACACTGATGACCTTGAACGACCTTAAACCACCAAAATAGGGGTTTTTAGTATTTTTTGGCAATTTTCGGCTGCAGCGCACACTTCAAGTGTGAATTGCAACGAAATGGATGGAGATAGACTAGGACAACCTGAGAACAGAAATTGCTATAGACTGTCGCGCGTCTCTTGAGCTTTGCTCAAATGACTTGTAGTATAATGTGTATCACAATATAGGCTACCGTTTCTATGACTGTTTCATCGGGCAAATAGGCCTAAGTTGACTGATTAATTGCTCTCGTAATTGAACTTTTTACTTAAGATGCAAGTCTATTTACGTTGCTGCTGAAACATTGCACGCAATTTCATAGAACGGCAATGGCATTAACCTCAGCGTTCATTCACCGCTCTTCATTTGCTCTTCGTCGGATCTTTGCCTCTCACTATCGCAACACGTGCGACTAAAATAATAATAACGTATAGACCTAATTAGTTTCAGACGACGTGCAGGGAGGGAGCTGTAAGAGTTGTGCGTGCGTGCACGGGCTTCCTGTGGTCGTGACAGCTGGAGTTAGCCTAGGCCTAGGCTACTGTGTGTGTGTAAGGATCTAACTGAACAGTACGTGCCGATCACGGTGATGATTTAGCGAGCTTTCATCACCACTCAACCGAACATAATTCCACGTCGTTAACGCGCTGCTGCGTCCGCTGATGACGATTGACTGACATTGCTGACAATGATGTTGTTGCGAAAGTAAACAACAACTACAACAACAACATCAACAGCAATTCCAGAGTATTGACAATATTATTTGGCTAACGATAGATTGCCAATCTTTAACACATTTCTGGCTCGATTGACCGTTTATTACTTATGGTTGGTAGTGCGAGTGCCGAGTACGTATATACGGATATGAGCAGGCTAATACCTCGTTTACACGATGAAGCCAACATGAGACAAACATGCAGCAAACGCATTCAATATACGTGTGCTCTATAGTTTGCTTCATTTTTTGCTATATTATGTAAACGGGGTATAACTGATCTCAGCGCCTATTCTTCGATTCCGGTGTTCTCAACGTGTGCATTCAGCACCACAGAAACTACAGACTTCACGTTTTAATAATCCACAAAACATAGAGATAAAAACCGAATGATTTTCTTAGGCAATTTCCCGGCTGGCAGTTTCGAGAATCATATACGTTGCCACGAACGGCGCTGGTTATCGTGTTATGGTTGGCAGGATTATTCCCTGGAGATGTGTTTTATTATCCTGTGATTCTGCTGTTACTGCGTTCTGCAAATATGCGCACAGCAAAGGACTGGATTCATTTTCGCCTTTCTTCATCTGCATCAGATTTCTACCCTTTCATCATCTATCAGCTTCATTTTATCATCAAATTTCCCCAGATTATATGCAACATTTTTCTGGATTCCGGGCTGAGTTTCGAATTTGCTGTAACCCTTTGCATTTTGCAAAGTATCAAGTCATATATGCTTTTTTCTGTTGCATTTTGAAAACCGCAAAAATTGTGTAGCGCAGTTTATTCAAGTTTTACTGCTGTTATACGTTGTATTCCGAACAGAAGTTTTGTCATCAACCCGATTACTTGTGTGTCGGAGTCCAAGAAGAGTTTAACTGTTTCGCTCTATAAATACGTATGAGCATTTGCGGTCAAACACTTTCTTTGCTTTAGGCTACTGTCCCGCCATAATGTCTGTCTATTCTGTACGACTTATTTTAGTTATTTATATTGTGAATTGGACAAATAAGTTATGGTGATGAATTTAGACAGCAGGCCTAATTATCACTTCCGCTGTAAGTAGGCCTATAATGCTCTCACTTTCATTTTTTCTACCATGAAGCGTGCTCGCTAGGCTAAGTTGCAGGTTGCAGATATTTTAGTAAACCTGCCAATACTATTTTTGATAACAGTATGGCGATTTGTAATTATATGATGATATTTGCTGTAATTTCTTTTGGTCAAATTAATCATTTTGTCCGAAGAACTGCCATGCTACGGTTTCTGCATCCTATAATTCTACCTACACACAGTAGCAGCGACTGCTTGAATCCGGATGTTGTGAAAGCCGTAACGATGCAAAAACTGCAGTGACTTATAACCGACTCAGGTGCACACGCAGTCCACATACATATGGAAGAGAGAGTGGGGAGAAAGTTCTGAGATAGAAGGACGATGGAAAAAGATACTTAAGAACTAAATCTGCTTTCAGTTTGTATGTGCGCCAGTTGCAGCAGCAGCAGCAGCTGTTGATGGAAGCAGTGTGTTTCTGTGAGTGATTAAAGCAGGTCGCAGATGCTCCTCTGTGTCGCATCAAAGCGCAAATGTCGAAGAAAGAAATCCATTAGTTTGACTGGTGGTCGACAGGGCGGCGCTGAAACAATGTAATTCTCTGCCCAGCTTCGGTAATAACATCATCTCAGTTGTCATCGCGCAGTTCTGCACATTACCTCAGCCGACGTTCACATATGCATTTGTCTTCAACATGCGGTCCTCAGCGGATGCGATTTTCTCCTAATATATCCATGATATCGCTGAGATCAATAATGGACCGAGATGTGATCGGTATTTTCCGACTCGCTCTTTTGTTGCGAGAAACTTCAATGCAAACGAGAATGCAACTCGAACTGTCAAGTTAGCTGAACATGAGAGACATGTCCGCTTTTCTCTTTGATCATTGATCTCCGTCAAATCGTTTTATCATCAAATTTCGTTAGAATTTATACATCGTTTCCTAGAGTTTTAGAGGACTTATTTTAGAATTCTAACAACACGTTTAACTTTTTACAATTTTTGACGTTTTTATTTTTACAAAAGCTGAACAGTTAATGTAAAAAGATAGCAATTTAAAGTATTTATAGGCACAAAAATCAAAATTTAGCTGATAAAATAATAACGGATTTTGTATCTGCACCGTGTCTCAAAAACTGTGCCACTTTAATTTTTAAATAGGCCTAACTCTGTGAAACATTGGCCGATTTTGATAATGTTTGGCTAGCAAAATCAGAAAACAACGCGACATAAATAGCTGTTGTTTTGGTTACCTCACTTTAATACTGTCGGCACACTACCTTGTGAAATTTAGAAGTCGTAGTTTAACCATTCACAACAATAAGTTTATACTGGGTAGCGCATGCATCGGCTAAAAATTATTTACTAAATAGCAACAAACACGAGTAATGGTTATTATCTCTCAAAAAGTCACACGTGTCACATCACATCATATTTTCACAGCATATGCTTATCATGTCCTTCTCCAGCACAAACGCAAGCGGTGGACGTCGACACCGCTTGCCAACAGCCCATTCAGTAACCGGTGGCCCAGAGCGGCTCACTCGCTATTACTGCGTTATTTCAGTTCATCAATGCGCGATCTTAAAACGAACACGATTAGTGTTAAATGAATTACAGATTTTTAATGATTTTGTAGTCTCAATGATTTTCTGAGAAAATGCATGCGCTATCCAGACTTATGAATTCATTGTTGTAAACTGCAAAACTGCGACTTTTGCATTTCACATAGTAGTTTAGCGACAATATTAAGGTGAGGTGGTCGAAACTATAATTTTTCATATGAAGCTGTTTTGTGATTTTGCTAGCCAAAAATTATCACAATCGGTTAGTGTTTCACAAAGTTATTCAAAAAATAAAAGTGGCACAGTTATTTTGAGACACGGTGTAGATTTACTTACTTATGTACGATGACAAAAATTTGACAAATAGCGTAAAAAGAGTAAATAAACAGCATTCTGGAGAAATGGACAATGTCACTTAATACGTTAAAAAACGTTTTTAATTAAAACTTCACAATTTTTGTTAATTTTTTCTGCAAAATGTGTTTTTAACTTTTTAATTCTTTCCAATCCTTTACTACATAAATTTGTTTTCGATTGTATAAATTTTGCGTACTGTTTGACATCTTCTGACGATATTTCAAATCTCTGAATGAAGCATAGAAAAAAAGCACCATCAATGCTCAATTTTCAGTCTATGTCAAACAAAATCTTGTATTAGCAAACGTGTAACAAACATTTGATATTAGTTGACGATTGGCGATGCAACATAAAACAAGAAATACTTTAGATAGTAACCAATCTAATGTATACTCCGCGCACACTAAATGCCGATACTACTATACTATACAGTATTACTACTGCTACAACAGTACAATTAAAGATCCGAGACATAATTTTTTCCAGAAGCCGAGTTATGGTCTATTTTGTCCGAAATTTTGTTGCCATGGCAACGGGGGTCCGTTGGCAAAAAATTTGCTTTGCAGCGTTCGACGGCCCATCCCCGAAAACCCCCTATAGATGCAAAGATCTTGCAGATATCTTTTACAAAACCCGAGTTATAGCCCATTTTGTCTCAAATTTCATTACCATGGCAACGAGGATCGGTGGGGGGTAAAATCTCGTTGACAGCATTCGATGGCCCAACCCTGATACCGCCCATAGACGCAAAAATCTCGCAAATATCTCGCAAATATCTCTTACAAAAACCGAGTTATAGCCCATTTTGTCCCAAATTTCGTTGCCATGGCAACAGGGGTCGATTGGGGAAAAATTTGGTTCGCAGCCATCGACAGACCATCCTTGAAAACCCTCTTGCAGATATCTCTTACAGAAACCGAGTTATAGCCCATTTCGTTTAAAATTTTGTTGCCCTTGCAATGAGGGTCAGTTAGGCGTAAATATAAATGGCACTGTTGAATTGGCCGACTTCGACAACTCCACCTTAGAACCAAACCGGAAGTGGATCGGATGATCCGTTGGTGAGATATGGCCATTTGAATTTCTTCCAGGAAGGCTCTTCCAAAAACGTAGGTCGGTCGGTCGGTCGTCATGATCTCATATACTCCTCTTCGCTACGATAGGAACGTAGCGTGCGCGAAGTAAAAATTAAGGCACAGGGTATATTTGACTAGCAGCTGGTCAAATGTCCTATACGCTATATGACCGGTCAAATTTTGTCACCGGTCAAACACGCCCGGTCATGCGGTCAAATCCGGATGACTATTCGTCCGGTAGCCAAAAATAGCATGCAGGCCCTAAGCTATTTTTCTGGTCAAAACGATCTGCCATTTTGTAGCTTCAATTACGATTCATTTAAAATCGCTAAGCGGCGACTCCAGTGTCGGTCAATGTAATTAGCGTTACGCGTAGACTCGTAGCCAATAAAATTATTGTTAATATTATGGTGTAGGGTTTAGTGTGACGGTTAGGGTTTAGGTTAAAGTTGGGGTTAGCGTATTTCAGAGATTTATATGACGATAATGCACATCTAAACTAAGCATGTAATATTGTTGATAAATTCGAGGCTGCTGCAAGCAAAAACTATACTTGCTGACTGGCGACACTTGTAATTTCTTAGTTCCTAAAGTTAAGGTTACTAGTTGGCCGGCTGCCGGCGTGTCTCTGCATTCAGGGGTGGTCGTCGTACCGCCGCAGAGACACGGCCTTAGCCGGTATTTACGAGCACCTTTGTTTGCTCGTACGTACCGGCTCAGGCCGTCCAAGACGGCGGCCGGAGAAATAGCCGGCTCGGGTAGGATCAGATAAATATCTTGTGTCAACCATAATAGTATGTTACTAATCTAAGGGGTGGTTTATTTTTTTCTCCAAAAAACAAGGCACTTAAGTAATATAAAAAGGCGGTACATGTTTTTAGAAGAACTTAGCGAGACGTGTGCAGGCCTATATAGTTCTCGCCATGTTTTCTTATTCGTCTGCGGTGTGAGTTGACTGCGTTGATGAATGATTATATTGATAGGCCTATATACCAGTCACTCTAATAGGCCTACCCCGGGCATAATGCGGCAAGGCATCTATTGATCAACACCTTTCATATGGCCTCAATTATCAACTTACATGCGAACTATACGGCATAGGTTTATATCTGTGATTTAGTGAACACACAACAGTTTATTGTAACAGTCTGTGCACCCAGGCAATTGCAGTTATATGGATTATGGACTATAATATGTGCCATATAGGCTAATAACGTCATGTCGGTCTGGGATGTTTTAACGTGATATATTGGTGATACGAGTAATTCTATTAGGAAGACGGGTTACACTGATGGAAATTGGAGAGACGTCCTGGGGCTACGTGTAATTCAAAATATCATCATCGTCATGGATGTCGTATCTCCTATGTCGACACTTGTCTTCTAATCTTTCTAGATCATGACCATAGCGGTCACACTGTGGATTGATCTGTATAAGCTATAGTAATTACGATAGCATGGTAGTATCTTATTATTATTGTGTTCCGGTAAAAAGTGGCCCTAAAACAGATAGCCGTAATGCAACAACAACTTATCAATTTTGTCTTAGTGAAGATCAAACCGGGGGCCCTAAACTAAAGCCTGCATGAAGTTGCAAAATTCGTAGTTTTTTCTATTGCAGTGAAACAAAAGCACTTCAGCGCTCTACTGTCGTAGTGAACAAATCGCGCGATGCGTTTATTAATGGTATAAGCCTGCTTTCAGTTGAGGGCCACACGTTACGTTGGCGTTGTTGTTGGTCTATATGCGCGGGCGATGTATAGGGTCCTATATACAGGGTGCGGCAGAAAAAAGTAAACCCCTAAATTTTTTCGCCATTTTCTCAGCAACCGTTTGGAATTTTAATATGAAATTTTAAATCTTTATTTACTGAAACCTGCTACATCTAAATGCCAAGTAAAAATATGACTCTGTTGAAAAACGACGAAGTTATAGACTTTTTAACATGACCGCCTACCGATTTTTCAGCATTCAAAAATGTTCATGCTAGAACTGCTATTTTATTTTCAAAAACTGGTTACACGTTACTGCCGATGACGGCACAGTGACGTTTTGATAAACAGCATTTTTTATTGTTTATAAATTATCACTAAATTATCGTTCCTTTAAAGCAATCGCCGGCTGCTTACCGGATTCTTATTTCAGCAGGACGGCGCGCCAGGCGCGTCAGCACACACAGCGCTCAACTCCGCGCAACGCACAGAACTGGCTGCGGGCCAGCTGTCCAGATTTCACATCAAAAGACCAATGGCCTCGAAATTCGTCGAATGTAAACCCAATGAACTATCACGTATAGGGTGCAATGTTGGAGGCTTACTGCAAACTTAAAACAAAGCTGAAAACAAGCGCCGAACTCAAGGAAACGCTTCAGGTTATCTGGGGCAACCTTCCACAGGGACACATCGACAAGGCTGTAAAAGATTCATCAAATAAGGCGACTGGAGGCTGGTGTTGTTGCTTGGAGCTAGTGGTGAACACTTCGAACAATCGCAGTGACAATGGAATTTTGGCATTTGATCATTATTTAGCTGTGTTGTTTCAACGATGTTATTAAATTGGTGTTGTAGCCGGAACATTTTTGAATGCTGAAAAATCTGTAGGCGGTCATGTTAAAGTGTGTAACTTCGTCGTTTTTCAACAAAATCAAATTTTTCTTTAGCAGTTAGATGTAAAATGTTTTAGTAAATAAATCTGTAAAATGTCAAATTAAAATTCCAAACGGTTGCTGAGAAAACAGCGAAAAACTTTAGGGGCCCACTTTTTTGCCCCACCCTGTATACCAGAAAGTTGGAGATGTTTTCCGGGACTATAATCGCCGATGTTGGTTGGGGCTACAAGAAGCGAAAACCTTAAGCTAATTACTCGTTTTGATTAGCCTACTTTTTAAGTAACGTAGGCAGCCACGATACATCAATTCGAACTGACAACTTATGGTGGCAATACCGTAATTAAAGGAGATAATTACGAAAAGTAGGCCTATAAGAACTAAACCCTATAGTCAAATTCTGCCGCGTAATTCAGCAAAAATCGAAAACGTGTTTCCATCATTAGTTCGCATCGTTCCAAGTTCCATCTGTTGTTTTTTTACTAAGTCACATTTACAAAGCCATTCCTGCGCAAAACCTTTCCTTATTGCAATGCCTCGTTTTGCAGCCCAATCTCATCGGCCAATATTTTATCGTTACTACGTACATAAACTGCCGGTCGGTCGGTCGTGGCAAGTAACGAATGTAATGTATTTACGTGTATTATAGATAGTATAGGGACAGTAGTAGTAGGAGTAATGTGCGGGTGTGAGGTACATTAAATGGAAGCATGATCAATCGTCTCTGTACGTTGTCACGTTTAATTGAAACCGGCATCGTCCATTACACCGTACCATGACAGCCTCCTGTAATAACTGTGTCCGATCCAGGTGAAGAGCGCGATCGACGTTCCAATACCGCCATTTGAAATACCGCGATGTACCGCGGTATTTGCTTGATATATGAGAACAGCAACAAACTCTCAGAAGTCGCCGGGGTGACTCACTTAGGCTATGGTTTTTAAGTTACTGTTGTAACTGAATAAATTGTAATACTTAGTATGTATTTCGATGGTGTTTTTTCGGTGTGTATAGACATTTTGCTATAATTAGTCTTATTTGATGGACGTGATATGAGTTAGCCTTATTTCCTTACTTACTTACTTACTTAAATAGGTTAGAAACTGTCCAGGGATTAGTTAGGGAAAGACAAGTTTAGAAAGTTAACAGTGATTTTTCTGACTGTGACGAAATTATAATGTCGCAATACGATGCAAAATACGCTAACCCTAACCCTAATCATAAACCCTAAACTCTAAAGCGTAATATTAACGCTAATATGTAGTGACTACGTACAACGCTAATGACAGCGACCGACACTGGTGCCGCCACCTAACAATTTCAATTAAATGATAGTTGACTCAATGACTGAGCCTCATTTCTGATTCATCCGATAAATATCTTACAGTCTATTTGTACGGCAGCCGGACGAATAGTCACCGCGTTTTTAAAATCGGCCAATACCTGATAACGATATAGACAAGAGTTTGTTGCCTTCTTTTTTCACCCGCGATGTATATTAAAACAGAACTTATGTCTACGACATACAACATTGCTGTACGTTTTATAATTTTCAATACCCATAGGGTCTCATCTCTTTCTTCCGTCAACGACGAAGTAGCATGTGAAGTTCTGCGTCAATATTCCAGAGCGCCGTGTGCATTACACAAATCCACTCGTACACACATCAAGCACACTGGCCGGCTGACTTTAATGCCAGTATATCATTCTGTCGTTGTATAAAGAGATCAACTTAGTTACTGTCAGTGCAGTCGATTGCAAGAAGTGTGTGAACCAATAAGCCTTCTTTCCATCTTATGATCATAATACCGATACACACACATAATTATTATTAAATATAAAAAAAAACTTACCAGTTTACATTAATGTGTAAAGGCGACCAAGTCAATATTTGCTGTTTTATTAGCAAATTGAGTTGTGAATTTGTGAGTTAAAAGCAATAATGTGACCAAACCAATCACGTGATCATTTAACTCGCGGTGGGTGACTTCCTATAGGTGGTCTATTGTAACCATGCATCTATCTTGTACAGTTACGGAGATATGGCGCCTCAAAGATAATGGGGTCACGACTTTGATTTTTTGGCGGTCACGTGACGTCATCGGTCCCGTGACCATTCGACTCAGCATATGTGGTTTCCTATTGGTGGTCCATTGTGACCATGCATCTATCTTGCACCATTAGGGAGATATAAAGCCTCAAACTTGCATTTGCCCATGTTAAAGGCCAAAAGTTTATTGCGCATGCGCAGTGTCACGTGACCTGTAGGCAGGGGGTCCAAAATAACTGCATATTTGGAATTCCCGAGGCCACATTGCCTATTCACTATGCGACTTTGGTGAGGCTACGATGACGATTAAGGAAAGTTTGTAGATGAGCATCTCCATTGTTGAGCATTTTCAGTTGTAATTTTTCCAAGTCCGAAAATGGGCCTAAAATTTTCGGTTTTTGGGGGATTTAAGGAGGAAATATGAAAGGTGAATGTTGAGACCTCCTAGGTAATCAATCCCCACCGAAACACGTCATCCAGTGCAAAAAATGTGGCAATACTCGCAAAAATGTGTTTTCCAGAGCTTGGCAAGAAAAGTAAAAAAATAACCCAGTTGAACATTATATTTCACCCCTTTGCCCCGCCGACCCCACTGGGCCGATTTGTACCATTTTTGGCAGGTAGGGTCAGACCACCGACGTAATTATCCAAGTCAAATTTTAAGTCGATTGATTTAGGGATTTGGGGGCTACGGGTGCCCAGATCTGGAGTTTCCCATTGACTTTGATAGTCGCCCTTACAACAGTGTTACGCACTACCGTGCTACACTCATTATTATGACCCGAATCCATGTCGATGATTATGCAGAAAAGGCAGTGTAAAGAATGACTGTTGTCAATTTTCCACTTTAGATAATTTTACTTTTTAATGCATTTGTTAATTTCTTTACAAATGCAATGGATTCCTAGAATGAAAATTCGAGTCCTAGGGCTTAGACTATAGGCCCTACTATATAGGAACTCAGCAAGGCATGTGCCTCAGATAACGTGAGTTTGTGCACGGATCGATATTTCTACATGTCCGCATTGCAGCTGTGTAACATTCATCTACCAAATGCAACAAAATATCGTGTCATTAAACATTAATAGTCCGAACATCGCTTAATCATCCGTTTGGTGTGGTTGTTCGCGTTTGAAGTTCGGCAAGCAGTGGGATGTTTTCGGCAGCTGGAAAGGGCGCGTACTATACCGTTCCAGGGAGGGTGCGACGTGCGTGGTGCGTTCGCGTGATTAACTGTACGACGAGAAATGGACGCACGACACACTTCGCTGTCGTCGTTTTGTGATCTTTGCGTTCGCACAAATCTCATTATCAATCGGAATAGAGTCGGCGGCGGTGATGGGCGGAAAGGCAGTTTTTGTACGATACCCGCGGGCTAGTGATTAGGCACGCTTCGTCGCGTGTATAATTACACAGCATTATACGACACGCCTCGGGCATGCATACATTTCCGACCTACCTTCGTCACTCACTGCAGCATTACGTGCACAGCAATACAGAACGAAATATGACCGAAACAAGACGATTGTGTTCAGCCGTGTCATGTCGTTTAGGCCTACTAGCAACGTAGCCATCTGCAACAAAAAAAAACTTTCGACGAGTAAAATATTGATATATGCCTACGATTACTGTTTTGTAATGTGTGTTGTCTGTTTTATATTTCAGTAATAAGCATGAAATGCCCTTTCATAACTTGTTTCTTCTGCTGCATTATTGTTATTACTGTTGTAGTTAGCGTTTGTCACGTTAGGGTTAGTCACGTTTGTAAGATATAAACGTAAAAAACTAACAATAATAGAAAACTATCGTTTTGGTAGATATTTCAAAGACACTTCAAACCAACATCGCTTTAATTTCGTATACGTCGTATGTGTGGAGTGAGCTTTATAGTTACTTAAGACTTAAATTACTTATGACGCATATATCTATGTGTAGGCTATTCTTATGTAACTGTCATTTTGTAGCGAGGTAAATATTAGGAGTCTATCAATTTAATGAGTGAATGCAGTGACTTCTTTTTAACTGAAATCCTTAATTATTTACCAGAACAACAAAAGTATTCCATTAAAATCATAGCCGTAAATTTAATTCAATTTGCTGATATTATTAAGATGAATGTGTGAACGAATTTTACGTACAATTCGAAATTAAAATTTAAAAAATTGAATGATATAAAGCTAAAAAGACACATAGGCCTACAGACGGGACGGCAGTAACTGATATTTTCAGATTGCAGCTGTATAAAATCTTCACTTAATTACTTTTCGGTTGGCTTCTTCATAGATTGCATGACGGAATAAAGCATAACGGCAACCATACAAAATATTAGGACAAACATATGAGCCGGGCAAGTATAGCCGTTGTCAGTATAGAGACGCAAATTTGAAATAAAACGCAACATTATGTATTTGTATTTGAGGCTTTGAAAATATTCATTTTGCCATACATTGTTACTGACAGAGAAATGAAACAAATAAGAAAATAGAAGCAATGCAATGACTTACTGTCTTACATTAAGCTTATTCGTACTGTAAATAACCGAAAAAGTTGACCTTCATATTCAGATATTATGTTCTACCGAAAACAATGTCCACAGGTTTACATAGTTTTTCTCTTACTGTTTTATTAGATTTATTGCCCGTTGTTTGCTTAAAGATGGAAAATAAGCGTAAGTGTGTGAACGCTTAAAATATTTGACCATATTCTAACCTATAGTGTGAATATTAAGATTTGAATTATAATGTAAAGCAAAATTTGTGTTCACAGCTGGTGTCGCTGTGACAACGAAAATATTATTCAAGCAATGTCTCAACACTTTTCGCAAGCGCACTCTATTTTTGACCGACCGTACTAACAGTCGTATCTGTTGGCTTCCTATCTATGTAACACATGCATTGTGGCTAAACGGTACGTTTTAACTAGTAAATAGGATTGTCCCATAGCTACCCTATGGTACTAAGTCAGACCCTCTATACTACTTCGTTATTCCCCAAACGGACTGTAATTTATTATAGTCACTTCATGGTAATCGCTTTCTTTCCGCGACCAGAAGACGGACGCTGGTTTTCGGCCATAGGCGGTACGGTCGGCCTTTTTGCGACATCTGGGCTTCTTGTTTAAATACAAACAACAGCTTTCACATAAAATATTTTATAATGTGATCTTAGTTGCACGTTTTGTTCATCTACTTATTGCAGTCTCATATCAACGCGGTGCGTTTGCGTGTGCCTGTGTAAAATAGGCCTACATTAATATCTCTGTCTCTTCGCGTAATGTTTTCTGTTTCTTTTCTTATCGTATAAGGCCACAGAGTTTCAAACTTTATCAAGTCGAGTTTTAAATCGAGTTTTAAATTAACTCGGAAACTCGACTCGATGATTTTTTCACCCTATTGCCACGTTGCCTGAATTAAATGAAAGTGATCGATGGATCGCATTATATGATCTTGGGGTTTATGATTTGTTTCATACCTTCTGAAACTGGCTGATGTTCAAAAAGCTTGTGTTCGTTCTCCAAAATATATATAGCTGCAACGAACAAAAATTAGCAAAAAAAACAAGTTGAAGTGAGCGATAAAAAAGGAAAAACCAAGTCCTGAAATTGTGATGACATCCAGCAAGATTCGCTTACTATAAAACTGACGACAACGCACCTGTGAACACTGTTTTAACCAACTTTTTGAATAAGACCTGTTTTGTTGTGATGAGCTTGCGTTGATGGTGACGATGATGACCATTGACCAGTCCTCAATCGTTCAATTTCAATCAGTCAGAAGCGTAACAAGAGTTAGCGCAGCTAAGAAAGGGCATTGGAGAAAGGGATATGATTCTACAGGCAGTTTGCAAGAAACAGAAACGTTTGCATGTATAGAAGCAATGGCGTGCCTATGATGACGGCAGTTAATGTGACGAGTTAGAAACATATCTTTCAGGATGGGTTTTGACGTTTCGTGGCACGACTAATACAAATGACGCAAGCAGAAAGATATTACGCCTACTACACTAGCGTCAAAAAGGGATTCCGAAAATGCGCAAATAATATCGTCGGCGAAATCAACATACATGTTAAGTGCTTTACTCGTATACACAGTATCGGACTTTTAACCTTTAAGTTGCTGTTTGTATCTCTGCGCGGGACATTAACAAGCAATTTTGAGCACGTTGTCAATTTACTCCGTGTTCGGGTCAACTCAGTCTTCTACCCTCAGCCGGACGAAACATGATTAGTACTCAAGGACGGTCTGTGTGGTAAAGGCCTAATGTGGCTGATCGAGGCGATGGTGTGTTTGCATGCATGGTACATCGCGGATCCAATTGTTCGCAAGCGCGGACAATGGATGGTCGCGTTATAAGTTGCGCCGGTTGCGGTGTCAATATCTCATGCCAATCAGCTGCTACTTCTGAGATTGTAACGCGCTTCTGGGTGCAGCGCTGTGGCAATTGCCGGACCTTCACCCGTACAGTCTGCCTGAACACGTCAGCTTTGCAGCCTCCGTGGTTGTCTTCCGGTCGCGTCCGAAAACTCATCTGTTCTCCATCTTCTGTCTCACATTAGCTCCGTGTTCCACCGCACATATAGTTTGTACAATTTCCACGCAGTCGCGCTTAGTTGCTCTAGAGTCTGGACACCAATCGCTGATGTTAAGGACTTTTACTTACTTGCTTTACATACTGTTTTGTTGCGGCCACGTTCAGCGATTGCCCGCTGTCGCTAGAGTGAAGGGTTGGTTGGTCGGTCTGTCGGTCCGTATAAATGCTGTCGGTCGCTGAGAGGTAACACGTTGTCGGGCGCGGTGTTGGAATGTGCGTCACGTGTCGACGCTAGATGCGACATCTGTCGACCATTTCACTCAGTCCGCGTCTTTTCTCGTCTCACGTCCGTGTGACGTGTTGTTAGCCGTTAGTCGGATCACGACGCGCTAAGTTAGCGTCGTCACCGTCGCTGCCCCGCGCGGAATTTCTCTGCATTCACTGAAGTATTATAATCCGCGCCCTGGCGACACACTACAGGTAGGGTCGTAGTAGGCTTACTGTATCGTAGCTTTAGACTTACGTATCAGCTACAGCTACCACATCTTTACAGTGCCGTGGTGTTGGCGTAAAACTTTTAGTACACCTAGTACCAACTTGCCCGGTATGCATGACACCGTTAAGCCTGGTTTACAGCCAACGCAACGAACGCAAGAAAAAAAGTACGCAACTGACGCAACACCAAAACGCAAGGATTTAAAGCGGTGTCTATTCTTGCGTTGTGTCCGTTTCGTGCGCCGCGTTGGATAGAAACCGTGCAGCTTTTTAGTTACGTTCTGTCGTCTAAATCAGTGATTTATACTGTGCAAAAGTAGCCCGTAGAATACTGTTTCGACGAAACGAATCTAACATTGTTTCGTAGTATATTTGTAATAACATAAACTGTAAACTAAATAAATTTAATGTCACTGTGTGGTAAGTTGTTTTGATACGAGCTGGATCTGAGGATTTCTCAAGCCGGGGCGTGTATTGCGAGTGTACAGCGTATTGTAACTGCAGTGTAGGAGGCAGATTTGGGGTACATGTCTTTACGTAGTCGTAGATTGACTAAGGTCCTTGTGAGGGAGATAAGCAGCCAGCCGATGCTCCGAAGAAACATGGGCAGTGGCCTTTCACCGTAAGACCCCTTATCTGTTTAGTTTTTGAGTTACAATAATATTGACGCCGCAGATCTAGAATTAGATATCGTGTACTGGAAATGTCTACTTGCGGCAAAGAGCAATTATTGACTTGACCTTTAGATATAATGACATACTTTTCAGTCTCTCTGTTATAAATAAACATTAGAGTCAATTCGTATATAATGGCAGCATCAGAACGTTAGTGGGTAGTTTAGTTTTGTTCGGTAGAAAAATTTTTCTTCGCAATTTTTATATAAAAAAGCTATCACGAATTATTACATTAAGTAGGGACGTTGACTCCTTAGAGACCTTTTCAATAAGCTTAGTTTAGTTTTAGAACGGCTATAAAAATGAAAATGTGACGAGAAAAAGTCTCGCACAACAGTAGGATGACCCCAGATGGCAGAAAACACGGAATTCTCAGGCAGTTATGTACTTGAACCAAACGTCAAATCGTCTTATGACTTCCGCCCTCGAGGTCACACGCATTCTCTTCCATCGGTCATGACCTTTGATTTTATGCTAAGTTTTATCATCAAGGCTTTTTTTAACTACAAGTAGCTTTTAAGTTATTGCATATATTGTTTTGCATTTACGTGTTTTTGTATTATGTACCTACGTATGCGTTTGTGTGTTTTACTGTTCATTTCCATGTAATGCTTGTGCGATTGTTACTTGTCACGTAAAGGCTTATTTTTTCTTACTTACTCAATGTACTTAAAAGTTAAGCTTTATTTTTGGCACGTGTACTACATATTGACTGCAGGTTATATTAATTTTACTGGTTGGATTCGCCAATAGAAGCCTCTCATGAAAAGCGTTTGATGATATTAGGCTTGACACGACAATTATAGGCCTAGTGTGACTGGGCGGACTGTACGCCGTAGTACATTTCTCGTTTTGCTCAGCAACTGATGGTAATAAGCAGACAGCTTTAAATAAAAATGAAATTGTGACAAAGCGTTATTCTCCAGAGTCTGGTGTGAATAGATGCGTTTTTTGTTGATGCTTGAAAAAAGTTTTCTCAAAACTTTAAAAGTCTGTATCTGAGACTTGGCGGAAAACGTTCACATTCGATAGTCCTGAAAATCTGTCAAACTGAAGTAATCAGAGACGGCCTAAAACATTTTAACGAACCTGCATTGCAATAAGTTAGATAATAATAAAGCAACATAAATTTATGACTTCGGTATAGGCTAAGTCTATTTCATCAGGCACTTCTGCATGTCCAACAGGCTTTTTTAGTCGACAGTGACATTATTAGTTGATAATTGATGTAATTTCGTTTTAGAGTAATAAACTAGCACATAATTGTTGTATGATAGTTCGGTGGCATATTTTTGACCACGGTGTATGGATGTTAGAGCAAGCGTGCGTGCACTGCAGCGTACTAATGGGGGACATTTTGAACGCATGCTGTAATATTGCAAATAAATTAGCATAGAAACATTCGATCAAAAAAACGCCTTCTCCGTAGATGTTATAGCTGTATACCAAATAAACGATTTTGCATCACTTTTGAATTGAATATATGCCTTCTAGAGTTATACAGTTAATATTTGAACACTTAAATTTTGCAAGTAAGTGCAGCAAAAGATGTGACGTAAAGATACAGAATGATCATGTAACAACATTTCTGCATTTTATTTCAGAATGCGACAGTAAAATATTTAAATCGGTCATATTCGCCAAGGTTATCGCAAAATGACCACATAGCTGCTTTATTTTGTTTTACATTGTTATATCATTTCATCTGTTGACGAAGAGAATACAGTGTCATGCATAACGAACCAGTAAACAAACTAATTTTGTAAAAGGCGAAATTGCTGATTGATGCTGCCATTCGGTAAATCATAAATAAGCGATTGCATGTTTCCGCTGAGGGTTTGAACCCCAAGAAGAAAGGGTTTTTTATTGGACCCTACATGTACTTGCCAGATATCATCTAAATACATCGAACAATTAAGCAGAATGCACGAAAGTGACAGGCGACAAACGAATGACGACAGACCACGCTATACGGAGAGACATGTAGCTATAATCGGAATCGCTTGCATGGGCAACGATTCCGCCCAAAAAACGGCATGGGTATGAATAGTGCTATTATGATATGGTACAGATACATTTCTCGGTGCTGTTTGCACACTTTAGTTAGACGACTGTATGTCGAAGAAAGGCAATACCCTCCAGAGGGTATTGGCCTATATCTTTAATTCAGTCCGAAATCCCTCGACAGAATCCATTCTTGTGAGGTAAAGTCTCTCTCTAAATAATATACAGCACGTTTGTGCAGCTTGCAGTGAAAAAAATTGGGGTTGTCGACGTGTCCTTTGTTTATGAGATCGCGTGTCATTATTAGCACCAGCAGCTAAATACAGGGTGGTCCAAACAACGGATCCCCAGATTAGTCCGCCAGGAAACGATAATTTTCGGAGCAGACTTATGTTTTTGCCGCAGACGTTTTATTTTTTCTTTCCAACGCGAGATTTCCGAGATGCGTCGGCCGATCGGCGCAAAATTTTGCACGATGATCAGGTGTAGGCCGAATTTTCTAATGCCAGTCCAAAATTTCAGGGGAGACTTTTTCACAACAATTTTTGGAGCCAAAAACATGAAAAAATTGGCTTAATTTTGAACAACTTCAAAATTCGATGGCGAATATCTCCGGAATAGATAAAGATATTCAAAATCGGACAAGTATTTGATCTACCGCGATTCCTCTCGCGTTAGGCGAAAAAGTTCGGTAAACTTTGGTCCACTAACGCCGAAGGTCTAAAGGTGGAATTATACCCACCCAAATCGACTTTTTCGGAATGCCACATTTCGGCCCCTAATGGGTGCTGCGCTCCCAAATTTTTACACGCGCTAGTGAATGACCAAGTGCACTAGTGCACGCCCCCATCTGAACTGGGGATCCCCAACAATTTTTTTTAAAATGGTCCAAAATTGACTTAAATTTTAGCGCATTAACCACAATAACTCTGATGCCAAGGGAAGTAGACAAATGAAACTTTGCCACATGAGACATGACGTAGCGCTTGGTGGGGTGATAATGTGTACAACTTTGTGGGAGCACTGCTCGTTAGAATTTGGGAGGGCAAAAAAACGTCCAAAATTGTGTACGTTTTAGGACAACTTTCAAATTTGACCACAGATATCTCTGGACCTGATTAAGATATCGACAAGCTGTAAACGGCATTGTCAATCGCAATCCCTCTTGAGTTGAACAAAAAAATGGTGAACTTTGGTCCACTAATATCAAAGATCACGTGGCTAATGTATACCTATCTTAAGTCGACAGTGCGCGTTCTGCGTATGCTAATGCATACGGGTCATGTGACTTTGCTACCGGGGGAATTTTAGCCCCCTTGAATTTTCCCGCAATCGGACTTAGCCTACGGCGCCGGGCAGACTTACGTTGAGCTTTGCCCCACATTTCTAGTTTTATTTAGTGATAACTTACGTAAGTGTACACCGATTTTAACTATTTTTTACTATTACATCCAGAAATTCATAGCGCATAAAAGTAAAATTATGCCCACCACCTTACCTTTATTTTATAATTACCCTACTCGCAAAACATACACTACTCCTTATATTGATGCTGCATATTTGATTTATCACTGTTAATGGCTAGTCGGCAACATCAACAGTTACGTTAATGCTTAATAAATGCCTAATACTCGAGAGCGATTGACTCGTGCTTAGAAACCCTTTTATTAAGCGTTTGTACCCCTACTTTTTGCGAACCCATTATCAAACAGCGATTGACCTTCGTTATTCTGCCCATATGCCTACTAAGACATGTAAAGCCATTAAAACAGAAAGTATTAAGCATAAACACAATATTACTTACTATGCACTGCTGTGAATATGTAAACAAGTATGAAATAATCATTGCATGCGTTAAATAAACTTTAAAAAGTTGCATATTAGAAAATATAGCGCCAGTTTGCTGCAGTTACACGTGCTGGGCGTGGTGTGTGTTTTGCTAGGTAGAGTGATTACATAATAAAGGTGAAATGTCTGACGTAATTTCACTTTTATGCGTTATGGATTTCTTGTTGTAACGGCGAGCAAATGGTTAAAATCGGAGTACATTTACAGAAATTATCGCATATTGAAATCAGGGGGTCCGTTTTTTCGGACCACCCGGTACGTTCTGAGTGGGCCACACAATGAACGTGACGGACTGCTTGTACGTTATTAAAAACCCTAGCACCGTAATGCTGTGTACTGTCGTCTATTGACAATAACTTGCTCATAATTGCGTAGTCAATCCAACAACGAACGACAACAGTATTATACTTCAACTTGATTGCATGTTTACACTGGACGTTTGCAAATTTTATTCAAAGACATCAAAAATGTCAATCTATTAATCTGAGTATCCATCCATTATGTCGATTTATAAACTTCGTCCTAATCCTTAGCCTGGCTGTACTGATTTCACTCTTAACCCTTTTCAGTGCGATTTTGGCATTTGTTGTCCATGTAGCAAGTATCACGACGTTGATGTACTTGATAACATTTGATATAGCCTAGTTAGAACTTAGAAAAGGACTTTTTGACCGACTAATACATCAGTGCAGTGTAATAAGTGCTTGTGTTTAGCCGCCAAGTCTTCTTTTCGCTGTGCTAAATGTAATGGACCATCTATCAGAGGCAATTGCACAGTATGCCGATCAGCATATTGCTCCGTAACGCTATGTTTCTGCGTGGATTTATATGCCTTCTTAATATGTTGAAAATCTGCTTTATCGCTTAATTTTGATTTCTCAGTTTCAGTTATACGATAACCGTCTTTCTAGCTTTGCACTCACTGCGTTACCCTAACCGTGATTGTGGGGGTGTTGACCTTTGGGAATAAAAATTAGTAGGCCCTACTCGGTCTCTCTTACTTTAAAGAACGTTTGCATTAATTTTGGGTTTTGCGGCCCTTTGTTTTCGGGTTTGATGTTCGTACAAAACGTACAGATGGACGAGCAAACCGACATGACTGCCTATTAGAAGGGTCTCACATTGACCGATAAAATATATGACATCATTGCTTCAATATCAGGATTTCTTAATTTAGAGCTCGGTAAACAACGAACAGCGTAAACGTCAGCGAGGCATGGGTCTTATTCTGTTTGGCTTCTTCTTCCGTCAAAACGGAACGAACGTGGAGAGATGAAAAGTTTTTGACGTGCCCTGCAGCATACAGTGAATTGTTTGTCCGTCGACATCGTTGTCAATCATGTTGCCAGCATCTTGTTAACAGCAGCAAGGAAGCAGGCAGTGAGTTTGTGCGTTCGTGTCCGTCTCAGGATGTGTTTATATTGCTTGTTGGTCGTGCGTGCCTGCTATGCCGCATGGTTAATGGAACGTCTTAGCATTCGCGCCTAGCTGCTATATGCAACGTCCAGTGAATGGAAAGAAAGTCTTTGAAATATGGCGTGGTCTGCTCAGTTGCTGATACTGCTAATGCCACTGCTATCTGTCATCTGGGCGCCGAGTGGCGTACTTTGCCTACAACTGACCGTGATGATGATAACCATCTCTCCTAGTCATTACAATGCAGTTAACCCCCGCGTCAATGTGCAGCTAACAACACCACACGCTGTCGCCACTAAAAGTTTTAGCGAATTATGTTGCTGTAGGAAGAAGATTAGACAATATTTTTCCATAAGCGGCCACTTTTCAGTAAGCCTGTTAGTCCATGAAAATCGATGTAAAATAGGTCGATTTGCGTTTATAATGGCGCACGTTTGACTTAAGAGACAGCTTCGCTACATAAAAGTTTTAAGCACACTACTGGCCTCTGCCTCTGCCACTAAGTAAGTAAGTAAGCAAGTAAGTAGGCAAATTGTTTTTACTTGAAAGTTTTAATAGCAGAAACATTAAGCGGGTTAGGTTTACGTAAATGAATAATACACTCGAATACATGCACGCAGTGTATCAGTGTATGTAATGACAGAGTAATAGGCTTACAGCAAGGGGAAAACATACGTATACACAAAATTAAACACATTTGATTGATTTGATTTGAAACCTCTAAAATTTACTTATAACTAAAAAGGGTTTTGGTAATAAAACTTAGCAGTAGCCTATTGAGTTTTTAGCATCGGCGACAGAAGTAAACCGGGAACACCATTGTGACGAACTTTTACCACGTAGCTTTGGTGGGTGTTTTCGTAACTGGCAGAGCACAGAAGATTCGGATATAACAGTCATTTTATGAACCTCTGCTGCTCGGAAAAACATTTATCTAACGATGTTAATGTAGTTAACTGCCGCTAGTCGTATTTCATTTTCAGGTTTCAGGGGTGAATTTGCAGGACCTGGAATTTGAAGGACCAGAAAACTTCAAAGCCCGGTATTTGAAGGACTGGATTTTGGCGGACCTAGATTTTGACGGACCATATCGCAGGTGTGTATTTTGACCAACCTGCATTTTGACGGACCAAATCGCAGGGGTGGATTTTGACGGACCGTGAATGTGATAGGCCAAATTAGGATGAGGCCGAATTATAATTGCAAAACTTTTCGATCTGTGCATGTAACACAAACAGCAATTATTGTC
>Ga0209367_1000133_pt1 | contig 53610 bp, 29 predicted proteins | sample WorMetLIZISLAND2_FD_187412 | JGI IMG/M metagenome (GOLD analysis project Ga0209367, IMG submission 187412) | Marine gutless worms symbiont microbial communities from Max Planck institute for Marine Microbiology, Germany - Olavius geniculatus... ...
CAAGTCCGGTGAAGTTTGGTCCAGTGACCTTGGAGATCTCGATGTTGAATCGTACCCACCCAAAGTGCATTTTTCGGAAGACCATATTTCGGCCCCTAGGGGGTGCTGCGCCCCCAAATTTTTACACGCGCTAGAGAATCACCAAGTCTTACTAGCGCACCCCCCACCGGAGACGGCGGCCCTCCTTACAACTTTTTTCAAAGGGGGTCAAAAATTGGCTTAAATTGCAATAAATGAGCTCTTATAACTTGGGAGTTAGGGGGTGTAGCCCAACGAAACTTTGGCACTTGACGCGACTCTAAGTTGGGGTGTTAACGCAAGTACGAAATTTGGGGGCACCGCCCCCCTTAAAATTTGGGAGGGCAAAAACGTCCAAAATTTAGTACGTTTTACGACAACTTTTGAGTTTGAGCGCAAATATCTCTAAACTGGATAGAGATATCGACAAGCGGTAAACGGCGTTATCAGACAAATACGGTTAATTCCGCGTTGAACAAAAAAATTGTGTGAACTTCGGTCTTCTACGAACCAAGTTATAAGAGCTCATGTTGACCTACCCTAAGTCGAATATTTCGGAAGATTATATTTCGGCCCCTAAGGGGTGTTGCGCCCCCAAATTTTTACACGCACTAGAAATCGACTAAGTCTTACTAGTGCACCCCCCACCGGGAACTGGGGCCTCCCTTACTATTTTTTTAAAGGGGGGTCAAAAATTGGCTTAAATTGCAATAAATGAGCTCTTATAGCTTGGGAGTTAGAGGGTGTAGCCTGACGAAACTTTGGCACTTGACGCGGCTCTAGGTTGGGGTGTTAACGCAAGTACGAAATTTGGGGGCATCGCCCCCTTAAAATTTGGTATGGCAAAAAACGTGCAAACATTGGTGCAATTTACGACAACTTTCGAGTTTGAGCGCAAATATCTCTGAAACCGATGAAGATAACGACATAATCTAAACGGCGTTGACGAGAACGATCTTTTGGGCGTTGAAAAAAAGAAACTTTGTGAAATTCGGTCCACTATAAATAAAGTTATAAGCGCTCATGTTGACCTACCTTAAGTCGACAATGCGCCTTCGGCGTATGCCAATACATTTGACTTTGATGCCGGGGAAATTTTACCCCCCTTCCTTTAATTTCCCCCAGTCGGACTTAGGGCGCCGGGCGGACTCACGTTGGGCTTTGCCCCAAATTTCTAGTATTGCTTTTATTTTGTGCACGTATGTTAAGCGTAGCAATAAAAAAATTTAATTATCGTTCGTCGTTTTGTCGCTATCGCTATCTGCGATAAACGTAAGTAATTAAAGACGTGTTTCGCACATGACGAGCAGAAATTATTGCATATCGACTGCCAACAAGAGACGACGTGCGGAGGAACGCAGCGCAGCTGCTGTAACCAAGCGACACATCTCATGCATCTTATAGTGGTTGTCAGGTTTGTTAGTGCAGGTATTTTATAGTCTCGGACAACGCCAATTCACCGGCGGCGCATCAGCTACAGTTAACGGCCTGTTTTATTCGCGCATTATGCGCACACTGGTTTGAATAGACGTATATTAACCGGCTTCTGTCACTGTCCTTGCCGACAGCGTTTGCTTTTTGCGTTTTAACATGTAATCAGAACTGTCCATACAAACTAAACATATTCTTTTTAAAATTAAATGTGTGTATTTGTGCATGTTGCTATTTTTCCTTTAATTTTAGTTATTCGTTTTATTTTGGTTGACATTCCGTGACAAAATACATCATGTTGTTGATCGTAGACTCTCACTTATCGATCACGGGTTAGCAGTAAAAATACCGATAGCACGCTTTCTCACTTTCTGTAAGCATAGCGTTATGGTTAGGCCTATGTATCACAGAAGGATAAGAAGTAAAGAACTAACTGTGAGCGTGAAATTTACCGACGACATAGCGAAAACTCAATACAAACCGAAAAGACAAGTAAAACGGATACTTTTAGCATAGGATAAAAAGCCTACACTGAAGATTTTTACCAATTCTTTGCCGCTAATTTATTTCGTTATATATTTGTGTTGAACGTGGTTGGTTTCTAATCTGCAGCTTTCTGTTACGATCGACGCTGATCATGCGCTCGTCAGTGTCGTTGCCGCTGAGAACGCTGCCGGAAGGAGCAGCGGTGAAACATTAGAACGCAAGTACTATGTACGCAGGTAGGCAGCTTATCGCTGGTGCTGTTGTCGTAATGGCGTCAACGACGACGACGTCTGAGTTTTAGAGATGTGCATGAAAATGAGAAAGACCAGTATTCCATAAAAATACGATCAACTGCGGATAAAAGTGGGGGTGAAAATGGAAATAAAATGCACGGAAAATGGGAATTAAAACGCTGGTGTGGGAAAAATAACTGCATAGGGGCCTACTGTATATTAGCAAGCAGTTGCAAGAGTGATTGTGTTAGCGTACGCCCACACGATCATAAACTTACTAACTTAAGTAGATAGCAAATAGAAATTAGTTTTTTCTAGTCAACATTTGGTTTTATTGCGTGCTGTCAGTTCATTTGATTTTTGGCTAGCTGACTTTCAAGTTTTTAACACTCAATTGGTTTGGGTCAAAATAAGCCCGCAGAAAAAAATAAATACCCAGATGTCTTGGTTGAGCTCCGAGTGAAAATGAAAATAAGAGAAAATGGGGAATTTCTCGGCTTTAGACGGTTATGGAAATAAAGTTATTAAAATGGGAGGAATTTGGCACAAAAATATGTTCGCGCACATCTCTCGTCCGAGTCAGATCTAACCATGGCGCTAACAGCGATTAAGTTTACTCACCTATGGGTTTTGCACATGAGCCACGAGATCTAATGAAATAGAGCGAAAGCATTTGTAAAAACATAAAAAAAGAAGGAAAAAAACATCGCAATTTGTTTTATCGCAGTGCATGCGGTTTCGACGCACATGTCGTACAATGTTGCGCAAATTTGCACACAGTTGCAGAAAAGTTTATTTCAATCAATTAATTCTATTCTCGCAAATTCACATGCACTGCGATAGAACAAATCGCATTGTTTTACGGTTTTTACATTGTTTCATTTTGTTAATTAAATTTAATAGCACATGTGCGAATCCCATGTTTACGTCATATGTGTACAGTTCGCGGAAATCAACCGACACTTTGAGTCAAGTCGTTGCGTTGCGTGTGTGCGTACAACTGAAAGCACTACGCACCTTATCTGATCTTCAAGCGACGTGCGTGCGGACTAAAGTCTCCGGAAACAGCGCAAATCGCCCGTGCTACCTGCCTCTGTAGCACCACTGCCGTCGACAGTTACTGGCAACACGACCTATGACGATTGCTCAGCACGCCACTTTACTGCTTACGCTTATGGTTTACTAGTTATCTGTTTAGTTCTCAGCTAAGGGCAATTATTGCTTGTGCAGTTCGCTGCTTTGTTGTCTTACTACTATATGGCAGTGTACCCCGTAAAAAAACTTCTGTCACAAGTCCCCGGCTGCTATTACAACAAATAGCCTAGAACGTGTGGATTGTAATATAGACCGGGATTGTATTTAAACTTTGTTAACTTGGCATATTAAACTCTTCCTCATACGTCGAGCGTATAGTACACCGTGTCTCAAAACATCCCAGATATTTTCGATTATAACGTGAACAAAAATTATCGGATTTTCATAATTTTTGGTACAAATATTTCCGACACAACTTGCCATTAGTTTTTTTCACTTTGCCCAATCTCTGCTTTTGCACTACCTTCGAAAAGAAAAACAAGCGAAATATGCGTTGAAATATACAAAAAATGCGGAAAAAACATCTCCAACATTATTGACCGTAACTTAAAGCTTGTTTTTCAGATTTTAACAATTTTTTGCACAAATATTTCTGACACAACTAACTGTTAAATTATTGTTTAAGTTTTTACCTTACCCAATGTATGTTGCTGCACTACCTGGGGAAATCAGACCAAGTAAAATACGCGTTGAAATGAATAAAAAACGTCGATAAATTTCGTCTATCCAGATCTGTGGTCCCCAAGAGTCAGTCGATTACAAGGTTTGACTGTCGTGCAGCAGTGTAGGCCTATCTACCAAGTGACGTTCTGGAATCTTTATAAATTCAAGAAGCAACTGGAAAGGCTGGATTAATCTGTAGCATAACATTATCGATACTGCTGTCAATGATTGGAGAAAGCGTCTGCATGCTTGTGTTTGCACAATGGGCCAACATTTGGATCAGTTTTATTGCAGGCAGCTAAAAGACGAAGCAACTGGATAAAGTGTCAGTCAAAGTGTCAAAAATGAGAACAAAATGTGCTTTTGTGCGTTATCTAGATTAAGTAATAATATCACTAAGTAAAAATGCAATATTTCGTCGGTGCTGATCTCCCCAGATAGTGCAAAAACAGACGTTGTGTAAGGTGGAAAACTAGATAATGATTTGATGTTTAGTTGTCTCAGGAATATTCTTATCAAAAATTATTAAAATCCGGTAATTCTTTTTCAACGTTTGGGATGTTTTTGAGGCACACTGTATACATAAACAAGTTGATATTTAATTTTATTTGGTGACTTGGCGTAGCGGTAACGCGTTTTATTCGATCAACGAAGTTACTGTACGCCGGGCCAGGTTAGTACTGCGATGGGTGACTACCTGCGGGCAGGTGAACCATCTCGGTATGTAACCAGCCGCCTAAGTCAACTCAGCGTTCACCCGTGTCGGGTGGCAGGTAACATTTTGTGATCCCATACGGCGGGTTACGCTCCGTAGCTTTGAAATGGGTTTCCATTAAGAGCTATAACACCACTTTTTAATTTTTATTGATCGTTAGTCGTTACTAATATTAAAATTTACTAACTTCTGCACTGCTGATTTAAACGACAAAACGTTGCTAACAACGTTTTACCTAGTGAGTTGGTACAGCATCGTACCAGATAAACACCCGGCTTGCGTAAAAGACATAGCTTGTATGAAAAAAACGTTGACATAGGCCTATAACTTCGGCTTATGTTAAAAGTTTTACGGCAGAGCTATTTGCTTATACAATGTACGTGTCGTTATATTGGTTTGGCAAATAAAATGATGGCAAGGATAATGATATGGTAAAACTAACTTTCCATTTCTGTTCATTTTTAACAATAATCTTCTGTTTTTTTTTGCTAGGTGTACATGTTGCTCAGTAGGTCTAAGTACTCGTAGTTTACTGAAAGCGCTGTTGATTAGGCTATTATTTTTTTCTCTTGATAGATAATCCATACTGTCGGCAAAGCAAATTCATCCACATTATCTTGCAGACAGGTTACGTAAGGTAGTAAAATAAATAGCAAACTTTATGCCAGTTATTCGTACTTAAAACTCGCAGCTATTTTGAGAAAAGGTGATTACAAATACCGTTGTCGACTATATGCTCGACATTTAGTATTATTTTTATTTCAGCGTGTTTATCGTAGGGGACAGAATTACCAATGAAGCACGAAGGCTAAAAAGATGCCTCCCTAAATTTACTAATTACAACAATAAGTTTTGTATTTCCACCAACGGCATGGTCACAAAATTTACTTGACATATTTTCTGGCCACCAAAAACAAGCTTTAATCAAAAGAGCTTTTTTAACTGCTTATGACATCATGTACATTGATGAGCCAAAAGCTCAAGAGTGCATTCTTCAATCTAATTAGACCCATGTGTGGGTTTTAATATTCGTCGTCACGACTCAGTAAGATGTATCTATAACGAGGTACTCTATTTAGTTGTAAGACTACAGATTTGCGTAATCTACATGAGTTATACAAAATCATTCGCAAGCTTTTGCCACATGTTAAAAAAGTTTTACAATTTCTTTGCTATCACATCTGACACTAAACAGAGAATGCACATTATAGGCTATAGTGTAAGATTCCACCGTTTCGTCAAATGCGTTACTACACTGTTTTATGAAATGCTCATGTGATGCTGACATGACTGAATATCCTATTTAGTCTGACGGCTTAGTTACGTTAGTCAGCTTAATTAGTCAGATCGTTACTACCTTTAATAGAACTTCGTAAACCGTTGTGCGTTTTTGTAGTGCTTGCGTGTTTCTGGCTTTTTCTAAACATCGTATATTTTTCGTGCTCTTAATTAGACTTTACTATTAAAGTTATTTATTAAAGGCAGTGACACAACTTTAATTTTGTGTAATAGTTTTGTGAAATCAGCAGCGAAAGTACGTTAAGTAACGTAATCAGCAGTAAAATTTGTAACTTAATTTTTGAAGTAGTGTAAAGTTGTTGAATTACTAAAACATAACTAGAAATTTGGGGCAAAGCCCAACGTGAGTCCGTCCGGCGCCCTATGTCCGATTGGGGGAAATTGAGGGTGGTAAAGAGGGGGGAAAATTTCCCCGGCATCAAAGTCACGTGGCCCGAACTCAAATGCATTGGTATACGCCGAACGCGCTTTGTCGACTTAGGGTAGGTCAACATTAGCGCTTATAACTTTGTTCGTAGTGGAGGGAATTTCAAAAAAAATTTTTTGTTCAACGCCGAAAGGATCGCTCTCGTCAACGCCGTTTAAATTATGTCGTTGTCTTCATCGGTTTCAGAGATATTTGCGCTCAAACTCAAAAGTTGTCGTAAATCGCACCGATTTTTGAACGTTTTTTGCCCTCCCAAATTTTAAGGGGGGCGGTGCTCCCAAAATTTGTACTTGCGTTAACACCCCAACCCAGAGCCGCGTCAAATGCCAAAGTTTTATCGGGCTACACCCCCTAACTCCGAAGTTATAAGCGCTAATTTATTACATTTTGAGCCAATTTTTGACCCCCCTCTTTAAAAAAAGTTGTAAGGGGGCCCCCGCCCTCGGTGAGGGGTGCGCTAGTAAGACTTGGTGATTCTCTAGCGCGTGTAAAAATTTGGGGATGCAGCACCCCCTAGGGGCCGAAATATGGTTTTCCGAAAAATGCGACTTAGGGTAGGTCAACATTAGCGCCTATATCTTGGTTGGTAGTGGACGGAATTTCACAAAATTTTTTTGTTCAACGCGGAATTAACCGTGTTTGATAACGCCGTTTAGGTTATGTCGATATCTCTATCCACTTTAGAGATATTTGCGGTCAAACTCGAAAGTTGTCGTAAAACGTACTAAATATTGGACGTTTTTTGCCATCCCAAATTTTAAGGGGGGCGGTGCCCCCAAATTTCGTACTTGCGTTAACACCTCAACATAGAGACACGTCAAGTGCCAAAGTTTCGTCGGGCTACACCCCCTAAGTCCGAAGTTATAAGCGCTATTTTATTGCATTTTAAGCCAATTTTTGACCCCCCTTTGAAAAAAGTTGTAAGGGGGGCTTCCGTCCCCGGTGGAGGATGCGCTAGTAGGACTTGGTGATTCTCTAGCGCGTGTAAAAATTTGGGGGCGCAGCACCCCCTAGGGGCCGAAATATGGTCTTCCGAAAAATGCGCTTTCGGTGGGTTTAATTCAACATCGAGATCTCCAAGGTTACTGGACCAAACTTCACCGGACTTGTTTCGTCTAACGCGGGAGGAATCGACGTCGAACAAGTAACTCACCGATTTTGAATATCTTCATCCGTTCCGGAGAAATTGGCCGCCAAACTCTGAAGTCGACCGAAATCGGGCCAAATTTTGCATGTTTTCGGCCCTTAAAATTTTTTGGGGGAGGCTCACCCAAAATACTTAGGAGCATCGTGCAAAATTTCGCGCCGATTGGCCGACGGAGCTCGGAGATTACGCGGCGAGAAAAAAAGAAACCACAGCAAAACAGAAGTCCTTCATCGTTTTCGGGCGGACTAATTAATAAGATATAAACTTGACAATATGCATGGTGTTTTATAAAAGGCACCCTTTTCGTTTCTTTTATAACTCAGTTGAATAGTGATAAATTTACATGAAATTCTTACAAGATGTGAGTGAAAAAAACTGATTCAAAACATTTTAACAAAATGTGGCTATAGATAAATATTTTTTGTTAGTCGTGATGTAATGATGACGTCATAATGTGCCGTGAGTAGTGAGTACAATTTTTCCTTGTATCAACTGGTGCTGTCAGTTGCTACACTCAGAAAACAAACAGTTCTAGGCCTATATAGAACTATATGTGATGAACCGATAATTTTCTAAGTGTACTCTGCTTCGATGGTAAACATTATCTGGTTTACTGATGAAAAATGTTTATCGTATCAGCACTAAGCAACATGGGAGCATAAAATCAAGCGTCTCGCAATCCATAAACTCAACCATCTCGCAAGCGGTGTGTGCTGGTGCACTGTCTTGCTGGAAGGTGTAAAAGTCAAGCTATCCCCACAAGTGTGTAAAAGTGATCGTTTTGAATGTTTTTGTGGCTGCAATGGTAAAACTTGGACATTGTCGTTACTGAACCAGATGATGAAGTTTACCATCTACGCATTCAGCATTGGTTGCACATTATGACGTCATCATTGCATCACTATTAGCAAAAATATTTAACCAACAGCTACATTTTGTCACTTTGTTAAAATATTTTAAATTAGTATTTTTTCAGCTACATCTGGTACAAATTTCATATAAATTAATCACCATTTGACTGAGTTGCAAAAGAAAAAAAAGGCGCCTCTTATGAAACACCGTGTATTAATGTCGCAGTCCCAAGCGTATTATCTTCCACAAAAACCGTGTTAATAAAGCAGTGCCGTGTGGCCATCTTGCCCAGAACTTCCACAAGGCTGACAAATCCGACATACCTCGCACATAAGTAATTGGCAAAATGCTACAGTAGTAGCGTGCAAGATTGACAAACGCTCAACTTTATCAGCACGCTATATCAAATGCCGATTGCCTTTCGACGCTACCGCTAATGCATGCGCAATACCAGCTAATTACCACTAATAAGTATAGGCCTAGTTGTTGAGACGATTTATGCGCATAAATGATGTCTTTTAACGAGCTACATCAAAAGTCCGTTGGCGGAAAACATGACAGTCGTTTGTGGAACTCAAACAGCACGTAAAGTAAGTAGACTACGTCACAGGCGCACGGCAGCGCAGCCCTGTGTTAATGGCGACCGGCTAAGTTAATGGAGAAAGGCAAAATTCGACCCCTCGCAGATCCGAAACCCCTCAACCGATCGGCACAAAATTTGAAACCCTGTGCAAAATTTCGTGCAAATCTGCCCATTTGGGGCTTCCCGGCAAATGGGTAAAATATAACGAAAATTTCATTTCCATATAACTTTTTTAATGACACGCCTACAGGTCAGAGCGGTCGGTGGGTTTTTGCGCGCAATGGCTCAAACGACACAGTCTCGCGAACAAGTGTGCCTTTTAGGGGTAAAAAAAATTCAAAGTAAATATCTAACTCCTAAAAAATCCACCAAAGTCGAAAAGTGGGGCATAAACGAACTAAAATTTTTGGCCGAAAACGCTCCTGTATAAAATTTTTGCTTATAAACAGCCTTTAATCGTCATCGTAGACCCATAAAAGTTGTATATTAAATAGGCAATATGTCATCGGAAATTCCAAATATGTAGTTATTTTGAATATGTACTACATATGTATATGTAGTTAGTTTACTGCCCATACCATGACCTACAGGTCACCTGACACCGGGTATGGGCAGCAAACGTTTGGCCTTTAATATGGACTAAACGCAACTTCGAGGCTTTATATCTCCATAACGGTGCAAGATAGACGTATAGTCATTATTGACCACTAATAGGAAAGTGCCCACGCCGAGTCCAGTGGTCACGTGACCGATGACATTACGTGACTCCAAAAAGTCAAGGTCGTGATCACAAAATCTTTGAAGCTTTGCATCTTCTTAGCCGTGCTAAACAGATAAATTATAATTCACCACCTACGCGACAACATTATTATCTGTCCCATTGCTATAGCATTGCAAGGAACAGATTATAAAATCACTTGCGTCTATCTGTCATTCTGTCAGTCTGTCAGTCTGTCTGTAAACACTCCTACGGCCGCAATTTTGATAATGATAAAAGTTTAGAAAATGTACTGTCCGGAAGCACCAAAACATTTATCTTTACTATTCTACTGTCGCTCAAAGCCCTCTTCGAGAAATTCCCGAAAATATCTGCATAATTTTTAGATTGCAGAAACTAGGCCTACATCGTGTTTCGTAAAAACAACCATTTTGATTATTTATTGCTTAACTTCGCTTAACTGTGACTAATTTTTCTTTTTTTTAACTTTTAGGCACAACAAAAATTTGAAACAAAGCAAAATTAGCAACAGAAGAATTGTGCAGCGTTTAAGGTCAGTCAAGGTCGTCGATGTCGATGTAGCGATCGTTACGTTGGTTAAGGAAGTCCCGTGCTATTCATTACGCTCGTATTACAGTTGCGTGTTTGAGCCGAGAACACTATACAGCAGATATGCACAATACGCAGTGACCAGCATCCATTGGTGACTATCCCCTCTGACAAGGCCAGACAAAAACTCCTCGTACATACACGTAACGTCGGTCTTCTGAAATTCTTTCGTACAATTGCACTTCCACTGTGCAGCATACAGTAGGGAATGTCAGTGCGTCCACAGGCAGTCGTCGCCCACCATGCAGACTGTCTGTCGCTAGTGTTGTCCATCTATTTCTATGTATACATATTTAAATATTTATTTTTCGGGTCCTATTCAATGCGTACCAGTTTTACATTTTGCATTCACTGTTTTTCAATTTTGCATTGTAATGTTTGTGGTATTATTTTGCTTTATTCATACATATTGCTGGGTTTCAGTTTAAACTGCTGCCAATTGTCAAAACTTTGTAGATATTCCCGTCTGCCTAATGGGTGCCTACTTTGAAAAAAAAGACTACTGATAGAATGATGACAGATTTCCTATTTGGATTTAGTAATTTAGGTAGGATGACAAAAATACAATAAATGTGAAAAACAATGAAGTAAAAAATCACATGTTTATTTAACGTTTACAATCGTCATCTAATTCTTCAAATTAAAAACGACCTAAATAACATTTTTGTAACTTTTTTGTACATCATGGGCCATAAAAACATGGCACTTTACTTTTGTCCATATCTTCACCAATTATTGACTGATTTAAAAAAAATTACTGGCGCATTCTTCAGACAATTTGCAATAATGTGATTATTATATATTTCACCACACTGTAAATGCGTCCTTACACTATCTTGTGAAACATAAATGTAAAAAAAACCTAACGATAATAACAAACATTTAAGTAAATAAAAAACACTTCAGACCAACATTGCGGTGAATGATCCATATGACACTAAATTGTGTTAGACCCACACAGTCTAGTGTTATACAGATTATTCACCGCAATGTTGATCTGAAGTGGTCTTTTTTTCAATTTTACCAAAATGTTTGTTTGTTATTATCATTATACATACATATTTCATTTATATTTCACGAGGTAGTGTAGAGACGCATTTACGTTATGGTGGAATATATAATAATCATATCATTGCAAATTGTTCGCAGAGTGTAAAAGAGAAAGAATTTTGACAATCGGTCATTAATTGGCGAAAATATGGACAAAAGTAAAGTGCCACGTTTTATGGCCTACTCTCTATATCCCACCACATAGTAAATGCGTTTTTACACTACCTTGTAAAACATAAATGTAAGCAAAAACTAGCAAATGATCCATATGACACTAGACTGTGTTAGACACACACAATTTAGTGTCATACAGACCATTTACTGCAATGTTAGTCTGAAGTGTTTTTTTTCAATTTTGCCAAAATGTTTGTTTGTTGTTATCGTTATGTATGCATATTTCATTGATATTTCACAAAGTAATGTAGAGCCGCATTTACGGCGTGGTCGAATATGTAATAATCACGTTGTTGCAATTTGTTTGCAGATTGTGCCGGTAAAAAATTTTTAAAAATCGATCAATTATTGGCGAAATTTGGACAAAAGTAAAGTGCCACGTTTTTTTCTGGCCCACACAGTAATTTTTCATGACGTTTATTGCATTTCAAGTCAATTCATCGTGTTTATCTTTACGTGGGTAAGCGAAAGCTTGGATGTAAGCAGGTACACCGTGCGATGCGCCAGCTTCAAATCCGTGGTAAAATGGTGTCTGGCTGAGGGCTAAGAAAACGGCGCTCAGTGCCATCCTATAAGTTTTATGGCTCGGGAAAGACTTTACGGTTTTTACGTTTCTTACATCTATAGCAAATCAATGTTTAGTGAACGTCCCAAGCTGCAGCGTCTACGACATTACACTGTCCTTTACGTAGGGAGCGTCGCGTGGTGACAGCAACTGAGTGCGGTTATATTACTAACGTGAGACTAATGATTTTTTCCTTCCTACACTTAGCGGAGGCAGCTGCTGCTCTTATAGCAGGTCTTTGCTGCCACTTCGTTGCTAAAAGCTTTATCATGTTGTAAGGATAGTCGAGTATCGTGCTCGTTTTACTACTGTAAATCACAGTGTAATGCTGCTCCCGCAAACAGGCAAACACATTTCGACAATTATTTGAGCAGCTACTTCCAGTATGTTTTTTTCTTAAATTAAATTTTATTTTTGACAACTTTTTTTAGGTATGCTACAATAACGAAAGGTATAGGTCTGTTTTGGTAAAGGTTCGTAGTTATTGTTATCATGTGCTATTAAACATCAATTAACTACTCTGCTTCTTGACGACAGCTGTAGTGTACAGGTTTTAAGGTTTCACTACGCCTTCAGTTTCTATAACTACATTTCTGCAATTCTGGTATTGTGATTTGTCCCTTCAGCTTAGAGAGCGCTAACGGAGAGAGCGGCAAATGTAAGGTATTACTTATTGGCCGTGCTTATGGCGCGTGTAAGAACAACTTTCGTCGGAAATGTTACTTGGACATTATAGTTCACGATGACACGCGGCGACGCTGCGGCGTGTGATGCTAAGTGCGCTATTAAGTGCTGCTCGTGTGATATTCGCTAGCGCTAATCACGAAGCGCGTATTTCCACACCGCTGCCATTTGCCCATCTGTTTACAACACCGGCAATGTAAACGGCAGTCGCTTGGTTTCCGTCTTTTATCTCCTAGCTGGCGTTGCTTTTCCTGACTGCGGATGTAATCAGCCATTTATCACGAGACCGACGACAACCACGAATCGAGAACGACGTCGATCAGCGCAATTCTAGAGACCGCTAACGTACAAAATAATATTATGTTTTAATTGTTGCGTACTGAGTGGCACGAATTGTATAAGTAGAAAACTTGCTCGACGTCAATCAATCAATCAATCAAGCAATCATCAGACTGCGCTAACAGAATAATGTTCTGTTATATACGACAAAATGTATATTTATTGTTATGCCTCATCGCAAAAAAGTAAATGCGATTAGTCTAATACACGCCTCGTAACGTTTACTAAAACGGGCTATTGCCCAAAAGGGCAATATTGTTATTTATTTCATACTGCTTTCAGTGCTTTGCTGTTAAACCTAAACCGGTTTCGAGAAACGCACGATTAATGCTGAGGCAGAATATCATAAAATACAGCAAACATCACAAGCGAAACGAAAAAGAGTCGTTATAGTAAACTATCTTTCAGCGATTTTCGCACCAGATTGTAACATTTTGCCGTTGGCAAACGAAGTCTATTCTCTTGTCGGAAATTAACATCGTTGGCCGAGTCGAGAATCACGTTCTGTTTGTTTCCCTGGGCCTTATCGTCGTTTACGTCTAGGCCTACGTAAGTGCAGGTATTTTTGCCACCGCGGCAGGTAAGCTTACAGTAGATGTGATTTCTCGATAATGAGTTTGTCGCGAATAACAGCTTGGCTACGTAAAGCTGCAATAAACCGACATGAACAACATTTTTCAAAAATTAATTATGCAGTGAAACACCCTGTGCGGATTTCCATGTGTAGTAATTTACAAAAAAAAAATTGCTTTAGTCAGTGTCACCGACGGTATGGGTTTAACTTTTAGTTTGGTCCGTTGATGAACTTTTTAAGTCTCACACGCTAACCTGTATTTTTGGTGTTAGTTTGCCAGTACCGTATCCATTCCCTAATCTACATAGCGTCATCGGCAGTTAAATTAGTAATGGGCAATTTTAAATATTATGTGAATTTTTTGGTTGTTTTTGGTATTTCTGGCTATGGCGTTTTTATTTGTATAACTCGTCTTGACTATTTGTTTGTGCTTTTCGTTTTTGTCGTTTTAATGACTAAACGTTTTTACACATTTAAACATTTATAATTAGTCTCTGTGTTGAAGCAATATTATTTTCGATATTTAAACAACGTTACGAATTTGCAATTTTAAAATTGTTTTAATCTATTACCTAAGCAGTGGTTCTTTTAGCTGGAAATATTCTATTACTGTACTTACAGCTTTCGACAGTCACATGCGATGCGAGACAAAGGGGCTTAAACTTCCGTTAAAAACTGACGGCACGGCGACAAATAAATAACGAAAAATAAACTAAAAATATAAACCAATGAATAAAATGTCAGAAATGTGTGCACACTTCAGTCATTACAGTTGATATCAGAAAGCTTATACGATGGAAAAAAAGTTTGTGGAACAAATAAATCTAAATTTAGAAATTTGATAAAAGAGTGAAGTTGTACTGTACTGGGTATTGAGATACGAAGTGACAACGAAAATATAAAATTGGGTCAAAAATGAAGAAGAAAATTAAGCTACTAATCATTAAATGTAGCCAAAGTTTCTTGGTTTTGCCTGTCAGGCTATTAGTTTGTCACGCGTGTTTATGACAATTAAAATTGCTAAGGTGAAGTAGCTGAGATTTTGCCTTTTTCAGACTTGCATCACACGTCGTCGATTTTGCGATCATCTTGTATGTCACATTTTCGGCATATTATAATGTAACAGTGGTTAGCGTGTCAGAACTTGCAACTTTCGGGTTGCAGTTCAAATCGGACTGCTGTCATATGCGTAGAAGCTTGATCAAGTGGATAACTTATGCCGCGTGCTTAGGTCAACTCAGCCTACTACCCTCAACGGGATGGAAAATGTTTAGTAAATAAATAGATTACGGGCAAACTGTAGAAAGTAAAGGCCTAGTGTGGCCGATTGGAATGGTGACATGTTTACTAGCAGCAAGTGGTTGCACCACGGATCCAGTTGTTCGCTGCCGCGGGCAATGGACTACCGCATAGTGTCCTGCGATATCACTAGCTCATGCCAATCAGCTACCGCTTCCAAAATTGTAGCGCTTTTGTTCACGAGTTTGGCTTATGCAAACAACGCTCTATCAAATACCAAGACTCTACTTTTTATTTATCAGATAATTTTTAACTTTAATCTTTTATTGTGCAGGTCTAAGCAACAAAAAGTAATAAAACTTAGGTTGCTGTTGTGGCTTTTTTATTTTATAAGCGTCAGGTTGAAAAAAAACTGCCTAAATAAACACTACAAGCATGTAAACAATTGTAAAATACTAATCAAACAAAACAGAATCAAATAACAATATACAAATAACAAGCAAGTTAGCTCAGCAGCAGATCGTACAGTTGACCAGCAAGCTAACAATACAGCCAGCCAACTGTTATACATGGTGTCCCCAAAAACATCTAATCATTTCCTCGAGGTGTTCACAAATTAAAAATATTTTTAGTTTACGGTGGTCAAAATTGCAAACAAGGTAAGCTTTCAAAACAAATCGAATACGCATAAATTTATCAACCATAATTGTGTGCAATTTGCCGCATATTAACGTAAATTTAACGCTGGCTAAACAAAAATTCAACTAAAGTTATTGTACGACTTTTACTATTAATTTTACTATTAATCTACAGTATTTAAAAAAAGTAAAAGTTTTGGGTTTTTTAAAAATCAAACAAGCCTAGTTTTAGTCATTTCCGTGCCAAAGTCGTCGAACTATCTCCACCGCTACCAAAGTTAAATGGCAAAATTAGATGCCTCCATTCGGACACTCTGTACATTATATGCCTCTGGTATATTACATAACGTAATTTACACTATGAATACATAACATTTATATTGTAGCGAACTGTAGGCTGATAGCGCAGATTTATCTGTACATTTAGTGATAATGTGAACAGATATACTCATTTAGCAGTTAGCAGTTTATTGCAAGGTAGGCCGCCTACTGAGATTCTCCGTGAATTTCTGTCAATACTATTTTAGATTTTCATACCATACAGAGTTCAAAAAGACTCACGTTACACTGCCATCCATTTGAATTCAAATTTCCATAGACAGTATAGTCAAGTTCAACTACATGGAAACGTCGAAAAGTGTCCACCCTGACAAATATTTTGACCACTCAGCTTGCCAAAATCTGTCGGCGCTACGGCTTTGTGTCAAGCATACATGAAAAGTTTTATAGCCACCGATTGCAGCTGCAGAGACAATCAGTGCATGTTTTAATCCTACATACGACAGCGAAATGTAGGCCTATATACTGATTTTATAACGAAAGACATCTGTTACGCCAAAAATAGTAATAATTTTTTTGCAAAAAAAATTTCTAGTTTAGCAATGAAAGTTTGTAAAGGAGCAATGTTCGAATAAAGCTTTTATTGCAACGTACTTACATGTTTAAAATTCGATTACACGTGAAACAAACTAATCGTGGCACAAAACTGTAGCGCCGCGCAGTTTGTTCTGCGGGTTCGCGTCACGTGGGTCGGACTATCGCTGGGAAAACTCTAGCTATGTACATTGAATGCAACGATGAGCTGTAGGTCATCGGCGAAGCAATGAAGGTCAAACTGGTCGTGGCGAGCAGTAGCAGCAGAGTGAAGTTCAACGACGGAACAATCGACCTGCCGGCGTTACCAACCGACGAAGCTGCAATCCAACAGCAAATCAGTGTCTCAGTTCGATTAGGTAACTTACGTAATACTAATATAAAACTGATTTCTAAATGGCAACGACAACAGAGATCCAAAATAAAGACTGCACAGCTTCCGGGTTTGTCTACAAATTTTGCCAGCGATTAACGGCAACACAGTTCATCGTGACAGCGCGCTGAAAATGCTATAAAAGTGTGCGGTACTTGTCCGTTAATTCACCCGCACCCAAATTATTCTTGTTAACGTTAACGCTAGCACTAACCCTAACACTGACCCTAATCCTAACCCTAACCCTAACCTTAACCCTAACCCTATTGCTAACCTTAACCTTACCCCTAAGCCTAACCTTAACAGTTAATTCCGGTGCGAGTGAATTAACGGACAAGTACCAATGCTATTAAGTGCTGCTCGTGTGATATTCGCTGGTTCTAATCACGAAGCGCGTGTTGCAGGACCGGAAAATGTAAGACTGCCGACTAGAAAATGACGGACGTCCGACAATGTTTGAGCTATAGAAACAAAATTAAGTTACTCACTCATCTGAACAGCAGCTAAACAACAAATACGACGCACGGTAGAAAAAAACTTCAAAAATAACAACAACAGTTGCTAGCTGCTTTATTACAGACGAAAATTAACTGCAGCGTGGTTAAGGGTTAGGCGAAAATTTTCCGCTAAACTTGGCCATGCCACGCTCATACTACCACCGACAATTTGAAATGTTCTCATAGAACGATGTCGCCAGTGTTAAAGCTTTGAAGAGCAAAGACGCTAAGCTAATTTCTCGTTCAACACAGTTTGAACAGAATGACTATAGTGTATAACGAAAACTAAAAAACGATATTCTTCTACGCATAATGGGCAGTATACAGCACAGTATTACGATCAATACAGCGCAGACGTACTGTAACAAGTTGCTAATGCGCTGTAGCGGCGTCAAAATTAGTAGAGAGCAATCGTTTTAAATAGCGTTTGGAAGTGTTCTCAAAACACCCGTAAGCTGACGATCGGTAGCTGTAGGGCCACACCTGCGTAGTTGAAGCCGCCGTGACCGAGTGAGTTCTCCAGCTGTTGCTGATGCGGGCTGTTAGTGACGACTGATCTCAGAGGTGAATAAGTCACGGCGGGTTTCAGTGGCTCGCCTGCCGCTGCAGCCTCGGCAGGTCTGTTAGCATCACTCTCAGTGTACTCTGCAGTCCAAGACACAGCCGCAATTTACACGAGCCGCTTCTAACCTTAATCTCTTTAATCCGCTCGCTTAAGCCGAGGCCCCAAGAGAGATGTCTTGGTTTAAGGGGGTGCTTAGATGCAAAATTAAAACTAAAACAAAAGCGAAACTCGCGTGTGACTTTGTTTCAGACAAATGTAGGCACCACCATAACTGCTCAGAACTGCTAAAAGCAAAATCACATGCGAGTTTTAGTGTACATGTAGTTTTAGTTTTGGTTTCACATGCAGGCACCCCATTGACCACAAAAAGGTGATATTGTTCAACAGCACACTGACAGCTAGGGGATGTGATAATGAGTAATATCACTTTTTAAAGGATTTTGCTGTTTTTGGTGCGTCAGTCACTGCACGTAGCCGTTAGCAAGCGTATGAAATGTTGTTTTGTATGCTTAGAGAAACATAGAGAAAGTTCAAACATTTCACTTTACTGCATCCCACCCGCGGAGACTCTCCATGCAGCACGAGCGTCACTATTCCTGCCGCACGACTTTGCTCTCAATTGCAAATGAACTGTAGGGCCTATGCATTTATTCCTAAATTTTTGTTTATCATCACGGCAGCGAGCAGACAGGACATAATACGACGAAATACAACACAATAAAAATACAACGCGGTACAATAGAAAAAAAAACAGAAAAAATACACGTGTTTTGATGGAGTCAGTAAAAAAGATCGTGCGTGATAAGCAAAGCGACAGACGTACCGTAGAGGTACATGGTTTCCTGGTCGCGTCCGAGGGCATTGGCCGCTACACACGTGTACTCGCCGTAGTCGGCTTGTTCAATGTCGTGAATGCGTAGACTCAGTACGACCGTGTTGTCTTCCTCGTCATACGCGTCGACGCGGTACTTGGACGAACTGGTCACCCGACGTCCGTCCTTCTGCCAGTAGTTGACTGCCTGCGGGTAGGCCGTGATGACGCACTCCAGGATGGTTTCTCGTCCGACCGCCTGACCCATCCGCCGGTTTGGCAGCTGGATCTCCGGCGCAACTGCAGCACAACAGTCAAGTCGCTAGAGTAACTACGCGAACTCATTTCGCCATCCAATGTCTGGCGTTTTAGCATTAATGTAGCAAGACACAAGTTTTCACGTCACTTAAAACCCGGTACACATTAGCGGTACACATTAGCGGTCCAGACGGTCCAGACGGTTGGTGATTTTGACGACCGTTCTTCGTTCATCTTGCCTAAACCGTTCGACGGACGTAAATGCCATTTGGAAGGCACAATTGTGGCGTCGAACAATACCCTGTGTTAAATAGAAATCCCTAACCCCTCCGGGGAAAAGAGATATGGGAGTCAAACCGCCCAGCCAGAACATGCAATTGCTAATGGCAGCCAAACCGTCAGTCCTATGCTGCCACCTGGAGAATACAAACGAACAATTTTGTTTATTGCTAAATTACTTTGGTCCTTATATTACTATGGCGGCCATCCTAATAGGCCAAATTACGGGTATTGCTCGTCTATCCGTTAGTTTGTCTGTCTTCTACAAGCTTTTAACATGTAACCAAAAAGCAACTTGGTGTGAATGTCCCCTTCCCGGCAGGAGCAGTCGATGTGCCAGCTGTCAGCTCAAAAGCTCAAAGAGCAAGATTAGCTACCGAACGTCAGGTGATACACACGGTGACAGCGAACTAACTACAAAGCAAGAGCGACTCCACATCGTGGTCAGTGGGTCGGTGCCCGACCCCTTGTTCAAAGCTTGGCCTTTTAACTACCCAACAAAAGTAAGTAATATTTTGACAAGCGTAGACGCGGACAACGGACAGAAGAGAGCAGACGACACGCTGTCAAACAATAAGAATCGCTAATAGCTTGAAGCGACGAGAACCGAAGGTGGCTTTTCTACATTATCTCGAGCCAGAAATTTATTTTAGAGTGAGACTGAGCGACAAAGAAAGAAAGAGAGTTAGGAGACATGATCGTACATTCGACGGTGACGCGCATCTGTCTGCTGACTGTCGGCGGAACTCCATTAGATGCAATGCACTCATAGACATCGTCGCAGTAGCGCGACACGTTCTGTATCACTATCATCTCGCCCGTTAGGCCGATCCCTGCGACGAAACATTTGGAAACATGTAAAAACATTTATATAGCTTTGCCTGCAAAACCCATCGCAGAGCTACGAAGCGTCACCTGACATATGAATCACAGAGTGTAACCTGCCAGCCACCCGACATAGGTGAGTGCACCCCGCCTTAATTAACCCTGCAGCCAGGCCGACCGGTACTCTATTCACTTACCCAGAGAGATGGCCAGGCTGAGTTGACCTGAGTTAACTAACACACGTTTTCTGCACTTGGTCTACATAATTTAGAAAATGTAATTTTGTTTTTTTGGTTATGAAATAGATGACGAAACGGACTGGCTGTTTGCATGACTAAATATCCATTATACCGACAGTTACCAGTCATCTGTAAACTAATCTAACGTTGTCAAAGTCACAGTGGCGTCACCTAGCGACTGTCGGCGACTCACACTCTAAAAGTATGGTTTTTTCTACAGTGAGCGTTATCAAGAACAATGTCACAATGCGCTGCGTCTAGCGTTATTGAAACACGTTTCTTTCTGGCGTTCTTTGAAAGTCGTCTTATTGGAATTTTCGTGTGCAAAATATGGCATATTAGTGATTGATATACGCCGTCGAGCAGCAAAAACTTAGTCGTAAATAACTTTTGTGAAATTGCATGCTGACAAAGTAATGCCCCTTCTGCACGAGAAAGTTGGCTCTGCGAGAGCACGTCGCAGCTTCCTCGTGTAAACAGGGTATAAGCTAAACCCAGTCTGCATCTGCCTCCGCACACGTTGGCGTCAGAATCGTCAGGTTTTAACAGTCGATCAATGTCACAATCAGCAAAATTATCGTAAATTTTGTCACTCCCGAAGTGTTATGCGATCGTGACAGCTACATGCCCGCACGAGAAAGTTGTTCATGGTTGTTAAGCCATCCAAAACGCAGCTATTATGACATCAGAGGTGCGTTTCGCACTTTTTATTTTTCTGAGAATCTCTTATATTCTCTTAGAATATCTGAGATGCTACGTAGAATTCGCGTTTCGCACCTACCTTTTTTCTGAGATTTTCAGAGAATCTCTGAAAATCTCAGAGAAATAAAAACTGCGAAACGCGCCTCAGCGTTACATCACGACTAGCAAAGAATATTTAACCAACTGCCACAAGTGCAACAAGTGTGCGTAAATAGGCCTTCAAAAGTGCAACGAACCTGCTGAACACACCCGCATACTTACCACACATTGATTTTTGATAACATATACACGGTGTTTCATAAAAAATGGACCCCTTTTTCTTTTTTTCATAATTCACTTAAATGATGATCAATTTACATGAAACGTTGAATAGTTGTAGCTGAAGAAATACTAGTTCAAAATATTTCAACAAAATATCGCAGTTGATTAAATATTCTTTGCTAGTCGTGACGTAATGCTGACGACATAATGTGTCGTCAGTACAAGCTTGCGTGTTCAACTAGTGTCAATTGCTACCCTGCTCCAATGATGAACTTAATCTGGTTTTCTGATGACAGATTCTTAAAGTTTTACAGTTGTAGCCACAAAAAACGCGCAAAACAGTCGCATTTACGTGTCTATGAAGATAGTTTGACTTTTGCATGTTCGAGCATGACAGTGCACCAGCACACAGAGCTTGCGAGATGGTCGAGTTTTTGGTTTTATAGTCACCGGACTTCAGTCCCCATGTTGCTTGGTGCTGACACTACGAAAATTTTTTTCGTCAGCAAACCAGATTAAGTTCACTATCGGAGCGAGGACGCACCAGTTGAGACAACCAAGTTTGTACTCACGACACATTAGCTGCGTTTTGGATGGCCTAACAACCATGAACAAGTTTAGTGCGCCACGGATAATTAGATACACTATGCCGAAGCATGAAAAACAAATTTACTAGTATATTGCATCAATACAACAAAACAAAACTCTTTCGAATTTTTTGTCTGCCGTGCCATAAAACAGAAATCAAAACTATTAGCTTAAAGTATTAAAAGTATTAAAAGTATTATTATCATTAGCATATTTATAATATATTTATCCGTGGCGTACTAAACTTGTTCATGGTTGTTAAGCCATCCGAAACGCAGCTATTATGACATCAGCGTTACATCACGACTAGCAAAGAATATTTAACCAACTGTTATATTTTGTTGAAATATTTGGAATTAGTATTTTCCGAGCTACTACTGGTAAAAATTTTGTGTAAATTGATTGACATTTCAATAAATTATGAAAAAAAGAAAAAGCTGTCCATTTTTATTAAACACCGCGTAGAGCTCTGTAAAGTGACAAAATAATTATGAAGCGCACAAAAAATTTCTGGTTCGATTCTTACTTAGGTCTGTGTCACATTTATTTACTTAAACTGAAAGCGGCAAATGTATGAAATATGTTTTTCTAGATGAGATATTACAGTAGAGCAAACAACGCCGTATGCAGCGTCGTCTACTGCAGTGCGCGTAGCCTTGTAGGAAGTGAAGTACCTTGCCCCTTACTCCGAAGCGGACACATCTTACTTTCGCGTTCCGCCATCTTGTCGGGGGATGCGACGGCCGGGCGCCGGTACCACGTAACGTCGGGGCGGGGTACACCGGTGACGTTGCAGACGAGCACGACGACGTCACCCTCCTGCACTGTGGTGTCGTCTGACGATAGCTCGTCGATGATAGTCGCCGGTACTGCAAGCCACACACACAGGCCGTCATCAATGTGACAACCACGCACGCACTGACGGACCACGGCAAGACACTCGAGCACCGACAGACGGTGAACCACCAGACAGGACATGGATTACTGCGAATTACAGAGACGCAACTGTCAGACAAACTGTGGACCTGCCACGCAGTCTGGCAGAACACTGTGAAACACGTACGACAATCTACAATATACAGGATGACGCACGAAAACGTACAACATGCATGTTTCATGCAAATCTAGCAAACGAACAGTTTAAATTTCAAACAATAAGCTTTAATCACTGCACAGTTTTAAACATGTAAATACAGCATTCAAAACCACAGGCCTTCGAGGCTACACATATCCAAAACTGCTCAATTGCTAAATATACACGAAGCATGTAAGTTTTCACTTTTTGCGCCATCCAGTATATTTATTCATACCATAGATGTTAAAAACGTTCCAGAAAAAAATAAAAACGTTAGAAAACGTAAAAACGTGACAAAAAACGTTTAAAACGTTGATTAAAAAACGTTAAACTTAATTTTTTCGACTTTTTGCCTAAAACCTAATGCTGTAATTGCAATACGGGTAGAACTAAAGAAAGAGATAAAAATTGTATTCAACTTCAATTCAACCGTGTAGTCATAAGACCACGTATCACTAAACTAAGTAATTAAACTACCACCACTATAGCCTATTAATTCGTTTGTGTGGCTTTAAAAGCTCTTCTCGACGTTCTTGGTAGAATTTTCAAATTTTGATGAAAGTTTTGAAAAAACGTTGAGAAAATAAAAAACGTTAAAAAACGTAAAAAACGTGGCAGGAATAAAAAAAACGTAAAAACGTTTTTTACATCTATGATTCATACGGTACAAAACAGTGACACGCTGCTGCTATATTAAAATGATATAATGTAAAATGTATTTTTATAATGCATTCAGTAATATCGTTGACGATGATCACGTGACAGAGAAAAGAGACTTCTTTTTGCCGCCGAGCGAGGCTATTCTGAGTCAGCGGAAGTGCTTCAAGCTACGGTCGCGTGCAGTGCGACTTCAAATTATCAGCCGACATTAAGGTTTACAGAGAATTCACTGAGAATGACGCAAAGCTAAAGGTAACCGGTAAAGTCCAGCACTTGCTACAGCGCTGATCACACGAATCAGACTCGTGACCAGAAACGCTTTAGAATCTCGGAATTGGTAGCTGATTAGCGCGAGCTAATTTTACTGCAGCTGATTAATCGATTCGTTTTTTTCTGTTACAAGTTTTGCATTTTCGATGCTCGCACGTGGCAAGTACATGTCATATAGGTAGGACGCGCGTAGGCACACCGTGCGATGTGTGTTGTGAGAATCCAAGGCTGCTGCGTCGGCGTCAGTTTTATTGTCGATAAGCCGGAGCAGCGCCGTGTGGCGTCGTCGCACAATAAACGAAATCGTGGCACGCACATGATTCGCCCGCGCGATGAATGGAAGAGAGATGAGGGAGAGAAGAGAGGTGTTAGTCGTGACGATTGTTGCATGCGTCGTGTCCGCCGGTGCCGGCTGCAGAGGCAGAGCATCATCACAGTGAATGTTCGCACTCACTCATCCGTCGTCGTATCGTAGTACAGTAGCCTAGTACTCGTATACAGCAAATATTTGCACCGTTCATCAGGCTGCGCCTGACAGCTGTTGACGGTGGACACGAGACTCAGATCGACTCGTCGCCGGTGCCCCATTATAGGATCGCCCCCCCCCGGAAGTCTTCCCCGGCCGCCCGGCCGGGCGGGACGGATTTCTACCGGTAATTTGTCGACCGGGGAGAGACTTTTCTGGAGGGCGATCCTATAATGGGTAAATAATTTTTATGGGGCCAGCAATATTTTAATAAGGGAGAGACATATTAATTCCGCGATTATTTCCCGGGAGCTGATTTTTCATGGGAAAGACATTTTAATGTAACACCGGCACCGTCACTAATAATACACCGTCCGTCGCCGACTGATGTGATGTGTAATAAAAGTCCGGTCAGAGTTGACAGACGGACAGACAGACAGACGCTGCTACTATACATAGGCGACTGTACAACACCTAGCGTGCCACTGTAATTGCAATTTCCTAGACACGCTCTGTGCGGCGAGTTTGTGTTCATCTCGGCCCGCAGTCGCTCAAACCATAGACTTCTAGATGTGTGGCATCTTTACATATAGGACTCTATGATTAAACTCTCCTAATACGATCGCCACACAAAGGACGATTTTTTGCCAATTATTCTGAAAACAATTCACAGTGTTTTCAAGACTTTCGACGAAAGCAGGATAAACAGACCACTATGCTTCAGAAAGGAACTTTTTATGGAATTAAGGTTTCTTTAGCAAATTGACGTTAGCTCTCGTTCTGTTACAGTGACTTTAGCTGGTATTTTTAGATTCTTATAAATTGTACTGTTACATGTTTTGGCAAGTTCTTCGCAGAATACAAAACATTTATCGACTATGTGTGTTTACTGGTCACCTTCAGTTTTTGGTTTTGTATAATTTAACTACTACTATTCTGCGTCCTCTTGGTCTACGTGTGTGCAGATAGCATAGCACAGAAACGTAGTGGGATAAAGAAACGATCAGACCTCTGGCGACTCAAACGGTCATTAATTTTTATCAGCGGTAAATCTCAGGATTCATTAGACGAAAACCGAGCTGAAGCGTTGGAACAGCATCGTTCCATCGACCGACCCACAGAACAGTGCGACAGAGCATGCGACGTTGAAGTTCTTAGCGCCGAGATTACGACGCGACGCTGAGCAAGTGCATGGACTGACGACAGGCCTTAGGCCTACTGTAGCCAGCTGCTTGGCGACAGACTTCCTCAATGTCGTTAGCACAGCGACACATGACGATAGGTCTCTTTCATCGGCCCTCTGTGTATACGGACATAATCCCCGCACCAGCAGTCTACGTCAAAATCCACTGTAGCGACTAGTACTAAACTCATAAGAGTCTCCCGGGAAATAATCGCGGAATTAATATGTCTCTCTTAGTAGTATACGGCTCTCTCCCACAAGTACTGAAAGTAACCATCTGCATTTTCTGACAAACAGCATGACGTAGAAAAATTTGTAGTCGAGAGGGAGTTCTGTCTTAAGGGTTCTGTTCTATCTTGTTGATAGCGGGGGCTTTGATTTTGTCCGAGGGTTTCGTTCCTTTCTTCTCCGCGTTCACTCAGAGTTTTCGTCCTGCTGCTGATGCTGCTGTTGACGACGCCTGCTCGCCTAGAAGTCTTCTCGCTGATCGTTGTTTTTTTCGACCAGCCATTGTTACCTCCCTGAACTCGACCTGACCATCTGTCATTGTTGGGGAAAGGGAGTACTGTGTCACTCACTGGTAGGCGTTAACAGTAACATGCAGAGTACAATGCTAATTACAAGTCGATAATGCGACGCTGTAATTAAATTCACATTGTGCATTTGCAGCTACAAGATGCACAGGAAACGGTCGGCTGTGCTTTAAATAGCGCGTGCATGTATTTCTGCACCGGCTGAACGGCATGTAAAATCCGATGACGATTTCAGCACGTGTCAGTGCTCTTGTTGAGTGTATTGACGCCCAGCTAAGCCGTGATTACATGAAAAATAAGAATGTGACGCCGCAAATGTTATTATTACATTATTGTTTTAAGACTTTTCAGCGTTCAGCACGCACTGGAAATTGGAATGCCGTTGGAATCGAACAGAAGCGCTACCGTAGTTAGTGGACAACGCTTCAAGCCAATCAATCAATCAATCAATCAATCTTTATTTGTCCAATAAAACAATTTAAAACACGCAAATGACAATGCAGTAGGACCGGACAGTGAGACTAAAAGTACTGAACACTGCCCTTAATACACAAGTACAGTCAGATAAATCCATAAGTTCTAAAGTTAGAACAAACAAATACCACAACAAGGTAGTAAAAACAACGACCAGGACAGTTGAATAACAGGCTAGACAGAGCCAATACAGTAAGCAGAGAGATCCACAGTATTTATTGATCGTTTAAATGCTACCAAGGTGGAAAAATTAACAATGTCAGGTGGCAAGCTATTCCAAACATTTATGACGCGTTCAGTAAAGAAAACAGACCTAGTGGTATTACTACAATGGTAAGTACACTACGACGCGTATTGTTTTAGCGTTTCAGTCACGTACAAAATTCACGTTATTGTCGCGTCTACGCCAGCGATTTGACACATTTATGAGCAAAGATGTCGACTACAAAACAGACCTTGCGTCTGCAGCATACATGCATGAACGAGTGACCGACTCACGCGGACTATTGAATGACTGCGCTGTCGCGTTGCGTAACAACGATGAATTGCAATAATATACCACAGCTGACGCCGGTACGTTTCGGATATACGCTTTAAAATTTTCACCGTAAAATGTCGTTAAAAGTTTATACAAGTTTTTTTTGTTTTTTCAACATGAAAGATCACTCAACAGCTGGTTGAAATGTTGCCACTAACTTATACGACTATCTAAACCTTTTGCTGTCGATTTCGCTAAAACCAAAACTCCACTACTTTAATTTGTTGTGGATTTGTTGTACAGCTTTTTGGACAACATATTTCCACAACAACATCATCATTAGCTCGCAATCATTAATTAATCAGCAAAAGGACCACAATGCCATTTGCACTGCAGTAAGCCATCATTACATTACAGCACCACCTTAACATATCTGCTAAATAAAATGCACTTTACAAAAGCTAGCTAAGTAGCTATAAAGCAATTCATATAATGAGTAATTGCCAAAAAGTATTAAGGAATGTAGAAAAGACTGGCTCTGGTAGATTGTTTCACACACGTGTTACTCGATGACTAGAAATATATTTGATAGACCTACTCGATTTACATAAAGGTAAAGAGTTTATAATATAATGGAGTTTGAGATAAGTGGAGTTTGAGATCAACATTACTGTGAGTTAATAGATGGACGAGAAATCATTCACACAGCTCTACAAACCGCATTCAAAGAAAGACAGCCGTAAATCTGAATCCATGACAACAATACTATTACTGCAGGATCCCGTATAAACGCTAAGATTTTTGTAGAATTTTCTTATCGATCAGTGCGCTAATTATACGCATGTCCTGGGTCAGTACTCTGCTGTTTTCATAGAAATCTCGTAGCGTTCTTATACGAGCTCGCATCGTTAAGTATAATCGCATCAAATTTGCGACCCTGCACGGCTTTACCGATGGAAGGCTGGCGGTTCCTTTACCTTTGACGTGGAGCATGACGATCTTGCTCTTGACCGGGTTGGTGTTGATGGTGCATCGGTATCGTCCCTGGTCGTCCCACTTAATGTCGCGGATCTGCAGGTTCCACTCCTTGATGTAGGGCCGCACGACGCTAAACCGGAAGTCATCAACCACTCGCCGGTCCTCGTACGTGAGCGGTATTGACTTGTGGTCCAACCAGGCTACCTACAGCGCATGCGACAACCACAGTTCGCCCGTTGCGGTATTCGCTTTGGTGAACTGCGTATCAATGGCCAATCCAGCTAGAATACTTCAAATGAAAATAATTTTTTATTTGCATAATTTAAAATATAGCACAATGTTTATAGTCGACCTTGTATTTGCCGAGGTATTCGATAGAACACGGAAGGACTGCTGTTTGCCCCGCAACAACTGTTACATTAACGATAGGAACGTCAAATGCCGGCTCCAAACCTGAAACTGCACACATAACAGCAGTCATTGTTTTTAGTCTCTTTCCTGAAATGAATAGAACGATAGGCAATTAAGTAATAAAAAGATATAACATAACTAGCAATAATAACAACAGTTGCAACCAATATGTCAATAGACTACCAAGCACTAAAGTAGATAAAACTTTCGTAAAAACCTTATTCTGAAATCTAAAAAATAACCACTTATAGAGAGCAACTTCTGTTTTACAACTGAAATAATAGTTCATTTTTAAGTTAGCAATTAGGCCTACCATTAGACTACGTTACACAGTAAACGAGCAAGCCAAGACAGTCAATGGACTATCCCTGAAGCAAGACATAATTGCACATCACGAAGATTCGAATCTCCGTGAAAAATAAGTGTTTGAAAGTAATTTTTAACTTCTTGCATACAGATCCCGCTTAACAAATAATTTAATGGGTTGTGCCTTATTTTATATCTAACTCCTTTTCGACATTTCCACAACTTTGGAACAACTGACATTGTGCATACAGCAGGAGACATAAATGTCAAATACAATGTTAATTTTAGTATCTTTGTAATCTAACGATAAAGCAAGAGTACAACATACACAACGACGTACAACTATACACTGTGTCCCAAAAAACATCCCCGACATTTTCGATTGTCACTTCAAAATCGGTTATCAAATTTTGATAATTTTTGGTATGAATATTTTTGACAATTTTCCATTAAATGCCCATTTAGTTTTCCACCTTATGTATTGTCTGCTTGTGCACTATCTAGGAAAAGCAAATCAAGCAAAATATACCTTGAAACAAACAGAAAACCTGAAAAAACGTTTCTGACATTATCAATTGTAACTCGAAAAAAATTAACAAATTTTTAATAATTTTTGTCAAAATTATTTCAGACACAACTGGCTATTAAATTGTTGTTTAAGTTCCCACTTCACCCAATGTCTACTTCTGCACTACCAGGGGAGACCAGACCAAGCATAATACGTGTTAAAATAAATGAAAAAAACATCAATACATTTCATCTGTCCGGATCTGTGGGCCTCAACAGCCGGTTTATTACAAAGTTTAATCGTTATGCAGCAGTGTGTCTACTGTTTACCAGATGACGTTCAGGAATATTTATGAATTCAAGAAGCGACTGATAAAGCTTGGATTGGTCTGGAGCAGAACACTATCGATACTGCTTGCTGTCAATAAATGGAGAAAGCGTCTCCATGACTGTATGCGCATAATGGGGAGATATTTTGAGCAGTTTTACTGTATGCGGTTAAAAAATGGACAACTGAATAAAATGTTAACCAAAGTGTCAGAAATGTGAACAAAATGTGTTTTATGTGTTATGTTGATTAAGTAATCATACCACATTGGATAACAAAAATAATATTTCGTTGGTTCTGTTTTCCCCAGGTAGTGCAAAAACAAACATCTAATGAGGTGAGAAGTTAAATAGTCGTTCGATGGCCAGTTGTCTGAAAATATTCGTACAAAAAATTATTTAAATCTAATAATCCGGCTTAAAGTTACAATTGAAAATGTTCGGGATGTTTTGTAAGACACAGTATAAAAGCATGCAACTTGCTGCGGCGAACGTTTAACTTAACACAAACAAAAATCATAACGCATGCATCGTCCAACAGTTAAGAACACAAGTGTAACACAAAACAATTAAAATAAGCGTCGGCTTAAAATAAAAAAAAACATACGAAATTAACCAAAACAGTAATGTAGCCTAAACATTAGAAGCATAGGCCCTATATAGTTGTTGCTAGGATGTTAGTCTGTTGTTTCAGTTTAGCTTATAGTGAGCTGCATCTGACACAAACGTTTGAATTATAAAATCTAATATCTAAAATAAATCAACAGCTTCTACTGAAACATACCGAACAGTTGCATCTTCTTTTCAAATCGTTATCGCGTTAATCTGAAAACTACATCGCCTACTGTCAATAGTTTGCGTCAACACTGATAAAATGTTCATAGGTTCCATAGGCCTACACTGCAAACAACGGGATTTCAATACAGATTATCCTGCTGTTTGAGCTGATGGATACGTAATATATGCATCGTTTATATATACAGAAACGTTTACCGTAATGACATTAAGTTATTTTATGAGCTAAATAGGTAACAGAAAACCAATCACCAGCTTCAGTACCGAAACGCGTTCTGTGCTGGTGCAATTTCATTCATGAAATAACTTAAGAAACAATTTTTTGTCACTTTACTAATTTACTGTAAAAAGTCAACATGATGCGAAAACTAAATGCAAGAGATATATGTTTGTTATGTCCAAACTCCACTATTTCTATTTGTTAAGAATTTGTGGGACGACAAGTCGTACAACAAGCTGTAGTGTACAACACCCTGACCACGTCAGTAGGCCTATGCTGTGCATTTGTTGTAGGCCTTTGATTCTTATGTGTACTTGTGCCGTAAAACTTGCTGTTGATTTGCTGCAGATTTTCGATTAGTCAAAAATTTGTCGTACAACTTGTTGTACAACGAATCCACAACAACTCGAATCAAGTGTAGTTTAAGCCTAAGCGTTGGCGGCAGCAACCGGTTCTTCTATAAATTGCCGACGAGGACCGCCGACCGCCGCTACTGCAGCTGCCATGGAATACGTGCAGGCCAAACCGAAAGCCATCGAACTCGATGTGACCGGTGATGCTGGCTGGTAGGTGATGACCTGCTCCAGTTATCGACGTTTATCGTACACAACACAACAGTCCGTCGCTCCGCTGAATTATTTAACAGCGACACCGGCGGTTTAGCAGTCAAAGTTTCTTGTCGGGAACGTGACTGACAGAAACAAGAACTCTGCAGACAGGCAGGAACACGTCGTGCTGCGGCAGCTGATAGTCCACGTGTCACGTCCACCCAGCCAGATGCTACCCACTTCTTTCTCAATGTCTATCCATCACCCCTACCGGCCAGAAATCCTGTTGCAGTTTCTTTGAATTGCTACGTTAGATTTCCTAATTATTTCTGAATGCCGGCGTCACTCAACGCGCTGCTATATACAAAGTCATTTACGAACTAATTACGAATGAGCTAATATTGAACGTATAGGCCTTACGAACTTAGGCCAACTGGCAGTGTGACGCATCATTTTCAACCGAATATCTGAGCAAATATCGGGCGGTGCATAAAATGCGGAACATACAATACGAACGTCTGAGAACATTGGCGTTGTTGCCAAAATGATCTGCAGCCAATAGGATCAACTGAGCATCCACAAATCGCTCTTTAAAGAAATTTCATGTGCAACTCGCATTTCTCATCGATCGGTGCAGCGCATGTAGCAAAACTGATTAACAGCATGTCGTCGAATGAAAGTGAAATTTTTCACTTTATTTTGCGTTACCCTGCATAATAATTTATAAACTGTCGTGAAAGTAAGCGATTCACAGATGTGCAATTCACGTTGAAATAATTGCTTTTAGTTTATAGGACAATCATTTATGTGTACGGCAGCCTTTACTGTTAGTCTATAGTGAACATGGACGACGACGAGCTGACCTGACGATTCATCGTACGAATCCTCGTACGCGTCGTTGTAGTCGTACCCAGTGTCTCCTTCCGTCTGAGCTGCAATATCACAAACACGTCAGTTACACATCTGCATTACGCCACTCAGAAGATACACAAACGCCAACAAATCTCACAGATAATCTTACAATCTTACAACTTACGAAAAACTTATTAGTTCAAACCTAACTAACTATAAACAAAGACTGTGCACTGCCAAAATAGATATTTTTTGTTATCTGTTACGGTAAGTATAATTTCCACTTTTATGTTTGCTTACTCAATAACCGATTTAAAGAAAAGCCTCCAAGTTAAAACGCAGAAAAGAACAAGAAAAAAGTAAGAAAAACAGAAAAGGAAAGAAAAGACGAAAGAAGCCGGAAAAACGGGGAAAACTTGCTCCAACGGTTGAAGAGAAAATAAGCATCCGTGCATGGGCTAATGACGGTTTATAATGCAGAAACATTTTATCTACTTCTTTTCCTTTAAACCGTAGCCCCCTAGCGGTAATGTAGAATGCGCACTTGAGCTCAACTTTAAGACTGCTGACATAATGTTATAGTAGTCAGTCATAGTCAGGAAAATGTCTTTCAGAATATGTCTTGCAAGTCACAAAAGGTTCTAAGTACAGAGGCGAAGAAGTATATGGAAGTAAACCGCTGCGACAAGATCAAAAGTTCTGTGCTCAAGACATGTCGACAGTCGACGACAGTACGAGGTGGGATCAAGATAGGTCGCTGGCGCCGCTGAATCGCACCGTTCGGTCGGTCGGTCGAGTGCGCGTACGTCTCAGTAATTTGTCGGCCAATAACTCGTAGCCGATCTGTCGACTCGAGGTCTACTCGGCATCACTGCCACGGCTGCTGCTGCTGCTGTGTCCCTGCCGGGTAGTTATGCATTAATCGGGCATCGTCTCGGCGCATTGAAAGCCGCTTAAGTCGTCGGCTGCACGGACGGTAAACGTCAAGTCGAGGAGCCAAGCGCTGGTCTAACATGACCGTCAACGACCGGATTACTCCGCTCTGACTCTAAGTCTCTCTCTCTCGCTCTAACGTGGTTAAACTCCCCTCCGACAGCGATCTATCGTGTCGCTCGCTAGCTGTATGCCTACTATAGCACCCATACATTATGAACGACGTACACATTTACACGCGCTTTCGTTTGCCCCTGATTACTTAATGAAAATCAATCGTTTACATCTGTATTTTAGAAATAAACAAACGGAACAGAATTAAATCATTTACTATTATGTAAAAACCTAAATCAGAATATATGCATAACCTCTCTTCCTTGCCCGGGCCCAAGTGCCTGAAGCAGCTTACCTATTTGAGAAATTCGGTCCTCTTAAATGACATTTTTAAGCGCCGTTTAAAAACATTCTCGTGTTCGCTATAACGTAGAGACTTTTAGTTTTTCTGCGCCATAGAAATCTGTTTCAAATTAATTCAATGGAAAAAGGACAGGGAGTTATGATTGCTGTAGTGTTAGATGTCGAGCGATTGGTGCACAGCAAACACGTATAGACTGCGGTGTTTTACAGCGGTAAGTTGGTGGCACTATCGGCGCGTCGTCGTTTTGACAGTAACCGGCCGACGCGAATCCTATTAGCCTACGACGTAACGTGGCCCGGGAGACATGGGCGCGATGTGTCCGCCAGAAACTGACCAAAAACCAATAAAGCGTTTTGTGGTCGTCCTGGTAACGGCAACTGGATCAAGGCGGCGGTGTTACGGCTGCTGCTCGCACGTAGCGCTTGTGACTCTGAACTATACATGCGCTAGTGCCGGACTCCGCACGCTGCGATGATGTCATGTCACTTGCGATAATTAGATGAACCACGAACCGTGATCAACTCACGGTTGATGGTTCGCGTTCGGCAGATTAGCATTACTGCAATACTGCTTCAATGCACATAGAAAAGATGATTTAAGTAAGCAGATGAGCTCGGACGTCTCCAGAATCGCTACAAGAACGCCAAGGTTGCGCCGGTTTGGAGTTCGTCATACACTGTGTCCAAGAATATGCGTTGTTAGCGCAGTGCAATTTTTCTTCACTGTCTACGGCAAAGAAACGTATTGTCTTTATCCTAAATATGTCGAGAAAGCTTCATACATTAAGACTGATACTGTGTTTATTTACCATCTAATTGCAATTTTCGTGTGAAACACCGCGACAGCCTGTCCATTGCTTTATAAATGGAGATCACAACTTTCCCAATGTATAACAGTGCAGACTCAGATTTAGGCTATAAACGTTTCGAGAGGCAAAATTAAAAGACTACACGGTGTTTCATAAAAAGACCCCTTTTGTTTTTTTTACATAATTTACTCAAATTATAAGCAATTAACATGAACTTTTTACTAGTTGTAGCAAAAAAATGCGAATTCGAAATATTTGAACAAAATGTGGCAGTTGATTAAATATTCTTTGCTAGTCGTGATGTAACGCTGACGTCATAATGTGTCACAGGTACAAACTTGCTAGTCTCAACTGGTGCTGTCAGTTGCTACCCTGCCTCGATGGTAAACTCAATCTAGTTCGCTAATTTAAAAATGCTTATCGCGTCAGCACTGAGCAACATGGAAACATGAAATCAAGCGTCTTGTGATCCAAAAACTCAACATCTTGCAAGCTCGGTGTGATAGTGCACTGTCTTGCTCGAACATGTGAAATGACCAAATATCCTCACAGACACGTAAATTCGATAGCTTTGCACGTTTTGTGCCTGCAACTGTGAAATTTCAAATATTTGACACCAAATAACCAGATTTTTCACCACTGAAGCAGGGTAGCAACTGGCAGCACCAATATGATTAGCCTGTTTGTACCCGTGACACATTATAATGTCAGCATTACATCACGACTAGCAAAGAATATTTAATCAATTGCCATGTTTTGTTAAAACATTTCGAATTAGTATTTATTCTGCTACAACTGGTAAAAATTTTATGCAAATTGCTCATCACTTGAGTGAATTATGAAAAAAATAAAAAAGGATCTTTTTTATGAAACACCGTGTATAAATACATCGTGGGCTATAAAAAAGTGCCACTTTACTTTTGTCCATATCTTCGCTAATTATTGACCGATTTTCAAATACCGTGGACAATTAGCAATAAAGCTGTTGTTAAATATCCCACTACACTTTAACTGTGTCGCTACACTAGCATGTGAAACATAAATTTTTAAAAATCACCAAAAATCACTATAATGCATATGCAAAAAAACATATTCTGAAACAATTTTCACTAATTTTTATGCAAAAATAAATTATGCTTAGTTTTATGTACATTTCTGATGTTTGTAAACAAAAGCAAACGATATTGTCGGAAATAATAATTTTTAATGCACTGAAGATATACCGGTGATGTAATGTGCCATTTAGCAGTGGAGACAAAGATCTGATTAAAAACTTGTACCTGTTCAAAAATACAGTTTTCGGAAAATAATAGCAAAATTTTTGAAGATAAACTGCAACAGGAAAAGCGTGGAAATGTTATTAAGACTTATTTTAGAAACATGCAGCACCGACCAACGGCATGAGACCGGCAGACTGAAGCATATACGTACTGAAGAGAACGTGATCACTGTGGATGAAATGGTAGGCTTGCTAAACCACAAAGGCCAGAAACAAACATATCGTTCAATACGCCAGATATCCAAAGAAACGGATCTAACAAAGTGTAGCATCGTACAGATCATTCACTGCATTTTTGGTCGGAAGTGTATTTTGTTTACCAACACGCTTGCTGTTTATTACTGTTAGTTTTTCTTGCATTTGTATTTCACAAGGTAGCGTAGTGACACAGTTAATGTGTGGCAAGATACTCAATAATCACTTTATTGCGAATTGTCCACGGAATGCAACAGTGAATGAATTTTGAAAATCGGTTGATTTTTGGCGAAGATATAGACAAAAGTAAAGTAACACGTTTTTTGGCCCACCCTATATAACAGAAATGCAGCTTGTTAAAATTTTACAACTAGTGACTAAATGAGTGTCACATATTATTGTTCTATCAAATATTTGATGTTACTGAATTGTATAAACGATGGGCATGTTAAGCCTATACCGCGTTTTGTTTAGAGTGGCGCTTTTTCTGGACACAGCGTATACGTAGCAAAATATTAAAATATTAAATACGTTCGAAATCCCAACATTATGAAACAGTTAAGTGAGGAAATTTTGAGATTATTTGCAACTTAATGCATTAATTAATGCAATGACAGACGGACACGCGTAGCTTATAGCAGCGAATTTCCTGCTGTACGGTTTATACGTACTTGTCATGTGGCGCAGCAATAATTATTGAGAGGGGACCGACGATATCGAACGGGAGTAATAGTCATTATGTTACGCCGATCGTCATAAAAGTCGTCGTGGGACTCAACTAAATGAACGAACGCTCAATGTTTACGCCGCGCCACCGCTACTGATGCATTTACTGCAGTGGGTCTTGACAACAGTGTGTGGCGATCACAACTTGCTGTCCTCGACTTGCCACGGTCCCAGCGCGCAAATACGCACGCCACGGCAGGATAGCATGTCGCAATCGTTGACATATTAGTCGCAGTTAGAACGATCAATTCCGATCGCGCCGAACAGCGCACTGTTGATGAACTGTATAGGCTATTTGATGCAAAACTACTGCTGTCAGCATGTTGGCTTATGGGCATTCACAGTTCACACCCGACAAACATAAAAACACATTCTTCATCATAAAAGTAAGAAAGGTGTATGTCAACTTTTTCTCTAGCTCGCAACCAAATGCGTTTTTAAGGCTCAGAATGGGCTTTGAAGAAGATTGCAGCAATTCCCTAGATCTGATTAGCTTTAGGAAAAAGTTCCCCAATAAAAATGGAGAACAACAACAACAAAATACAAAAAAGAGCAAGACTAAAGAGGCAGGAGAAACGGGGGGAAACTAGTCACAACGGCTCAAGGGAAGATAGACGCCTATACTTCGCTGAGACTGACGAAAACAATGCATATACGATATCTAATAGCAGGAACATTGAAAGTAATTGTTATGAATGATCGACGGTGGTTGTTTAAAGAATTAATTTAACGATCTTAGTTGAAAAAGGAAGAAGATTGAACGTACCTTGCAGGAAGCTGGCAGTGTGCAGCAGTAGAAAACAAAAAATGACGAGGCTCGTGCACGTGGACATGACGTCACGACGACATGAACATGACGTCACCAATGTAGGTATACAAGTTCTCGGTGCCGGGTGTCGCAGGTGTCAATGACGCCGCCAGGTAAGTCACTTGGTTGCCGCGTCTCGTCTGAGCTTGTTTCTCAATCAACAGTCGGCACGCCGATTACACGCTAAGCTCTCGCTTCCAATTACACGACGTCGCTGCCAGCAGCAAAGTCTCGAGCGCCGCCATCAGCGACGAACATAAGGTCATCTGGTCATTTCGCTCTAAACCCGGCGCGTCCATCAGCCGGCAATATCCAGCTACTCGCCGCCTCCTCCGATGATAGCAAAATGAGCGACTGTTTTGCAAGTGCTCAACTGATGCAATAACCGAGAAGCATCAGTCAACATCCGGTTAATATTAAGCGCACAGCCCGCGATGCGAACGAATTGATGTCATTTCATCATTGGCCTATAGCGCGCCCGGTCAGTGATGACAGAGACCAGTCAGTCGGCGGCGGTTGCAGCGGCTGGGAAGCGCTCATGCAGCTATCTATCTATTGTAAGCGAGCAGAAGTCAGTAGTCAGTCAGAGCTCATCAGCGGCGCATCGCACTGATACTGACTGGGCTGGCTGCAACGAGTGAATGGTCGATGGTTAGCGCGATGATCATGTGGGTGAAACGGTCGGTCGACACGGTCGCTGATCGATCAGGGCTGCGGCACGTCCGTCCGTCCGTCCGTCCGCACAGCCAGCCACAAGCACGTCGTCCTGCATTCCAAATGGCGCTAATTGTCCGCTGCTCATCGACCGGCGCAGCGAGTGGCCGGTTCGACCCACCCCAACACAGGATATCCGTTTTCATCAAGTCGTCGACTCCACACGACGCGAGGCCATTTCGACGTCGATTCTCGCCCGCGTTCGTATCGGAAATATATCATCGCACTGAACGCCAGTTCAGCTCTATAGTTGAAGCTGTGCACGTGAAATTCAGAGCAAAATTACGACTAAACTTGCCTTTCGATTACTTCGTCAAGTGCTTCACTTGTTTCCTTTTCGTTTCCGATCTTTTGTGCGTTGTGGTACCTTTTAATTATGCGACGCGGTTGCATATCGTTAATTTGTTCGTAGTTAGTAATATGTTTCGTTCGTATGTCATGATTCTGTTTATTATCTGAATACCTTACTGTCTGTCCAATGCTATGCATAGCATTGGACAGAGTATAAAATCACCTGAGTGTCCGTGCGTCCAACATTTCTTAAGCTAACTTTCTTCCACCTTCCCTTTCTCTTTCCCTTTCCCTTTCCCTTCTCTTTTCCCTTCCCCTTTCTTTTTCCCTTATCCTTTCCCTTTTCCTTCCCCTTCCCCTTCTCCTTTCCCCTTCCCTTTCCTTTCTTTATTTCCTTTTCCTTTTCTTTCCACTTTCCCTTTCCCTTCCGCTTCCTGAGCTTTTCTTTACCTTCCGCTTCTCCTTTCCTTTACCTTCCCTTCCCCTTTCACTCCCCCTTTTCTTCTTTTTCTCTTCCTTTTTTCCTTCCCCTATCCCTTTTCCTCCCCTTTCCTTTCCTTTTCCCTTACTTTTCCCCTTCCCCTTTTTCCTTCCCTTTTCCTTTTCCATTTCCCTACTCCTTCCCTTTATCTTCCATTCCTTTTTTTCTTCCCTTTTCCTTTTCCTTTCCCTTTCCCTCCGTTTTCCTCTTTTTCTTTCCCTTCTTCCATCTTTCTTTTCGTGACCGATAACTTCAAAAGGTCAAAGTCGTGACCCCATTATTTTTGACGCGCTATATCTCCGTAACGGTGCCAGATAGACGCAAGGTCACTATGGACCACCCCATAGACAGGTCATCTGGCGGATTAGGCTGCTGGGAATCGGGCCTATGGGCGACATAGCGCTATATTGTTACTGACGTCACCACAGAGGTGAGCGTGTCATTGTTTACATGTGAATATTTGCTGAATTAGAAACGTATTTTTGGAAATATCTCAAAAACGGTGCATCGGAGCTCAAAAATGCCCCCTCACTAATCGCCTACCTCGAAATTTTTTCCTTTAAAAGATGGCGTCCAACAAATTAAATAGTTTTTGTTAAAATTAAATATTCTATGGTAGACGTTGGTACAAGCACTGAATTCAATATTAGAAACAAAATGGCGCCCATGACCGGAAGTAAACAGCTTCGTAGGACGACCTGTCTTTATGGACCACTCATAGGAACTCGGTTCCCGGAAGTCGAATGGTCACGTGACCGATGACGTCACGTGACCCCAAAAAATCAAACTCGTGACCCCCACCATCTTTGAGGCACCATATCTCCATAACGGTGCAAGATAAATGCATGGTGACGATGGACCTTTTATAGTAAAGCACTAGTGACGAATCGAATGGTCTTGTGACTGACAATGTCTGTTGTTTAGTTAAAATAATGCAGTAGGATGAAAGAATCTTTGCTGCTGTACAATTTGAAATTAAACTGTTTGATTTTTTCCTCCGGTCTAAACAGCTCACTGATTATATTTATACGGACATATACTGTAAACTATCGAAATGCATTGGACGGACTCCGTGTTCGTATAAACATTGTCTTGTTTAAAAAAATTTTCTACATCTTCGTCTTATCTTTCACCACAGTGTCCACACTGCAGTGTTATAACCCCATAATCTCACTGCAGTCAAGCGGGACGATTGAAATGCATCTGGCGTCTGTAGACCACACGCACTTCCCGGAACACACCGTCAATCACAGTCATTAAATGAGCCCGTCTCAACACTATCTAAAGTTTACCACGCCTAGTTCCACTCGCACAATACACCGTAGATCGTGACGAAATGTAGTCTATACATATTGTGCTGATTAAAAAATGATAGCGAGGCATTAAGGCGTATCGTTTGCATATAGCCTATCCGCGAACGAGACAAAATTCCGGAGGAAAACTTATTAAGAACTAACTGCAGCATGTGATTTTTAAAAAAACTGCTAGCGTTCTTCAGTAGGTCGTCAAAATTTATCGAAATCCACTTGAGTTGGTTTCGGGGGTTCTTGGATCATTTTTGAAACACGCGTATTCCATGTACTGAGTGTTGGTAAATACTACAGACTGTAGCTGAAATCTGCTTATTAGGATCAGCGTTGGTCAGTTGGCTGCAAGTCGTTCGTCATGCTGGCGAACGGAGAAAGATCAAAGACGCGCCGACGACGTGTGTGGTCTTCCGCCAGCACCAAGCAGCAGCACCAGCTTCCGGTTCCCGTAACCAACCAACAGCCACTGAGCCACCGCAGTCTGTCTTTGCTGTCAACGACGTCAGTGTCACCACGAGTTGTAGCGTACTTGCTACCGGGTAAAGGCCTAGTGTGGCTCATTGGGGCGGTAGAATGTCTGCTGACTGCCACTGGGGGTCCAATTGTTTGCTGATGTAGGCAATGGATGGCCGCATAATGCCCTGCGGTTATCACTAGCTCATGCCAATCAGTTGCCGCTTCTGAGATTGTAAAGCTCTTCTGGTCGCGAGTCTGACTCCTGTAAGCAGCGCTTTAGCAACTACCTGACCTTCGCCGTTGTCATTGCAGATCTGACAAGTCCAATGTCCGATGGAACAAAAACAGAAGTTTTTTCGATGTTGCCAGACAACGTGTATGGAACTGCCTAGCGTTGCCCGTCTAGTCTACGACAACTACTCAGCTATAAGAATTCGGGCCGCCAGCTAAGACATAGGACTTATACATGTACATGTCCTGCTAGTATCGGGGATTAATAATGTTCTAGAATTGCTATTCTCTGACTTTTAATGGCCAGCATTTCTTTTCCGCTGCACTTTTGTAGATAGTTTTTCACTGTGAGGAAAAACACACCTATCGTAATGCGCCTACAACCTCGCTACATCGTCCACTACAGCAAGTAAGTAAGTAAATTTGTATAGCACGCAATGTCATCGGGAAAACCCGATGCAGTTCAGACCGCGTGCGGTGCGAAAGATGTTGTATTCTCTATTTGTGAGTTACAACAAATGATTATTATTTCCTGGCTGACTTTCACACCGCAGATGAACTGAAAGTAACCTTTGAGGTAATTGCATATCACATATGATCATATAACGAATGATTTCACTGGAAAATGGCAGCTTATGGCAGATAAGCTGGCAGTTTAATCTAGCACAAACCGTACACTAAAAACTGAAACTGTTTAAACGGAGCTGAAATGAGAGAAAGGGAACAGGTAAGGCTATATCGCAGCACAGAGCGTTTAGGCTTAAGTCTCCTATCGTACATCTTTCATTCTAATCTAATCGTGTGACAGTTAAAATCCTGTTGTGGCGAGAGATCGCACGTCGAAAGCTCTACGTGCGTCGGCGTACAGTAGCAGCAGATGCAGCAACAGCGGCCGGTGACGTCAGGCCAGCAGCCTATGTAACAACATCACTTGCAACTGCTGCTGCAGCCGTTAACACGCGTCCTCTCCCTTCCGCCCGCGCCAGCAGCCAGCACCAGCGGATGCCGTTTAATAATTGATGGCCCTTAGTGAGTTGGTTAATACATTTGCGAGGAGAGACAATGAACGGCGGGCAAACGGGCGGACCGCGGGTTGACAGCGGCCAATGCCGTGCCGTCAACGATGTGGACGGACGGACGGACAGACAAGGGGCCTAACTAGTCGCAGTTAGCCGGGTAATACAGTCGTAGGAACGAGTGGACGGTGGGCTGAGATAGATGGTTGGAGGTGGGACGTAGGTCGTTGATCAGTCACGCCTGGCTGACTCTACAATACAGCACGCCTGCTGCTGCTGCACGCTGCCAGTCGCTAAACAACAACCATGCTTTATCGACCCCACAGACACGTTGTCAATAATTACAACTCATCATTATACGGGCTGGCGCGAAAAAGTCGAACACGCATGCTTTACGTAGATCGAACAGAACAATCGGGTAGTATCGGGAAAGCTTAGCCTCAATTATTTCCTTGAAAGGTGGCCTTGTTAAACACTATGTTCAAGTGTTCAATATGACCACATTGCACTGTTTTTAGCTTGATGCGATATGTAAATTGACGCTTTACTTATTCATTAACTTAATGCAGTGATCGAATCTAATCGCTTCCAAAATTATCTGATTGCTCGATATCGGGCCTACGTAAAGTACATGTTCTAGGCCTACTTATCGTGAGCTACTCTGTATGTAACTCTGGAACATATGGCGTATTTTCATAATTTTGGCACGGTTTGTTCTGATGCTCCATTATAATACAAGTAATTTGAGCAAAGCTCATGAAACGCTCGACAGTCTTGACAATTCCTATTCACAGGTTGTCTTGATCTATCTTTATCCATTTCGACGCAATTCACTCTTGAAATCTACGCCGCAGCCAGAAATTGCAAAAAATAAAACCCAATCTACGTCTAATGCTGATAATTTCATACGCATGTTGTCTTGGTCTATCTCCAGCCATTTCGTCGCAATTCAGTGTTGAAATGTGCGCTGCATCCAAAAATTGCGAAAAATTCACTATAAACCCCCTTTTGAGAGGTTCAAGGTTGTTCGGGGTCATCGATGTTAATAAATCTAAAAAGAAAGTCACCAGTCACATTGCTGTACCTATCCGCAACCGTTTTCACGCTACACGAGCCAACAGCGGTAAAATAACCACTTTTGGGGGGTAGTCGTCTGCACCGGCCTTCTTGAACCTAGGGGGTCGGGACCTAAACTGCTGAAATCCACGTTTAGTGCTGAAAATTTCATACGCAAGTTGTCTTGGTCTATCTCCAGCCATTTCCTCGCAATTCAGTGTTGAAATGTGCGCTGCATCCAAAAATTGCGAATAATTCACTAAAAACCCTCTTTTGTGGGTTCAAGCTCGTTCAAGGTCATTGATGTTAATAAATCTAAAAAAAGTCGCCAGTGCTTGTTATGATAAGCAGCATGTGTGTACCTATTTGCAACCGTTTTCGCACTATAACAGCCAATACCGGCAAAATAACGTTTTTGACGCCCTCGTTCGAGGGGAACCCTTTCATCCAGCTAAAACTAAAACTGTCACTAAAACTAGAATCCTTGGGGCAGTCATAGTAAAAATTTCGTGATTTTAACTTGCACCGTTTTGATGCAAATCACGCGTGTGACAGACAGACAGACAGACGGACAGACGGACAGACACCTAGACGATGACTAAGACGCGCGAAGCATTCTGCTGTCGCGCGTAAAAACGTATAAAATTTACTCCCCAAAATTAACGTGTCACTGAGTATTGCAGGCGCAATTACAATTAATCAGGCTTTTGTCCCTTACAAAAAACAGGCCAGTTATGGAAAAAAATTATAATAGAAATTTGATAGATATAGTTTAAAATTATACTACTTTTAAGCTGGTAAATGAAGATAATTGAGCAGGTTGTAGTGTATCGTCTGAATATTTTGGGCCTTGACTCTTCTTCTAGCGTATGCTGAGCTTGTAAAGCTAGATAAACTTTTCCTGCAGAGTGGAGCGTTTGGAGAACACCAGGACTCATCGACTGTTTCTATCTGGTCAGGCTATGCTCATTAGATAACACGTCGAGCTTGACTACAATCGGCGTACAATGGCGACGATGTCATTGTCATGTGCTAATCATGTGCACGCGTATACTTCGCGCTTTCACTCATCCGCACCAGCTGTGTGCAGAACGATTTTGTTTCAAATCACGCCTTTGAACATCGCTGTTGACCGCCTACTCGCAACAGGCGCTAGCTTTTGAGTCTGAGAACTTTGTTTAAAAAGCGATTTATAGATCTACTGCAGATTGATTGATCGATTGATTTTCGGATTCTGACAGTCAGCGGCACTTGACTATAGACCACGGTGATTACTAATGATAATGCGTTGTCACAACGTGACTGCGTTGAGACTTGAGACAACGTTATCATTAATGAACTGCTTTGAGTCAAACCAGCTGTCAGTTGTTGATGGCTGATGTATGATGTACAGTGGAATCAGTCGTTGGATCAGCTGTTGTGCATGCGTTGCTATGATGTTTGATAAGCGCTTTGCGTGTTTGAAGACATTTCATTCGCTCATCCGTCGTTGAGCGAACGGACGACGGTTCGACTCACGTGACGAGCGGCAATCGGTTTCAATCGACGCTCGAATAACTCGCGTCCTTCACGTGATCCTGTGCCTTTATGTCTGTCGGTATGTCCTAAGCTTCCAAGTTCCTACTATATCAGACCCAATGTACTAAACTACTACTACACGTTGAGCGCCGGATTCGCCAGCATTTAGCTCAATCGCATCACAGTAATACCTTTCCTCCCGCTTATTCGCTGCGTTTCCCTTCCCATGTCGCGAAACAGAACCCCTAATCTAAGCCTTCTTTCAGATTGATGATGCAGGCATGCTTCAGTAGCTAAGAAAGCTATTGATAGTTTGAACGGCGTAGATGAATTTTATAACAAGAAAGCCGTGCTATTGTAAGGAAACCGCGCGATACCGAAATCGCAGTCTGAGTCTCTGAGATTCAATAGTCTGAGCTCATGTAGAAGGGCGGCGGCCGAACAGGCGCACTTTGGTCATTCAAGCCTTTCAAAATAAACCTAATCTACCGCATCTGTATTTTACCCAAAGTTTAAAGGTGCTCCACTTACACTATATCCATGACGTAGGGCCACGTTAGGGGTGCAAAGAGCAAAGATATTTAGCTAATTATTCACCTAGTTGCTTTCGAGTAGCCCAATTCATATGACTGCCGTACATCAGTGGCTCACAGAACAGGCGGACGGACAACATGCGTTGGCACTGCTCGAGCCATTATACAGACAGTGCTACTAAGCTTTTTAATCATCTGCTTTTATTTTTTGGTAGTTATTACGTGCGTGCGTTGTTCGGTTGCGGTTTGTCATTATTGTTTGCAATAAATTATGTCATATTTTAAAGCTATAATGCACCAAATTCGATGTCGGCTGGACCTCGCTAGGAGAGCTGGCAGTGTTCCCAAAACTTCCTAACTGGATTTTAGGGCTTCTATTTTTAAGAGGAGTGAAAGAAAGAAAGAAAGGAGAAAGGAGGGGAGAAATAAGAAAGGGAGGAAAAGAAGGAAGAAGGGACGGTAGGGACGAACGGGGAAAGAAAAAAGGAGGGGAAGGGAAGGGACAGCAGCCCCCAATTCACATTTCTGGCTACGCTACTGGTCGTGTGTATCATAAATGCCACCATTATTATTTATTTAATCACCTAATAATGATATGATTTTAACTGGTCCATTACTCAGTAAAGACTGAAGAAATTTTGCCACAGAGATCTCGACACACACGAACGTTGATAGCGGTGCAGCCGTTCTGGTGCCCCACTGTGACGGTTCTGCCATCTGGCGAATGGTTTTAAAACGATACACCAACTTAGCAGCAGAGTGATTCGAGTATGGCAACAAATTCATCGGTATCGCGACCTAGCGAATGCTGCAAAATATAACACAAAATCTGGTAGAACTCCGACAAAAAGTGTGAAATGGCTGACATGTGACCGTCCCTTTAGTTAGGCCTACAGTGAGCTCATTGCTGTCATCTGTTGCAAATTGCCTAACAGTGAAAAACAACAGACGAGGAGAACTGAACAGAGATCGAGTCACGTTGAACAGTTGTGAGAGTTTCATACATAAGCCCTAAAGGGTCGTAGCCTATTATTTTACCCAGTGTATACATTCGAGAATGAGAGATGTGAGAAAATTGAAACAGAACATGCTAGTGTTAACATTAACACTAGAAGAGGTCTTTCATAGGTGAAAAGGTTGGAGAAGTTGGCAGAAAATTGCAATTTACCAGCAGACAGCTTACTGTTCCTATAAACTGTCAATAGTAAGCCTAACTATAAAAATGTCTCCATGTGCGGTTTGGCCGCAGTTTTTAATGCAGTGTTTCAACCTATTAGTCGCGCCGTAGGCCTACACTGTATCTCAGAAACGGTCGGTCCCCTTTAGTGACAGCTCAGCTTCTTGTCCGATAAAGCGTAACAAACTCATGTGCTTACAGTTACACCCGTTTGTTAAAAACCGCTCCCAAAATTTTGTTAGATCCTCAAACATATTTCAGTTTTCATGTAGGCCTATGTCACTTTGTTTTGTGGGCTGTTCTGCAATGCTGCTCGAAATGGCATGTAATAAAAATTTAAGAACTTTTCAATTATATAGCTTAGTCTTCTATTTTCTCGCTACAACGTGTGTATATTGTAGGCCTATACACCTGTCGTCTGCGTTTGATTTTGTATCAGGTTTCTCCGTAACCTATCCAACATCATACACAACAGTGATTAGTTCTTTAATAGGCCTACGTCGTTACTGTCGTAGGTATCACTGAGATCCAGGTTTCAAATCGTCCGCCACAGAAAAATAATGATTGACTTAGCGTCACCTGCCGTATACCTGCCACCCGACACAGGTGAACGCGCCCCGCCTTCATCCCAGCCAAATAGGCTGGTACTTGATTTACCTACTCCGGAGGGATTGAAGGCTGAGTTGAGCTAGGCGGCTGGTTACATACCGAGATAGTTTACCTGCCTGGAGGCAGTCACCCATCCAAGTAGTAACTCTGCCCGGCGGACATAGGTTAACTTCGTTGATCAGACACAACGCGTTATCGCTATACGCCACGCCACCAATCCAAAACTGCACCAATATTCAGAATCAGCTAGATGTCCCACAAAACTTTCTGGATCCATATCGTGATCCCGATTGCACCAAAATCTGATCGCCCCATTTCTCTTAAAAGTTCAAAAATTGTCAAAATTTGTTCATAACGTTTAGGTTTTTGAATAATTTAGTGAGCAGACAAACATAAAGTAAAACATGACCACTTTCTTTTGGCATGTACGGGTGTATCGGTAATCTAGCTGATTTAGAACAGTATACGTAGGGCATATAGTCGATTAAGTCTTATTGTGTCTTCCGCTAGTGCTGCTTACAACTGCAGTTACTTCATCAATCGCCAGAGGTCGTCCGGTTGCATCAGTCACACTCACTCGGTCAATTCGGTTGTCTTTCTAAAACTGCCGTCGACGTGCCTTACGATCGAGACCTTAATTGCTCGATGTTTCTGCCAGTCATCCGTCTTCTGCCAGGCCACCACCTCTTACTGCCAGCTCCATGCTCACAAGCGTGTCGCCAAACAATACTGTCCGCACTTATTATTAGTCGTCGCATGAGCACAGTACTAGGCCCAAGTCTTCACCAATACGACGCTATATACACAGACGGTCATGATCAAAACCTAATCAATGTGATACTGCTGCTTATCTCAGTTTGAGGATAATTTAAATAACAGTACTCGTAATAAAGAACGACTGAATTGATGGCCAGCATTTTGTTTGTGTTTAACGGCAGTTTTCGTTTTTTAGACGCAATTATCAAATGTCACAGTAGATATATCTTCTAGTTTATATTTGGTAATTGCAGAAAAAATAATAAAGATATCTTAACGTTTTGTAATAAGTCATGTTATTCTACTTTCATAATAGATAAACTTTTGAACTGACAGCTAATATATTGTGAGTATATCAAAACTATAAGACTGATAGATTTTGTTCCACAACATGCGAGATAAGCAATCATTTAGATACTAAATGCACGTGCATCTTCTCAAATCAAAATTTGTTACTCACTCTATTTACATGCAATTATATACAGGAAATGAAGAAAAACGCTCTTATGTCGTTGAGGAGTTCGTGATAATGTTAAAAACATGACGTTCAGTACAGACGCTGCATTTCAGGCTAGAAATGACCAGAACTAAAAAAATTTAAATCAAAACTCATTAGCGAAAGATGCCTGTTCTCCGTAATAAAATATGCAACTTCAAAGTCTGTGTTTCATGTGCTACAAAGCAGGCCAAAGATGATTAACTAACAGAACTATGTTAGCTTTAAGACCCGGAAAACCTGAAATTTTAAACATTTCCGTTATACAGTTATATTATTGTTGCTACAGTATAGTGTCTCCGAGTATCAAAATTCGCGTTTTTGCAGAGCACCGATAGTAGCCTATATGCCTGTTGTGCCGTTGCGACTATTAATCAGTATCAATTTATGCATTATACAACTACTCCGGCATATGGCAGTAATGTACAGTGATATTGTTCATCGACGTCGCGCCGGAAGTCGTGATCCAGCTAGTGTCGCTCCAATTCTCGCGAGATCGCTGACAATTCAGCGCTCGCCGCTCGCACCTGCTCAGCTCGTGCGTGTGACGTCATCCTGACGTCGGTTGGCTGGTTGGATGGTGGTCTATTGCAGGCGTCACGACGCCGATAGCCTTGCAGTTCGTGTCATCGCGTCAGTTTACTGCCGCACAAGGAGAGACCGTACGTACCACGCCACGGCCATCAATCACCGCGACTCACTTGCAAGAAGACAGCGACCCGCAAGGACCCACAACAGTAGTCCATGATCTTCCGGCGGAAGGAGAATATTGAATTTTCGGCCAAATAGAAATGCTGATTAAATTAGGCCGATATTGGCCGTCTGCGGTGTGGTTGGTGAGGCCCGTGAGACCGACCATGTCGCGAGCCGACCGCCAGTAGGCCTGTCGATAGGAGTTCGGGCAAAGCGGGCCGGATGGAGTCCTGACTTATTGTGGCAGTCCAGTCGACAGCTAAGTCGAACCGTCGGTCAGAGTGCTGGCTGGCTACTGATCGCAGCGGGAGACCGTCACGTCGACGCCGCTCAAGCGTGTAATCCGGCGACACAGACACACAGTCAGCGCCAGGCAAACGCGACGACATCACAGACCGACTGTAGGCCTATTGCAGCGCCGCTTTCGACGCCACGCTACAGAGTCTTCTTCGCGCGTCATCAATGCTATCTGTCGACACACTCCAGCTACGACTCTTTCACTGCGTCGTCTGTCCATCAGCTCACGCCAGTGACCACAATTACTAGTGCTCCACACTTAAGAGATAAAACAGACCGATGATCGTATAGCAAGATCGCTAATGTGACACTGGCCACAACGTCGTGCATATTGCTGTTACATTATATCTACCACCATTATTATGTTAGGTTGAATAAGAAGATGGCGCAAACAGCATTAACGCTCTCGCAGTCTCGCCTCATTTGCTAAGTTCTGTTGTCATTCCATCGTTTGACTATTGCGCGCTACCTAACGAAAAGAGTGAGATGCTGAAGGCATGCAGGGTCACCATGCACAGCGCATGAGTGGATTGCTGTCTGACGCAAGCGTCAAAGTCATCGATCACTTGTTTTTTTGTCTTTTGCTACAAACTCTTCCACTGCCCCGCCTATAGCATCGACCCGGACTGTCTGCGGTCTGTGTACAATGGCAGTTGTTCGCTGTTCCGAAAATGTAATCAAGACGAATGCGAAGCCATTTTAACAAATCATTAATTGTGTCGCTATAAAGTACAAGTAGGAAACAGAAGAACAGCATAATGCCGGCTAGCAGAGACGCCAGTTCTTGATCTAAAAACGTCAGATAGGTGGACTATGTACATCAATAAATTGCGCAGCAGATTTTTCTGCAATTCGTCAGTGCTCAGTTGATATTCGGCATCGTGCGAAACAGCGATGGCTGGGAAAAATCGAACAACATCATAGGCAAAGCAGCTAAACGTTGTCTGTCTCCCGGTTATATGCCGAAGACAGAGGATGACGTTACCGTACCGTGCGTGTAAAAGGCGGCTACATTGTTGCCGTCGCAGTAAGTGCGAAATGCGCGATCGATGACACCCAGCTGATCACGACAACACGAGCGTCTGCCCGCAAAGTGCTGACAGACAGACAATCGACTTCTGGACACTTACACAGAGCGACGTAACTGAACTGAAGTGGCATGGTTTAGCTTTTGACGAAATGACCAACGGGCAAGAAGTAATGCATTACTGTACGCACCGTCTAACGGCGTCGGTAGAATACGTGACCACGCTTACGTGGGCTACGCGTCAACCAATAACCAATGAGCTCGTCTTGTTTGCCCATTGGTCAATTTGTCAAAAACTAAACCGTGTCAGTTCAGTTCAGTTTAGTTACGTCGGTCCGCACGCGCCTCAATGTACCAAGAACCGCTTTTTCACTGTTCATCGTGCCTTGTTCACAACTTAGTGTGCAGGACGCGTAGCTCGATCTCTGAACTTGGACGAGCACTTTATCGACGATCCGACCCATTCCCGCATCCAATCCGACCAGAATGACATAGGCTACTGTGGCTTTCTGGATGATGTCAAGCTGGCTGCTCTCCGAGCAGACACGGATGGCGCCGGTCACGAGCTGGGCGAACGCGGACGGTCGATGGCGCAATTCCCCGAAGAGCGAGTGAACGAGTGACGACTGCTTCGACTGCTAGAAGTCGACTGGCTGCCGGCCGGCGCTAGGTCTCACTGCAAGAACATGCACATACACTGCCCGGTGTTTCGTTCGACCATCACGAATCGACTAGTGACGATATTAAAGCGTGTAACGTCAGCGCCCCGCAGTGGGTGGTACGGTACCACCTGTGAGAGCCGTCGTCAATTGACTGATTTCTCCATGGAGTATTCCGATCAACTTTCTCCTTCTGATACCAAAGCACAACGAAAAAAACGTGCGGAAATGCATAGATGGCGATTTGTTGTATAATCTGCAGCGTGAGTCAAAAAACCCCAGAAAACCACAGTGTTGTCCATATCTTCCCCAGAATCGGCCGCCATTAAAAATTATTTCAGTGGTAGTCAGTAAATTTTTTTTAATGAAAACGGTATAAATTTCACCACAGCGATAGTGTTACTATAGGGCCTACAGTGCTATCTTGTGATATATTAATTTTTAAACACTGTAAAAAAATTTAAAAAGCGGTCCATATCTGGTGAAGATATGGACGACAATTAGACGCTTTATTCTTTATGACTACCAACGTAGGGCCTATCAATGAAATGCATGCGATGTTGGAGAAAAATCTCACTGGTAAGCGCCGATGTAAAACGTGCTGGTGAGTGCGACATTTCAATCGTGGAGTTACAAGCAGTGAGACGACGATGACAGAGAGTGGAGGCGGAGTCGCTCACGGCTAAAGTAATCAGGCGACACCCGCCCACTCACCTTGTCTCTTGACTGGATTGCCAGCCGACGCACAGCCCTCAGGCAGCCACATAGCTGACAGTGACACCGAGCAATTGAACCACAAATTAATCTTTGACGAATTGTTCTTCAAATTCAGCGCACAGCTGCGCATCGAAATCCCAAACACGCTTGTGTGATACATTCGTATGCATTCTGCACATTTCCAGATAACTGGCATTTCTAGGCGTAGGGCTTACCCTTCAGCAATAAACTTTAAGACTTGACCATGTATGTACGGACGTACACTGTAGTGTATACTTAGACAGCCTGACAGTTTTAATAAAAGCGCATCCCGTGTTAAAATATTTAAACAATATAACGTATAGCAATTTATAATTTACAACTATTTTTCAGTATATCTATATATCTACACTGTGTTTCGTAAAAAAGTAAACCCCTAGACATTGTACTGATTGTAGAATAAAAATGTCAAATCTGAACGAATCTGGACAAAATTTCCCGCACTTAATTTTTAATAGGCTTTAAATCGCTAAAGCCAGCAGCAAATTTTGTTGAAAAATATTATTTTAGCAGAGTTATTAATTGTTGAATGGCGATAACAAAATATCTTCGTTTCCAATATGGCGTTACATCGGCTCCTGCAGTTGCTTAATCGCGAGTGACATTTGTTGACGCAGTAAATGTAAAAAAAACAACGTAAACATAACAAAATGGTATTCTTTGCAGATGATTCTGCCTCAGTTAAACTGCTGAGACAAGAGAAAAAGTATGGTGCTAAAAGGTTTATCGCGGAATTTCTCAGCAAGCCGTGGACACTGTCAAGATTAAACAGACTGTTGCGAAAGATCGATACCTCTCGTTTTGGAGTCACTTCACAAAAGCCGCTCTAGCTATTGTTTGCGTTGCGAGATGTAACTGACATTTGGCACGTTGACTGCCAATAGATGGCGCATTGCTGACGTGAAATTTTGCCAGAATCAGATGTTGTTTGTTGGAATGACGCAAATGTACAGAAAGGTTTATATACCGCCATAATGGTAACGGAGATATTTTGTTATCGATATTCAACAATTAATAACTCCGCTAAAAACAACATTTTCCAACAAAATTAAATAATACTCGCTTCAGCATTTTTATTGAAAATTAAGTGTACAGAATTTTATTCAGATTCGTTCAGATTTGACATTTCTGTTGTACAATGTCTAGGGGTTTACTTTTTTACCGGACACAGTGTACTAAGAAAACTCAAACAACCGATAACAAACAATCAATCGATCTCATCGTTGCCTGGCCGTCGTCATCTGCGTTCTGCTGGCCGTGGACAACTTGCCGTTCCTCGTTACAGACTTACAACAGCTGGCAGAAGGGCATTCTCTTTCGCTGGCCCATCAGCTTGGAACAGTCTCCCAATGTACCTGAATAATCACACACTCAATCTGGACTCTTTTAAACGTTTCCTTAAATCATTTTTGTTTCAGATGTACTGATAACGCATTCAGCGCACTAAAGATTTCTTCGAAATGATAGTGCGCTATATAAATGTTCACTTTTATTATTATTATTAATATTATTATTAATCACCGTTGACGACACCACCGACATCAGGAGTTTACACTGCACAGTCCGGCTTGCTGAACTACGCCGTCTCGCTCTACTGCTGCCGCTGTCGATTTGGAAGCAGAGTGATACGCTAGGTAACCGAGGGACTTGAATTCATTTCAACACGACCGGAATCGGCTATTGTCTGTGGCTGTTGGCTTGTTAACGTCGTCGTAGAGCGGCGGTCCGTGGCGCTGATGGGACTGCTGACACCTGGGACCGTGCCGCGATGCCCCGTCTAGCAGGCGTCAGGGTGACGGCTGGGGATCGAGAAACGTTCAGCTCATGATAGTGATGCACCTGTGTCAGCGGCCTCGTGGGATCTTCACACATACACGGACTCCACTCGCTGTAGACTGACTGACGCAAGTGTTTCACGCTGATTTCAACGAGCGACAGACGCCCGTCCGTCTGCCGCACGTTTTGTGCACGAAATTCTTCTTCTTCTTCTTCTTGTTTCGTGTTCAGCGCCGCTGACATTGAATACACTCTCTTCCAGTGATTTCTTTTTACATGGCTAGCAAAGTACACTGTCCGGAAAAACGTCCCATTTTGTCATTGTCCATATCTTCGCCAAATATTGACCGATAGCGACGCAGTTAAAGTGTTGTAAGACATCTAATAGAACGTTTGTTCTGGTTGCAAATTTTCAATAGAATGTGCCTGCCAGTAAAAAATTGAAAATTGGTAAATATTAGGTAAAGATATGGACAGTGACACATTGAAACGCAGTGTAGCTCACTCTGCGATGCCGTGAGTCCGTCACTGCATGTGGCTGTGTCATCGTCGGCGAAAAAAAACAGCGTACTAAACGAATGCCGGACATTCTGAAGGCCTTGGACAAGATTTGGAAAAGTAAGGCGATCACTCTGGAAACAAAGCTCAGCATCCTGAAGACATGTGTGTTCAGTACAATGCTGAACGGTTGTGAAACATGG
>Ga0209367_1000134_pt1 | contig 53597 bp, 33 predicted proteins | sample WorMetLIZISLAND2_FD_187412 | JGI IMG/M metagenome (GOLD analysis project Ga0209367, IMG submission 187412) | Marine gutless worms symbiont microbial communities from Max Planck institute for Marine Microbiology, Germany - Olavius geniculatus... ...
GTTGGGGATAGACTTCAAGTTCCCGGGGATGGATGGGGATGGGGATAGATTGTCGTCCCCGCGCAGCTCTCTAGTCTAAAGTAGGCTACTTGATTCAAGCGTTGATCATAAAACCGAGTTGTGTTTTCGTAGGAAAAAAGCGAAAAAAAATAGAAATTATCATATTTCGAAGAATAAGTAATTATACCAGCGAGTCACCGCAGACCTAAGTTGTTTTCAACTACATTTATCGAGCATGATTATCTAACACTCTTCAGTGTAGCGCAAACTAGATTTCACGCTTGATTTAAACGGCTATTAGGCCTGTGTCTATATGTCGGTACTTGTTTAATTGCCGTCTTAACGTTAGTGCAGTACAATAACATGTTGGTCACGTGTCTTGTCTTCCTTTCACCCGCTTAAGCTCATCTTCATTGAGGCAAACATAATACCCAACAATCAATGACCAGCGTACAGTAGTCATAATAGACTATAAAACCTACCGTTGTATACTGGTCTGCTGTTGGGCCTTTTTAGTGTAGCCGAAGCTACGTGTCCACTAGAAGGTTAAACTTTTACGACGTTTTCGGCTATCCAGTGTAATTGAATAGACGACAAGTAATTGTAGTAAAGAACGATCGTTTCGAGCCGCTGTCTGTTGCAGTGAACGATCACATCGTTCGATGAGCGTAAATTAAGCTGCTCGACTAACTCCCATCCGAGAATATCTAGCTGCCTTTCACGGGAATCGATTAACTTTATCCTCAAGTCGGCTTCAGCGCAACAGTCCTGCTCTCGCTAAATGACAGCGCAAACAGCACAGAAGGCAGAGTGACAATTGAGTACTGTGTCAAGAGGTCTAAACGTCGCTACCAGCTGCATACGACTGCACAACGTTTGTTCACAACTTCACACTAGCTTCTCCTGTCTTCAATTAGAATGCGCACATTTGGCGTACATTTTCTACACGCCAGAAGTAGAATTAAAGTACTGTCTGTTGATGTAGCGTACGAAACGCGGCGCACTTTTTTTCCGTTAGATTGAACTGCGCCTTTTTGATAAACGGATCGAACGGATGTGTATTTCCTTTTTCGTCCAACTTGTTTCCCTAGTAACGTAAAGAAAGTGTTGTAAAAATCGCATGTAGAAATTGCCACTCTGTTATTCAGTGCATATTACGCGCACTCGCTTGTTTACACATCGCTTCGTCGACATCAGCATGTCAAATCAACTGATCTTTAGATCAATTATTCAGTCGATCAGAAAATTTGGATGTCGGCGAGGCAAGGCTGCAATTATTATTAATTTGTTGTGTAGGCTGACAGTGCAAACCAACACAATTAATTAATTGCAGCCATATGACATGGCTAAAGATAAGTCTTAAGATGAGCGTGGATGACGGCATAATGTTTCTTTGTTAGAAATGAATAGGCTTTTGTTTCACTTACACGTAATCATGAAAGTATTCTCTTCTGCCGATTTTGGTAACAAAAATCAATCAAATCTGAGCCACATAACTGTATTCACAGTGAATGCGTACAGTGTAATTTTTACTATAGAAACAAAATGACGCTAACCAGTGTCAATTACAATAAACTGATAACGTGTCAATCGTCAAACATGATAATATGATACGGATATAAATAAAGGTAGATAATACTGCGTAGATCAACAAGTAAGTCTATTCATTAAATTACAGTACCTTTGGAGCAGTTATTAGGGAGACCATCGTTCAGTTGTAGTTAGCAAACATTATAAGTATGCAAGCTATACAAGTAAAAAGACGAAATTACAAGTGATCATTATCAAATTATCTGAGTACGAAGTAAATAGAAAAACCCACCTATAGCGTAGACGGTCGGGTCAATCCAGGTAGGTACGAACGTCCTGACGACGGTGAAGACGTTGTACGGCGTCCAGGTAACGATAAACGCCAGTAGGATAGCGCTCAAAGTTTTTGCCGCCTTTCTGTCCTGTTTCTTCTCCTGGCGTTGTTTCTGCGCATTGCGCGCCGTATCTGTCAGTCGGTCGTTGATACGTTTCTCCAGAGCTTGTCTGAGAGCGTCTGATGCTGCCGCCGCCGTGGAGTGCTGATGACGGCGTCTAGACGACGGTACGTCCTTAGACCTACTGCTGCACGGTGACTCTGAGGCACGGCGGACCTGCGTGGAATCGTCACGGACGACGTTTGATGGTTCATCGCGGTCGAGTAGTAGAGCTTCGACTGCTGCCGACCGTCTTGGTGTTGTTATTGTTACCTGGTCCTCCGGAGTCAACTGTTCATCCACCGCAGCGTCACGGACTTGCCGGCCGTCTGTTTTGTGCAACCTCTTTGTCCTGCCGCTCGGTGGTGGAGTGGACGAGTCGCTTGATGAGATAGCCGTGAGCTCGACGCGTTCTGTCCTCAGTCCGACAACCGTGTGTCGTGTGTCGGCGGCGGCAAAAGGTATCTTCACGGCGCTGGTGGAAGCAACATTTGCCATCGAGTGACTGGCAGCGGTGTCCGATGGCGACGACCCGACATAAATAGAAGGTATCTGTGACTCGATACGGCTGTCCGTTGTATTCTGTAGTGCATCGTTGGCGCCGTTGACTTCACCGGCAGGTCGAGCCAAGGTCGGGTCGACGTCGTAACTTGACCTGCGTGGCGGCGTGTGTATGACAGTAGGCTCGCCGCTTGATGGTGTGCTGCCGCAGCGCAAACACCGCGTCAGACTTTTCCACGTCGCGCGACGTCGCCGCACTCGACGATGATGATCCGCCACCGACACCACATTGGTCCAGCGATCACGTGACCGATGACGTCACGTGATGATCCGACACCGCTGACACGTCGGTCGTCAGCCGGACCCGAATCTGCAGCGGCGTCGGAGACTGAACGAAAGTTGCAGCGGCCGGTGCCGACGACGTGATATGTACTGACGTCGAGCGTCGACTCGACATCTCGATGAACGCCGCTGACGGATCCTCCTCGATCGTCGTCGTCGGTGGACTCTTGTTGTTTAATCGACGGCGCATGGAGGAACCTGGGGACCCAGTCGCCTGGAGGTAGAGCAGACCGCGCTGTCGTTTCTCGGTCTCGAGGTATATGAGATAGTAGACGACGCACATTGCCAGCACCGGCAGGTAGAACGCAGCGACCGCCGTCACCACGGTGATGTACTGGTTCGTCTCGAGGAACTGGATGTAACACTGGTCGTCGGGCACCTCGCGCCGGCCCTCGATGTACGGCCACGCGATGATCCACGGTGTCCACAGCAATACGGAGACGAGCCAGGCCCCTGCGATGAGGACGCCGGCGGTGCGCGGAGTGCGACGCACGCGGTACGTGAGCGGCCTGGTAACAGAGAAGTACCGGTCAAAGCTGATGATGAGCAGATTAGCCACGGACGCGTTACTCATCGTGTAGTCCAAGGACAGCCATGCGTCACAAACCACCGGACCGAGCGGCCACCGGTTCATTAGCAGGTAGACCGTGTACAGCGGCATAGAGACGAACCCGATAGCGAAGTCGGCGACCGACAGACTCAGCAGGAAGTAGTTGGAAACGGTCTGGAGCTGTCGATCCATGCGAAATGAGATGATGACCATTAGATTACCGCCGGCAGTTACGACGGACAGGACGGCGACAACGAGCGAGATGACGGCGATTTGTGGCGTGGTGTAGGGGTGCAACGGTGGCGGCCACGACAACGACGACAGATTGGTGACATCGTCTATACTGTGGTTAGTAGTCACGTTGACGTCTAGCGTCATACTCCAGTTGCCTGCAGCGTTGTCGCCGTCTGTAGCATAGCGGTACGGGTACTCCACTTCCGACTTCATAACGTCGCTGCCAAGCATCGACTATTATACGAAAGTCCGACGTGACGTACGGGAGCTGCAGTAAGACGCGGTAGAATTCTTGTCAATCAGAGAATTCCTGAAAAGAGCAAACATCAAATCAAAACCAGTCGTATTTGAATGAACATGAAACTATAAGTTGAATTGCCACCCTACACCTGATAGGTGCCTAAATGATAAAGCAGAAACTGAAAAGAAACTCATATGTCGCTAAGAAAATTCGCGCGATCTACGCCGGAATCGGTTGCGAACTTGCGAGAGTTTACATGACGACCCAAGGTGATCTACCATAGTGCGTTGAAATACTACCTATATAATTGCATGTATGGGTATGTGCTATCGTTCTGATGAATAAAGATGTATATAAACTATGCAAAATGCAAATAACTGAAATAACATTAAGGTCACTCTAGGTTATCAGCAAACGTTGCCAGCTATACATTACCGCAAATAAATTAAAATAAATAAAATAAAATAAATAAATACTACATGCCTAGAGGTGGTTAGACTTATACACTTCACAGGAACCGAAACGTGCTACTGGTCAACGTGGCGTCTTATGCTTGATAAACTTCTATCATTCGTAAAGTATCGATGGCTCCGTCACGTCGTCTGGACGATAAGCTGAAGCTAGAACGCTTTACAGGCGCCTGCGCAGACGGAGTGATGCTGTCTGTCGTATTGGCGACGATTGCGGACAGAGCGCCATTCGCTGATCGCGTTTCACCCGTCAGCCAAATCTCCGCGTTACGCCAAGCCAATCAGCCAGCTGGCTGCTGGCAGTCTGGACCATCGTCAGCTGCATTGGCACCGGCCTCCGAGGAGCGTCTTTAGTAATCGGCTCAGTATGCTGCAAAGTAAACCAAACGACGTCCACGTCGGACGAAAGCCCGGCTTTAATTACGCGCCGTCTGACGAGAGACGTCCACTCCGCGGCTAAATGACAAGCAGGCCTTGAGAGACCAGCCAGCGTCCACCGACCGACCGATGGACCGACCTACCGAGCTATCGGTGGACTGGATGGAAATGGAATGCACTGCTGCTGCTGCTGCTGCTGCTGAGTGCGACGTTCTCAATGATCATCTCAGCGGATCGGTTGTCATGGTGTCCAGTGGCGAACCAGTTGTGCCGAGAATTGCGAGTCGCGTTGTTTAGTAGCCGGGCAAGTTTGAAGACAGTGTGCCAGTGTTTGTGGCGATTGACAGCATTTACTACCGAGCTACTAATGCTGCTGCTGCTGATGATGATGACGATGACTTGCACGACACATCACGCGACGAAGCAGTTAAACGCAGTCAAGCGCGACACGCCGGCGTCATGCGCGGCGACTGACAGGCTGCAGCGGTCGAGCGTACAGTCAACTACACACTCCATCAAAGTTCTGATCTTCAGTGACGTCACGCGCGCCACCCAAACATCGGCATTATGATACGGCTGCACATCGAGGTTATTCAACGACCCGTCCTCACACTATACATTACCACTACCATTTTTGAAAATCCAGAGTTTCACAGCTGGTTATTATCACATGTACGAAATATTGCACGGAACCGGCCATCGTTCTATTGAAGTTCGAATGCGCTTTTCATTTGCCGCAGTGATATGATGTTCAAAAATACTCATTCACTCAAAGAATTAACTTGTAAGATAGTCCCCATCATATGTTATTAACTGAGTCCCAATTAATAGTTTTAGATAAATTCTGGTTTAGTCAAGATGTGATAAAACTGTCGACAGACATACAGTAAGTTTTCTTAGTTGTTTAACTGTTCACGGCTTTGTAAAATCCTTGTTGTATGCAAAAAAACTTTTTAGCTTACATTAAATTAAGTATGTTACGACGTCGAACATGTTGTGGTGTCGGCGTAGACGTATTACTGCAGCAAGTATGTAGTAGATAACAGTAACGCCGTCTAATTACGCGTCTCGCTTGGCGTTGTAATTACTTTCAGCAACCCGGCGTCGTTGCATGCAGGATTATCTGGGCTAGTAGTTTTGTTGCTTGGCTGGGCACGTCGTAGGTCGACTCGATGCTAACGAATTGCCGGCAACGACGCAGCGGACAGGAGGGAGATTGCGGACGCGTTAACCATATAGCACACTGACCGTATAGTACACAGAACTATAAACGACAGAGGCGTCGGTGGTGTGTCCGGAAACAACAAATTCGGCCCCAGTAAGAATATGAGCTACAGCAGCTGCTGGGACTCGGGGGAGCGATAGGATGCTGCGGGAGCAAAAATTCACCAGGCCGGACAGCAGACAAAACTATGGACTATACGAACATCGAAATGTACAAATGATGTACCATAATACACACACTCTGATTCGAAAAAATTAAAAATAATCTGTGTGGGAGCAAACCTCACCCTCATACTATTTAATCGGTTATACTTTTATTTAAAGTTCTCAGCCACATGCCCAACTCTTAGTAGCCCCTGTATGACACAAGTAAAAAGTGGGCTTTTGATTGGTCGCCACGCTACTGTCTGCTGCTAATTGATACGGAGGTTGCGAAATGCCTTCTATTAAGACCAAATTGCGCTACAGACGACAGAACGCTACATGGTTGCGGTAGATGACATTAGTGCTAGTTGACAGCCGCACTTCAAACGGCACTGCAGGCGCTGAGTGACTACCGAAGGTGCCGCGACGCGCGACCGACCGTCCGGTGACTGGGAATTAGGAAGATCAATCCATAGGACTCACGGATCTATAGCGGGATAATTGAAACAGATCGTTGCGGCAAGAGACAGTCAGTGCACTAATGTATTCGTCTCATTCCAGACACGCGCAGTAGGCCTACTTGTCGCGTTTCATTCTTTGCACTCCGCGATGAACCGCGCAAATGCTGGAACAAATGCTGCAGCCGCTTCTTCATCTCTCGTCTGTTGCCACACTAATTTGTAAAATTTGGACGTTCAATTGCACAATTTTTCGTTCAAACTAGACAACGTCAGGCACCAATTTCGTTGTAGTATAATAAACTTTGTGATATTTTTGTTCTATCTTCTGAGCGCTGCTGCTCTCACGTCATTTGACGTGACGAGCAGCGTCTATACTAAACGTTTGGCTCAGCATTCGAACCCCTCCACTGATGCATTCCATCCGTTGACCAGTGACGTACGGTGCTCAAAGCATGCTTGCTTGCTGACTGCTATTAGTGTTTGAACGCGCAATGCAAATTAACGCCAGTATGTGCATAAACGAACATTTAACATCTCGGATAGATATTTAGCGCAATTAAACGTTTTTGCCTCAATTCTGAATCGAATAGATTTGCAGTTAAGTCATGCAATTAAACTTTCGAGTTCCCATGATAGTACGGCAACGGATTTGAGGCTATATGGCAGTTTTTATTATCACTTTTTCGCAGTTTTGTTGTGAACGCAAAATAACAAAATTATTAAAATTTATCCATGCTTAAAATATATAATTGTAAACAGATAAAAGTGACACGGTTTATGGGACGCGGTGAATGTAAGTGGTCGCTCAAAACTTGCAAGAAATTAACAGGTTACTTTTACAGGGCGTCAGCATACAGATGCCCTCTCTTAGTTATCGTAAAGGTGTCCGTGTGTCTGTCACACTCTGATACTAAGTCAAAACGACGAAACATAGAATCACGAAGTCTTTACCGTCAGGAAAAGTATCAAATATCTGGCCCTTGATCATGAAACTTTGACACGTGACTTCAAAAATTAATGGAATTCTTGCGGTTGTCAAGTTACATCCACGTGCAAAATTTCACTAAGCTAAGTGCAGCGGTTCCTGAGTTATCGTGCTTACGGAGAAAAGAAAAGAAAACAATACTGTCGTCGCCATAGCACGGACAAGTGTCATAATTATCAGGTTTCCAGTCATTTTTCAGCATACGCCTTTCCACTAATGGCGTATGACGTTTCACGCTAAACGGTCTACCGCTTCCGAGAAAAACGCGAGAAAGTTCGTTGGAACGCGCTAATACCCTTATTATAGCGACCGATCCGACTCGACCAAGCTTGTTGAGTTAAGTTAGATCGCGTCGCTATAATCACGGCTTAATGCGTTCAGCTAAGCTCTAAGTTAAACTTTGCGTTGGCGTGAAACAGAAGACGACACTGATCGATCTATTCTATCCTGATCACGTCCCAAATGCAGACATCCCGCACCGCAGCCACGGATGGGTAAGTGTTAAATTGTTAATGCGCATACAGCGACGTAAGACGACAGTATTTCTTGTGCCGTCTTGCCGCCAGTGACGTATATAGACAGTACGTAGGGGGCCTAACAGATGGACGGCAGCGACTGATCCTTTCACACATTCACAGGTTGTTTTTTTCGAAACGTAGAAATGCGATTTTCGCGTGGTGAGCAATGCGCAGGTGTGCCGATAGAAATTATATGACAACTGACTCCCCCATAAACCCGAAATATGCACTCAACTCACAACGTTTCTCAAATTTCAAATCGATACAAGGTAATATCAGCAGTTGTACGGCGAATATAAGCGAGTGAGTAGTTTCTTAACGGCACATCAGCACAAAATAGGCTACTCAGTGCCATAAATGGTTAAAATTAGTTAAAAACAGCTAATATATGTACTAAAAGCAAAGTTAAAATAGTTGTTGAAATCAAGGCTATTAATCAAGGACGTTTTTGAAAATGTAGGCAGTGTTTTTTTATTTGTACATATCTGTCTTTTCTTGCTGTCTGTTTTTGTCTTTATGACGAATAAACTTGTTCATTAAGCTAATGTAAAAACAACATTATATACAATTGTAAAAGCCGCCATCTTTAACAAAAGCGATGATGTTGCGAGATGCAACATTTTCAAAAACGGCCTTGAGTGTGTCCACTCCAAAATATGCGAATATTGCCTTTTCAAACGTTTTGTCTCGTTTCGTCAGACACTATGTCTAAACCTTTTTTTCAATTGAGAAAAAGGTTTAGGCTTAGGTTTAAGTATGGAATTGAGACTCAACAATTGTTTTTGCTACTCATCTGAATGTCAGCAATAACTGTCACCGAAGCAGGCGGGCTCAGGTTGAACACTTTACGACGACAGACACGATACTGAAACCGTCATGACATGCAACTCAATTTTATCTGAATATTCTTGCGCCCATTGGTTGCAGATTTGGCGCATCTTCCTACCGAATTTTGTGACCCCAGTATACGTCGATTTTCGAATTTTAGATTTTAAAAACTTCACTTAATCTGACTGCCTGCAACCAACTTGTCATAGGCCTATAGGGGGCCTAGCAATGAAGAATTTAGCGCAGTATCTGCTGCATCAAACGGCAATTTTGACTTCACATTTTGCGATTAATTGCATCATTATGACTTTTGCGCAACTTTGATTGTTTTATTTGATACAAAGATTAAAGTGAAGTTGTTGGAGAAAACGCTTCAAAGACATTTCGTGATATACAGAAGAAAATGATATCAGGCTTGGCATGCAGTACAGATAGCTGGAGTCGAGATTTCGTTATGGCCGCTAATTGTATATATGTAGATATTTTTTTTACATAGACTTAACGGCCATAACAAAATTTCGACTCTAGTTTCTAATCTATATAAGCCTTAAAATAACTTCATCAGCTCTTGTCACAAGGCAATGACCGATCAGACGGTGCCTGATTGCTGCGTCGGCAGAATCAGGCCTTCAGCACGGAGTTCAACATACTGGGACAAGAGCAAAAGTAATGGATCAACAGGCGGAATCGCTAAATGCCGCACATAAACGGATTCGACGAGCGACAGAAAGATATGTGGACCGTGGAGCCTGTGTTTGCGGACTGGGGGGGGGGGTCAACTGTCGCAACAAACCGACCCTAAATCTCCCCTTTCTACGGCAGACCAGGGCTCCCATCTAATGCCAAGTTACGAGTGTCGCTGCTACATCGCATCTCATTTTGTCCAACGGCTTTTACCAGCGTGCACAAGTGTTACAGAAGCTTAGGACCAGCTGACCACCGCTCCACGCTAACATTCGTCGTAAATACTTTCAGTGATGCCGCCTAAAACTAAGCAAACAACCTCAATACAAGTGTGGTTTGGTCAAAGGATTTTTGTTTGCTTAACAGTAATCGGATTTGTGAGTGCTATTGCGTTATGACCGAGCTTAGGCCCTATAGACCAGCTGCTGTTCCACGGCATGATGAAATAGCTAAATTCCACTGCATACATCTCGTATAGAGAGAGATTCAAACTAGCGACATGTTAGTGACCTTGTGGCTTCGCAAGATTTAAACTCTTGCGGCTCTAGCCTTGTCCTTGTACATTCTTATAAATGTACTTTTGGTCGTTATCGGTCCTTTGCCACTCTTTTCGCTCTTCCGCCCCACCTCTGCTAAGATGCGTGTATTGAACACTCCGCTAAGCGGCGTAGCGACGTCGACGGCGTAACAGATAAACTGGTTTTGATCGATCGTCGACGAAGATGTTCGCGCCGACATCACTTGGCGTGGCTGCAGTCGATCGAATCAATCAGAAAAGACTTCATCGTGCCCAGAGTTTAGCAGTTTGCGGCGGAGTAGCGGACAGCGGCCCGCAGTTATCAGCAAAGACGTGTCGAGTTTATTCGTCGATCAGAAGGCCGTGCGTTGCTCGTGTGTGGCCTGAACGGTGACCGGGTGGTCAAGGTCAGCACCCGGGAGACCGAGCGTCGAGCGCTGTGTGTGGCAGCGCGACCTGCCACCACGTCGCTACGACAACGTCTGTAACCAACACGCCCCGACTGAATGCGACGAACAAACTCCACTCGCTTCTATTTGTTGTAGTTTCGCTGGACGATAAGTCGCGTACAGCAAACTGCGCAGCATCTTGACTGTACGATATCTTGATATCTCAAGACAGTGTGGATTTGTTGTAATCTTCAATTTTTTATATCTAATTATACAACTTGCATATTAACTGTATATTGCCAATATGCTGTGGACTTGTTGCCGTACAGCATGTTGTACAGCAAATCCGCAGCAAACCGAAGCGAGTGGAGCTCGGGCTTAACACGACGCATGCGGTAGCGACAGGGTCGATCAGAGCGGGTGGGTCATGCTATACACGTGATGATTCTAGCGACCTCCGCCGAGACCGGGCGTCAAGCAATGAGCGCCACCCACCACACTAGCTGACCACGCTGACCATACTGACCACAAGGCCGGACACACGTCGACAGTGACCGATCACCAGTGCTGCCGTGTTGAATTCAAAAGCGTGGAAAATGCACATGTAGCAATCAAAAACCAAAAATCACAAAAGAATTTTACAGATAAATCGACGAACGTCAAGTGATACATTCGCAATTTCTGACCGTGATCAGAACAACATTCGACGGAGTTGTTCTTTTGTCGGGATTTCTAGAATATAGGCAAGCTTAGTAGATAAGCTGCACTGTTACTTTTCAAAAAATATTTTGAGTTTCCTTGATGCACAATTCGGCAGCAAAGCACAAAGTGAGCAAAAAATTTTATGACAAAACGTTAAGACGTCAAAATAGCGCACAATAGTACCGTAGGCGTACGCGACTCAGAGTGACCGATAAACTAGTTCGCTTGTCCAATATATGACTATCATCAACTAGCAAAATCGCATAAAGTTAAACATTAAAACACTGCGTTTAGACGTACTTTGTGTGCCTTATATAAAATGCAAATTTAATTCCACTTCAATCAAAAGTTCATTTTTGCAAGTTTTATTTACGTTGGACATTTGGAATGAAGTCTCGTCGATCTCAACTATGAGCTATGCTATCACGTCGTATATGCTCGTTGTTGAGCTGGCGTTAGCGGCGAATATATAGCCCTATATGACAGCTGTCGGAAGGCCTGGCAGCAATAACTGCTATGCGGCAGTTTATCGTGACAGAAGTAACGCTTACCGGTAGAACTGCATATACTACGTCTGTGATAACATCGGGGTTGAAAAATTGGTTTGAAAAAAATCGTAGGTTACTTTAGCTTTTGAGCCTGAAAACCCACTGAGTTCTGAAATATGTTACGTCATTCATTCAACCAAAACCGATGTGACATGGAAAATGCGTATAGGATGTTCTTCCTGGGTCTAAAAATGTGTGCCCCGTCTTTTTTGTGCACCAATAACCAAAACAATTCTTAAAACCTACAAATCTAAAACTTTTCTTATCCCTGGCTAGCATGCAGCTACACGACAGACACTGTCTTGCATCGGACTTATCACGCTCTATAGGCCTAACGCAAATCTTCTAGCATAAGCTCACCGATTTTTACCAGAGACCAGGCTTATACTACAACATTGCCAACTTAAACGTTGTGTAGGCTGTAGCTTTTTATGGGAACCCATCGCAGAACTACGGAGCGCCCCCTGCCATATGGGATCACACAGTGTTATCAGCCACACGAGTGACCCGACACAGGTAAACCCGACCCGCCAGACATGGCAGAGCTCGATTTACCTAAGCTCGAGAAATGGAAAACTGAGTTAACCTGGATGCTAGTTACATAGCCTACCTAGATGGTTACCTGTCCGCAGACAGTCACCCAACCAAGTAGTAATCACCCGATAGCGACCCGACCAAAAGAACTCTCGATCAACGTTCTAACAGTTATGCGGTTATGCTACCACGCCACCTAACTTGCGGCTATATTAAACTGGCTTCAAGTTAGAAACCCGGCTTGTATTGAAATACAGTGACACAAAACCTTCGGCTTCGAAGTTTTGCGGTACTTTTACAGATGAGATCAAATGGTTGCATGCACGGGGGACTATAGTCAGAGTTCAGATAGCTAGCGCTACTAATTATTGTTAACATCAATAATGCATGGAAATGCAGCAGCAGAACAGACCTTGTAAATGTCGATCGTTCGTTGGCAGCCGTGTGACGTCGACAAGGCGCGAGGCCGAGAGATAAATGTCAAGTCCACACACAAGTATTCAGCTGCAAGCCACAACGGAATCTGCCCGCTTCTGCTGCTGCTGCTGCTGCTGCTATGGAATGCGCCGCTGTACGACGGTTTCGCGGCATAGCGCGGAGAAAGGTACGGCCGATACGTGCGCACGTTTAGTTTCAGCGAACAGCGACTTGCGCAGGACGGACGGACGGACGAACGAGGCGCGTTATGCGGTGCTCATGACGGTCGCTCGCAGTGCGCGTCTCGTTGGCCATAGCGCACCGACACGGTATGACATCTTCCCCACAACTAGAAGCTGTCTACTACACTGTTTGCTTAGGTGGGCATTAACAAAATCCGAGGACACGTGTGGTCATAGCGGGACCGTGTGTTCAGTTCAGCCGAAGTAACCATGTTCGCTTTTATACAGTTTACATAATACTGACGTACAATTTAAGAATCTGCATTTCTAACTGCACAAAGCAAGAAAAATATTAACTGATAGATTTTAAACCAGCGAAATTACCAGTCAGACATAGCCGTGTTCTGTATATTACATGTTGATTGGATGTACTCAAGTACGGTAGATACCACTGCGTCACAATGTTCGTTTATAAGCAGAACTTGGAATATATATAGCGACGAAAAAAGACAAAAACAAATATCGGAGAAATTCCAAAGGAGTGGAAGGACCCGAGGAAAATGGGTGGGAAACGGGGCGTAAGAAAAGCACGCTGCGACAATTAAGTCTGTAGATAAAAGTGGGAAATTGCAGCAAATTATCTGCTGATCAGCATGCGCGATCAAAAGACAACTTGCTGCAGCTACCGACTTTTCTCGCCGAGATCAAACTCGATTATTTATTGTTATTGCTTTTGATCGATCGTGTAAAACACATTCTTGTCGGTGAAAAAAATCTGCTTGGTGACTTTCATGACTTATGCCAAATCCCAATTTGTAGCGAAAATTTTTGAAGCATCGAACGTGCGGACAGCGATTCGAGTCAGTTTCTTTTTCATTTTTTTTCTTTTCTGTCTTTTTTTATATTAACATTTGTGTTTGTGTCCGTCTGTGCTTTACTCTACTTTTTATATATGGACGTTGTTGTTTAAAATAAACGACTGAATTGATTGATTGATTGGGAGGGCGGAGTACCGGTTTGGGAAGCGTCATAAAATTTTCCAACCGGTCGGAGCCATGCGTACGATATTTCTGCATTAACAGCGCAATTCTAGGAGTAGGTACGTATGCACTCTTCAAGTCACGTGGGGATTCGCGGTAAAAAGTGACAGACGTTGATGCAAATGTTTGAGAAGCGACTACAGTCTGTTATAGCATCACGAGTGCACGACATATTCCAGTCTTTTTGTAGGCGTATGCTTGCTTGACGTCATTTGTTCAAGTCTGCTGATCACACGTCTGTTCGGGTTTCGCCGTACTTACCGACAAGTTGGCCATCAGCATTTGATGTCTGACAAAGTTTCGCTATGGCAAGCATCCTGGGTGTTTCAACCACCCTCTGCAATTTTGGGGAAACTACATGCACATGAGAGGTGCCGTTGAGAAATGTCCATTCATCTACTGATTTGCACATAATACACAATAATCTACAAACTTCTCTGTGGTTTATTCTGTTGAAATCAGTCGTCGATGACGGTGCAGGCGAAATTGTCAGAAGCGAGTAGCATGCGACGCATGCCCGTGCTCAACGGTTGACCGCGTCCATCTTCGATATCACGTAACGTACATTCATCCATCGTCACGGATGCTGATTAGTTGCCGTACGTCCGACAGCACTAGTCATAAACCAGCTGAACACTGGCGCGCTGGCGACGCCGCAGCCGGAACAGAACAGATGGCATTTTACTGCAGCGCCGAATGCCGGTGTGGTCCTAAATAGCGACGAGGTCCATGCATGCACAATGCAAGTCCAGCATTTGTTCATCTGCCTTTGCGTCGTTACGGACCTGTGGCTTTGCGGGTCGCTGCCCGTCGATCTCGTCTCTAGAATCAGTCAGGCAAGGCATTCTATTATTTCCGGTCGCACGAACGCCGTAGTTTACGTAAAAGAACGCCGTCGCTACGAATAACTGAGATGAGATGAGACGGAAATATGCTTTCGTGCCGACGTAATTACGCAAAACATGTAGGTCTACCTCAAACCGAATCAACCAGTTTGCAGTCTGTTGCATAATTAGTTAATTAACTTACAGAACGGTCTATTTTTGTACGTTCTTAACTGACGCTATATCAGTACGGTAGTGCAACATGAACTCTACAGCAAACCTATTGATCTTGAGATTAGTCGGATTTCTCAGTCGGTGTGGAAAGAAAGTGATTTTCAATAAGACTGCTCTAGTGCGTTGAAGTGTATCATGTAGGCCTATGAGTTTTGTAAGCCTTCGTAGTCTTGATTCTATGATCCTGTACTTTATCCTACTCTCGAAATGTGGGCTTACTAGGGACAACAACTCTACAGCAAACCTATTGATCTTGAGACAGTCTAACAGCGCCGTTACAGTACAATCGGTGCAATCAGTAATGTTGTCTGTCTACTTGTTTGGAGGTCTTCCTTTCTGTGAAATGTCATTAGGCCTATGTGATAGCACTGCTAGCTGATGTTGGTTTCATTCGACTGTGGGACGCAACACTTGAAAGGTGCCCTCACTTGAAAGATCTTAGTGCCCAGTCTATATGGGTCCGTGTGTCGGTGAGCGACTAGTGCGACGCCGACGTCCATTGCTGAGCGTAGACGATCGACCGACTGACCTACCTACCGTCTCGGCCATGATCACTAGTGCACGGACGTGACCGCCGCCGGCACTGTCCTACGGTCACCAAGTGCTTCGACCTGCTGCAGTAATGCGGCAAGTCAAGCAAATCGAACATTGAGTGGTGGCGACGGACGCTATAGATGATCGACCAGTAGCTATACTATCAGTCGCTTGCCCGAGGCTCTGTTGTCCATTAGGCACTCGATACGATCGCATCAGCAAATTAATAGCTAGCTAGTAGCTGAGTGGAGCGGAGTACTTGCACCACTTTCATGCAGTCATTGGCATTACATCATAAGTCATTGAGATCACAGTATAAGAGTTACCGAAACTTCGCTAACAGCAGTCGAAATGGCAGCGGTTGCGATAATTATTATGTCTCTTATTGACTTAAGTTTACAGCATTGCACTGTGTTACAGTACTAAATTCAGTTAAATTCACTTGTTCACGGCTTGTTTTCGTCTGATCAAAGCATGCTGTGTTCTGTGATATGGTATAGGCAAGTGAGTTGTTGAGATTAGGCCTACTGTGGATAAGCTTAAAGATAAGTCCTACGTGTCTTACGGTACTAGACTACGAGTAACCTATGCCCTGCATTCAAATGTATTTAGCCTACTTTCATTTCTACGATATAGTAAATATATTTTTTAAATTTTGACCGTCTCCGTCTGTATTGTCTTTTTGTTCACTGCAGGCCTATTCTTCATTTCTGCCGAATTGGGCAAATAAACTTCATCATAAAGCGTTGATGACCCGGAGCCAAACTTAACGGAAGCGATTGCTTATTAGTTTTTACCGCAGCCAAATATGTTACGTACGGCGAACTACGCTTGCAGTCCGTATATACATACAGTATAGAACTGAGCTCATAGATGTCAATCCTGGCAAACCAACTAGGCGATGTTGGTCGCCAATAACGTTGTAAAAAGTTGACGCCGCCGAATCTCGTTCTGGTCCGTCTGTCGCCACGCAAGTTACCACGCGGGACGGGGACCTACCGCAGCGTGCCACCCACGTGCAATGATGGTCAACGTAATCCAACCGTGATTGGCTGCATTACATCAGATGACGAGAGCAAAATGACAAAATTGATCGCGTTTTGGCACGTCGTCCAGCCGCCGTTCGCGTTATTGGACCACATTCTATAGACTTAACATCGCTACAGCATTCTTAATAAACCCTCGCTCAGCGCGCCAGCAATGCAAATCATCGTTTTCGTATTGACTATAATATACGAATGAGGAAGGCTGCGTTAACTAATAAGCTGCTAAAGCTTTTCTCAACCGTTATTCACCATCACACACCCAGGACAGTGTAACATCTCAGCCTCTGAATGAGCTGATAAATTTTATGACTAAGCTCAGACATTCCATACTTTTCTACGGTTTATAACTAATATTCAGCATCAGAACCGTTGAAGCTGGCCACTTATGTTCACGTCTGAGCTCTGGAAGTTTTACTTATTAAAAAGCCAGGACAAACAAAAAAGAAGAAAATCTACAAATTCAAGATAGATAAATGAAGTTACAGCAGCCTCCCGATACTAAAGGAAGTCTGCAGTTCACAAACGAAGAACAATCAATGCTGCATAGGCCTACGTTACAATAATTTTGGATATATTCACCATTCCATAGGTCCATAGTGCTGTCTCAATAACTAGGTAAAATAGCAGTCAAATTGATTCAAGACTAAAATATGCAGATCAACGATGATGGCAAATGGTGCTGGCAAGCGAAATAACACACTTTCTTTCTTTCTCCATCTGTTTATTTAAAAAGCAGCAACAAACATTAGGCTACACAAGGCTAGTCTTCATTACACACGATGCTGACGTCGACTATACATGCAGTATACAAACCGTTGAAGCCATGAGCTCCATTCGCTAGGCCCCTATATTTACATCATAAAACAACAAACTGCAGAATGAATGAGATATATTATTATTATTATTATATTATCGTAATTATAATATCTACAGCGTACTTTACATATAAATAACCTGCATAACACAAAGTACAACAGCAACAGTCGCAGCTTGTTCACGACGCTAACAAAGTGGTGACGGTGGTTATGTCTATTCAGTGAGGCAATGAATAAATCGTCCAATAAATAATAATTAATAATGTTCACTTATACACTGAATGAAGTCACAGTCAGCCAATGGTCACTCATGGTGTTTCGCAATGCAAACTGGTTATGGATAAATAGAGTTCACTAAACTTGTCTACTAATGGTATTACGTCCCGCCCACACAGTGAAGACTGACAACAGTTAAACCAATAAACGTTTAAACCATGCAGTCAAATCTAACATTTTGACTGAAAACTGTTGTTAACTGTCAGTGGCGTATTTGCCCTTGGTGATTTTATTTCACATTGAATTTTTTTGTGAGCACACAAAAATGAATAAATGAAATAAAAATACGTCTCCTAAACCCGATCAGTGAGAAAAAATGCCCAAGGTCTTTCCAGCAGTGGCTCGTTTGGGTAGCATACTGACAAACCAAATCTAGAGCAACCAAGATAAACGTCAAAAATGACACAAACAACTCTAGTCTAATATGACATAATGGTAGTAATAGTAGTAGAACTAGTAGTGATTGGAGTTAATGATATAATTATGACAGCCAACATGACAGTGTACAACAAAGAAACAATCGATGCACATTATTATTATAAAAATACATCCAAAGATACCGATGTTCTATGTGCCTGTTACAAGCATAAGCTGACCAAAATCTCAGGATAGTTCAATCTTCAATCGACTATTACAGCAGCTCATCCTGACAATGGCAAAGTTCACAGATAGCATTAACTTACTTTAATGGGGAAGAACTAACATAAATCTACATGTTACTATTAGCATTTAGTATCATCTCATATTAAATTGCTGCACCATAACAACTGCTAAGTACCGGTGTACACATGGTGTTGAAAGGAAAAACAAACATCTAATCTCTTCATATCTGCCAATCAACAAACAAATATTTTTGTAGGACATTTGCATGATAAATGGTGTCAAAGGCGTGATAACTAAATAAATGGACCATTATCAGCCACAACTAATCGCAGACTTCATCTTGTGATAAAACAAATTTTGAGGTAGAGAGAATGCAGTATTCTATGCAAGTATATGTGTATCTTAGTGCCAAAAATGGTCAAAATATCTTAACTTACGGCACAGTTAGACAGCAAAACCAGATGCCATCCAAAAGTAACATACTGTCATACAACATATTTACCCTTACACAAATACATGGTTGTCCAATATAGCAAGAAATGTCCAAATTTTACTAATCAAATTAACACCTGATGTAAAACGAACATATCACACATGTTCATATTTTCAAAGCACGTTAATGACTTATTGAGCGATGGATAACTAATGGGCATAAAGATGACTAACAGAGAAACATCAGAGAAGCAGCAACAAAACAGCAGGCGGCTATGGATGCAATGACCAATGGCCAGATTAGCTGATATCACTCACCAATGTCATTACCACTGCCCGACCATAGTGACCACCTTGATGTGCTGGTGGGCTAAATGCTCCAAAGACACGACAGATTTATAAAATCTGGAGGAGAGAAGCCAACTAAATGCAAATGCAGACCAGCTCTGTTTGAAGAAATATATTACATGTTAACAGTGCTAATGTACTGCTTAATCTTTGGCTTTAACACCGATTTCAGCCTCACAGCCGTCTACAGCTTCACAGCCATTTATCTATGGCTTTAAAGCCAAGCCATTCATAGTAACTATTGTTACAGCGGGGACGCACATTGGGTTGAACTGATATGGCCTCAGCGCTAGGCAGGTGTAAGAGCTTGTCTGCCCCGGAGGTAAGGTAAAGTAAGGTAAAGTCAAGTCATTATGACTATCACTGCATGCTGCTGAGCACAGCTGCTGCACCATTTCACAATTGCCACAACAACACCACATGTACAAGATTAGTCTTGGTTCAGTTGAAAACAGTTTGAAAGTGGACTAAAGATTAGAATGGACCAAAAAACCCTTAGTGGCCTGACAGATTAAAGGGTAAAAATTAAAAAAATGGACACCAATATCACAAAAGATAGCAGACTGAAGAATCCAGTTGCAGCTGTGTGTCTGTTAATTAACAACCAGTAAATGTGAAGTAAACCTACTGAGTAATATGCTGCTGATAACGTAACAATTAACAAACTCTAAATTTACTGGTGAAATACAACAATACAGTATAGAATACAATGTCTGAAGACTATATAAAAGCACAAACCTCTGCAAAGATCATTAACCCCATACACACTTGACATAAAAAGCCAGCAATTAAAAGACAGTGTCTGGATGCACATGCTGAAACAGTTTACATTACCTACATACAAAAAGGCATGATGCACAGAACATGTGATTCAATTAGCAACTATAACGCTGCAGTTAACAACATGGTGTACACGCTTACTGTAGTCTATAGCAACAAAGACATGATGCAATATCAGCATACAGCAAATAACAAAACATTATCAGATTTCTCATCTGTATTAGCTGTATCAAAAAATAGCATAGACTACAAATAACTAAAGGGTGGCACATATAAAGCGGAACATACGTGCTTAATGTAAATATCTGCTTAATCATAGTTCTGAAAACAATCAGCCTCGATCACAGCAGCTAACTGCATCAATGTTGATCGTTCAACACTCTTTTGATCAATTGTACAAGTATTGATAACATGTTAACAGAGTTTTCTGCATGTGTGCAATGTACATCGTACAAAGAATGAAAACGAAATGTTCCACTTTATATTTTGCACCACCCTGTAGAATAATAATTAATAACAACAATGTGTCAGAATTAGCAGAAAATGTTCTTAATTACACACACACACACACAGACTCACATAATAGAAACATTAATATCCTAGGATAACAAACAACAAGATCGAGAGGCACGCACTGGCTGCGCAGATCACATAGACGTAACCAGCGGCAAAGTCTACGATGTTAAAACCGACTACACCATGATATACAGTCTAGCATAACAACAGTGTAATTAGTGTGATTGTGACAGCCGCACTAACTTCACTACAGCAGCAAGCAGCTCACAGCTAAGCCAAGTCAGCTAGAATATTCACTACATTCAGTCAAGAGTGACGACAGCCTTCAACAGCGCTATGCCATGCTATGGCCATGCACAAGGAAGAGGCGACAGGTTCAGAGACAACTTTTCCCAGATCCCAGAAGATGGAGCACTTCTTTCACAATTACAGCACTCTTCAAAACAATCTGACATCCCAATGTATAACACATGTGATCCTTGAACTATGAAAAACTGTTGTCTTGACTGAAAATACTGAAGCTTATGCAAACAGCACGTATAGTGAAGTGCTATGGCCAAAGCCATTAACAGCCAAAGCACACTCAAAACTTCAAAAATGAGTACGGCTGGCTGAGAGAGAGTGGAAAATGCTAGATCGACCATCAGCCAGCAGCTAGCAGTCAGTGCTTGGGAGGTCGGAGTCGGTGATGCTAGAAGTCGAGATCTGTGAACCTCGAGCGTGGTGAGAGCTGGTCCCCGGCAGCGCCGATGTCATGGCCTCGCTGCTGCTGCTGCTGGTCGGGCTGAGTACTGCCGAGTGGGGACGTCTGACTGCCGCCGTTGCACCCTGACAGCAAACACATCACATCAGAGCAACTAACAGACCACAACTGCACATTACAAAGTTAGAAGAACCAGAGACATAAAAACAACACATTCAACAACTTTCATAAACCAACACACCTCTAACAGAATTGCAGCCAATGAGTTGAGACATTTAGTCTGGAAGCTGCCTATTATGTCTTTGGTGCACCAAATTGTAGCATGAAAAAACATGCTACTGGTCATTTTAGCAAGCAACTGACTATCAAAATTAGTACAGAGAGCTTCAAGATTGTCAACTTCACTAGCATAGAAGCCAGTGTGTTTGTTGCATCAAACAAACAAAATGCAGAGCTGCAAAGAGTATAATAGTTCATGCCAAAATATAACACATTATAGAGCCCTACATAGGGCACGTGGTCTGGAAGCAGTTATTGTGTCTTCTGTCCCTTTCTTGTAAACTGTAGATGACCGAATAATGCTAACTGATTCTCAGTAAACTCTTAACTCTACACTGTGGTTTGTTGGTCAGATTGTGTTTAATGGAAAATTCAAAATACACAGTTTACGCCACATTGCTAGTACTACATTTCCAATTTGTTTAATTAACAGAATTACTTCAGCTTGGGCCTGTTTAACAAGCAAGAACTTTTGTTTCGTACTACAGATTGGATACTCTTCCTGTTGCTGGACCAATGGCAATAAAGCACTGAAGAAAGCAAATAAAAACTAAACTACAGCTGAATCTACCAAAACCGTCTCTTGTGAGTGACACGCAGACAAGAATTAAATGAAAATATAAAATTGCAGCATCCACAGCCTGCAAATAGTGGCAGATAATGCTGTTCATAAGAACATTGGCACTATAATGCAAAACCTCCTCCAAGAGAACCAGCACTGGCAGCAGATATTGTAGTGGCACAAGCAAAGTATGACTGTACCGTATCAATCTACAGTTATCAAGACGAAACACATAGTTTAAATGGCATACTTGTTTTTTCTGAACATAATACACTAAACATCAGTATGTTTGCATTTTGCCAAATGAAGGAAAAATTGTATAAACATGCAAAACAAAACCACCGCCAACAGTGATTAGAAGCCAAAAAATCATCATTCACCAGTATCGAAGCTCTCGTGTAAGACTCAGTACTAAAGAGAAGTGTGTACATAAAAAACAGAAAGTGCAGAAGGATGCTTGCCATCAAAGTTACAGGAGAGTTGCAGTGAAAAGAGCTTGTGTGAAAGCACTGTGCAAAACTGAAAATACTGCTACATGAAAGGCAAAATACGGAAGAATAGCACAGATAGGAAAGCACATCTATGCCACAGTATGTGTGCATTACAGTAAAAAGAAAGTGAACAAATTCATAATGCAGAAGTTACAAACTGAACAAAATACATGAATTATTTAACAGTTAATGGTTTTAATCAACTACTTCATATGGACGCCTTCCTCATTCTTAACTTGTGCCCTTATACAGGTTTGCCATGTTATGGTGCATTAGAAATTGTCTATGTTTATATTATTACTATTTTTGAAGCCTAAGTACCGGTACTCAATTCCTGAGGATAAAATATTGAAAACTAAACAAGCAGACAAAAACCATTATTATTATTATTTAATCTGAACAAATGTTGTAAACTTCAGAGTGAAGATGTATAATACAATTAAGACACCAATTACTAAGCACACCAATTACTCCACACGTGTGTAAGGTCAACTCAAATGTGCAACTGACACCAATACAATGCTTGCCACCATAGTAAAAGAGATGCATTTCAAAGCTGCTACAACGTTTTGACACCATTACCTCACTGTGACCAGGTTTATGAGCATTCTTAATTCGCATTCGAACAGAGGACTTGCCTGACACAATGACATTCAATAATCCAACTAACTAAGCTGCCTTTTAATTCTCGCATTTCATATTTTACCACTAGAAAATCAGGAGGAATCAAAAAAAGAAATATTTACCATTACTGCAAAATGAAGAAATTCACTGTTATACAATCAGAACCTTTCTGTCAAAAACAAAATAGCTACAATAAGGGACAACTGACTAAATTTACTGTGATGCAGTATAAACTTAAATAAAGCATCAGAAAATCTCACATCTTTAAGCCATTTCATTTTGGAGTTTGCTAGATTGCAAAATGAAGTGGATGTCTAATCTCAGCATCTGCCAAGATTCAGCACAGATCTGATGAAATAAATGATTAAAACAGCAGCAGTCAGTAAATGTTAGTAGTAGATAAAAAAGACATCAATACTAACACTACACATGATAACTAGAGTAGAGTTTTCAGCTGTGACAGCACAAAAGCCTATTGCTCTAAGTGCAGTGAATCAGCAGCAAGATTCAGCACTGAAAATCTACGCTACACAACGTGCATTAGTAATTCATACCTGAATATGAATTAGATAGGCATGAATCATCAACAAAAACTAATACTACTGATCATCACTGACTAACAGCATTATAAATGCAAAATGTATTCCAGCTGTGCTGATAAAATGTGTCCTGCAATGATTGTTATTATGGCACTGCTCATTAGTTGTCTATTTCCAACGACTTGTGGCACTGGCCCAAACACACTGTGACGGAGCTGAGCTGACAAAATACTTGAAATGACAAACAAAACATATCACAGGATGAAGAAAAGTTGGCATTTTTCACTAATCTATAAAAATATCCACAGTGTAAAAAACAAGTTTACAGTACAAATTCATAAGAGTATAAATATTTGTCTACTGAGTAAAATAAAAAAAGTAAGCAATTCAAAACAATAACCATTATTTATATAATGCAGCCTAGCTAAGTACCTGCTCAGTTCTTACTAGATATGACTTTCAAGTTGATCAATTTTTATACCTAAACCTCACAGCTGTGAAAAATTTAGCACACAGTTCAAGTCTACTGACATCAAAGTAAACTGAGTCTACAGTTCTAAGTACAAGCGAGAGAGAAGCAACTTCTGGCAGTATGAATTTTTTACAATGAAACTTGCCATACATACACACTACTAGCTGACAGATGTTTGCTCATAAAAATATTCGTCGTGCAGAAATATCACTTATTAGTGATTGGTGTAATGATCATGTGAACACAGTATTCACACAGTCAGTGTGAGAATTGAGAGATATATGGCAGATAAGCTGCAAAATTCAGAAAAATTTACAACTAAAATACTACAGGCAGTGAATGAAAAACAATGAAATGGCAAAAAACCAATTAAACTGTAAAAAATCAAGAGCACAAACTTGAGATAATATCAGCACCTAACAATTGGCGAACTATCAGCTGACAGAGGATTACTAGATGCACAGCAAAATGCAACTACTTCTACCGGAAATGGAAACAAAGCAGATTTCCTTTGACTGAGTCTACCATTTACTGCATCTAGCATTTTATCATGGCTAGTTCTGTGTGAAATTTGTTTGAAAATGACCCTGCACATAGCAGGAAAGCAGTTTGCAGACAGCACAGAGGTGCGTGGCAAATATCAGCCATTGTCGACTGTGTAAACTGACAATATTAATTATCGATAAATTGGCCAATTATCAACTGATATGGAAAATCCACTGAAAGTTGGTGCATCTCAATTACAAACAGCAACAGCAATGATGTAAGAGACAAAAACATCAAGCAGCGACTGACCATTGACAGGAGCTGCAGTACCAGGTGACACTGACGACTGGCGACTGGTAGACGCCTCCGTCGATGTGCTGCTTAAACTGCGTGCTGCAACTGATGGCGGAACTCGAGGCATCTGTTCACTTTCGCTCACTTCTGCTCGCTGCAATGCAAGCACCAACAGACACATACACAGAGCGACACATGAGAACAAACGGTCAGTCAGCGAGTGAGTCGAGTTTTACATCCCATTTGACACACTGTAGATCATTTCAGGGACGGTTACTCCAGGTGATCACCTGCACTGTACTGACAAAGAGAAAACAGCAAAAAATCAACAATAACTAACACAAAAACCTAAATTAAAATAACAAATTGCCTACATACACAATTACATATACAGTACACGTAAAGATAATCTAACCAACAAAATATTCATGTACACATAACTTAACTATATCAATACAAAACTAAAAACCCAATTTAGGTGCCTTTCAAGCCAACTGGCCAGGAAATGCATTGAGCCTATTCTACAGCTAACACGACTTGCATACAGCAATGAACAAGCGTTCTGAATATTTTTATTTTAAATATCAAACAGCACAGAACAAAAGAAAGTCAAGTGTTTCTGCATTGCTAAACTTCACCTTCAAAGTTTTCTTACATACTTAAAAATAAGTCAAGTGTTTCTGCATTGCTAAACTTCACCTTCAAAGTTTTCTTACATACTTAAAAATAAACTTACAATGACAAACACCACTGTAGGCAATTTCTGCCATCATTCTTCACTGAAATATACTCTCCAAAAGATCAACGTTGCAAAACCATCAAATCTTTTGCACATCAAAGCATGAGTACGACAAAGACAAAATCTTTACCACTGGCAGCTCGATCAAAGCTTGCATGCCTTGATCAGGACCCATGTGTGCTATGTGGCTGAAGTTGGACGGACCTGAAATAATCCGAGACTTTCTTTCCAGAGCACGACTGCAACAAACAAACAATTTACAAGACACTTGATGCTCCACTGCAGGTTTCATTCTGCCTACTTGCCGCTGAACTATAGTCATACACCAACCCCAAATCCCATCCCTGACCCAAAGCCTAACCCCAACCCCAACCCTAACCCTAACCCTCATGGGTATCAGTGTAACATACACGAAGTAACACGAAAAAACAGTCATGTTAAACAAGAACCAAAAGCAGTTGCATAGCATCTTAAAATAATATTTTTGACAGGCAGTCACAGAGTGTTCCTTTAAAAAATCCAAACTGATTGAAACGTTTTCAATCATAAATATATGAAATAGAACCACGAAGCAGTATTAAGTCTTGTACAAGAAGAAAGAAGCATGAAATGAAAATATTCGAGACAAAGTTCTAAAAACAGCAGACCTGTCTTGGACGACGTTAACTTTCTCATCCGGACCAATGTGACCAATGTGACTGAAGTTACTCGGACCAGAGATCAGTTTCGACCTCCGCAACTCAGCCCTGTTGCCATTTACACACACCAAACAATACAATTTTTTTTCACTGGTTAGAATTTCAACATACAAATGTTGTTCTTATAAAATATCAATATATCACTTGAGCCTATCAGCTGCATCATCTATACTATGAACATGTCAAATGGTTTCAATCTACCATTCTTAATCTATACCAATTTTAACAATTCACATATCCACACAATTGCACTCGTATCAGTTCAGTTCTTTTCATCAGTCAGTTCTCAATAAATACCGGTACCAAGCTTTCTTTATTAGCTATAGATTTTATACAACTATTTCCAGTGTATTGTAGAACTCACTCCCATTCACATTTTTTTTAAAAGCCAAAATAGCAAGAATTATGCATTCCGTTTATGTACTTGTATACACACATAACTCTACCGAAACAATAAACGCTGAAAAACCATTTATTTAAAACTTTAAAATAACAGTAACAGAAACTCAAAAGTTTCAACACGTTGTCACACAAATAGACAGGAACAACAGAACATTAAATAAAAGTCTGCTTACGCTTTGGCTGCCTGAATGTTCTGTATTGTTTTGAATGAGAAGCGACGTTTTCCACGTGTAAAACTGCCACCTTTCAGTAATTCCGGAAGAGCAATTTTGTCCTCCGGCTCTGCACACAACAAGAACAGCAATTAATACAATCCACGGAAAATATCAACATCACACAGATGTTTCAAAAAACAAACTTATATGCTGCAACTGTAACTAAGAAACTACATAAGAATTCATCCAAATTAGAGCTGTCAAAGTGTTAATTTTTAAAAAGCATTAATGCACTGCGTTAATTTTTTAACGCATTAATTAACACGTTATTAACGCACCCAGGCCCGTCAAAAGGGAGAGTGGAAAGAAGTTACCCTGGGCCCTGCGACGTTCGAATATAGAATACAAAAAGTTAGAAAGCAAATAGAAACACAACAATAACTGAAGTCACCGCTAGCATAAAAATCTATTAGCCTTTTATCTGAACGATAATTACTTACAACAGTGATGGAACGGCAACTACAGTTTAGTTACTTGAATTCATTCGATTGTCAAATAACCAAAGATTAACAGAATGTTGTAACTTTTGTTTCACAGATTTAGTAAATTAAATAAATTTACACATGTGCGTTAATTTTTTTAACGTGCGTTAATTTATTAGTGCATTAATTAATGTGTTAATTTGACAGCTCAAATCCAAATACGACCTTCATTTACTGATTTGTTAATGTTTCTGCAACTGATGTTCCAACAAAGGTAACAGCAGTACATAAAGTGAATGAAGTAAACATATAGAGGAAAAAATGCTTGATATATAAAGCTAACCTGTAAACTTGTTGCGCATGTAGACTAGCTGTAGAGTGTCATTACAAGAAGACATTGCCACAGCACCATTACTGCATAACGGTCTTGCCTATAAATGCATCAGTGCATTAGAAGCAACGTTAGTTTACAATAACTTCCATTCCAAACTACTTTAAAAACAGGCATATTGTAGACATGTTTTTTTAATAATTTATGATATTTACCTACTGATATTTACATACTGATTTCTTTCCTAATAATAACCTTTACTGACGTTGACATTGTATATAAACAATCAAAGTGCTCAAAACATTATCGACAATAATTCTGAAGCATATTTCACAGCACTCAGAAGAAAAAGATGATCTCAAGCAGTAAGTGACTGACTCTCTTGAGAGGTAAAGACTGAATCCATTCGTTCTGTACAACGTTGTAGACAAAAACGTCATTCTCACTGTACAGCATCAGATGCGGAGGCTGACAAGCTGCAAATACATGACAGCAGTGCAACGTTAGACGCGGACATTTACTGTCACTGTATACATTCTGCATTCTCACAATTTGGGTCAATAAATGAAAAGTTATTCTGCCAGTTACATACAGAAAACAACAGAAAACATTCTATCATATGCTGCAACAATCAAAACAGTTCACAGTATGAAAAGCCGTAATCTTAACACCGTCATATAACAGCTGGACTGGCAATACGGAACCCCCACCAACAGGAACTCAAGAGCTGCACTGACCTTCCACTGTTTCAAGCACAGACTAAAAACACACTTTTTAACAGTAACACTGTGTATTAATCAGTAGTTTCTAGTTTCAATGAAAATGTAATGCACCATTTTTCTTATTTTATTTGTAAACAATGCACTAATGTACTACAGATTGATAAGATGATGATGCAGATGATGGTGACAGTCCACAGCTGAAGGCATTTATGCAGTTATCAGTAAAAGGTTAATAACAGGTAATGGTTGACTACTCACTGGCTGCTGTAGGTGGGGCAGGCCACATTAGCTCCAGCGGCCGTGATCGCTTGCCATTGTTGTCAACATAAATACCAACGTCTAACACACAAGCACAATATTATCAGCAATAATGAACATCAGTGAACAAGACTTTACACGGCTTCAGCCCACCATATCTACTATGTAACTGTCAACTCGTCACGAAGATGGAACGTCGACATCTCTGGTAATCAGATGTTACACATTTGCCATGCCATGGACACAGTCACAGATCAGTGACAGAAGCTCATGGCAGCTGGACTGTGACTGCCAAACAATCTGCCGATAAAAATTTGATAACGAAACATATGTTAAAACTTAAATATTAACTTACTTAATAACATGGTTCGTGCAATTTCAAACACAACACTTTCCATAGGGGACACATGGCTGAATGACTCCAGTCTGATTAGCAGTTAAAAATGCAAACACGTATACAGTATGAAGCCGGCAGTCATCCCAAAACCTGAACATGCTATGAACTGAATATTCTACAACTGACAGCACAAAAATCTGCTTGTTCTGCTTGTTATAAACCATCACAAAAACAAATGCATTCACACGCATTGTTGTTAATATTTCCTCTGAAAAAATGTAAAAAGTTAGCACTTCCACACCACTTACTTGCGAAAACCAGAAGGTATTCTTTGTGTGAAACTTCAACAGCTAACAAAGCATCAATGGGGTTGTGGAGCAAAAACTGAACCGTTTCATCAGTACTGTTAATCAGCGCTGAAACAACCACATCAATCACAAACGTACACAGCTACAAAAACATGGCAAAAACGAAAACAGAAACAGAAACGATGTATGCTAAATAAATCACGTAACATGCAAAAACACAAAATCATTACTAATAACACAAAAGCACTCCCTTTCATGTTTTCCCCCAATTTTGATGACATTAGCTAGCTACCCCCTCAATATCTCACTGCCTCAGATTCAATGTATTTTTGCCATCAAATGACCACTCAGCTTCTCACCTCACCCAATGTTCGCTTCTGCACTACCAAGGGAATGCAGACCAATCGAAATATGCGTTGAAATACGCAAAAACGTAAAAAAACTTCCCCAACATTATCAATCACAACTTAAAGAAACATCATCAGATTTTAATAATTTTTGGTCTAAATATTTCCAACACCACTGGCTGTTGAATGATAGTTTAAGTTCCCACCTCACCCAACTTTTGCTCTTGCACTACCTGGGGAAAACCGACCAAGCAAATCGTGTGTTAAAATAAATGAAAAAACTTCAATAAATTCCATATATCCAGATCTCTGGCCCCCAACAGCCAGTCAAGGTATGACTGTCATAAAGGAGTGTGTCTACCAGATGACATGCAGAAATGTTTATAAATTCAAAAAATGAGTAATCAAGTCTGGATTGGCCTGAAGCAGAATCATCGATACTGCTGTCAATGAATGCGGAAAGCATCTCCATGCTTGTGTTCGCACAATGCGCCAATATTTCAAGCAATTTTGCTGTAGGCAGTTGAAAAATGAAACAACTGGATGAAATGACATCCAAAGTGTCAAGAAACTTAACAAAATATGTTTTTGTGCATTATTTAGATTAAGCAATAACACTGCATTGGGTAAAAAAGCAATATTTCATTGGTTCTGTTTTCCCCCAGGTAGTGCACAAACAGACTTTGGGTGAGATGGGAAATTGAACATTTACTCAATGGCAAGTTGTCTCAAGAATATTCATACCAAAAATTATTAAAATCTGATAATCCTTCTTCAAGTTACAATCGAAAATGTTCGGGATTTTTTTTGAGACACAGTGTACTATTCAGCTGAATACGAATACACTATTCGACCTGTTATTCAGATCAAATAGTATACAGATAAATTTTGGTCTATTCACAATTCTTTTACACTGAGCAACTGCAGCCACATCGTGTGCCATACAAAATTACTTGCTAATGTCAAAAATGTAATATCAATCAATTCATCAAAACACACTGCCATATGTCACATTGCCAAAACATATTGCCATGTATACTGCCATATGTCGGAAATGAATCAGAAATGTACACTGTACAAATAAAATCGTGTAAACTGTATGGCTGAAAAAACTCTACACCTCTTACAACTCACCAACAGGTGCTCCTTCTCCTTGTATGCTGTAAATGGCAAAGCTCGACGGGTAGCCAACAAACAGCCTCTCATTACAGACACTGGCAAACTGGACAACTCCCGGACACATTACTTCCTTGACACGTCGGTAGCGTGGCTTGGTCCGATTCAGCTCATAGATGTAGATTGTGCGCTTGCAGGCAATGCACAGGCTAACACTGGAACCCTGGCCGATGAGACCAGTGCAGACCAGTGAACAACCGCGGTTCTCCTCGAGCTTTATACATTCCACCTTGTCATTCTCCAGCATTGCCAGCGGCAACAGACGCACAGACCTCTGCTTACCTGCCCACACATGTGCATGCAGAACACCTTAACAACCTCTTTTCTGGGATAGTTACCGTACATGATATGCCACCAAGTCCCTGCAAAAATGTTGTGGCTATCGGAATTGAATCTTAGCAATGTCATACAGATCTGTACACTCTCCTTGGATAATTAAATTCGTAACAATTTCTCGAGTTATTCTACCACATACAACTGCAATTAATTACCAGCAACGGCGACAATAAGATGCTCTTCTGACACAACTTCCAGCTGGTAATACGGCCGCTTGTCACCAATCTTAACAATATCTGCACATCATCAACATATCTTTTTTTCAGCAAATGTGCATTTTATAAGAATCACAACAAAACGATGATTAGCATTAATTTAAGTACAGCTAACTAAGTTTTTACTGCAGTTGGTTCAAGTAAGACCAGGCCCCCACACATGAATCCTTGGTAACTGTTTAAGCCAGCTTTTTACAGACAGGATGATGAGCATGCTTCTTGTCACTAAACCAACAAAGTCAGATCACTAAACAAAGTGAAAAATTAAATTTTAAAAAATATCTAAAACATTGATAAAATATTTGTTGACAAGTCACTTATATCCACAAAGTACACAACTTCATCTTAAGAACAGAATGCAAACTTTTGGACCACTTGCAAAGTGCATAATGTTTGACATTGTTGTTTTGGGCTATAAATTTACAGCTTAGATGCAAAAGCACAGTTCTAGCCGAACAATTCTACATGCACAGTACGCCAGTGCCTCAGTACGGATTCACTAGCAGTAAATCTGTAGTGTAGCGCTAAAAATATGCAAAAAAACTATACATGCAGACGAGGAATACTGGCCACCTATGCATCAGTCCAAACATAAGGCAAAAATATGATGCAATGTAAGAGAGTTTTGACAAATTTCTTAAAATAATTTTGACTGTATTGTGTTAACTGACATCTGCTGGGAATCATCTTGCCAATCCAAGTTATGATAAAATGACAAAGCAACTCACTGTCTTTGTTCAGCTCCACGACACAGAGACCATCCTCCGTACCAAGCAGCAACCGATCGTGATCTACAAACAATGATAATGAAGAAGATAGCATAGTCATACAGCAATGGCTAATAGCTGTACAAATTTCTACACAAAATAAAGACTATAAGCCCTTGCAACATCACTATATGAATTTGCACATTAACATGGTGCAAGTTTTAATCTATCGAAGAAACAAATTCAACAAACCGACAATAGCAGCCGACAAGACTTTGGAGATGAATGGCAACTGTTCGTCATAAATCTGCCTTGCAAGAATCACCTACAAATCACATTACAAAGAATCAATACATGGAATCAATCAGTTTTTATACCTTTTTGCCAAGTACAACTGCTTCTAATTAACTCATCCTTGGGCTAAGCCGAGCACTCTAAAAATTTGACCAAAGTCTGATCATAGCTTTCTGAGTGATCACGTGGACAGGCATAACCTTCTTCATTTGGCAGAGGTAAAAAAATACCGAACTCATTCGTAAGCTGAGTTTGTGAAGCATATTTTTTTGTCAAAAATCCAACAAACTGTCAGCAAATGTCTACATGGATGGCCTGATGGTATGTACAGACCGATTTGTCGGTGATCTTGTTCTTGCGGAGGACTTTGTGTAGTTCATTGAGAGCACCGACCCATCGTGTCTTGTCATCCTCGTTCTCAGCCAGCATCAAGATGTGTGACTGGATGCCGGGAGGTGACAACATCGATGATGTTATCTGCTCACACACACAGCAAGCAGCAACTTGTCAACCAACAATCAGTGACTAATGCACTAACACTGTTCATTCACTCACTGCCAAAGACCTCTTTCCAAATTAACATTATACAATATGCAGATAACTTGACTGTGAAATTGAACTAGAAAACTAATAAAGATATGTCAGCCCAGTGCCAACACATTATGCAGCCATCTGCCTAGTAGTGTGCAACCCTAACCCTTGACTTTTGATATTTTGAAGCAAAAACTGGTACACTGGTTCTCATACCAGGGGATGCACACATCAGTGCTGGACTGAAGGCTTCTTTGCACTTTTTCCTTTTTTTGTTACTAACTCATACTGACAGACTAACCACAAAATGCAAGACACGTATTGTGGCCTAAGCTATTCAGATAGGTACACAAGTCTTATAACATTAATATGAAAAACATGAGATCGAACAGCAGGCAAGACTACAGTAGCAGTACCTTGAAAATGCACGGAATATCTTTTTTGCTGGCATGGATGACATCACTCTCAAGAACTGAGCTCACAGTGAAGTCAGCATCCCTGAACATAAACAGAAAAATATGTCAGAGTGGTAAATAAAATACATAAAAAATTACAAGTTAAAGCAACTGACAATAAAACAAGATAATAAATTAAAATAAAACAAAACTTGAATACACAAACACAAACAAATGTACTAGAAACATAATTTATCTAGCTACGCACAATACTTAAGCTGTTATCATAATTATAATGCTATTCAGTAAATGAAAAATACAATGCAAAAAAGTCTGCCTTTCATAACAAAACAGTCCAACAATGCTGATACATTAATAACTGTCTGGACACAGAAAACACAAATTCACAGCAAATAATGGCAAGACAAGCACACAGCTAAACAGCAGCAGCTACGAAATGACAAGTAGTGCTAACAAATTTATAAGTTGCTGTAAGAAAAACTAACAGTGAAGACACACACACACCTCATATCAATAACCTGACTGACGACATTAGAGACAGGTGAGTGTGACGGACGATCAGCAAGGAAATCATATAGAAACAGCTTGAAGTCACAGACAACGACAAACTGACGCATCCAGCCTTTACGGATACCACCGGGCTTCGGTATCTACACAATGCAATTTATGTCATAAAGCCGATCAGACAGTCAGCTAATTGTGTAAAGGACCACTTAACTACAAACTGATTTGTTGGCAAGCTCACATACTAGCTACACCTAAAATGAGACATATGAAATACAGCACTGCTGTTGTGAATTGCAATCGTATGACATTTTCTGCACATAAACAAAGCTGCAAGGCAATACCCATTATTTATTATTTATTTTAAATGCACGTTAAGTCATTCATTCGAAAAGTAATAAACTGCTAGTACAGAAAAGTCATGTGTCACTGCAGGAAAGCACGACCATACAGAGCAGATTTAAGCAAATGTTTAAATGTACCAGTGGTAGCAGTCAGGTCAAAAAAGACTCATTACGCAGCATATATAGAACACCAACTTGTAAATATGAAACAGTTTAAAGCTTACCCGAACATAACCTTCATATGCAGTTCCCACTCCTTTTGTCGGATCAATGCCAATTGGACGCTTCACTAACAAAGGCAAACAAAAACAATGACAAAAAATCTTTAGCATTTACTCTGGTTCACAGAGCAGTATATAGCAATGCAATGGCACTCACGTATCCCTGATGCGATTCACTCTGCATTATGTAAACAAATATAACTAAATGCAAATTGCAAAAATGCAAACTATGCAACAGAAGAAATCATAAGCAACGCACAGAACTGCATACGTTAATGGCATGAAATTAGACAAAAAATCTAATTCATGAAACAAGGTTGGAATGAACGTACATTGGTCAGAAGGAACTGGACACATCTTGGGTGCTCTGTCGAGACAGTGCATGTGACACGAATAACCACACACTAACCATATAAACACACAAACAGCAATTATTGCCAAAACGAATAAGTTACAATAACCACAACAGCTACATTTACAAATAACATTATAAGCTGCTTCGGCATCATCTAGCCTGGCTAATGCATAAAGCATGACATTTCTGAATTAACCCTAAACTGGTTATATGCAACAGCTTCAGGCAAAACTAACAGTGTGTTTGCGTTGCAGCCGGTTTGAGCACAATATGCAGTCATGAAAATGATCTGTGACACAACTGGCAACATTTATTCTGACAGAATATAGAGCAGAGAAAAATTAACTGGAATCTTATGGAATGTAGAGAAGAAAGGCAAAAATCAGATGTAAGAACAAGAACACAAATGAGGAAACTGTACAAATGATTCAAGAAGACAGAAATATATTAAGCACAATTTAATGATGATGATGAAGGATGAATCAACTTTAGTGTGGCGTTAAGTCCTATGACTACAAGGACACGTAACAATAAGCTTAAACAGTGAAGTCACGTATTAACAGTCAGTGCAATGAGATGTTCTTAGTCATGTCTGTAAGACCGGGCAAAAAAATCGGTTTTCAGTCTGCTGCGGAAAACTTGCAACGACGGCGATGACCTGACTGACTCCGGCAAACTGTTCCAGACCGATGCAGCAGTCGCCGGAAAGGTGCAATCGCCAATGGTAGAACGCACCGTGCGGAACAGGCTACAGCATGGCAAAATGTTAGAATGAAGGACGTTGGGAAAAGCCAAGAAGCAAAAAAAAGATTCAACTGCTAGACGACTTATTGGAAAAGAAGCATTATACAGATGTGCAAAAAACAGCCAAAGATTGAAATGTTTGTTTAGAGACCAACAACATGTCTCTGTCAAAAACCCATTCAATGAGCAGATAACTAAAGACAGACAGAGAGATAGACAGAATAAACAATAACAGGTGCAAACCTTCACAAACCGTGCCCTGACGTTCAACGCCAATCATGAGTGAAGTGCAGTGATAGCATTTGATCGGCACTGTGAACGTCTTGATGAAGAAGTTATGTCCATGTGAGCTAGACTCTGTACTAACAGTGTCCTCATCCATCTGTATAGCACAAAAACACCTTGCATGAACAGACTATAACTCTATCTCGAAATTGCAGGGATGGCAATATAACATGTGATCATGGACAGAATCTTGTTTAAGCTCAGTGTACTAATTTGTATTCAATAACATATTTAACATGTTCCAAAATAAACCATCAAACTCCCAAGATTATAGATAATTATCAAGAAACAAGTTGGCCATGGGTTGGTAGGTAAGATGACTGACTGCAATATAAATGAGAGCAAAAACATTGTCCTTTAATGTCGACAAAATGGTGATAATTGATCTCCAAATACACAAAAGTTTGGCACTGAATCTTTTTAATCACAGCATAAAATCCAACACAAAATCAGTCAGCTAATCAAAGCATCAATGTGCAGTGACTGACAGTGTTGTGTGCCGGGACTGGTGAGCCACGACTGTCAATGGAATTGGTTGACAAAGTCCAGTCAGACTGCTGCCTTTCACCCGCCGCATTTTCATCATTTGACTGCTCGTTATCTGACTACACATAAAATCATACAAACGTCATTTAACGGAAATAAAACAATAAACAAAACTGAAAAAAAATGATGCCATTTTATAACTTATTTATGGAATAAGCCTCGCAATAACCTATTATGTGATATGAGCATTCCACCAATTAGGTAGTAAGTAACAAAATTAGCAGTCTACACTAAGTATACAACACAAGGCTATTATGCTGAAACCAAGTTCAATGACATAAGCAAAGCATTAACAGCACTTAATTACAGTTGCTGTATCTTGCACTAACAAGAAATTAGAGCTAATGCTCACGAGACGCGCGAAAGCATATAGCAGTTCTTGTTTGCAAACTGTCAGTCTATCTCCAGCCATTTCATCGCAGTTCATTCTTGGAGTGTGCGCTGCAGCCGAAGATCGCAAAAATCAACAAAAACCCCTTATTTTAAAACTTCAGGGTTTCAAAGTCATCGATATTTATACGACTAAAAAACTCGTCACTAGTGCTTGTTGTGATAGGCAGCATGCCCATGGTGATCTGCAACCGTTTTCACAAAAGACTGGCCAACAGCGGTAAAATAACGACTTTTACGCGGGTACCACTATTTGATGCCCTCGCGTGCAGGTTTCCTTGAACCTAAAAATCGAGACTTCGACCATCAAAATCTACGTTCAATGCTAAAAATTTCGTATGCAGCTTGTTTTTGTCTATCTCAACTGATTTTGGTGCAATTTGCTCTTGAAATGCTTCTCACAGCCCGAAATCGCCAAAAAATCTGTAAAAACCCCTATTTTGGCATTCGAGGTCATCCAAGGTCATTGAATTTGGTGCAAATCGAGAGCCAGTGTACAACTTCCTATTAGTGATTAATAGTAACCTAGGCCCTACCTCGTGCCGTTATTGAGATACAGGCACTTATTGGCTAAAAATTGCTAATTTTTCCTAGCCTTTTCAATTTAGTGCTTGTTCGGTATGAGACCTTTCAAATTTGTGGAAAACCTTTACGGTTCCTGAAACTAGAGTCTTCCAGGGAGCTGACAGTGAAGATTTGGTGATCCTAGCTAGCACCGTTTTTGACTGATCCACCCATGTGACGGACAAACAGATGGACAGACAGAATTGCAATGGCTAAGATATGCTAAAGCAGTAGGTGCTTTCGCGCGTAAAAATGGATAGACACACAAGCGAACATTTATAATGGTATACTAGCTGTGTAAGCTGATACAAAACAGCAAAGCAATATACAAGAAACATTAAATTTGCTGCCTGCAAAAGTTAGTAAACGAACAATACCGACTTATGTCTATGATGCATCTGAACAACTAAAATTTGATAAATATATATGCTACAAATAGCACACATATACACAAAAGGCAGCACACTGAACACAGCATTCATCGACGGTTAACAAAGCAAATCGGAATGTTAACAAAAAATTTGAAAAAAATAAAATTCTATAATGCTACCATGTGTGAAAACAAAACATAAATCTATATTGTCAACAGAATTCAAAATTTTATAATTTAATGGTGTCAAATCTTAACAAAAATGCATCACTGAAAAAATGAATATGGGGACAAAGAAAAAAAGCACTATCGTTAATTCAGACAGTATATGTGAAGCATGAAATCAACTTCTCAGTGTCACTCATTAAGATTTACAAAAAAAATCAACCACTCAGTTAGTCATCGACATTTTAGTAAACAAATGCACACAGCAATTTGAGCAAAAAGAATACCTTGGCAGCAACCTTGCTGCTGTGCTTTAAAATGCCAGATTTACGAATCTACAAGACAGCAGTTGGCTGTGACAGCATAAATATCTGATGCAGAAACCCATCCCCTCATTATGAACAACTTTTTGCTATAATATCTGGCCTCAAAACTACTTATTATTGTTACGATAGACAAAATGAGACAGTTTCCTGTAGTTATGTACAGCAATTTCAAAATCTGTGTTGTCAGCTTCATCAGCTATTCCAAGTTATTTTCAACACCTGCCTTTCGATTCGCATCACCACTTCACAATCCACAAAGCCTTGTAACCAATCATTAGCACATTTTCTTCCATCGACTATTCTTAGAATATGACCTAATTTATAGATAGATTACCCAGTGCCTCAGATCATGTATTGCCTGTATAGCCTTAATCACTGCAATCGTTAAACATTTTTTCACTAGCTGCATAAAGTACTGTTGATATGTTACGTTCGCTTTCTGCATGTGTGCGATGTACAGTGTACACGTGTACACCATATAAAGAATAGAAATGAAATGTTCCACTACACCATGTGCCACCATGTATACTGAGATATACCAGTACTTAATTAAATAGCAGAATGTTAACATGCGCAGCACTAAATCCTAACATGCAACACAATTACAATATAACATGCTTGGCAACAAAACACGGCTACACTTGCGCAGACATTAGCACTCGCTGCATCTATCTGCAATGGAACTCAAAGGAACGAAAAACGAGGCGCTGCCAGCGTTCAGACAATTACATACAGCTACTAAATGCTATTGTCAAATTACATAATACTAAGGATTTGTTGATTATGCACAAATATAAAACAGAGAATAGAAATTATTCAGCTCAGCGAAAAATACACAACAAAGAAATGAAGACAGCATTATTGCAAGCAGCCGACACAAGAAAAGATGAAAAATAGCTTACATTCTCAGCAGAGTTGGCAGTGTTAAACATGAACCGATAAAACGACGAATTTGAATCCGACCGACCAAACACTGCAAATAAATCCAAACCACACATTTCAAATTTGCTGAAAAAGAGAAAGGTAACACACTATTTATTGCCAGAACCATAACTGCATGTGCAAAACGAATGCCTTACAGAATCACTAACTGTAAGTGACAATAATGAATGCCACCAATCAGCCCAATACACAGCAAAGCAGTTTACATCTGCTGTTTAGTTATTAGGCAAATACACAGAAAAATTGTGCAGTAACATTACTTCAAAGTCAACAGTGATTGATGTGAATTACTGTTCTGTCAATCTGCAGCAGTGAGTGCATACTGTAAATAACAAAAACAGAATCAGCGTCTTTTCTGTTTCATTTCTTGAACCATGTGACAGCACTATGACACCAACCTGGTCAGAGTAGTAGTAATAGCCACGTACCACGACCATGAATTTGGTGCTGAAATTATGGCAACGTCATTGCGACAGATTACCCGGCACATCTGATAAATGTACAACAGTGCCAAACAGTCGTCAACTCATGCACCAAGTTATAGCACTACACTCACCATCGACACTATTACTAACCTACTCAGCCTGAAAGCTGACGTTCATTTTACCATGCCACCGCGGGCAGGAGGCCGAGCTGACCTACTGGCATACAGTTCAATCAGTTATGAACTCACTGTCGCTGAAGGCGGATGGCTTTGACGTTCTGAGCTCTTCCTGAAGTCGACTGATCTCATTCACCTGTTCTTGAACTGTCAACTCCAGTTCTTTCACTTTGCTAGTTATTCACAAACATTCAACACAATCAAGATCACTGGGAGCTTTAACGTAGCCCAAATAATACTGTTACTTCAAGGACCACATCAGTACACTGCCAAATAAGTAAGTCCGGATACGAAAGCTGAAACAAGAAGGCCCCGAGATGCAGCCTGAAGACTAGGAGTAATGTTGAAGGGGTAACATTGGAAGGAAGATCATCTAATAGGTTACCACCAAAGACCAAAAATGCACAACGCAGCTGCTAATTCAACAGAAATGCAGCAGCAACTTTGCCATGAAATGTTCTAAACTAATAATGCTCTTTGCGTTAGTATTCTGAAAAAATGTCTTAAGCAATCGTGTAAAGATGGAGATGGTGTGAACAGGATCGAGCAAATGTCTCGGTAGTGAGTAACATGCCATCAGGCTGATGACACAGAAAACCTAACATCTGGTTTTAGCAAGTAAACAATCTTGCTTTAGTACACAGAATCAGTCTTAAATGGAAGTGAAAAAAAATCAGCCAGTTCAACTAAACAGTCAACTTAAACCGATGTAACAGTAGAGACAAAATAGTAGTAAAGCAAATTACTATAACAATAATGTATGCAAATACACACACTAGCACTCTCAACTTTTGTTTAATAAATCCATACTTCTAGAGTTATTTATGATAAGTTATGACAGTGTTCAAAAAAAACTTCAGCATATTGCCATGGCATGTGCAACCTGATGCCAAACCAACAGTGTCGGGCAACCAAACAGGTTACTCAATGGCCAAACCAACAAGAAATCTGAGCTAATGCTCACGAGCCGCGCGAAAGCCTATTTATGATTTAGTCCGGTTCAGTAGTTTAGCTGAAAAATGGGGTGTTCACACTAAGTTAATATACAAATACCAAATTCTCTATCTAGATCGCATAACGATAGTAGCATGGCGCCACCCTGTGAATGATATACACTTGTGTTGCAGCCCGAAATTGCCAATAAAATCCATAAAGCCCCCTATTTTGGCGTTCAAGGTCATTCAAGATCACTGAATTCAGCGCCAATCGAGAGCCAGTGTACGACTTCCTATTAGTGATTAATAGTAACCTAGGCTCTATCTCGCACCGTTACTGAGACAGAGCGACTTACTGGCCAAAAATTGCAAACTTTGCCCACTCCCCTCTCATTTAGCGTCCTCGTTCGGGGTGACCCCCTTCGAATTTATGGAAAAGCTTCACAGTTCCTGAAACCAAAGTCTTCCAGGCAGCCGACGGTGAAGATTTGGTGATCCTAGCTTGCACCATTATTGACTGATCCAACGTGTGACAGACAGACAGACAGAATTGCGATGGCTAAGACGCGCTGAAAGCAGTAGCTGCTTTTGCTCATAAAAACAAACAAAAAACAACCTACAAATCAGCTGCATCTGTCAACTTGCAGTTCAGATAATGTCATAGCAGAGAAAAATTCATTGTGACAATGCTCAACAATCAGTCATAATAAGCAGCTCACTTTTCCAGTGCCACTTGGACAGCCTTTGCAGTGCTGAGTTCCTTGCGAATGCTCTCTTTTGCCTGAATCTCACTTTGCAGGTTCGACTGCAGGTCAAGAATTGCCATCTTGTCCAGTTTCTGCGATCGTCGATTTTTCCAAGTTTTCTCCTGACATTGCAATTACATCACACAGTGCTATCAATCACTGTGATTACTAGGAAAAACTTTAAAAAAGAAAATCAACGTGTGCATTTGATAACTGAGAGATAACATGGTAGTTGGTGGCATAGCACAGTGGTTAGAATGTCGGTCCTGGCCGGCGAACTTTCCCTATCCTGCGCTAGACTGAAAGATGGCCGTGTGAACACTTTGTGGGTAAACCGTCTGCTATCAGTCAGCCAACAAAGCCAACTCAGCCTGCCATCCCTCCAGGGTCAATTAAATAAGTAGTAACACATTCTATGGGTTACAAAAGGTGGGGACCTTGGTACATCTGACTGGGGCTGCCTGGCCTGGCCGCTGTGCTAGCCTGTGTCTGCAGGCTGCACACGGTGGCTGGGCGGCTGGCGGCCCACACCGGCGGCTCTGGTCAGTGACGAAAGCGCATTAGAGGCATGGATTAGTGACGATGTACTATACAAACTGACGATCTTTACCTTTTTACCTTTACCATAAAAAATGCTAGTTGTATATTTGATACAACGATAAGACTGAAGTTGTTGTAAGTCACCCATGCAAGTGAATGCTTATTTCATTCATTTGCTCTTGAACTGTATATTCTAACTCCATTCACTTTGTCAATTCACAAATATTCGAAAGATTCTAACTCAACAGTGACAGGTGTACTGATAACCACCCTGTCATACTGCATTATCACAAACTGGCCTGCACTAAAATGACACTTGGTGATGGACATGCGTGTGCACTATGCATGAACAAACTGCTAAATGCGAGTCAAAGCCATAACGTCTCAATCACACATCAGTTGCATCAACACGTTGGAATGTCTCAAATGTAATAAAGAATATTAAAAATCAAAAATTAGCCCCATATGGCACTATGGGTGACTCCTCCATACTGGTTTTGCAGCATTACATAAGAAATGATCAGTGAAGTTCAAAATCACATGACACAGAAACTAGGCCAAATATCCAAAATCTAGCCAAAACAAATTTAGATGTTGTCCATAGTTTAAGAATCAGTAGTCACTTGCCAGCTTTCTTGTAGATGGGAAAGAAGATAAAAGTATGAAAACAAAAGAATTTACTCAACTATGACATTGGACCAGGTCATTTTCCACACAGTTGTGTATACACACATCAACCTCTAGCTATACACAAAATATTGTTAGAACTAACAAAAGTCTCATCAATAAATGGATGGATGAAATAACAGACATGGACAGACAAATAGATAGACATCAAAGAGATGAAAATGTTTTTTTTAAAAATCAATTCAGTTCAAAAGTCAACATAAAAATGACACATATCATCTACTAACAGCAGCAGGAGTTCCCTTGAGACTATCGAGCTCCTCGGACATCTTAGCAGCGAGCGCCTGCAGGTAGCAGCGAGCATCCTTCTCATCGTTCACCCTGTGTCAGCAAGAACAACAAACAATGGACTCAGATCTAGTCACCTTACTATTCTATGGTCTGGTTTTTCCATGCACATTTGATGGCCGATCAAACTGATCTCCGATCAACTTCGGTACTCGATCTGAGATCATCTCAATAACCGTTTTTCCATCGCCAATTAGCGACTGATCGTCCATCAAATCTCCCATCAAGCTGATGGCCGAATAATGGCAGATCAAGTCAGATAATTGACGATTAAACGTGGCGATCTGCCGTTCATTGCTAACTCGCACCAGAAACATCGCTTCACTTCGCCGGTCAGAACGGCAATTCACGCATTAAAATGAAGTTCCAGGCATGGCGATCAGTCACTACTGATCCATTTATACTGTGCATGGTGTTTCGTAAAGAAATAAAATGGATAAACGCTCCCGTAGGCCTACTGATTTGCAATATAACGTATTTTTGACAGCAGACGATACATAGGCTACAATATCGTTGATATCGTTGCTATGACGACGTTTACTGGCTATGGCGTCCACTCGCAGTGCATGCTGGGTAATTTAGCGCAACACTGCAAATTGAGGTCAGCTGTCAGCCAATCAGATTGGCTCAGTTGACGGCGGATCAGCTAATCGCCGATCATGTAATTAGAGATCGAAAATGCATGGAAAAACGAAACACAGTTGATCGACGATCAATTCTGAACATCAAGTTAATCGAAGATCAGTAAATTGGAGATCAAATTTGATTTGATTGGAGATGGAAAAACCGGACCTAAGACAACGTGGACAACCAATGTAATGTACGTCAATAAAATCAGACACTGACAGGTCAACTCAGTCTTCCATCCCTCTGGGGTAAGTAAATCGAGCACGAGCCTGTCCTTCATTCCCCTTTCAGCTAGTTAACTAGCGAGCGGTGGTCATGTCTTATTATTCTTTTTGTTTACGCAGACTTACCAGGGTCTTGAAGCGCATAGTGTGCACACTGCACAAAAGGTGGATAAAACTTCTGTTGGGTAGCAGCAAACACTGCATGATCCCATATGGCAGGTGATATTCTATAAAAAGCCATGGACGTCTTTAGCATTTGTAAACTAACAGCTAAAATTACAAAAAGCATATAATTTTGCTACAGTCTTGCTAGCAGTTTGTGCAAGCACAAGCAAAATCAAATAATAACATTTAGAAAAGAACTGAACTTGGACTGTTGAAGCAATCATAAACGGATATGCATTATCAGCAGAGGGAGCATACCATTGAATGATTTCAGCAATCTGTGACTCATAGTGTTCAATAGCTTCACGTTTGTCAGTCAATTCTCTCTTCTCTTCTTCAAGACTGTTCTTTGCTTCCAGTGCGCGATCATAGCTCTCCTGAACCTGTTATACACTACATCATTGTCTCAAACACATCTCCATTAAAAATACTCCTCCTATAACATTTTGCTTACCTGAAGGATCTCAGACGCACTAACCCATAAACTGAGACTTTTTCCATTCCACAGTGAGCACTGCAGAAATTTGACTGGATACTTTTCCTGATACTGTGGATAGCTGATCACAAAATGAGTACATTACTACATTTGAATTGTGTCTTGTTTGTTAATCTATTTAGCAATCATCGTTAGTTGGTTTTTATTTCTAATACTGTAAACTACTGGTCATTGTCATAAAGTTATTCTTATTGACTGACTGAATGATTGTTTAAGCGACCGATTAAATTTAATTTTGACGACTCTGATAGAAAAAGCACTCTTGTGAAATTAATAATTTCAACTAATGAGTGAACAATTGTTACCGTGACAAGATCCTGCAATGCCTTTGTCAGCTCGGCCTCCAGTGAGTTCTTCTCACGTTCAAACTTGCGTCTGGCGGACTCGCCATGCTCTCTGCTGTCAGCTACCTCCCGCTGAAGCTCCTCAAGCTGCTTGGTATGCTCGTACTGCAGCTGCTCAATGTGCTGCTGTCGAATGTTGTCTGACTCGGACAGCTGGTCTCGCAGACGACGAACCTCGGCGTCGTGAGTCGATCGTAATGAGCTCAGCGATGCATCATTCTTCAATCTCAACGACTCAATCTCGGCCTTCAACCTGTAACCAATCAACAGATCTTTACATATATCAAAGTCAGGAACTAGAATGCCAGCAGCATCAATTTGTAACAGCTACATCTACAACTGACCTCAGTAAATGGTACACTCCCTCATGACAGAGATAATCAAATGTCAATTATAACTTTATAATAGCACATTCTTGCAGCTAACCTATAACGCAGTAGACACATTAGTACTGTCAAAATAAAAATGCCTACAGTAACTGTTTGAAAATGTCAGAAGAACACTCTGGAAGCTGAAGGTCATCAGGCAGTAAGTTCCAAGCAGTCAGGCCAGGGACAAAAAAACGCCTGACAACCGTATGTGCTAAGATGATAGTGTGGTGTGAAAACTTCTGGCTAAATGCAGACAACAGCGATAAACGACATCAGATGTTGGTGTGCAACAGTCCAAATTCAGTGCTTTCCTAAATAATTACCAAAGTTTCCCCAAGATATTTTCAGAATCATCCTTCTTTATCTTCCTAAGACAGAAAATCTTCCAAAAATTTACCTAAAGAGTTTCACAACGTGGAACTGGACAATGACATCCTCGATAATCATGAAAGTGACACTGACTCCAAAATGAATGTATCCAAACAATGTCAACAGCGTATTGCAACCACACATACTTTGCAACTTCCTTTGCAGTCTCGGCACTCTGTGACGGTCGTGATCCACTTCTCTTCACTGCGTCTAGTTCTCTCTCAAGTTCACGACACTGTGTCTCCAATCTCTCCCGCAGCTTCCTTTCTCGACCAAACTCAGACTGCACCTCACCAAGCTGCGAATGCATCTATCAACAGCATAACTTATCGATATAGTATACAAATGCACCTGCTACAAGCAATGTTAATCCAAAAAATGTACACATAAGTTAGATACAAAACACATAATAGTGCACACATAAACAACAAAAAAAATATAGACAAATTCAGAATTTAACACAACAATTTTTAGACAGAATAAAGTCATTACACTATCTATTGACTACAAGATGCATGATTCAAAAATACAGAAAATAATAGGCAAAATAGCTCAGTAAGCACAACACAGACTAAGCATACAAGTGTTTAAAATATGGTCCTTTCCAACACTTCAAACAAATGTATTGCAAACGTCCTAACAAAACATGTATGTATAAGATATTGAAGTTGCAGACCAAACAGAAACATATTTAAGCAATATTATTCTGACTTGAAACCAGTAGCAAATAAACTACTGCAGTACGAAAAAAGCAAATATTGTTAAAAACGAAAAAAGTGATAGAAATTACTTCTCGTTTGGCCTTGTCTGATTTGCGTAAGTCGAGACTAATGGAGTCGACTTTTTGTCGTGTTTCCTGCAATTGTTCGTCTTTCTCGCCCACTTGCCGGGTCAACTTCTGATTTGTCAAGCGCAGCTCGGAATACCTAAACCACATATTAACAATCTACAACACTGTAAATGCATCATGGCTTAGTGTTGTAATTAAATTGCATTCAATCAATGAGGTTACTGAACGTCAGGCCAGGTTAGTACTTGGATGGACGACCATCTTGGTATGTAACCAACTAGCCACCTATGTCGATTCAGTCGTGCCATCTTTCTGTGTCTACACACAGAGGGATGGCAAGACTGAGTTGAGTACCAGCGGGAGATTTGGAGTAAACATGAACACTGTGTAATAGTCTAGCCTATTATCCATGGTCTCGCAGTGTAAACTGGTATCAGCTGAAGGCAAAAAAACCAATGACCACTGCTGCCTATGGACCTTATGTCATCTGTTTGTTACGGAACTATAAACAGCAATTAGCAGATAGCTTAGCATTATTGGTAAACAGGTTAACTATTGAGAGGTGGTACAGTATATCAGGTTTTAATCCTTAATCCTTTGTGGCTTTTTACTCAATGAATTGGACAAAAATTCCAGCATTTTGATGATGATGATGACGATGAATGATAGTGAGCAATGTAAAAAAATGGCTTGAACGAGTCAGTTTTAAACATCATCTACCTGTCATTCACTTCAGCCATTTCACTCAATGTCTGTCGGCATCTTTGCTGCGAGTCTTGCACCATCTTCATTTGCTGGTGAAGCTTTTCATCCAAGTCATCACGTTCCTTTAGCAAACAGTAACAACATTTATTATCATTATAAAATAACTAATTCTCTGAAAAACGTCTATTCATCATATGTACCACAGCAAAGCCAGCATACTGCCGAGTAACAGATCTCCAATTAATCTATTCCACTTCAGTTTTATTACTAACAACTAACAACATGGGGGTTTTAAACTTATGGTGCTTGCTGTTATAAATGTGACAAACCACAAGCTCATAGCTCATATTAGAGTGTAGTGATTCTGTATTCTGTAATTATCTGATCTCGTTTGGTTCAGTTCTCTCATGTACACAGCAGCTAAGCTCTTATCAGCCTGCTGTGCACATTTCCATAACCATGATATCCACCCACTCTCTGTGTGGCTGGCCTATTTTATTACTTCTTTCCATGATATCAAATAACTAGCAACTTTCAATTTTCAGTTTGTTGTGCTTTTTACTCTAAAGGCTTGAAATATCATACCAGTGTACAGAGACAAAGTGCCTACCCAGTTCACACTTTTGTTCTCCTTATTTTCTTACTAACACGTGGCAACATTAAACTATAAATAACAGAAATAAACAGTGTGGTCAACTTAGTAAGTCTAATGTGAACCATTTGAACCACACACTGCTTCAGTTCTTAGTAAGACATTTAAGGAGCAGATTTCATAAAAAGACTTTGTAAAAAGCACCAGTCTACCTACCCTGACTAGCGCTTCATTCTCTTGCTGTAACGACTTCACTTTGAGTTCATACGTCCGCAACTGACTTGATCTTTTGTCACCAGTCACATCATCAGCCGGTACAGGAGAGCCATCTACAGACGTTTTGCTTATTTTATTCATTAAATTACTGAAATTGTACATAAAGTGCAGAAAAACAGATACAACGGCAAAAGAATACTAAAATAAAAATGAATAAAAAGCAGAAACTACACAATGAAGCACAAAATCAGAAATATACTCCATAGCATCAACTTTCAATCTGCTGCATTCTCCTTTAGTGTCAAAGAAAAAGCTATGCCATGTGATAGCAGCAAAAAGTGACAGAAAACACACATAAGGAAACAGCTACTTCTGACTTACTGTGTAAACACCCCAGTTTCTTCGAAATTGAAATGCTACTTCAGCTGAAGTCTTCTGGGCTGAATTTTTGGGAATTCCTGATGCAGAACTTCATTCGGACTAGAAGCCATTCCTCTCACCCAATCAGGAGCAACAAAGGGTATAAGCAAAGTAGATAACAGAAAACATGAATGAACTGATACCTTTGGCACTGCGCTTCAGCACTGTGTTTTCTTCACGCAGTTTGGCAAGCTCAGCCTGAATGCTTGGTGCCCCCGGCGCCTCATTTCCATACTGGCCCACGCTCGCTGACTCTGTAATATTCAGTTTATAGCCCAGTCATATCTTACCAGTCATGATCCCACACTGACAGGTTCAGAATTTGCCACACAAAGACAAAGACAATATGTCTTTCCAATAACTTTGAAATTGTATGTATATGTACAAGACAAAGTTCACCAAGCCACAAAAACTGACGACTCAAAGATTATCTGTTAATTCAGTCCCCAGATATCGGCCTTAAGCAACGCACAAAAAACACGAATAATATTCAATAAATATTTCAATAACTAGGTACTAGGTATGCAGATTTATTGCTTGCAGCTATTTGTTACGTAGCCTATTTCAGATTACAGTTTAAAAGAAATTATATCACTACATTCTTACTTATCTGACTATCAACTTCGCAAACTTGCTGTCTATCACAATTACTGCAGCTACTTGTTATACTAACCGCACTCCAACACTTCCACTTATCAGCTTACTGAATTATTTACTTGGGTTGGCTTGGTGTCAAATGTCAGATGACAACGTCATTCTCATAAGAAACCTCTAATGTGCTGAAAAATCTCTAATTCGGTCGTATAATGGTAGCAGCTTACCATTGACGTACCATCAACCAGTCATGGGTTCAACTCCCAGTCAGGTTACTACTAGCATGCGTGACTGTCAGCAAACAGCTAAACCATCTCGGTATATAATCAACGACCAAGATCAACACAGCCCATCCATGGTAGGTGAACTGAGTACCAGCTTGCTTGGTTGATGTTAAGGCAGCATGTGTTCACCTGTGCCAGGTGGCCGATAACACCGTGTGATCACATATGGGAGGTAACTTCATCAAAACATACACACTAATATATTAATAACACTTTACCACAAAGTCAACTCAAATGTAGAAAAACAACAAAACTGACTTTCATTAAGGAGCTTCTGTTCAAGTTCGGCATTTCGGCGTTCAAGCAGATCCACTTGCCGAGTGAGTGCAGTGGACGAGTCTACGGAATCAGTCGCCGACAGAGCAGCACTCGCCAAAACACTTTGATCAGACAGCAAACTGATAACACACGAACACACACACACATGACAGAAGCTTTTGTAATCATAATTTCACAAGTTTGGAAAAAAAGTCATAGTCTACATAACATTAACTAATCAAATATGCTGTCAGTAAACTGATAACACTCGCGCTGAAAAAGGCTTTCGCAATCACAATTTTGTGAATTCAGGAAAGCAGCCAAAGTCTACGTAATACTAAAATATCTATGCTATTTTTGGAACACAAGTAGACAAATGCATTACATCTTTCTACATACACTTTGTCTCAAAAAACCTCCCACTTTGTGATTGTCCATATCTTTGCCAATTATTAACTGATTCTCAATTTTATTTACTAGCATACTCACTGGACAATTTGCAATAAATATTTTAAATATTTCATCACACCTTAATGTGTAGCTATACTACCTTGTATAATATAAATGCAAGGAAAAGTTGAAAAACTAACAATTATAGGCAAAATGACAATGAAAGACACTTTAGAACAAAATCGCAATGACTGCTCCGTATGATGCTACACTGCATTAGATCCGTCTTTTTGCATGTCTGGCGTGTTGGAAATGAATTAACATAAAATCATCATTATTGGGTTGAAAAAATTGCATTTTATTTTTGAACCACTGAACAAAAAACAGAGTAACAGACATTCCAATACAAACACCATTCAATACAATACCACACAAAACTGAAACAAACAGAAATGCAAAATACATAACAAAATAAAGTTTATAGGAAAATAATAAAGATGTCATTAATGATTCAAATCCATGGCAATCAAATCCGACTGCATTACTTCGTTGTTTAAAAAGCGTGCTAATAATGTAGCTGATCTCTGGTTCCCCAGTGCTATGGGTGACTACGGAATGCCCTAGCAGGTATTGCTAAATGATGTGACATGATGACAAGCCAATGCTCACCTGTTGGTGGTAAACGTGAAGCCCACAAATGGAAGATGTCGACCAGTGAATGCAGAGTTTGACGATGGTGGAACAGTCTCCTGCAGCAAACATCAAAACATCAACGTACAACACATATTACACTGGTCATGCTCCATATCTATGTACGTACAATGTAGCCTATTTCTGCTACTCACACGTCATAGTGCAATGGTTGACAGGTTCATCTCAACCAAAGATGTTAATCAACACTGGACATGGTTAGTACTTAAATGGGTGACCCGACCTCTGGCTCATAAGTAAATCATCTAACTCTGTAACCACTAAGGTCTGGTTTTTCCATCGCCAATCAAATTAAATTTGATCTCCGATTTACTGATCTCTGATTAACTTGATGTTCAGAATTGATCGTCGATCAATGGTGTTTCGTTTTTCCACGCATTTTTGACCTCCAATTACGTGATCGGCGATAAGTTGACTGGCCATCAACTGAGCCTACTTTATGCCAATCTGACTGGCTGACAGTGACCTCAATTTGCGGTGTTGTGCTAAATTACCCAGCATGTACCGCGAGTGCCTAGCCAGTAAACGTCATCATAGCAGTGATATCAATGATATCGTCCATATCGTCTGCTGTCAAAAATACGTTCTATCGCCAGTCAATATGGGAGCATCTATCCATCTTATTTCTTCACAAAACACTATGCATAGTATAAACTGATCGGTAGTGATTGATCGCCATGCCTGGAACTTAATTTTAATGCATAAATTGCTGTTCTGACCGGCGAAGTGAAGCGATGTTTCTGGTGCGAATAAGCAACGAACTGCAGATTGCCACATTTAATCATCGATTATCTGACTTGATCGGTCAATATTCGACCATCAACTTGATGGGAGATTTGATGTATGATCAGTCACTAATTGGCGATGAAAAAACGGTTATAAAGATAATCTCAGATCAAGTCCCAAAGTTGATCAGAGATCAATTTGATCGGCCATCAAATGTGCATGGAAAAACGGGACCTAACAAGCCACCCACGTACCTGGCCATCCAGGCCATCTAAGAGTAGCTCAATGAGTACCGACAAAAGCTGAGACATAAAAAGGAATGCACTGAGATGCACTATGGGTCTTGCAGTGTAAGCTGGTGTGTGGCTGAGAGCTAAGGAAACGGAGATAAGCATCACTCAAGGGGCTCAGGAAGAACTAGCAAACACAAATGTTAACAGTTCATATTATACAAATCTATAGAATACGGAAAATGAAAATCGCACTTGCCATTACAATTATAAGAGAATAGCTGAAAGACCGTTTAATGTCACTGATGGGCTATAAATGCACATGACAAATGTCTGCAAGAAAACTGTGTCATGTTTAATCAACTAGTTAGAGCTAAGGGCTTAGCAAAACAACACAATTAGGAACTGACCATTACCACCACCATCATCAATGTTAACTATGTGATTAGAAAAGTGAAAAAATCAACTCCAGCATTTCTATGGTAATTAATATGACACAAAATATATATCAACTTATGCTCAACTAGCCGATCTTTTTTCCAGAGTTACAAAAGCTCCCACAAACTGGATTTTTGGAAATTAATGTACCAGTTCTTTTTGTTTATCAAAAGTGTCTTATTGTACTTCTAAACAACAGCAATGAAGCAGAACTGCTCAAGAGAGAGATTAAAAAACCAAATCTTTCACCACAAACAGAGATATATCACTATAGCTCTGTTTATGCTCAGAGATTCAGCAGCAAATAAAGGAATATGCAGCAAAGAGATAAACAAAAACAGCAGACTGCCCATCACTACTGTAGTACTGGTGAGTTGTTGCATAATTCGCATGATTGACCCAATTCCCTGCCCTGGCTGAATGTAAACATTACAAAGCCGTCTACACTGGGTGGAGCTACAGTATATCAGAATGTGTCAGAGATAAGACCAAGGCTGCCAGACAGACACATGCTCCAATGGCGCCAGCATTATCACAACTAACCAGTCAACAGGTCTGTAGTTAAACTACTATTTTCAATTTCTGTTCAACAGCCCACTTTCACAAAGGCACAGCTAGAAAACCAAAAAAGTGAACTTTTCTTCCTGTCACTCAACAATGAGCTTCAAAGCATTGAAGCACATCTCATCAACTGCCTTCTACTGCCTGTTAGCTGCTATCTGATGCATAATACATTACATCTGATGTAGTGTGTCACAATACTCTAATACATGCACACTGAAGCAGAAGCACTTACTCCACGGGACATTCACCCCCCCCAGGGCCAAAAGCTTGTGATGTAACACCACCAAAAGCATCATTTATTAATAATGATTTTTTTGTAACAGCAGACTGAGCAAATTTTTCCATTTCAGCATCTGGTTCAAATATAATGCACGTTGGCTTAATGTTCTTCCTAAAGAGCAAAAAGAAAATAAAAAAGAAACAAAGACATAAAAAAGAAAAAGAAAGAGAGAAAAAGAGACAAGAAGAGAAAGAGAAAAAGAGAATGGAGGAAAGAAGTGTAAGGAAAGGGAGGGGAGGTGACCCCGTAATGATTTTTATGAACTACCGGTAAAGCACAGCGAGAACAGCATAGAATCAATTCAACTAATTCACGAAAGGGCCAGCAAAAGCCAGGCTTAACTCTCCTCTCCCATTTACATTAGTTCACTGCATTTAAGCCATGGAAACCCTATGACCACGTTGGTTTTATCTACACTATTATCACTCAGTAATGCATTCGGTGCACCGGCAAGTGAAGACTAACATGCAGTATCTGTGAACAAAATGAGATGCACTAACAAAGACTAGCAGACATTATCAGATGACAATTACCAAAGAAATGAAACAACTGTGAACTACACGGTACTATAGGCAGGTGTTGATCGTCAATCACACACATGCAGCTTTTGCACGAATGCAAAAAAATCATAAAGTATCACGAAAATAATAGGGCTGGTACTGATTAAAATTTTTTTAATCGATTAATCACCAAAAATTAATTGCGATTAATTGATTAATTTCGAACAATTTTTCAATTTTGTAGTTAATGCAAAAAACCGTGAAAACTGCAAAACGCAAGTGTACTTGTTACCGTTCATACAAGTTGGAAACGTATAGGCCTACTTGTACACTACGCAGTCAGTTAACACACATTTCAGGCTTTCAGCCAATCATGCAGACAAACAAGTGATGTCACATTTTCGGGCAAAAAAGCAGCATGCGTTTTGTTCACAATGTAGCCTGATGAGCTAAACAGGCGTTCGAATGGGACAGATGTCACAGGTACGCAAAGTAGGCCTACTGTTTTTACAAAACTAGCAAGAACAGGAAAACGATGGCTATTCAGTTTCCACCAGTTTAGTGGATTTTCTGTTTCTGGAAGCG